>Ga0302324_100030660_pt1 | contig 10158 bp, 10 predicted proteins | sample Palsa_T0_1_FD_201949 | JGI IMG/M metagenome (GOLD analysis project Ga0302324, IMG submission 201949) | Peat permafrost microbial communities from Stordalen Mire near Abisko, Sweden - Palsa_T0_1 | ecosystem: Environmental > Terrestrial > Soil > Palsa > Peat permafrost | place: Sweden: Abisko... | reverse complement strand
TACCCGCATTGCGTGAGGATTCCAACTCGCGCATCTTTGCCTTCGTCGACGACCTGTTCTTCGCGGCCAAGATTCAAGAGACGGCGCGCAAGCTCAACGTCAAGGTTGAGTTCGCCAAGAACGACAAAGACTTGGCCGAACGGATGCAGCACAACGGCGAAGAGAAACCATCGCTGATCATCTTCGATCTCAACCACGCCAATGCCAAGCCGCTGACGCTCATCCCGAAGCTGAAGGCGAAGCTCAAGAAGGGAACCTCGATCATCGGGTTTCTCTCCCACGTGCAAGGCGATCTAAAGCAGAAGGCGCATGAAGTGGGATGCGACATGGTTCTCCCTCGTTCCGCCTTCTCCCAGAACCTTCCCCAATTGCTGCGCCGTCACGGAGCGCCGGAAGACGAGAATCCGACGGTACAGTAGACGAAAAGCCCGCGCACTGAGCGCGATGTCTTGGTCAGCGATCGAACATCTCGACGAGCACGCTTGTAACCTCATTGGTTTTAGTCGAAATCGCGCCGAGCCTGCGGGCCAGACGCTGACCATCGCCCGCCTGCTACTGATCTTGCGGCGACTTGCCCCGTTTTTGGTGAGGTTAAGACGCGTGGGATAGCTGCGGAGCGTCGTCGTCATCGGCGCTACCAGCACAGTCTCCAGCGGTTCATTCATCTCGTCAGCGGAGATAACCAGGCAAGGGCGTGTCTTCTTGATTTCCGAGCCCTACGACTGGTCTAAGGGCGATGGGCCACACTTCGCCCCGCCGAGGATAGCTCACCCTTTCCGAATCCCAGGTATCCGACGCATTTGCCGATGCTGAATCGAGCAGTATGTCCAGCTTGGCCGCAGAGGACGCAGCGAAGGCCTGCTTCCGGCCGTGACGAGGGGCGCGATGACAAGCCCTTCCTTGGTTACGCGGACACGCACGACGTCGCCCAAACCTTACTGCGCGATGAGCGCCTTAGGAATGCGAATACCGGGTGAGTTGCCGATGCGGGTGAGTTCGAGTCGCATGGAAGCCTTCTCTGGAATTACATTGTAGTTAGCGGGAAGTGAGGTCAAGCCCCGAATGGAGAGCCGAGAGCTGCATCTGGACACGGGAGACTGAAAGCTGAGAACTGCTCCTCACCCCGGAGGCCAGCTTAGAGAACGTCCGCCCAACAGGTGGACGTGGAGATGAAAGACAGACTGCCCCGCACCCGGACCCACGTTGAGCACGGTGCGGTATCCTTGCTCGATGTTCCGTTGGCGCGCAATCTCCGCCGCCACCAAATGACAGCGGCCGATCACTTCGGCGTCATCAGCCCGCGCTTCTTTCAATCCAGCAAAATGTTTCTTTGGGATGACTAGCACGTGCGTGGGAGCCTGCGGGTTGATGTCTTCAAAGGCAAAGACATGTTCGTCCTCGTAGACTTTCTTCGCGGGAATCTCGCCGCGGAGAATGCGGCAGAAAAGGCAGCTGCTACTGGGGTCAGTCATTGTTTGGTTACCAGGGTTTGGTCACCAGGCTCGTTCACCCTGGCGGAAACGATAACACTTGAGCCGGAGATTGTCAGCAGGGGCCGACCACTGAATTCTAGTCCAGTCTTACCGGAAAGACCGCTGCTTCCGGCGGTTTTGTTTCGGCAGCGAGTTGCTGGGCGCGCTCGCCGTCGTCGTCAAGGACGCGCACTCGCACCCCACCAGTCGCCCACGCGGACTGTTGAAGCGCGCCGCCTTGGCCGTTCGGTAGCGGCGGGTGAGGAGTTCTTTTTTCGACATTTCGGCAAGCTGAACGGGAAAGAAAAATTTCACTTCGACGAGCTCAGAATGATCGAGGGACCCTTGCATCAGGGCAACCAGAAGATGCGGAATATTATCGAAAAGCAACCCCGGGTGCTTGCAGCAATCCCGGCATTGGCCGTCAGCATCTGGCGTTCCGGCTGAATCAGTACGAAAGGGCTTTTCTCAAGAGGCCGGAAACGTGCCTGCTCTATACGGGGGCTGGGATGGCGTGGCCTTCCCCGACGGTCTCGACAAGAAAGTCGAGAAGGGGAGGAAAACTCGCGCGTGAGCGATGGTCCACGCTGGCTCCTCCACCGGTGCTTCCTTGGGATGCCCCTGTCTCTTGATCCCCTTTCATCGCTTCCCCGGTGGGCTCGCCAGACTAGCGAAACTTTGTGACCAATTCGGCGAAGGGCTCAGAGCCCACGTTCCAGGTGCCTTCGAAGGGATTGTCCAGATCCGTCAGCACGAAGTTGGCGAAGAAGAGCAGCATGGTTGTAATTGCGATGGATACCAGGCCGAGCACAATATTGCCGAACGGAAAAAAGAAAAGCAGAAACAAAATCATCGCAGCCGTAAGAGTGACAAACGCCGCAAGCGTCTGCGGCATTCGCTTTACGCTTAGGGCGAGCCTTTCATCGCGGTGGACGCTCGCCTGATTCGCAATCTCAAGCAGCCCCTGGTAGAGGATGCGCTCGGTATCGTCCTCAGGTTTCACTTCAGTAACACTGGAAATGACTGCGGAGAATAGTTTGTCGGTCCTGTCAGTGTCCGCGCCCGCGGCCAGCGCCCTCCACTCCGTCTCCGCAACTCCCCGCGCATAAGTCTTCACCGCCCGCACGATCGGTTCACGAACCGGTTCTTTGAACCGCTGGCTGAAAAGGAGCAGGCCTTTCAACGCTCCCGACTCCTTTCGAATCTCGTTTTCGACAGACGTAAACTGTCCCCAGATCACGTAGATGGCGAACGCGTAGACCACGCTGTAGAGCGTACCGATGATCTGGAGAAGTGCGCCGATTCCCTCGGCGTCATTCGCAAAGAACTTCTGAAAGCCCACCACACGCAGCCCAAGGTACAGCGCTGCCGCGCCGGCGATCATCTTTGCGCCGCGAAGGCGCGCGGTTCCGGGAATGACGTCGACCATGCTCAAAGAGCCTTTGTGGCAACAGCACTACTGGCTAACGGCAACGACCAACGAATAACCTAGTCCAGTCTCACGAGAAAGACCGCGCCCTCCGGCGTTTTTGTTTCGGCAGCGACTTCCTGGGCGCGCTCGCGGTCGTCGTCAAGGACGCGCACTCGCACCCACCAGTCGCCCGTGGGGCTGCCGAAGCGCACCACCTTGGCCGTGCGGTAGAGGCGGGTAAGATGATCGGCGAGCTTTTTGGCTCCTTGTTCGTCAGGGAAGCCGCCAATCTGCACCGCCCACTTTCCACCGGTCTCGAGTGACGCCGGGGCCTGCATCACTTCCACTCTCACCTCGGCGACACCAGGCACGTAAACGTCAAGCTTGCGTGCGGCGGCCAGCGATAAATCGAGAATACGGCCGGGAATGAACGGCCCGCGGTCGGTAATGCGCACCAGCGCCGTGTGGCCGGTCTTCAGATTCGTGACGCGCACGATCGAGCCTAGCGGCAGCGTGCGATGCGCTGCGGTCATGGCATGCATGTTGTAGACTTCGCCATTCGATCCGCGCCGCTTGTGATACGGCGGACCGTACCAGCTCGCCCGGCCAGTTTCCGTGGCCAGCGGCCTGGCGCCGGCGGGAATCGTGGGCTCGACGAGGTCGGCATCGTTTGCTTCATTACCGCTTCCTGCGCCCGGCAGACGGTTACTCCTCGCGTTCCCGGAATGCGAAGCGGCAATCGATTCGGTTGACGAAGGCTGTGGTGGCACGGGCACATTTACCGGGGTCTGCTTGGGATGGCCGCAGCCGTTGAGTAGGAACAGCAAGATCGTAAGCAGAATCAGAATCACGGCGCACTCGAGGAAGGCCGCGCGGCACAGCTTCACTTGTGCGACGCTTTTTGTTGCTCCATGTAGTCAGCCAGTTGGGTGAGCTTTTCGCTGGCGGTGCGCAGAGCCTTGGTCGAGTGCTGGCGCACTGCGGGCACAACCTCGTCGTTGAGGTATTTGATGAACTCGGGAATCTCTTTCTCGATGCGTTCGGCGGCCTCGGCGACAGTCTTGCTGACGCGCGCCGACGCGTCTTCCACCTTGCGGTTGAAATCGTTCATGATGCTCCTCGATGCTGCCGGGCGTGAATGAACTCACGCGACTCGTGCGGATGCCAAGCTCAGCTATTATTTCGTGGGTGGCGGCACGGGGTCAATGGCGAGGGATTCGAGGGGATATGCGGGAGTCACGCAGAAGGAAGGACGCTGTGCCCACAGCGTTAGCCGGATCGGGCGAGAGCGGCGAATGGCGGCGTACAAGTTCCCGTGGTATGACGCCCACATTTGGGCCCATGCCGAGCACTACGGCTTGCCCGAACTCCTCTCCGAAGATTTTTACTATGGCCGCAGATACGGCACCGTGCGCGCAAGAAATCCATTCCTTGCTCCCGCTCTCGCGTAAGCTGGGGAACGTGAAGGCGCAGCAATCCATTCAGAGCTTGTTTTCGGTTCCGCAGGAGCGCCGTTTGCGGAAGAACATCCTCGCCTGGTACGACCTTCACCGCCGCGATTTGCCCTGGCGCGCGAGCCGCGATCCCTACCGCGTATGGCTTTCCGAGATCATGCTGCAGCAGACACGAGTGGCGGCGGTGATCGAGCACTATTTGGAATTCCTGCGGTGTTTTCCCACGGTCGAAAAGCTGGCGGCGGCGCGCGAGGCCAGCGTGCTCGCGGCGTGGAGCGGCCTCGGTTACTACCGGCGAGCGCGCATGATGCATGCGGCGGCAAAAGTGATCGTGCGCGAGTGCGCCGGAAAGTTTCCGGCGACTGAGGAAGGATTGCGGACGTTGCCCGGGATTGGACGCTACACCGCGGCAGCCGTTTCCAGCATCGCCTTTAGCGCGCCGGTTGCCGTGGTCGATGGCAACGTCGAACGCGTCTTGCAGCGAGTGGAGGGGAAGCGGCTGTCTGGAGAAGAACTGTGGACGGCGGCAAATCGTCTGCTGGATGCGAGGCGGCCGGGTGACTTCAATCAGGCAATGATGGAATTGGGCGCCGTAGTATGCACGCCGCGGGCGCCGACATGCCTGACGTGTCCGGTTGTCGAACTCTGTGCGACGCGTGGAGAGCTGGCCCCGATCCGAAAAGCTGCGCGGCAGCAGAGGCGCGAGATTCACTACGCTCTCGATTTCCGCGACGGCGATGTTTTTCTAGCCCGGCGGGCGCAAGATGCTTCGCTGATGCCGGGCATGTGGGAGTTGCCGGAGATAGCAGGCGAATGCGGGGATGGTCCGGCGTTCACACTACGGCATTCCATTACGACGACGGACTACACGGTGCGAGTATGGCGCAGCGCCGCGTCATCGCGCGAGTTCGGCAAATGGATCCCGATCGGGCGCCTGGACAAGGTTGCACTCACGGGACTGGCACGAAAGGTTCTGCGGAAGGCAGGAATGCTTTGAGGCGGAAAACGATGCGACACTGGCAATCGGTAACTGGCGACCGGCCACGGTTTTCACCCCGCATCATCTAGAATAAAGCCAGGTCAGGGGCGGGGACAGGGATGTTCTGGCTGCGAAGCATCGTCAAAAGACGAACCGGAGGACGACCAATGGCGGCATTGACTGCGGGCACGAAAGCGCCCACGTTTGAACTGAAAGCAATGGATGGCAAGAGCTTCGTGCTAGGTGAGGAACTGGCACGGGGGCCCGTAGTGCTCGCGTTCTTCAAGGTGTCCTGTCCCGTGTGCCAGTATGCGTTTCCGTTTCTGGAGCGGCTGGAGCGGGCGTATGGGCACCAGGGTGCCAGGATCATCGGTGTCTCGCAGAACGGCCCAAAGGAGAACGCCGCGTTCACCAAAGAGTTTGGCGTGACCTTTCCCGTGCTGCTCGACGATACGGAGACCTATCCCGTGTCGAACGCCTACGGCTTAACCAACGTCCCCACCGTGTTCTGGATCGCGAAGGACGGAGAGATTGAAATCTCCAGCGTGGGCTGGGTGAAGGCGGACTTCGCCGAGGTCAACCGAAAAATGGCGGAGGCGCGTGAGATTTCCCCCGCGTCCGTGTTTAGGCCCGGAGAAGACGTGCGCGACTTTCGCGCTGGTTGAAGCTCGAAGAATTAATCCCGCGGTCGCGGGACTCAGCCACCGGCGAAACGGTTTAGGAGTACAGGCTTAATGATCGAGGTCCAGACCGCGTAGCCCTCGGCGTTCATATGCAGACCATCCCATCGGAACAGTTCTTTACGGGGCTTACCCTGCGCGTCGAGCATGGCTCGATCAACGTCAATGAACTGGACTCGCGGTTGGGTGCGAATGTAGTCCGCAATCAAACCATTGGTTTTTTGGCACTTACCCCAATTACTCCACCGCCGGATCGAAGGCTTGATCGATATGTAGTAGATCCAGGTTTCGGGCAGTTGCGTGTGTATGATCTCCACAAATTGCCTAAAGTCCGCAAATACCTGTTCTGGACTCTTCGACGCGGGCCAGGAAAGGTCGTTGTCCCCGGCATAGAGCACCACAGCTCGGGGCTGATAGGGAAGGACGATTCGGGATGCATATTGGTTGACCTGAGCGATCTGCGAACCACCAAACCCACGGTTGATGACCTCGAGGGGCTTCATGTCGTTTGCCAGTGTGTCCCAGAAGCGAATGCTTGAACTTCCGGTAAACACGATAACCCCGGCTTTCGGCGGATTCACCCGGTCTGCCTTCTCGTATGCGGATATTTGAGATCCCCAGACTGCGGGCTTCCTCATCGCCGAGAAAATATAGAAGGCGCAGGCGCAAGCCAGCGATACGCACAAAATTGAGCCCCACATTATCTTCCTCATGGATTGCAGTCCGACCCCACACCCTGCGACGGGAAGCCTACTTGGAGACGGGAGCAGAGTCAATCTTGAGACAAAGCATCTTGAGACAAACCAAAACTAGGGCCAACAACAAGAACCATATGCTTCGCCCCATACTCCCCGTAACCTCCGTAACTTTAGCCGCTGCGAGACGCGTGCTAGCCTCGATATGTACATGTGTAATCAGTAGCTTCCAGAAATTCTGAGCTATTCACGATGCCTCGACTTCCCATCATTCGTCTGGGCAAGGAGCCCGACCGACAGGCTCTGCCGGAGATGATTGCGGCTGCCCCGTCGCTTGCGCTCGAAGGGCTTGCGGTCGGAGTCGACAACCTGCGGCACGACGTGGCCCTTAGTCCGCGCTTCGTGGAGGCGGCGCGGGCGCAAGTGGCGCGGTTGATCGTGCGCCATGGCGAGTTGGAAGGAATGCTCGCAGCCGAGGCTCCGCAGCAAAACCAGGCACCGTCGTGGATGAGAAACACTGCCGCCAAGTCCACTCGCCACCCTGCGGAAAAGTCTGACTGGAAACTGCTGTTGGCCGAATTGCTCCTGGCGGCGCTGAATCGCGCCAAAAAAGAAGAAAACATTTCCGTCGACCTGCTGGCGCGCCTGGCCGTGACCAAGTTTCTCCGCGCGGAGATGCACCACCAGTTCGCGCAAATGCTTGAGCGCTGCCGCGTTCTGCTCAAGAGTTACGAAGGCATACGGCAGCAGGGTAAAGCAGTGGAGTATCGCGAGCGCGTGGCCGCCTTCCAGGTGCGCAAGAAGATCATTTTGCGCAAGACCGGGCAGGATCTGTTCGAAACCCTGCGCGAGATCGAGAAAGAAACGCTGGCCCGCATGCGCCGGTCATTGTTTGGAGAAGCAAAGACTGAAGAAACGAAGACCGGCGGAACCAAGACCGGAGAAGACAAGGCCAGCGAAGCCCGAGTTGGCGAAAAAAAGATTGGCGAACCGGGCAGCGCCGGCCTCGCCAGCTACGGCCTATTCCTGAACCGTCTGGCATTTTCCGAGGATGGCCGCGACGACTACCTGTGCGCGGAACATTACGTGATGCTGGGTAACTGGGATCGCGATCCCGACCGCTATCCACGCATGCAAGACATCGTGTCGGGCTTTATACGTTCGCTGTTCGGGGAAGAGACCACCGCCGAGATGATCGATGCCTGGCTGTGCGCCCCGGGGAACGCTCAGGCTCTGGTGGGCACCGGCACGCCCGATGATTCCACGATGGAAGGCGTAGCCCAGAAAAATCGCCTGGCCACGTGGGTGCGCCTGCTCGAAGACGAACAGGTGATAGAGTGCGTGATCGCTTCCTACCACGCGGTGCCGCTGCTCGGCGAGTACGCCCCGCGAATCAATCCGCAGCAATTGAAGAATGCCCTGATCTCGCGTCCCGAATGCGACCGTGTGGAGCGGATGATTCAGGAGCATGGCAAGCTCTCGCCCAGCAGTCTTTATGCCGCTGTGGGCAAGGTCGCGGGCTGCCGGGGAACGGAGCGGGCCAAGCTGGCGGCGCGCTTCCTGCAGGATTTTTCTCAGTATCACCGCGATCTGCGGCGGCTGGAGACTTTGAATGCGACCCTCGACTCGGTGAACCTGGTGAGCACCGACAAACTGCGCCAGCTTTCCCACATCAATGGCACGCTCTACGAATTTCTTCTGCCTGAGGAACAGCAGCCGGAAGAAGAACGCGTCCTGCGGCATGTGGTGCTCAAGGCCGACGTGCGCGACTCCACGCGGCTCACCCGCACATTGATGGAAAAGGGATTGAATCCCGCCTCTTACTTCAGCCTGAATTTTTATGATCCGGTCAACAAGCTGATCGGCAAATACGGGGCGCAGAAAGTTTTTCTCGAGGGCGATGCCATCATCCTGGCGATCCTCGAGCGTACAGGCGAGCCCGAACTCGCGGTGAGCCGGGCCTGCGTGCTGGCCCGCGAGATCATCGAGATCGTGCGCGGCTACAACACGCTGATGCAGCGCTCGGGCATGCCGGGTCTGGAGTTGGGCGTGGGCATCACCCTGCAGGAGGCGGCACCGCTGTACTTGATGGATGGCGAGCATCAGATCATGATCTCCGAAGCGCTGAACGAGAGCGACCGCCTTTCTTCCTGCAACAAGCGCGCCCGCAGGGTAATGGAATCGCAGGCCGGGCCGTTCCACGTCTTTGTGTTCGAGGCGGCGGACGCCGAGCCCATGAAAGATGAGGCGGAGAGTCCCGAAGACTCCATCGTCAGCTACAACCTGGGCGGCATTCGCATGAATGAAGCGGCATTCCGCAAGCTGGAGCAGGAGATTTCCCTCGTGCCCCTGGCGGCAAAGCTGCCGCCTTCGATCGCGGCCTCCGATAAAGGGGAATACAAACTGTTCAGCGCCACCGTGCCGGTCGATCGCGACATCTTTCGCAGAATCGTAGTGCGCCAGAGCCGCGTGCCGCGAATCAAGGTCGAGGATTTCTCGGTCCGGGGCTGGACCAACCGCAGCTACTACGAAGTCTGCACCGACCCCGCAATCTATGCCGCGCTCGAAAACAAGAAAGCCGCTACGGCTTAACGCCCGCCCGTAGCTGACGCCGGCGAAAAAGACCAGGCAGCGCCACATCTGGGACCCAGATCTCGTGGCCCAGAGCACAGCTTTGGCGCGGCAAGGCTGGGCCATCCCCCGCCAGTTCTAACTCGGGCAATCATGGTTGTTTTGCGGTTCGCAGTTTTGCAGTTAGCGGCCCACCAGTTTTTGCAGTTCTTCAGGGTACCGAGCACCTTGCACCGAGATCTTTAAGGTTGCGATCTCCAGTTCGCGGAGATCGTCGGGCGAAAGTTGGACGTTAAGGGCTCCGATGTTTTCTTCGAGCCGATGCAACTTGGTCGTGCCCGGGATCGGCACCATCCAGGGTTTCTGCGCAAGCAGCCAAGCGAGCGCGACCTGCGCAGGTGTCACCTTTTTCTGTTGCGCAAATCTGCCGACCAGATCCACCATCGTCTGATTCGCTTTCCGGTTCTCCGGAGTAAAGCGAGGGACGAGGTTGCGGAAATCGCCTTTGTCAAACTTCGTATCTTCGCCGATCTTGCCAGTGAGAAGCCTTTGCCCAGAGGGCTGAATGGAACGAACCCGATCCCAAGTTCCTCCAGCGTCGGTATCAGTTCCGCTTCAGGTTCCCGCCACCACAGCGAGTATTCGCTCTGCAGTGCAGTCACGGGCTGAACTTTGTGCGCGCGGCGGATCGTCTGCACCCCTGCTTCCGAGAGTCCGAAGTGCTTCACCTTGCCTTGCTGAATGAGCTCTCTTATAGCTCCCGCAACGTCCTCGATCGGCACGTTCGGGTCAACGCGGTGCTGATAGAACAAATCGATGACATCGGTCTTGAGGCGCTTGAGCGAGGCCTCGGCGACTTTCTTGATGTGCTCTGGCCGACTATCCAGTCCGGCCTG
>Ga0302324_100030658_pt1 | contig 10159 bp, 9 predicted proteins | sample Palsa_T0_1_FD_201949 | JGI IMG/M metagenome (GOLD analysis project Ga0302324, IMG submission 201949) | Peat permafrost microbial communities from Stordalen Mire near Abisko, Sweden - Palsa_T0_1 | ecosystem: Environmental > Terrestrial > Soil > Palsa > Peat permafrost | place: Sweden: Abisko... | reverse complement strand
CGCAGGCCGTGGCCGACCTCTTGCGCCATGGCAAAACCCCGCAGCTGCCAACCCGCCGGGCACGCGCCAGCCGCGCCGAGGCCCGCATCAGCGATGAGCAACTGCGCCTGACGCAAACAGAGAAGGTCGATTGGAGCGCGCTCACGCAAAGTGCGCGGCGCGATTTTTTGCAATCGCTGAATGAGCCACCGCAACTCACGCTGCGAGTGCCGGCGCGCGCCAAATCTATATCAGCGCCGCGTCGGCCTCGGTGACACTCGCGGCCCCGCTTTGCACGATGCGGGCGAGCGCGAGGCTGCGCGGCAGCACCTGCTGCATATAAAAGCGCGCGGTCTCAAGCTTGCCCTCGTAAAACTCGCGCTCGCCGCCAACGCGGCGCGCCAGGGCGAGTGCCGCCGATTTGGCAAATAGCCAGCCGCCCAGCACGATGCCGCACAGATTGAGATAAGGCACCGAGACTGCAAGCGCGCGCTCCGGGCCGGCGGGGTAGGCCTTCAAGAGGGCCTCGGTCGCCTCGTGCAGCCGTTCGACCGCCTCAATGGCCGACTGCTTGATGGCATCCATAAGTGCATCGCCGCCCTTCAACGCGACCAGCTCGGCGCGTACGTCGCGGGTGAGCGCCCTCATCGCGGCACCGCCGTCGCGGCCGATCTTGCGACCGATGAGGTCATTCGCCTGAATGCCGGTCGTGCCTTCATAGATAGTCGTGATGCGCAGATCGCGCATGTACTGCGCCGCGCCCGTCTCCTCAATGAAGCCCATGCCACCGTGAATCTGCACACCGACCGAGGCGAGCTCATTGCCAAATTCCGTGCACCAGCCCTTGACGATCGGAATCAGCAGATCGACTCTGACCTGCGCCGGCGCACGGCGCTGCTCATCCGGATCATGCGCGGCGATATCAAGCTCGTATCCGGCATACAAACAGAGCGCGCGCATGGCCTGGACGCCAGACTTCATCGTCAACAACATCCGCTTAACGTCGGGGTGACCGAGAATCACCGCCGGGGCCGTGGCTCCCGAGGACGCTGGCGGCCGGCCTTGGACACGATTTCGGGCCCACTCGGCGGCGCGCTGAAAGGCGCGCTCCGCCACCGCATAGCCCTCGACGCCGACCGATAGGCGCGCGGCGTTCATCATGATGAACATGTACTCCAGGCCCTTGTTGGCCTTGCCAATGAGGTAGCCCACGGCGCCACGCTCATCGCCGAAACTGAGCGCGCAGGTGGGACTTGCGTGAATTCCAAGCTTGTGTTCGATCGACACGCAGCGCACCTCATTGCGCTCCCCGAGCGTGCCATCGGCATTCACCAGAACCTTGGGCACGATGAAGAGCGAGATGCCCTTAATGCCAGGGGGCGCACCCTCGATGCGCGCCAGAACCATGTGGATGATGTTCTCCGTGCAGTCGTGATCACCCCAGGTAATGAAAATCTTCTGGCCGAAGAGCCGGTAATGCTCGCCATCGGGCACGGCGCGCGTGCGAATCTGCGCAAGGTCCGATCCCGCCTGCGGTTCAGTCAGCACCATGGTGCCGGTCCACTCGCCGCGCACCATCTTCGGCAGAAAGAGCGCCTTTTGCGTGGCCGTACCGCAGTGCGCGAGCGCCTCGATCGCCCCCTGGGTCAGCATCGGACAGAGTTTGAAGGACAGGTTCGCCGCCCCCCACATCTCGCGCACCGCGGTGCCGAGCACCTGCGGCGCCGGCTGCCCGCCGTATTTGTCATCCGCGCCAAGCTGCGGCCACCCCGCCTCGACAAACTGCCGATAGGCCGCAGCGAAGCCCTGAGGCGTCACGACACCCGCGGGCGTCCAGCGCGCGCCCTCCCGATCGCCGCTCTGGTTCAGCGGCTCGAGCACTTCCTGCGCAAAACGCGCCGCCTCGCCCAGAATCGACTCGGCGGTCTCAGCCGAGTAGTCCGCAAATTCGGGGTACGCACTCAAGGCGCCGCTGTCCAGGAGCTCCTCCAACACGAACCGAAGCTCCCGGATGGGTGCGCGATACATCAAAGCCCTCCTCAGGATGGATGCGCGGCCGACGAGCGTCCGGCGGCGAGCGCCGGCACGATGTTGGCAGCCAGGAAATCAACGAACTTCTGCACGCGCGTATCCGCCTCCAGCATGGCGTCGTACACCGCATACAGCCGCGCAGCCGGTGCGAGCGTCCAGCCCGGTAACACGAGCTTCAGCCGCCCGGTCGCAAGACCCTGGCGGCACAAAAACTCGGGCAGGAGCGCAATTCCCAGTCCCGCCGCGCACGCCCCGTGCAAAACCGCCGGATCGTTGGCAGTGAGCTTCGGGGCGATCCGCACTTCGGCGCGCTGCGAGCCGCGCGCCAACTCAAGACGGTATTCAGGTGATGCAGCACCGGGCGTCAACAGATCCTGGCCGCGCAGATCCTCGGGCCGTGCCGGCAAGCCATGGTGCTGAAGATACGCCGGGGTTGCGCACAGGACCGCGGGCGGTGCGCCAAGCAGGCGATGCGCAAGGCTCGCTTCATCCTCGGGCAGGCCCGCTCGGATCGCTACCTCCCACGAGTCACGCACGTCAGTCGGCTGCAGTACGACCTCCAGAGGCACCTCGGGAAAGCTCTCGAGAAAGCGCGGTACGAGAGGTGCAAGCAGCGCACGGCCATAGGTGGGCTCCGCGGCCACGCGCAGCGGGCCACTGGCGGGCGCATGCACGCGCGCGATGAGCGCTCGCGCCGTATCCACCTCTTTCACAATCCGCTGGGCGTGCGAGTAGATGAGTCGGCCGGCCGGGGTGAGCGACACACGCCGCGTCGTGCGCTCCAGCACCCGCACACCGAGGGCCTTCTCAAGATCCGCCACCGAGCGGCTGACGGCCGCCTTTGGCACGCCGAGGCTGCGCGCGGCGGCTGAGAAGCCGTTCAGATCGATGACCTTTGCCAGCAGTGCTAGCTGCGCCGGCGCCCAAAGATCGTTCATTCGCAGCCACCCATTCGTGGTCGGTTGAGCTGCTATTGTTTCATTAGTGAGGCACCGGCGCCACAAGCGTCCTGTAAGATCGTGATCCCGCTCTTTTGCCCGGGGATGCCCGAAATGAAAATCTCGATGTATTCGATGTCAGTGGACACCTTTGTGCCGAACCTTGCCACGTTGTCGAAGCTGCTCGAGAAGGGAGTGAAGCACGCGACCGACAAGAAATTTGAACCCGCCGTGCTCGTCAATGCGCGCCTTGCGCCCGACATGCTGCCGCTGTCCCGCCAAATTCAGATTGCCTGCGACATGGCCAAGAACGGCAGCGCGCGTCTTGCCGGTCAGGAGGCGCCGCGCTTTGAGGACAACGAGTCCACGATGGAGGAGCTGTTGAAGAGAGTTGCGCGCACGATCGAGTATTTGAAGACCATTCCGGCAAGCGCCATTGACGGCTCCGAGGATCGCGACATCAAGGTGCCGCTACGTGATCGCACGCTTGAGCTGAAGGGGCTGCCGTTCCTCAAGACCTGGGCGTTGCCAAACTTCTATTTCCACGTCGTTACGACCTACGACATTTTGCGTCACAACGGGGTTGAGCTCGGCAAGCGCGATTTCCTGAGTATGTAAATTCGGGTTTGACAGAAACTGGCGCAGAGTCGCCGATCGGATACAAACGCGAGCGGAATCACGCCGGCTGCCCAGGGGTCCTGCCATCCTCCCCGCGACAGTATTCGACCGGGGGAGATCTCTTGCCACCCTCAAGCGCGAGCGCAGCGCCGCGCCCGCCTGCCGACGACACGCTAGCCGCCGAGCCATTGGCCGAAGCGCTGCGCGCCACGCTGCCGGCGATGCGCATGCACTCACTCTCCATCCACAACGCGGAGGGTGATGTGGTGTGGCTAAGCGAAGGAGCGCTCGGACCCGACGAGCATGGCCTCGTCTACGAGGCCGTTGAGACGCTGCGCGAGCCTGACAAAACCCACTACACGCGCACGGTCGATGATGACCATGGCGGCATCTTTCTCGCCGTGCGCTCGCCCCGGGGTGAGCTTGTCGGACTCGTGATGGTGCTCGCCGATCCGGCATCCTGGAAGGGCGCAGCGCCGCTGCCCGTCATCGCGCCACCGCTGCGCTCGGCACTGCAGAAAATTGCAGTGCTGTTGCGCCTCAGATCCGGCAAGAGCGGCGGCACCAGTTCAGTCGCAAAATTGAGCATCACGTCCCCCGGCGGCTCAATTAGCGAGTCTGAACTTGCATTGATTTCGGCCTCACTGCCGGTCCTGCAGGCCGCGCCCGAAACGTCCGGCACGCTGCGCATGCCGAAGAAAGTGGCCGAGATATTGACGCTCGAGGACACGCGAAGGTCCGCGCCGGCCGCTGCCGTTCCAGCAATTGCCGCGGCCGATGCGGATGCGGCCGCAGACCTCATTCTCGATGTGCAACAGCTCACCCAGCTGCGCTCAGGTGGCCGAACGCGCCGTTATGAGGTGCTGGCGCGCTCCCGCCGCGATGCGGAGCGCAAGCAGGTGCCGCCGCAGTTCGTCGCGCCGACAGCACGCGGCCCGCAAGGCGCGGTACTCGATGCACATGTACTGCGCCAACTTCTCACCTGGCTCGGGCAGAACCCCATCGTGTGGGACGCGGAGCCTGCGAGCTTCTCGCTCAATCTGTCGCTCGGCGCCCTGGAAAACGCGCATTTTCTGAGCAAGCTGCCCGCGGACCTTGAGCGCACGGGCGTTGCCGCTCAATGCATCGGCTTTGAGGTGAGCGAGCTTGCCTGTGCGCAATCGGCGGCACAGGTAACACGCTTCGTCGAAACCTGCGAGAAGATCGGCTGCTTCTTGGTGCTGGACAATTTTTCCCTGGCGAAAAGCGCGCTGCCATTCCTGCGCTCACCCGCGCTACGTCTTGTGAAAATTGACGCGCGACTGACCGCGAACGCCATGCAGGACAAGCTCTCTCAGGCGCTCGTCGTCGCCATCGCGCAAGTATGCAAGGTGCTCGGAATTCACTGTGTCGCCAAAAACGTTGAATCCCAGGCGGCCCTGCAGTGGCTGACGGCCGTCGGGTGCGATTTTGGCCAGGGTTTCATCCTGGAGCGGCCGATGCCGCTGGAGTCTTTGACCGCCCCTGCGGGGCTGGCGAAGCCTGCGGGCGCCAAACGCCGCAAAGCCCGCTGATCAGACACCGGCGTGAACCCGTGAGCGCAACGCGAGCCCGGGCGTGCGCGCGCTTATTATCCTTTTAAATCAAACCTTTACAAAAGTCACAGCTCTTCGTGATGCTTGAGTGTGGACGTGAGCCAGGCTTGCTGCTGCCGCTTGTCGTCCGCGAACCATACGCAAAGCGTCCGCTGCTTGCCGTCCGTGAATCCACACGCCCCGTCGTCCTCGACGGTCATGAGTGGTCCGCCACTCTTCAGCTGCACCACGTCGCCAACCTTAACCTCTGCCATATCTAGATTTCCTTCACAGTGACCACGGGAATGAACGTTTGGCACGGCCGTCTGCTCCCGATGCACGCCTGCGGATTTTTCAGCGTAAGGTTCCATGAAGGCGGCTGGCTGCGGACGGCGACGAACCGAGGCAACGACTCGATAAGCTGAACCACGCAGCGATGCGGCACATGCCAGAGTTGATTGACGCGGCAGTGACGAATTTTTTGCCGTAGCAGCGGGGTTTCATTTGCATCGCAGGCGTGCAGCTCTACAGGTTCGAATCCAGAGAAGTGATGCCCAAAGTGGCGGCGAAGCCTAAAATCCACATGGCCGGTACACCCGGTTTGTACCACCCTCCTCCGTCGGTGCTCTCGCAGGCGTCCGTGTTGCGACGAGCACACCTTGAGGAGACTTCGCTGCCGAGCAAGACCAGAAACTTCCAGATGACGCTCGAGCAGCTGCGGCGCAGTCGCAATGCACTTTTCTGGACTTTGCACGCGGCGGGCTGGGGCGCCTATGCCATCAGTCAGTATTTCGGAGCCCTGCTGCAGACCGAGCCCGTCGCCTACCATGAAGTCATCGCCATTGCCGCGGTCTCCGGCTTCGTGCTGTCGGCGCCCCTGCGCTACATCTATCGACGCCTCTGGGGGCATCCCCTGCGAACGCTGGTCGTCGGCGTGCTGGCATCCTGCTACGCGACTGCCCTTGCGCTGCGCGTCATCATCAATCTCGCCTACAAGGCTCTCGTCGAGCCGACCTGGCAGTTCAAAACGATCTTTGAGGTGCTGACCGGCTCATTGACGATGACTTATCTGCTGCTGTGCTGGAGCGCGCTGTACTTTGGCATCAAATATTATGAGTCGCTGCAGCAGCAGCGCGAGGCGGCCCTCAAGGCCACCTCGCTCGCCCAAGAGGCGCAGTTGAAAATGCTGCGCTATCAGCTGAACCCGCATTTTCTCTTCAACACGTTGAATGCGATCTCAACGCTGATCCTCGATAACCAGAATCGCATCGCTAACCATGCGGTGTCACGGCTATCGGAGTTCCTGCGCTACAGCCTCGATCAGGATCCGATGAAAAAGGTCACGCTGCGCAAGGAGATGGAAGCGCTTGACCTTTACCTCAATACGGAACGGCTGCGCTTCGGGGAACGGCTGCGCCTTGAGTACGCGATCGAAGAGAGTGCGCTCGAGGCGCTGTTGCCGAGCCTGCTGCTGCAGCCCTTAATCGAAAACTCGGTAAAATACGCCATCTCGCCGCGCGAGAGCGGCGGAATGATCCGGATCGAAGGGCGCACGCGCGCCGGTATGCTGGAGCTCGCCGTCATCGACGATGGTCCCGGGCTGCGCGAAGGCGCCGCCAGCAGTGACGGCCGGGGCGTCGGTTTGCGCAATACCCGTGAGCGCCTCGCGGTTCTCTACGGGCAGCAGCACCGCTTTGCAGTATTGAACTCCAACCCGGGTCTGCGGATCGACATGGCGGTGCCACTGGAGACGGTGCAAGCATGAGCGCAAAGATCTCCACCATCATTGTCGATGATGAGGCGCTGGCGCGCCGCGGACTCGAGCTGCGCTTGGGAGAGCACGCCGACTTCCAGGTCGTAGCGCAGTGCGCCAACGCGCGCGATGCGCTGCCGGCGATCCGCACGCACATGCCGGATCTGGTGCTCCTCGATATTCAAATGCCGGGCTTGTCGGGATTTGAACTCTTGGCGCAGATCCCGAGCGAGTCGCTGCCGCTGGTCGTCTTCATTACCGCTTACGATCAATACGCCATCCGCGCCTTTGAGGCGCGCGCGGTGGACTACCTGCTGAAGCCCATCGACGACGAGCGTTTCTGCGAAACGCTCGACAAGGTGCGCGCGCATGTGCGCTCGCGCGATGCGATTCAGCAGCGCGACCGCCTCGTAAGCCTCATCGCGGAGATCACCGGTTGCGGCGAGGTAGCGCTTGAGGATCTTCTGGAGCGCGGCCGCGCCGCGCTCGGCCGCCCACGCGCCGAAATTTTGCCCATCCGGCAGGGCCGCGAGATCGTTCGCGTGCCCATCGAATCGATTGAATGGATCGACGCTGCGGGCGATTACATGTGCATCCACGCGAGCGGCCACACGCACATTCTGCGCGGCACCATGAAGGAGCTCGAGGACATTCTCGATCCGAATCTCTTTCAAAGAGTACACCGCTCAACGATCGTCAATCTGCGGCGCGTCAAGAGCCTGCGCGCTCACATGAACGGCGAATATTTCCTGACCCTCGAGGGCGCGCACGAGCTGAAAATGTCACGCACCTATCGGGATAAAGTAGAATTTTTTCTCAAAGGCGGCCGCGCCGACTAGCTCGCAGGCGCACTCCCGGGGCGCGCGGCGCATCGGCCGGCGCGCTTTCGCGGGCTAGGTGGATTTCCAAAACGTGACCATTGCGCCACCGGCAATGATCAGCGAGCCACCGAGGATGATGGGCAGTGTGGGCAGTGCCCTGAACGCGACGAAATTGATGACCTGCCAAATGACGAACAAGGTTGCCAAATAGATCCCGACCACCTGGCCGAATTGCAGCGGCGCAAGATTGAGAAGCGTTCCATAGCCAAGCAACAAGGCTGCGCCGGCGAGAAACAGTCCCACCCGAGCGACGCCCGCATGATTGTAGATTGCCACGCGAACCACGGCGTCGCCGCTAACCTCAAGTAGGGTCGCGGCAACTAGTAGGGCAACGATCGGAATGCCTTGCAAAGCGTTGGCCATGGTTTCTAACTCCAGGTGAGCGAAAGCGGCGGGAGCTAGGTACGCAAGCTCGCCACGCGCTCGCCTCCCAAGATGCCGCGGCTAGTCTTGGGAGACGAGAACCTGATGCTTGATCAACATGCGAACTCCACTCGCCCAGCCTTCCTCGCCGCCAGCGAAGTTCGCCCCTTGCTGGTCGATGAGTTTCCCGCTGCGGGCGTCGCGAATCAGAATCAGCACGTAGTAATCCGTCTGCGTGGCTCTGCGCACAATTCCGACCAGGGACTGCTCCGCGCCAAGCTGCGCGGCGATGCCCGCATCGCACCCATCGCAGTTTCGCAGAGCCTTCTCCTTCACCGGTTTCGCGTCGACTTTGCTTACATCAACGATGCTGTAACGCCCGGACTGCGCCAGCTGTCGTCGTGCCTCGATGCTGACCTTGTCGAGGGCTGCGGCGTCACTCGTAGCTTTATTGAGCAGCGCCGCTGCAGGCGTGAGATCGTCGAGCTCAAAGTCGAACACTGCAATCCTCACGGGGGCCTGCTTGGCGTTATCCGCGGCAAAAGCAGGCGCAAATGCAAGACTGAGCACCGCCACGCAGCTGGGCACGCTCTTCCGGATGCTTGCTCCGACCTGTCTCATTGCATTCTCCACGCGCGCGGCCCACACACATTGGCGCGAACTCTTTCCGCGGGCGCTCCTGCTCCATCGGCTGCGCAATGCGCTAGTGGGGCGCACCGTCCTGTTGCCCCATCGCCAAGGGACTCGCGCGCCGACTCAACCCACCTGCCCGCACTTCGACGCAGCCTATAACAAACACGAGCATACGCACCAGAGCCTGTGGCATTGAGGCGCCATGCAAGTCCTCTTTATCCGGTTGACCTCAGTCAGGAGATGCAGCGGGCACTTTCTAGTTTGGGTGCTGCGCAGCCAGTGGCTTCGAAGCATCGGTTAACGCGCCGCCCTGCGCATCAGGAATCGAGTTGCTTTGCGGCGGCGCAGCGGGTGTGACTGACGAGGAAGGTGTCGACGCTACGGGGGGAGTCTCGCCTGTTCCACCGCTTGTTTTGTTGCCATCGGTGTTGGGGGCGGATTTGGGTTCGCTGTTCACTGCGGCATTGACCGCAGGGGAGCGCGCCGCCTCCTCAGCAGTCGGCGGCATCTGCTGAGTCGGCACAGCAGCCAGATTGACCACAGAGGGATCGTCACGCAGCTTCACATAGAGCTGGCCATCGGTGGGGTGCGGTACGGGCAGGGAATATCCGGGAAAACCGTCCGGCACCTGCACCGCGTGACTGAATTGCGGGTCGCTCGACATGGCCTGCACGAGGAACAGCTCCGAACCGGAGAGCTTGCAGGCCACAGCGGAGGTTGCGGGGCACTTGAGATCCTTCAGCACGGGCAGGCGCACCAGCGTGACGAGATTCTGCCACTCGCCGGATACGCCATTGGAAACGACCCGGAAGCGCAGCGGGCCATAAGCCGAAGGTCCGAATGCCTTGGTCGGACTGAGGCTGGCGACCGCGACATTCGCATTCTCGAGCGTCACTTTGCCGTTGCCGATACTGAGAATCGTCGAGAACCCTTCATCGGCGGTTGCGACTTCGATGGACTCGCTATGCGAAAACGCCCGCGGCGTTTTCGCACGTACCGAGAAAGTGAGCTTCGCATCCTGCGGCAACTCGTTCTGATCAGTCAGCTGGATGTTGCTCTCGCCCTGCAAAGCCGACGGCTGCACGCTCTTGGCAATGAGCGACGCACTTGGCCGCGGGGCATCGATTAAAGTCCTGAGGTCGATGGAGCGTCCATCTTTGAGTTCGATTTTGGCCGTCGCATCTCCTTCCTTAAGAGCAGTTGCGGCCTGTGCGTCCTGGGCCGCCACGGATAGCTCGTCGCTGCCCTTGTCGGTCGAGAGTTTTTGGGGCATGAAACTGACGCCGTCCATCAAAACGCTCGAGACCTCGTCAAGCCGCGCACCCTTGAGCGCACCTTGCTGGTCCCCCGCATGAATGATGAATGCATCGAGGTGTGCAGCCTCGGAATAAGCCTGAAGCTTGAAGGATT
>Ga0302324_100030657_pt1 | contig 10159 bp, 9 predicted proteins | sample Palsa_T0_1_FD_201949 | JGI IMG/M metagenome (GOLD analysis project Ga0302324, IMG submission 201949) | Peat permafrost microbial communities from Stordalen Mire near Abisko, Sweden - Palsa_T0_1 | ecosystem: Environmental > Terrestrial > Soil > Palsa > Peat permafrost | place: Sweden: Abisko... | reverse complement strand
AACGGGCGGCGAAGAGACGAGAGCGTTTCCCGCGACCCAACACCGCTGATTAAGAATCACCTCGTGGCTGATGCGGCCTCTGGGTTATGAGCTAATGGGATCCGAACAGCGAGCCTTCGCTCGATAGGTTCTTGTTCGGGGGACGCTGTTCACCGAGCCGCCGGTTGGTGAGCGTCGTTATGAGCTGAAGCGTTGGTCGACTTCTAAGGCTAGATCACGCCCCGGCCGGTGGTGAGGGTTCCTGTAGCACTGATGGGGTGGCGTGCCGCCGAGCACTTATCCATTAGCTTGTCGCCGGGTGCCCTTGGGCTCGAACATGTTTGATGACCAAGGAGGTGCTGATGATTTTTGTCGGTGACGATTGGGCGGAGGATCACCACGACGTTCATCTGATGGATGACACCGGGGCGCGGCTGGCTTCACGTCGATTACCCGAGGGACTTGCCGGGATCGGCGAGTTCCATCAACTCTTAGCCCGTCACGCCGAAGAACCAGAGCAGGTCGTGATCGGGATTGAAACCGACCGTGGGTTGTGGGTCGAGGCGCTCGTTGCGGCCGGCTACCAGGTGTATGCGATTAATCCGCTGGCAGCCGCCCGCTACCGCGACCGTCACCACGTATCAGGGGCCAAGTCCGATGCCGGGGACGCCAAACTCTTAGCCGATCTGGTGCGTACCGATCGACACAATCACCGCCGAGTCGCCGGTGACTCCGCTGATGTGGAGGCGGTCAAGATCTTGGCTCGGGCACATCAGAATTTGATCTGGACCCGCGTCCAGCACACCAATGCGCTGCGCTCGGCGCTGCGTGAGTATTACCCGGGCGCTCTGGAGGCTTTCGATGATCTGCACGACCGAGACGCGCTAGCGATCTTAGGCCGCGCACCCAGCCCGACCCAAGCTGCCGGCCTGAGTTTGTCGAAGATCCGGTCTGCGCTCAAAGCCGCTGGGCGACAACGCAACCTCGACGTCCGTGCTCACGACATCCAAACCGCTCTACGAGCCGAACAGCTCGCCGCCCCAGCCGGCGTCACTGCTGCGTTCGCAGCCGGCACTCGTGCCATGGTCGGCATCATCGCCGAACTGAACCGCCAGATCAGCGACCTCGAGACCGAGTTGGCGACGCATTTTGAGACACACCCGGACGCCGACATCTACCGCTCCCTGCCAGGACTTGGTGTCATCCTCGGCGCCCGGGTGCTCGGTGAGTTCGGGGATGACCCGAACCGGTTCACCACCGCCAAGTGTCGCAAAAACTACGCCGGAACCTCACCGCTGACTGTCGCGTCGGGCAAGAAACGCGCCGTGCTGGCCCGCCACGTCCGCAACCGCCGGCTCTACGACGCAATCGACCAATGGGCGTTCTGCGCGCTGAACGCCAGCCCTGGCGCCCGCACCTACTACGACGCGCGCCGCACTGCCGGAGACTTCCACCACCAAGCACTACGAGCCCTCGGCAACCGGCTCGTCGGCGTCCTGCACGGCTGCCTACGCCACCGAACCCAATACGATGAACACAAAGCCTGGGCGCACCGTCAAATCCACCCCGACACTCAGGCCGCTTGACAACTACGAACCTGGGATGTCTAGCCGGCAACGGAGGCGCGCAGATGACCCGCGCCGACGACGATGCAGAGCGCAGCGATGTGGGGGTACCACCCAGCCGCTTGCGGCGAGGGGGAGAGGAGCGGCGCAGATGACCACCGTGGAAACATTGCTGAACGACCCCGACACCGCCGGGGTGTGGAATCTCGATCGCGATCGGACGGCGGTCGGCTTCAAGATCAGGAACATGTGGGGTCTGATCGGCGTCAAAGGCCGGTTCACCGACGTCGACGGCGACGGCCAGATCACCGCAAAGGGCGCCGTCTTCGGCCGCCTCGACATCCAGGTGGCGTCGATCCACACCGGAATCGGCAAACGCGACGAACATCTGCGGTCCGCTGATTTCTTCGACGTCGAGCGGTTCCCGGAGATCAGTGTCGTGGTGACCGCCGTCGAGCCCACCGCCGGCAGTGCCGCCGATTTACGGGCGACGTTCACCATCAAAGGGGTCACCGATGCCGTGCCGCTGCCGGTGCACGTCGGCGTGCTCGACGACGGCTCGGTGCGGATATCGGCAAAAGCCGAGGTCGATCGGGCCCGGTTCGGGGTGGACCTCAATCCGCTGGGCATGATCGGCAAGACGGCGACGGTGTCGGCCGACGCGTACTTCGTCCGCTCGCCGCGGTAACCGTCACCGCGCAGTACAGTTTGCCTCGTGCCTGCCACCAGCCCACTGCGGATTCTCGTGTACAGCGACAACCCCGAGACCCGACGGAGCGTCATGCTGGCGTTGGGCAAACGGGTGCATCCGGACCTGCCCGAGCTGAGCTACGTCGAAGTGGCCACCGGACCGGTCGTCATCCAGCAGATGGACGCCGGAGGCATCGACCTGGCCATCCTCGACGGCGAGGCGACCCCCGAAGGCGGCATGGGCATCGCCAAGCAGCTGAAAGACGAAATCGATCACGGGCCCCCGATCGTGGTGCTGACGGGCAGGCGCGACGATGCCTGGCTGGCCACCTGGTCACGCGCCGAGGCTGCGGTCCCCCAGCCGATCGACCCGATTCGGCTCAGCCGAACCGTGCTCGAGTTGCTGCGTACCCCGGTGCAGTAGCTGTGCATCCGGCCCCGCGCATCGACCAGTCCAGCCGTTGGGCAGGGCTGAACAACGTCGGCCACCCAAGCTTGTGGACGGCCGAAATAGCCTTGCGCTCTTGATAATTTGTGAATATCGAATGGCGGGTGGGATGCCCCCTACATCGACGGGCCGACCACCCGACCGGCTGTGGTTGAGGTCACATCTAGACTGCTGAGCGCGGGACTGCACGCGGTCGCTAGGCTGTGGTTGCGCTCACAGTCCAGCCCATAGACCACAGTGAGGGAGCGTCGTCGCGGGATGAATGTCTACCTACCTATCTTCGTACTCGGAGGCATCGCCGCCGCCTTCGGGCTCGGCTCGGTCGCGATCGCTCAGATCGTCGGCCCGTCCCGCTACAACCGGGCGAAACTGGAGGCATACGAATGCGGCATCGAGCCCAGCGACCAGCCGGCCAACGCGCCGCACGCGGGCAGTGGGCAGCGGTTTCCGGTGAAGTACTACCTGACCGCGATGCTGTTCATCGTCTTCGACATCGAGATCGTGTTCCTGTACCCCTGGGCGGTCAGCTACGACCAGCTGGGGCTTTTCGCGCTCATCGAAATGGTGGTGTTCATGCTCACCGTCTTTGTGGCCTACGCATACGTGTGGCGCCGCGGCGGCCTGACTTGGGATTGAGGTAGACGTGGGCATTGAAGAGAAACTGCCCAGCGGTTTCTTGCTGACGACCGTTGAACAACTGGCGGGTTACTTTCGCAAGAACTCTCTGTGGCCGGCCACATTCGGGTTGGCCTGCTGCGCGATCGAGATGATGGCCACCGCCGGCCCGCGATTCGACATCGCACGCTTTGGCATGGAGCGGTTTTCAGCGACACCACGGCAGGCCGACCTGATGATCGTGGCAGGCCGCGTCAGCCAGAAGATGGCACCGGTGCTCCGCCAGATCTACGACCAGATGGCCGAGCCCAAATGGGTGCTGGCCATGGGTGTATGCGCGTCGTCGGGCGGCATGTTCAACAACTACGCGATCGTGCAAGGCGTGGACCACATCGTTCCGGTCGACATCTACCTGCCCGGTTGCCCACCGCGTCCGGAGATGCTGCTGTACGCAATCCTCAAGCTGCACGACAAGATTCAGGAGATGCCGTTGGGCGTCAACCGCGAGCATGCCATCGCCGCAGCCGAACAGGCAGCGCTGGCTGTGCGGCCGACGATTGAGATGCATGGGCTGTTGCGATGAGTTCGCCGACACACGACCCGAAGCGAGCCGCCAGTGAAGTGGGCGGATCTCCCGTCGGTGCCGACCCTTCCGACCCCGAGGTAATCGGCGTTCGACGCGGCATGTTCGGCGTCCACGGCAGCGGTGACACGTCGGGCTACGGGCGGCTGGTGCGCCAGATCACCATCGACGACGGCAGCCCGCGCCCCTACGGCGGATATTTCGACGAGGTGGTCGACCGGCTGGCCCAGGCACTGAAGGAGTCCGACGACGACGTCGAGTTTTCCGACGCCGTCGAGAAGGTCGTCGTCTACCTTGACGAGCTGACGCTGTACATACGCCGAGAGCTGCTGCCGCAGGTAGCCCGCCGGCTTCGTGATGACCCGCAGCTTCGCTTCGAATTGTGTCTGGGCGTCAACGGCGTGCACTACCCGGACGAAAGCGGGCGCGAGTTACACGCGGTGTACCCGCTGAACTCGATCACCCACGGGCGTCGTCTCCGACTGGAAGTGGCTGCGCCAGACAGTGATCCGCACATCCCGTCGCTGTTCGGCATCTACCCGACCAATGACTGGCACGAGCGAGAGACCTATGACTTCTTCGGCATCATCTTCGACGGCCACCCCTCGTTGACCCGCATCGAGATGCCTGACGACTGGCAGGGACATCCGCAACGCAAGGATTACCCACTCGGTGGCGTCCCGGTCGAGTACAAGGGCGCGAGGATTCCCCCGCCCGACCAGCGGAGGTCCTACAACTGATGAGCGACACCATTAGCGCGGCCCCCGGCGATGCCCCGGAGACCTTGATCGCCGTTGTCGGCCAGGACTGGGAAAAGATCGTCGAGGCGGCCCGCAAGGGCGAACCCGGCGAACGGATCGTCGTCAACATGGGACCCCAGCACCCGTCCACCCACGGCGTGCTGCGCCTGATCCTGGAGATCGAAGGCGAGACCGTCACCGACGCCCGGTGCGGAATCGGCTACCTGCACACCGGAATCGAGAAAAACCTCGAGTACCGGTACTGGACGCAGGGCGTGACGTTCGTAACCCGGATGGATTACCTGTCACCGTTTTTCAACGAAACGGCCTACTGCCTGGGTGTGGAGAAGCTGCTCGGGATCACCGACGAGATTCCCGAACGCGTCAGCGTCATCCGGGTGATGATGATGGAGCTCAACCGGATCTCCTCGCACCTGGTCGCTCTGGCGACCGGCGGCATGGAGTTGGGCGCGATGACGCCGATGTTCGTCGGCTTCAACGGCCGCGAGATCTGCCTCTCGCTGTTCGAGTCGATCACCGGGCTGCGGATGAACAGTGCCTACATCCGGCCCGGGGGCGTCGCGCAGGACCTGCCACCCAACGCGAAGACCGAGATCTCCGAAGCCCTCAAGAAGTTGAGGGTCGTGCTGCGCGAGATGGGCGACCTGCTCAACGAGAGCGCCATCTGGAAGGCGCGCACCAAGGACGTCGGCTACCTGGACCTGACCGGCTGCATAGCCCTGGGAGTGACCGGGCCGTGTCTACGATCCACCGGGTTGCCGTACGACCTGCGCCGCAGCGAGCCCTACTGCGGATACCAGGACTACGAGTTCGACGTGATCACGGACGACGGCTGTGATGCATACGGCCGCTACATCATTCGCGTCAAGGAGATGTGGGAGTCGATAAAGATCGTCGAACAGTGCCTGGACAAATTGCAGCCCGGCCCGACCATGGTGGAGAACCGCAAGATCGCCTGGCCGGCTGATTTGCAAGTCGGCCCGGACGGGTTGGGCAACTCGCCAGAACACATCGCCAAGATCATGAGCGGCTCGATGGAATCACTGATCCACCACTTCAAGCTGGTCACCGAGGGCATCCGGGTACCGGCCGGGCAGGTCTACGTCGCCGTCGAATCGCCGCGCGGCGAGTTGGGCGTGCACATGGTCAGCGACGGCGGCACCCGGCCGTACCGGGTGCATTACCGGGACCCGTCGTTCACCAATCTGCAGGCTGTTGCCGCCATGTGCGAGGGCGGGATGGTCGCCGACGTGATCAGCGCGGTGGCCAGTATCGATCCGGTGATGGGCGGGGTGGACCGATGACCGCAGCGCAGACCCCCGGCGCCGGCAGCAACGGCGAGCGGGTGTTCATCCGGCTCGGCCCGCCACCGGAGGAGCCCGGCCAGTTCGTCACCGACGGCGCACCGCAGGCGTACTCCGCCGACGTGCAGGCGCGGCTGGAGGTCGACGCCAAGGAGATCATCGGCCGCTACCCCAGTCCCCGCTCGGCGCTGCTGCCGCTGCTGCACCTGGTGCAGTCCGAGGACGGTTACGTGACACCGGCCGGTGTGGAGTTCTGTGGTGAACAACTCGGGTTGACCGGCGCCGAAGTCGCCGCTGTCGCAAGCTTTTACACCATGTACCGGCGCGGACCGACCGGTGAATACCTGGTCGGCGTCTGCACCAACACGCTGTGCGCGGTGATGGGCGGCGATGCGATCTTCGACTCGCTCAAAGAGCATCTCGGCATCGGCAATGACCAGACGACGTCGGACGGATCGGTCACCCTGCAACACATCGAGTGCAACGCCGCGTGCGACTACGCGCCGGTGGTGATGGTCAACTGGGAGTTCTTCGACAACCAAACCACGGAGTCGGCGCGCAAGCTCGTCGACGGGCTGCAATCCGGGCAACTTCCGGCGCCGTCACGCGGTGCGCCGCTGTGCAAATTCAAGGAGACCGAGCGGATCCTGGCCGGTTTCCCCGACCCGCGCCCGGACGAAGGCCAAGGCGGGGCCGGTGCGGCCACGCTGGCCGGGCTGCGGGTGGCCAAGGAACGCAACATGACCGCGCCGTCGCCCGAAAGTTCAGGGGAAGGTCAGTAATGGGGTCACCAACACCACTGGCTCCGGTGCTGAGCCGCTTCTGGGACGACCCCGAGTCGTGGACTCTGGAGACCTATCGCCGCAACGACGGCTACAAGGCGCTGGACAAGGCCCTGAAGATGGAGCCCGACGCGGTGATCACCGCCGTCAAGGATTCCGGGCTGCGCGGTCGCGGCGGCGCTGGGTTCTCGACCGGAACGAAGTGGTCGTTCATCCCGCAAGGCGACAGCGGCGCGGCCGCCAAGCCGCACTACCTGGTCGTGAACGCCGACGAGTCGGAACCCGGTACGTGCAAAGACATTCCGCTGATGCTGGCCACCCCGCATGTCCTGGTCGAGGGCGTGATCATCGCGTCGTACGCGATCCGGGCCAGCCACGCCTTCATCTACGTACGCGGTGAAGTGCTGCCGGTGCTGCGACGCCTGCAGAACGCAGTGGCCGACGCGTACGCCAACGGCTACCTGGGCCGCGACATCGCCGGCTCGGGCTACGACCTCGAGTTGGTGGTACACGCCGGAGCCGGCGCGTACATCTGCGGCGAGGAGACGGCGCTGCTCGACTCGCTAGAGGGCCGCCGCGGCCAGCCACGACTGCGTCCGCCGTTCCCCGCAGTCGCCGGTCTGTACGGCTGCCCGACGGTGATCAACAACGTCGAGACCATCGCCAGCGTGCCGTCGATCGTCCTCAACGGCGTGGACTGGTTCCGGTCGATGGGCACCGAGAAATCACCCGGCTACACGCTGTATTCGCTGTCGGGCCACGTGACGAACCCTGGCCAGTACGAAGCGCCGCTGGGCATCACGCTGCGAGAGTTGCTCGACTACGCCGGCGGCGTGCGGGCCGGCCACCAGCTGAAGTTCTGGACGCCGGGCGGATCGTCGACACCGCTTCTCACCGACGAGCACCTGGACGTGCCGCTGGACTACGAGGGCGTTGGATCAGCCGGGTCGATGCTGGGCACCAAGGCGCTGGAGATCTTCGACGAGACGACCTGCGTGGTGCGCGCGGTCGGCCGGTGGACCGACTTCTACAAGCACGAATCGTGCGGCAAGTGCACGCCGTGCCGTGAGGGCACATTCTGGCTGAGCCAGATCTATGAGCGCCTGGAATCCGGTCACGGCACCGCTGACGACCTGGACAAGCTACTGGATATCTCCGATGCGATTCTCGGTAAGTCGTTCTGCGCCTTGGGCGATGGCGCGGCAAGCCCGGTCGAGTCTTCGATCAGATTCTTCCGCGACGAATACGTCGCACATGTCGAGGGCGGCGGCTGTCCGTTCGACCCCAAGCTGTCCATGCTCGCGGCGAACGGAGTGAAAGCGTGACTCAAACCGCGGACACCGGGAAGAAGGTGGCTCAGCCGGAACTGGTGACGCTGACCATCGACGACACCGAAATCAGCGTTCCCAAAGGGACTTTGGTGATCCGGGCCGCCGAGTTGATCGGCGTGCAGATCCCCCGGTTCTGCGACCACCCGCTGCTGGATCCGGTTGGCGCCTGCCGCCAGTGCCTGGTGGAGGTCGAGGGCCAGCGCAAGCCGATGGCGTCGTGCACCATTCCTGTCGCCGACGACATGGTGGTGCGCACCCAGTTCAGCTCCGAGGCCGCCGACAAGGCGCAGCACGGGGTGATGGAGCTGCTGCTGATCAACCACCCACTGGACTGTCCGATGTGCGACAAGGGCGGCGAGTGCCCGCTGCAGAACCAGGCGATGTCCAACGGCCGCCCGGATACCCGGTTCCACGACGTCAAACGCACGTTCACCAAGCCGATCAACATCTCCTCGCAGGTCCTGCTGGACCGTGAGCGCTGCATCCTGTGCGCGCGCTGCACCCGGTTCTCCGAGCAGATCGCCGGCGACCCGTTCATCGAGATGCTCGAGCGTGGCGCGCTGCAACAAGTCGGCATCTACGCCAACGAGCCGTTCGAGTCGTACTTCTCCGGCAACGCCGTGCAGATCTGCCCGGTCGGGGCGCTGACCGGCACCGCCTACCGGTTCCGGGCCCGCCCGTTCGACCTCGTCTCCAGCCCGAGTGTGTGTGAGCACTGCGCGTCGGGGTGCGCCCAGCGCACCGACCACCGCCGCGGCAAGGTGCTGCGCCGGTTGGCCGGCGACGAGCCGGAAGTCAACGAGGAATGGAACTGCGACAAGGGCCGGTGGGCGTTCAACTACGCCTCGCAGGGTGACCGGATCACCACTCCCCTGGTCCGGGAGGCCGACGGCTCCCTGGCGCCCGCGTCGTGGCCGCACGCGGTGGCCGTGGCGATCGAGGGCCTAACCTCGGCGGCCGGCGGCACCGGTGTGCTGCCCGGCGGGCGACTGACCGTCGAAGACGCTTACGCCTACTCCAAGTTCGCCCGAATCGTGTTGGGCACCAACGACATCGACTTTCGTGCCCGCCCACACTCCGCCGAGGAGACGCAGTTCCTGGCAGCCCGGGTCGCGGGCACATCGCTCACGACCAGCTACTCCGATCTGGAATCGGCGCCGGTGGTCGTACTCGCCGGCTTCGAACCTGAGGAAGAGTCGCCGATCGTCTATCTGCGACTGCGCAAGGCCGCCCGAAAGCACGGCCTGGCGGTGCACGCGGTGGCACCGTTCGCCAGCAACGGATTGAAGAAGTTGCACGGCACGCTGATCCAGACCGCGCCCGGTGCGGAAGCCTCCGCGCTGGTCGGCCTGGCCGGCGGTGAGATCGGCGAACTGCTGTCTAAGCCAGGAGCGGTCATCCTCGTCGGCGAACGGCTGGCCGGCGTGCCGGGCGGACTGTCGGCCGCGGCCCGACTCGCCGACACCACCGGCGCGAAACTGGCGTGGGTGCCTCGCCGCGCCGGCGAGCGTGGTGCGCTCGAAGCCGGCGCGCTGCCGGGGCTGCTGCCCGGCGGCCGGCCGCTCAGCGACGAGACGGCCCGCGCGCAGGTGTCGAAGGCCTGGCATGTCTCCGAGTTGCCTGCCGCGCAAGGGCGCGACGCCGACGGGATCCTGGCCGCGGCCGCGGACGGCACCCTGGGTGCACTGCTGGTCGGCGGCATCGAACCGGACGACTTCGCCGATCCCGACGCGGTGCTGGCCGCCCTGGACGCAGCGGGCTTCGTGGTGAGCCTGGAGTTGCGGCACAGTGCGGTGACCGAACGTGCCGACGTGGTTTTCCCGATCGCGCCGGCGGCGGAGAAGTCGGGCACCTACGTCAACTGGGAGGGCCGAGGGCGCAGCTTCTCGGGCGCGCTGCCCCCCGCCGCCACACCGGACCTGCGCGTCCTCGACACCTTGGCCGACGAGATCGGCGTAGACCTCGGCTTTCCCACGGTGGCGGCAGCGCTCGCCGAACTGAGCGCGATGGGCACCTGGGACGGTGAGCCCGCTGCGGCGCCGACCGTCGCGCCCGCCGCAGCACCCAGGCCCGGTGCCGGTGAGGCCGTGCTGGCGGGTTG
>Ga0302324_100030655_pt1 | contig 10159 bp, 9 predicted proteins | sample Palsa_T0_1_FD_201949 | JGI IMG/M metagenome (GOLD analysis project Ga0302324, IMG submission 201949) | Peat permafrost microbial communities from Stordalen Mire near Abisko, Sweden - Palsa_T0_1 | ecosystem: Environmental > Terrestrial > Soil > Palsa > Peat permafrost | place: Sweden: Abisko... | reverse complement strand
CGAGCAAAATCGAGAGCCAGCGTGCTTTTCCCAATGGCTGGCCTGGCCGCGATGACGATCATCTGGCCGGGGTGCAGGCCGTTGGTCAGCGAATCCAGGTCGGCGAAGCCGGTCGGCACGCCGGTCATCGCGCCACCGCGGCTGCCGATCGCCTCAATCTCGTCCAGCGCGCCCGGCATGATGTCGGCCAGCGAGTGATAGTCCTCGGTCACCCGGTGGTCGGTGATCGCGTAGACCTCGGCCTGGGCCCGGTCCACCAGGTCGTCGGCTTCGGCGTCACCCGCATAGCCGAACTGGACGATCCGGGTGCCGGCCTCCACCAGTCGCCGCAGAATCGCCCGCTCCCGGACGATGCGAGCGTAGTAGCCGGCGTTCGCGGCCGTGGGCACCGACGCGATGAGAGTGTGCAGGTAGGGTGCCCCGCCGACCCGGCCGATCTCGCCCCGCCGGGTGAGCTCGTTGGCCACGGTGATCGCGTCCGCTGGCTCACCACGGCCGTACAGGTCCAGTACGACCTCATGGATGATCTGATGGGCCGGGCGGTAATGGTCGTACGGCCGGATGACCTCGATCACGTCGGAAATCGCGTCTTTGGACAGCAGCATTCCGCCGAGGACGCACTGTTCCGCGGCGACGTCGTGCGGAGGTGTCCGCTCGAACTCCCCACCGCGGGGAGCGATCTCGGCGACACTCACCAGGCAGCACCTTCCCCGGTAGGCGGCGTCGCGCGGGGTAGCGCGAGAAGCCGGTCGGAACCGTTCTAGCGGACGGCTACGACAGTCTGGCGGTCCTGCTCCCAGGACGCCAACCCATGGTGTGTACACGCCTGTGGATAACTTGTGAAGACACGCCGCCGGGACTGTGCACAGCCTGGGGAAGGCGGTGTGAAGTGGGCGGCCTCACCTCGCCACGCAGGCCTGCTAGCTGGGATGATGCTCTCCACGTCCTGTGCGGAAGAAAAAGATTCGGCGCCTGCTGTTATCCCCAGGCACAGGCAAGTTATCCACAGGGAGGATGGGTGTCACGGCGGGCGCGGGGCGCGGCGTGGGGTGGCCTTGGCTGCCTCCCGCTGAGCGGCGGGCAAGCCCGGACGAGACGCTCCTGGAGTTGACCGAACGGCGCCGGGCTGTCAGCCAGCCCCGCTAGTATCCGATGGTGCGTTCGAACGAGGACGGGGCGATCGCCGAGGTCATCAGCGCCATTGACCAGCTGGCCGCCGACTGCGGGGCCGGGCTCGCAGCGGCGGACATGCGCTCACGGGTAGCCCGTATCTGGTCCATGCTGGCGGCTCTCGACCCGGAGCTGGCCCGGCTCACGGCGGGGTACGAGCGCCCCGCGCGGGGCCAGCAACCAGCCGCGGATCCGACAGAGCCGACCGCGACAGGATGATCGTCCCGTCGCGGTCGGCTCAACGTGGTTCAGGCCGGAACGACCTCGATATCGATGGTCGCGTTGACCTCAGGATGCAGCCGGACCCGCACCTGATGCGCGCCGGCCGTCTTGATCGGGTCGGGCACCTCGATCCGGCGCCGGTCGAGCTCGGGACCGCCGGCGGACCGGACGGCGTCGGCGATGTCGGCCGACCCCACCGAACCGAACAGCCGGCCGTTGGTGCCCGCCCGCCGCGGCAGCAAGACCGTCAGATTCTGGAGCTCGGTCGCGGCGGCCTTCGCGTCATCCAGGCTGCGGATCTCCCGGACGGACCGGGCCCGCTGGATCAGGTCAACCTGCTTCTCGGCACCTCGGGTCCAGCGCATGGCGAAGCCACGGGGAATGAGGTAGTTGCGCCCGTAACCGCTCGCGACGTCCACGACGTCGCCCGGCGCCCCGAGGCCGCTGACCTCCTGGGTGAGGATGAGCTTCATTGGTGTGCGGCTCATGTCGATGCCTCCCCGCGGACTCAGCGAGCCGTGCTCGTGTAGGGCAGCAGCGCCATCTCGCGGGCGTTCTTGATCGCCGTGGCGACGTCCCGCTGATGCTGCGTGCAGTTACCGGTGACCCGCCGCGCGCGGATCTTGCCGCGGTCGGAGATGAACTTGCGGAGAAGGCCCGTGTCCTTGTAGTCCACGTAGGCGATCTGCTCCTGGCAGAAGACGCAGACCTTCTTCTTTGGCTTGCGTATCGGTGGCTTGGCCATCATGGTGCTCCTTTGCAGAGCCCCGCCTCAGGCGGGGATGGTCGGTGACGGATGTTGGTTCTGGTGTGCGGCACGCCTGGCTAGAACGGCGGCTCGTCGGAGAAGCCGCCGGGCTCCGCGGTCGCCCATGGGTCGGCCTCGGCCCGGCCGCCGCCGGACCCGCTGCCGCCGGACCCGCTGCCGCCGTAACCCTGGCCGCCGCCCTGACCCTGGCTGCCGCCCTGGTTCCCGCCGAATCCGCCGCCGGACCGGCTCGCCCGGGCGACCTTCGCCGAGGCATTCCGCAGCGACGGACCCACGTCGTCGACCTCGACTTCGTAGACGGTGCGCTTCTCGCCCTCTTTGGTCTCGTACGAGCGCTGCCGCAGCCGCCCGGAAACGATGACCCGCATGCCGCGCTGCAGGCTCTCGGCCACGTTTTCGGCCGCCTGCCGCCAGACGTTGCAGGTCAGGAAGAGGCTGTCGCCGTCCTTCCATTCCCCGGTGGAGTTGTCGCGGAAGCGCGGCGTCGAAGCCACGCGGAAGCGCGCGACCGGCTGACCGGCCGGCGTGAAACGAAGCTCGGGGTCGTCAACGAGGTTGCCCGCGATCGTGATCTGGGTGTCGCCTGCTGCCATCGGGCTGCTCCCGTCGTTACCGTGATCTTGGGGGTGAGTAGCGGTGCGATCTTAGGGGTGGGTACCGGTGCGCCCGGGTCAGCGGACCTTCGGCCGCACAACCTTGGTACGGAGCACAGCTTCATTGAGGTTTAGCTGGCGGTCCAGCTCACGGACCGTGTCGGGCTCGGCGGACAAGTCCACGACCGCGTAAATGCCCTCAGCCCGCTTGTCGATGTCATAGGCGAGGCGGCGCCTGCCCCAGATATCCAGCTTCTCCACGCGGCCGCCGCCAGAGGGGACGACCTGGAGAAACTGCTCAAGCGACGGCTGAACCGTGCGTTCCTCAAGCGTAGGGTCGAGGATGATCATCATTTCGTAGCTGCGCATGATTGAGTCCTGCCTCCTCTGGACTGATGCGGTCACGGTCTCTCCGTGACAGGAGGGCTGCGACAGCGGCGGCTCCGGCGGCCTGCCACAATTTCACAGCGCGGTCAGCATACCGTGGGCCACCGACAGTCCGGACCGTATCGCTACGGCGCCGGGACAGATAGGGCACACTGTCGCGGGCCGGGCTACTATCCCAGCCCGTGGCCGGGGCCCTGTTTCGCAGTGCTGTTTCGCAGTGCTGTTCACTGGGCCAAACCAGTGATTCCGGGGCCCGGACCGGGGAAGAATCATGATCAGCTGATGCGCCCGTGCAGTTGCTGAGATGGAGGTGGCGGACGTGCCAGGCACAGACATGCCAAGTACAGGGCAGGCCGACCCGCAGACGCAGCAGGCGGCGATCGCGCCGGCTGCGCGTCATATGGCCCTGAACGTCCTCGCGGTCGTGACAATCGTCCTGGGCCTGATCTCCTTCGCCCTGGGCATGATCGTGCGGAACGAGACTTCGGCCTCGGCGGCGCTGCACGTAACCGCCACGGTCACCGGGGCCATCGCCATCATCCTGGGCCTGTACATACAAATGATCTCGGCCACCCGGACAGAGCGGATCATCGTCGTCACGGGCATGATCGCGGGCTTCGTCGGCGCCTGCCTCGGCCTGGCCCACGGCGGCTTCTCGGGCTGAACCGCGAGCGTCCGGCAGAAGCCGGCGAACGGGGAATGGCGCGACGCTGGGCTAGGCTCGGGCCATGGTGCGTATTGGTGTGCACATCGACGGACCGGACCCGCTGGCCGCAGCCAGAGTTCGTGATGCAGACGCGGTTCAGTTCTTCCTCGGTGACCCGCAGGGATGGAAGGGCCCGGTCCTGCCGGGTGAGGCGGCCGAGGTACGCGCGGCCTTCACCAAGGCCGGCGTCGATGCCTACATTCACGCGCCGTACGTCATCAACGTCGCGACCACGAACAACCGGATCCGGATCCCCAGCCGCAAGCTGCTGACCCAGCAGTTTGCGGCGGCGGCGTCCATTGGCGCCAAGGCGCTGATCGTGCACGGTGGCCACGTGACCAGCGGGGCGGACCCCGCGGAGGGCTACGCGAACTGGCGCAAGGTCATGGAACGCGTCGAGCGGCCGATACCGCTGCTGATCGAGAACACCGCAGGCGGGACGAACGCGATGGCGCGCACCCTCGACGGCATCGGCCTGCTGTGGGACGCCGTGATGGCCGGGGCCGAGGACGGCGACGGCGAGGTGGGCTTCTGCCTCGACACCTGTCACGCCTACTCGGCCGGCCTGGACCTCACTGAGGTGGCCGACAAGGTGAAGGCCATCACCGGCCGGGTCGATCTGGTGCACTGCAACAACTCACGGGACGAGTTCGCCTCGGGCCGGGACCGGCACGCCAACCTGACCACCGGGACGATCGACCCGGACCTGATCCTCGGCGTGGTGCGGGCCGCGGGGGCACCCGCCATATGTGAAACGCCGGACGAGAGCGGCAGCCTGGCCGCGGACGTGCACTGGCTCAGGGAGCATCTGGCTGTGGGCTGACCACCGCCGCCCCGGCCGGGGCAGTCCGGCGCAGATGCAGTACGAACCGGTCGGGCGCTCCCGCCAGCACGCCGCCCGCCGGATCGTCCGCACCGTCGGCCCGGACCACGTCCTGCCCCGGACGCAGCACGTCGCGGACGACATAGCCGCACAGCAGCGCGACGGTCAGGAAACGGGCGAACAGCGCCGCGAAGTACCAGCCGGAGCTGATGCCGTTATAGCCGGTGATCACCGCGCCGTTGCGGTAGATGAAGATCAGGTAGCCCCAGATGGCGAAGAAGTACCAGACCTCGGCCGCCTGCCACAGCACATACGGCCAGAACCGGGGCCGGGCCAGGACAGCCAGCGGGACGAGCCAGATCACGTACTGCGGTGACCACACCTTGTTCGTCATCAGGAACGCCGCGAGGACCAGGAAGCAGAGCTGTGGCAGCCTTGGGCGGCGCGGCGCGGCGAGCGCCAGGACCGTGACCGCCACACACGCAGCGCCGAACAACACAGCCGACAGCAGATTCAGGCCGGACACGCTGGTCACGCCGAGGACCGGGACGCCGAGATGCTCGAAGAAGTACCAGATCGAGCCCCAGTCAGCCGGACGGGTCTTGCTGAACTCATAGAACGTGGCCCAGCCGGCGGGCGCGATGATCATGACCGGGACATTGACCGCCAGCCACGCCACGGCGGCCGAACTGAAGGTCACCCAGAACTCACGCATCCGGCCCGCCCGCAGGCAGAGCAGGAGCAGCGGGCCGAACAGCACCAGCGGGTAGAACTTCGTCGCCACCGCGAGGCCGAACAGGACGCCGGCCGCCACTGTCCGCTTCGTGGCCCACGCTGCGAGGCCGAGCGCTGCGAACGCCATGGCGATCAGGTCCCAGTTGACGAAGGCCGACAGCAGCAGGGCCGGGGCCAGCGCGACCAGGAGCGCCTGCCAGCGCCGCCCGGGGCCGGCCGCCCGCGCGGTAGCCACCACTCCGGCCACGGCGCAGATGACCAGCAAGATCACAGTTACGTCGAAGAACTCGCGCCCCCGGGTGTATGGGTCGGCGATCGACCGCACCAGCCACGCGACGGCCTGCATCGCCGCGCCGATCAGGACGGGGTATTCGACGTGGTGACCGACGTAGGGCACCTTGCCCGCGGCCAGGCCCTCGTTGTAGTAGAGCGGGTAGACGTCGGTGTAGCAGGCATCCTGGAACTGCTTCACGTAGCTGTTCCACGCCCCCGATCGGCAGGGCACCTTTTCCAGGAAGGCGAGCAGCGCGCCGAACAGGGCTGCGATCACCAGCACGCTGGTGGTTCCCGCGAGCAGGGCTACCGGCCTGCCGGACGATACGGACGGCGTACCGGCCGGCTCGCCGCCCGGCTCAGGGCCCGCTGGCGCCGGCCCGCGACGTCCGCCGTCCCCCGAGTGCGGCACGTTCAGCGACGCTTCCGTTTCCGCCGTCGCCCGAGAGCTCTCAGCGGGACCAGGGTCACGAAGCCCGCCGCGCCCGCGCCCGTCAGGTTGCCGTTCGCCCCCGGTTGCGGCCCGCCGTTCCCGCCGTTGCCGTGGCAGGGTTTCCCGGTCGGCGGTCCGCAGGTGGGCAGAGCCGTCGGGGTGGGCGCCGGGAACGGGTTCGCCGGCTGCGTCGGATGACTCACCGGAGCCGTTGGCCGGGCCGCCGGCTGGGCGGCCTGGGTGGGGCTGGGCGACGCCGCCGGAAGCACGCCGGAGCCGAACATGTTCCAGGTCGCCCCGCTGAACTGCGGCGCTGGGAAATCCTGGATGGGCAGCGGGGCGAACTCATTCTCCGCGAACGTATTCCAGATCCGGGCCGGCCAGTAGCCACCGAAGCCGCCGCCGACGTTGCCGCCCAGGCTGTTCAGCGTTTCCGGCGATTTTGGGCTCTGGCTGCCGGTGAAGATGCCCACGGTCAGGGCGTACTGCGGGATGGCGCCGATGAAGAAGGCCGACTGCGCGTCGTCCGTCGTGCCGGTCTTCGCGATGATCGGCCGTCCGTCACTCATCGCCGCGGCGGTACCGGTGCCGTTGATCGTGTCGAACGACATCGCGTACTGGACCTGCGAGTCCTGCGCCGGGGTCAGCACCTGCGTGGAGCTGATCTTCGCGGGGTAGGTGACCGAGCCCTGGCTGATCTGCTCGATGATGTGTGCCGGGTGATAGGTGCCGTTGTCATCCAGCGTCGCCAGCATGGTGTCCTGCTCGTTGACCGACAGCGAGTCCTGGCCCAGCGCCATACCGACGTGGTGGACGTCGGCCTGCAGACCAGATGCCTGGACGTCGACGCCAAACTGGCTGGCCATGTTGACGACGTTCTGGGTGCCGACCCGGTGGATCAGGTCGGTGAACGCCGTGTTCGAGGACTGCGCCTCCGCCTGCGCGACGCTCATCGGGCCATAGGACTCGTCCCCGTCGTTCTGCTCCCTGAACCAGTTGTAACCCGCGTCCGCCTGAGAAAGGGCCGCAGGCGTCATGCCCTCGCCGTCCGGCGGGATCCACAGCGGGCTGTACCCGTCGAGCTTGGTGGTCTGGACGTTCATGCCCTGCGTTACCGCGGTAGCCAGTACGTACGGCTTGAACGACGACCCCACCTGCTCCCGGGTCAGCACGGTGTTATCGGAGCAGGTGTTGTGGCAGTACTTGGCCGGGACGTTCTCGCCGGGGCCGCCGTAGAAGGCCATAATGGCCCCGGTCTGCGGGTCCTGCAGCTCCGCGCCCACCAGCCCGTACGAGGGCAGCGCCCCGCCATCTTCCGCCATCAGCTTCTCGTTCTGGTTCACCGCACTGTAGAGCTGGTCCATCATCGACTTGCTGATCGTGGTCGTGATGTGCAGCCCGCCGTTGTCGATCTGGGCCTGCGAGAACTTGTACCTGCTCTGCAGTTCGTTGTCGACCAGGCCCAGGACGTAGGAGTCGTAAGGATCGGAGCCGACGTGCTGATCCTGCGCGCTGAGCACCTTCGGGAAATGCTCGGCGGCGGCCTGCTGCGCGCTCAGGTCACCCAGGGTGACCATGCCGTCGAGAACGTAGCGCCAGCGGGTCATGAGAGCCGGCCGGCCGGCCGGAGTGGGGTAGTAACTCGGGCTCTGGATGATCGCGGCGATGTACGCGGCCTGCGCGGCGTCAAGCTGCGAGGCCGGGATGCCGAAGTAGGTCTCGGCGGCCGCGCCAACCCCATAGGCACCCTGGCCGAGATAGATGGTGTTCAGGTAGTTGGTCAGGATCCACGCCTTGGACTTTTCCTTGGCCACCTTCAGTGCGACGAAGATCTCCTTGATCTTCCGGCTGGCGGTCTGCTCCGTGCCGATGTTGGCGTAGTAGTTCCGGACGAACTGCTGAGTGATGGTCGAGCCGCCCTGGAGTGAGCCGCCGCCGCTGCCCCCGCTGTTGAACACGTCCTCGTAGCCGGCCCGGACGATGCCTCTGGGCGAGACACCGCCCTCGGTGTAGAAGCTGCGGTCCTCGGCCGCCACCACGGCATCACGCATGAGGGGTGAGATCTGGTTGTACTGCAGCAACTGCCGGTCGGTGTTCCCGAACGTGCCGACCACGGTATTGCCGTCACTGAAGTAGACCGTGGACTGCTGCTGCATGGCCGCCTGGGAGGCGTCGGTGGGGACGGCCGTCTTGGCGTAGGCGTAACTGACCACCGCGACGCACAGCAGAATCAGGCCGCCGAACCCGGCGGCGGCCAGGCCGAGCACCTTCCGCCACGTCCAGTGGCGCCACCAGCTGCCCTTGACCTTTCCGCGCCCCGGGCCGCGCCCCGGGCCGCCACCTCGGCCGTTCCCGGCCCCCCCGTGGCTCGCGGCGGGACGGCCGGCGCCGGGACGACCGTTTTCGTAGCGGTCGCGACGGTAAGCGGCCCCGGTCCTTGTCCCGGTGGCAGTGCCAGTCCTTCTCCCGGTGGCAGTGGAGGCGTACCCGCCCGTGCCGTTCGCGGCACCGCGCCCCGCACTGCCCTGGCCGGCCGGGGCCGGCGTCCAGTAACCGACTGCTGCCGGGGCCGGGGCGCTCCCGGCCGGGTAATCCCCCCAGCCATCGCCGGGACGGCCCCGGCGGCCGCGCGGCGCGGACTGGTCGCCGTCGCGCCCCGAAAAGTCGTCACGACGACGGCGCCCGCCCGAGTTGCCGGCGCCGTCATACCCGCCGCGCGGCTCCTGGCCGACCAGGTGCTCAGGCCAGGGACGGCCGTAATCACCGGTTTCCGGCGTGGGGCGATTAGGCCCGCTGACGTCTCTGCTGCTCACGCATCCTCGCTGTTGGCTGAGCGGATGGCGGCTGCAGGGGTACCGCCGAGCTGCACGGTACCCCAGGAGATCAGCCGCCGCTGGCACGTCCGCTCGATCGCACCGTCGCGACGCAACGTGCCTTCCGGTGCATTCCTACTGGCTTGTCCTAGCTCGGCGGCCGCGTCGCGCACGCGGCTCGCCAGTGCCAAGAACGTAAGACGATGCAAGGTGGTTCCAGCCGCAACTTTGGCAGACTTCGACCACATAGACCCGGAATTCGCCGTATTCGGCGGCCATCTCGTCCAGCTCCGGCCCGCGCTTCACGCGTCCCTCGTACTGCCCAAGCTCATCGCCATATACATAGGTAACATGCGTGAGCTTGGCTTTCCGGCAGATCGGGCACCGGATTTCGGTCGGCTCGCCGTGAAACTTGGCGGCTCGCAGCAGGTAGGGATGAGCGTCGCATACATCGGCGACCGTAGTGTGCCCGGCCTGGACCGACGCGAGCGTAGCCCGGCGGGCCAGCCCGTAGACGACAACGGAACGCCTTGTCCCCATGACGGACAGGGTATGTCGGAACTCGCATCAGGCCGAGCGCGGAGGCAAGCCGGATTGGCCAGACGCGCAAAAATGTCCTTTCCGGGCATCGTTCACGGTCCCGCCTGCGGTGCCCCTTGCCTAACCAGCTGCCACTCTATATCCTCCTGATGTATCGAGTCGATACATCGCACCGAGGCATCGGACGGATACATCGCATCCGGTGGGCACCGGCAACCCCGGGAGCTCGCCGGCAGACGGGGGTGGGAAGGTGACGGGTAAGCGGTCTGGCGTGCTGGAGCTCGCCGTGCTCGGGCTGCTGCACGATTCACCGATGCACGGCTATGAGCTGCGCAAGCGGCTGAGCTCGGTGCTCGGCGCGTTTCACGCCTTCTCCTACGGGTCGCTGTACCCCTGCCTGAAGGAACTGCTGGTCCGAGGGCTGATCGCGGAAGAGGACGCGGATCCTTCCCCGCGCGCCCGGGCGGGACGCCGGTCCAGGATCGTCTACCGGCTGACCGCGGAGGGCAAGGACCGGCTACACGAACTGCTCGGTGAGGCAGGCCCAAACTCGTGGGACGACGATGGTTTCGGCGTGCACTTCGCCTTCTTCGGGCAGACCCGCGCCGACGTCCGGCTGCGCATTCTCGAAGGGCGCCGCAGCCGACTCGAAGAGCGGATGGACACCGTGCGAGCGGCGTTCGCCCGCACCCGGG
>Ga0302324_100030654_pt1 | contig 10160 bp, 9 predicted proteins | sample Palsa_T0_1_FD_201949 | JGI IMG/M metagenome (GOLD analysis project Ga0302324, IMG submission 201949) | Peat permafrost microbial communities from Stordalen Mire near Abisko, Sweden - Palsa_T0_1 | ecosystem: Environmental > Terrestrial > Soil > Palsa > Peat permafrost | place: Sweden: Abisko... | reverse complement strand
CATCGAAATCTATAAATCCCTTCGTAAGAGACGCAGCCGCGGCCGCTAACGATTCACCGCCACCTTAACCATGGCGGGACGGAGCAGCCGGCCCTTAAAATAATAGCCGCGTTGGTATTCTTCCAGGATAGTCTCATCGGGGTGGTCTTTCGTATCGACCATCTCAACAGCATGATGAATGTGCGGGTTAAAAACAGGTACGTCGGAGGCGATGGGTTCGAGCCCGAGTTTCTTGAGGGCTTCGTAGAGGCGCTGGTAAATGAGTTCCATGCCGCGCGAATATTCTTTGTCGGGACATTCGTTCTTGAGAGCGCGTTCGAAATCGTCAAGAATGGGCAATAGAGCCTTGACGGTATCCATGGCCGCGAATTCCAGCAACTCGCCGCGTTCGCGCTCGCTACGGCGGCGGTAATTCTCGAACTCCGCCTGACGGCGCTGCAGCAGATCCTGGTATTCGGCCTTCTCTTTTGCCAAACGGTCGCGCTCGCCGAGGTCCGGCGGCGGAGGCGCTATAGTTCCCGATGCTTCCGAAGTATCAGGTGTTGGCTCTTGTTGGGAATCTTCAGCCACGACGGCGTTGTTCTCGTTATCAGCTTGCATTGAAACTAAACCAGTAGAAGAAAGTGTAAAGAGAGACTCCTTCCAGAGCTTTCAGCGTAGCAAAGCGGCAGGGCTTGCCTACGGCCTTGCAGATCGCCTGGACCGATTGGAAACCCAATTTGGCCCGGAGCCTCCCCGAAACTATTAGGTTAGCAGGAAAGAGTTTTGGCAAGAGCGCTAATCGCGGCGGTTGGGCTCTTCTAAGGAACACGCGCAAGACGGGCAGGGTGTCAACGCTCCGCTTTCCTCCCGGCTTGGCGGCGCGCGCCGCGCTTTGCGCTTCCAAGGAAATCCAGGGCGCATCGACAAAGGCGCGCTCAGCGAGAGTCCAGGTTTGCATTGTTCGGATGCTGGTGCTACACGCGATGACGTAGCCGCCGGCCAAGCCAAAGCCGAGCCGGCAGATGGCGCGGCAGCAAACAGGGCATTTTGGGTGTGTGACGCGTGTGACACGATTTCTTCCCGTGCGATTTTCGGGATGGAGCTGGCGCGTGCCCGGTGAATGAGCGAATTGCTGAAATGAGTGGGCAACGGCGGGCTGGAGGGGATTTTTTTGGCCTATAAATATAAGGGGGGAGAGACGAAAAAAGATGCTGAGTTTGGTGGGCGAGAGTGGAGCGAAGCGGGGCAGGGTGCGGGTCGGAGACGCGACGGATCTTGAGTGCCGATTGAGCATAAATAGAGAATGCATTTCGGTTTGAGTTCAGGAACGCTGGGAACGGCGGGAGTGAAAAAAAGCGGGTAAGTGGTTGGGAGGATTGAGGATATTTTTTTTAAAAGTTGTTGTGAACGAGAAATTTGGGGGTGGTAAGAGGCAATTTAGGGCCTTTATGAAGGCGTGCGGAGCATAGGGCGCAGGGTTAGAATTAGCCAAGGGGGAGCGATTATGGACTGGTCTCAATTTGATCTCGCGATGGCGGACTCGCGCTATTTGAGCGGTGCGCCCGTCTTCAAAGACGAGCCGCGGGTGCCGGTGCAAACCGTCCTCGACGACCTTGACGATGGGATGACGCCCGAGGCTATAGCGGAAGCGTGGCAGATCGATTTGAGCTTAGTTGCGCGAGTGAAGGAATTCGCCGAAAGCCAGCGACTTGCGCATTCTGTTCGATAAGAACGTTCCGTATCAGGTTCGACGATACCTCTCAGTTGACGCGGCGAAGGTCGGGAGCTATCAATTCGTTGAGTATAAGCTGCCGACGAAGCCGCGAAAGGGATGAGAGAGCTGTGCGAAAGGCTTTGCATTGAAATTTGCGGGAGGCGGTTAGCTCGCGGAGGCTTTTGAGGAGAAGCGATTTGATGGCTCGGTGTCGGCGGCCGGTTGCTGGCGGGTGCGGGCTATCCAGAGTCCTTCTGTGACGGGCAGTTCCCCGTTCGCGCGCTTTTCGACGACACAGAGCCAGTTTAGGATAAAGGCTGCGTCGCACGGGCGGCGGCAAAATCGATTTCGCTGGCCAGGTCTCGCGCGCGGAGGTCGCGGTAGTGGGCAAGGTCAATGGCGCGAGCGTCGAGATTGCGGTCGAAGGCGCGGTCGAGGTCCGGTGCGCGAAGGTCCCGAAGGAGATCGCGAGCGGCGGTCCCGGTGTAGGCGACGGCGACGTAACGCAGGAACCAGTTCGCCCTGTCGGCTGTGTGGAGGGACGATAGGCGAAAATCTCTGTTGAACTGCTCTTCGATTTCGTTCCACGGCAGGGCAGGAAATATTTCACCGCCGTCCTCGTGGGAGAAAAAGTTGAGGTCTTTCCAACCCTCGCTTGTCTCGCAAAGGGTTGCCAGCTCATCGCGGAACGGAATGGAATAGCTCCAGAGGTTTGGCCTCGCTAAATTCAGCCAATTGCAAAACTCGTCGGCGTCGCTCTTGCGCAGTCCGCATGAGTTACCGGGGAGCGGTCAATGTACCGATCATCGCTGACCCGCACTAGGTCACGGAGACGCCGTTCCAGCAGATATTCTGCCGCGTGACGGCGCCGATCAGGATCGGCATCCTCCACCGCGCCTTCGGTGATCCTCCGAAGGCGATCTCGTAGATCTCTTCGCAGTTCCAGGGCCTCTTGCTCACAGTCTGTCGCTAACAGCAGGGCGTCCATTGGTGGACGATCGTGGACCAGACATCTTTCGACTATTGGGGAGGCGTCGGCCTGGGCGGCGTACAATCGCGCAGTCTCATGCCACCAAGTCTGATCGACGTGACTGGCGAGTTGTTCCACTAGCTTTTCCTCTTTGACGTGGAATGAGGCGAGATACTCCTGGAACGTCAGATGGGCGAAGCCGTAGACGCCAATCTCCTTTTGCACCAACAGTGCGTTGGAGTCTTCGATCATCCGGAGGAACGCAGCTGTTTCGGTATTGGGAGCGACGAGCTTCAACACGGGAGTGATTAGCTCTGCGGCGTCCGCGGCTCTGATTTCGCGTACTTCGCGGCACATCATCTCATAGGCGAGTACGCGTAAGACGCGGATCTTCTGGGCCGGTGTTAGGTCAAGTTCCAGGCCTTTGGCTTGCTGCCGCTTGCCGAGGAAGACGTCGCAGATTTCGGCGAACAATTCGACGCGGCGGCCGGGCAGTTGACTGTGATAGCGATGGACAGTAGCGATCAACGTGAGAAGCAGCGGATTCACTGCGAGGTCTTGTAGCGCAGAAGAGCGGCGGAGTCGGTCGAGCAGATCATTCGCTCCCTTGTCCGCTTCCATGCGGACGCCGGGGTCGTTCTTTTGGTAGGCTACGACTTCGTTTGCGAAATACCAGTTGCGGACGAAGCGCTCGACTTGCGAGGGCTTGAACGGGAGGACCTGAAGAGCAGTGAAGCCGGAGAGAGGATTATCGCGATAGCCGTTGGGACGGGAAGAGACGAGAAAGCGGTTTGCGCCAAGGAATTCGACTTGATGCTCGACCCAGCGGACGACTTTTCGGCGGAGATCGGGGTCGGCAACTTCGTCTAGGCCGTCGAGCATGATGAGGCATTTGCCTTTCTGGAGACGGTGGTTGAACCAACCTTTGGGCGGTGGGAGATCTTTGAGGGAGGTTTCGATTAGGTCAGTCAGTTTGATTTCCGGGTTTGCACCGATCGCGGCGGCGTGGTCGCGAAGGAACAACAATACGGGGGTGTGGCGAATAGGGGCTTTGCGAGCGGCGAGGAGTAGGGCGAGATGCTTGAGGAGGGTGGTTTTGCCGCTGCCGGGAGGGCCGACGATGGCGAAATTGCGGGGATGGTCGGGGTCGGCTTTGAGCCAGACGAAGATGCTGCGGTCGGAGGATTTTTCGACGCCCTTTTGGGAGGCGGAGTGGGTCCTGGGAGATGGCGCCGAGGGCCGCGGGATCGACGTAGACGTTTTCGAGTTCGAGGGCGAATTTGCCTTGCGTGGAGAAGCCTTTGACGTCGAAGGTGCGGTGTTTGTAGTAGAGGTGCTTGGCGTAGAGCTTGCGGTAACCGGTGAGGAAGACGGCGACGCGGTGTTCGGCGGATTCGGCGATGAAATCGACGGCTTCGGGTTCGAGCTTGGACCAGACTTTCTTGCCGAAGGCGAGGGCGAACGCGATAAAGGTGGAGAGGATGGCGTGAGATTGGACCCAGGCGAAGGGGTGAGACTGGAGCCAGGTCCAGAGCGGGGTCAGCGAAGATTTGAGGGCTGACAGCCAGTCGGGCATAGAAGGATTATACGTGTTGCTTGTCGCTGCAAGGGCGGGATAACTTTGTACCTACGGAGCCTTCGCAGTGGGCGAGTTGTTGGCTCTCATGCCGCGCCGAGCTGGCGTTTGTTCTTGGCTATGAGTTCCCGAACTTGTGCGACCAATTCATGTGGAATGCTCATTACGGTATCGGAAGGGGTGATGGCTGCTTCATCCTCGGCTACAGCATCGTCTTTTGTTTGCGTTTCATAGTGTCTCGTCCGAGCCTCACGGAAATTGGTTTGAGTTCATGTTGTGTTTCGGGCTTCTTAGCGCGTCGCTTGAAGGATATTCGCCACAACTGCCCATATTAGGTCGCTTTACGCTTCCGGCTCTGTTTGAATAGCACCTGTGCTGGGTGGTTTCTCGGAATTTGGGTCAAACCATTTCCACGCGGATCTCAGAATCACAGGACGGGATCAGGAGTTCTGATAAGAGGCCACCTGAAAGGTGGCCCGCCGGCAAGAATGCCCGCCCTACACACCAGCGTGGGATTGCTATTCGGTACGGAGCGCGACCATGGGCTCGACGGTGGCGGCGCGGGCGGCTGGAATCCAGGAGGCCAGGAGGGCGGCGGCGCAGAGTAGGAGTGTAGCGATGGCGAGCATGCGCGGATCCCAAGGAGAGACGCCGAAGAGTTGACGTGTCATGAGCTGGCCAGCGCCGATGGCGAGCGGGATACCGAGGGCGAGGCCGATGCCGATCTGGAAGAAGGCGCCGCGCAGGACCATGCGGACGACGCGAGCGCGGTCGGCACCGAGCGCCATACGCACGCCGATCTCGCTGGTACGCTGTTCCACGCTATAGGCCATGACGCCGTACAATCCGATCGCGGCGAGAACGAGGCCGAGAGCGCCGAAGAGCATGGTGAGGGTGGCGATCATGTTCGCCTGTTGAAAATCGCCGGCCAGAATTTTCGAGTACGGATCCACTCCATAGACCACCAGGTTGGGATCGACACTGGCGAGCGCTTGGCGCACTTCGGCTTCGATACCGGGCGGATGGCCAGGAGCCCAGATAACGATGTTCGAGAGGAAGTGGGAGAAAAGGTCGAAGGTGGTGAATTGTGGATCGTCGTACTTGACGCTTTGCGTTTCCGACAGCCAGAACATGGGGCGGATCGGGTCCTTGTAATCCCATGTCATGTAGCGGATGTCGTGCACCACGCCGACGATTTCGAATTTGCTCGCATACTGAATGCGGTTCATGCCGAAGTGCTGGCCGATGGGGTTCTGGTGTTTGAAGAAGCGCCGAACGAACGCTTCGTTGACGACGGCGATGGGGCGAGTGGTGGCGTTATCCTGCTCTTCGATAGAGCGGCCCTGGACAATTTTTGAGCCAATAGTTTCAAAGAAGCCGGGCATGACGCGGGCAAAGCCTGCGCCGTTGTCTTCTTTGGGCGCGGGCTCGGGGCGGCCGGCAATACGAACACCGTTGTTCCAGCTATCGCCGCTCATGGGCGCGTAGAGAACGGGAGCGACCATACGCACGCCGGGTATGGCCAGGAGGCGCTCGTCGACGCGGCGGAAGAAGGGCTCCATTTGCTCGGGTTTGTAGTTGCCGAGCGTTGGGTTAATGGAGACGAGATAGCGGTCGTTCGTTTCGAAACCAAAATGCTGGTGCTCGAGATTGCGCAGGCTTTGGCCGAGCAGAGCAGCGGCGGAGAGCAGAACAAGCGACATGGCGGCTTGCGCGATGACCAGCGATTTTTGCGCGATGGAGCCGCCGCCGCGCACGGAACGGTTGCTGCCGCGCAGCGCTTCGACCGGATCGACATGCGAAGTCATCCAGGCGGGAGCGATGCCGAAAACGATTCCGGTGAGGAGGGAGACCGCGAGCATAAACAGCAGAACGGGCCAGGAGGGCGACGCATCGACGGGGACATAGTTCGCCGGACCGGCACCGTTGTGGAACGCGAGATAGAGAATCAGTTGGCTGCCCGCGTAGGCGATGCCGATTCCGAAAACGCCACCGACGACGGAGAGCAGGGTGGATTCAACGAGCGCTTTGCGCACCAGCCGGCGGCGCGACGCACCGAGAGCCACACGCAGAGACGTTTGCGAACGCTCCTTCAGACCGCGGGCCAGCATGAGATTGGCAAGATTGCCGCAGGCGACCAGCAGCACACAGCCGGCTGCGATGAGCAGCAGCTTTAATCCCTCCTCGTATTGATCGCGCATGGCTGCGACACCGGCGCCGCCGGGAATGAGATGCAGGGTCTGCTGGCGCCAGGTCTGCTTTTCGCCGGGCTCCATTTCGGGCTCATGGCTGGCGAGCCAGTCATGGAATTCGACGCGCAGCTTGGCTTCGAGCGACTTGGGATTGACGCTGGGGCGCACGCGGCCGACGATGTCGAGCCAGTTGGTATTGGGGTGTTTGAGACGCTGGGCGTCGCCATCGAGCATAGGTTCGGTGTTGGCAGGAATCCAGAAATCGGGCATGCCAAAGCCGTCGAGCTTGGCGCCGTAGAAGCCGGGCGGAGCGACGCCGATGACTGTAAAGGGATGGCCGTTGATCTGATAACTGGCACCCACGACGGAGGGATCGGAGGCATATTTATCACTCCAGATGTGATAGCTCATGACGGCGACGGGCGGTGCGCCGGGCTGATCGTCGGCGTCGGTCATTGAGCGGCCGATCCAGGGGTTTACGCCCAGGGTACGGAAGAAATTACCCGAGACGAATTCGCCATTGCGCGTATCGACGGGGCCCTGCGATCCTGCGCGACGGACACCGAGGGGCGCATTGCCGGCTTGGAGAGCCGCCAGGTCGGCAAACTCGGGCGTGTGTTCGCGGAAATTTTTGTAGGCTTCGTAGGAGAAGAGCGAAAAATTGCCATCGTTATCTTGGGTGTACCCGCCCCAGTTGCAGCAGCGGATTTTGTCGCCGACGCGCCAGAGTTCTTCGGGCTTGCCGACGGGCAGAGACTTGAGCATCACCTGATGAACTAGGGTGAAGATGGCAGTGGTGGCGCCAATCCCTAAGGCGAGCGTGATGACCGCGGTGGTGGTGAATCCGGGTGCTTTTCTGAGTTGCCGAAGGGCTTCCTGCAAATCTGTCATGTCGTTTCTCTTGAGTGTGTTTGGTGCGCGAGCTGTCGCTCGCGCTCTAGGTCTTATGTGATATACGGACAAGCCAGCGTGTGGTTAGCAAATTGGCCGTAATGTTTGCTTCAAGCTGACGTCAATTTTTGTGACTCATAGAGAGAATACGAGCGGGCGGGTCTATAAGATCCAAAAGTGTTGCCACAAAGTTGAGGCTGGCCGCGGCGGAGGTGCCGGACTAGTCTAGGGCGCTTACGCTTCCGGCTCGGTTTCGGAGGTGCCGGGCGGCGGGGAATTTTCGACGATGGAAAAGCGCCGAGACGAGTCTCGGCGCGGCAGACACGAGTGTCTGCGCCACAGTCTGGCCCGAGTTGCGTTCGATTTCTTCACACCTTCTTACGCTTCCGGCTCCGATTGGGAAGCGCGGGCTTTTGTCAAGTGGATAGCCTTCCGGAACACGCATGTTTGTAAAGGACCGTCGGCAAACGGCCAGACTCACTTGGGATGAAATCCGCATGCGCTAGCTATCCGATCTACTAGGCGAACGGTTACTTCGCCGGGCTCGCGGCTCTTTCTTTTTCCTCCGAGTAGAGTCCGCGGACGATCGTGCCCTTGATTGGCTGGGAGTCCTTAATCATGTTGTAAATCGGGCAGGTTGATTCGACGGCCTTCTGCAACTCCTCGATCGTCTGCTTGGTTTCAGGTGAGGAGATGTAGACGCTATAGGCGATGTCCTGGTAGATTGGCGGATTTTCGATATTGCCGAGGCGGCTCGTCAGAGTGCCTTCAACCTTCAACTCCAGAGCGTCCAGTTTGATCTGCCGCTTGGAGGCCTCGATTTCATAGATGTGGGTCAGACACGTGATCATGCGGCCGAGAATGTCTTCCTCGGGCACCGGGCCGAGATTGTGGCCGCCAAGATAGCGCGGATAGTCGTGGATGACCTGGAAATTACCAATATCCGCTCGGACATGTCGGATACCAGTGCCGCCTTCGACCTTGATGTGAGCGCGTAGCGGCTGTCTCCAATCGTCGGGGGCTTGCTTCGGGCTGGGCCCTTCAATCGGAGTCGCGCCGTGCGTGCTGGCATACTTGTCGGCTAGGAATTCGCGCAAGCCGTCGAGTGTCTTGCCCTCGTGGTTCAATGGAGTCTGGGTGTAGTAGAGTTTGCCGTGATCGATCTTCTGCGCATCGGTGGCCGGAGAGTTGATGAAAACGATGTAGTTGAGGTTGCGTGGATAGGTCACCTGAGTGCCGGTCGTCTGCGACGGCGCCGTGCCGGGCTTGCTGGTGAAGATCAGTTCAAGGTTGTCGAGGGGAATGCCCTTGACTGCGGCCTGTACTAGATAATCGCCGGCTAATGCGCTGCCCAGAGCGCCGACCACGCTTGGCCATGAGCCCGCGCCGAGATTGAACTCGCCGGCTTCGTGCCCGCCATCGCTCAGCAGTTGAAAGTTGCGGATGCGCAGACGGCGAATGCCGGTCCTGCTGATCGCAGTGACGGTGCCCGTGAGCTTCAGCGGCTGTTTCATCTCGGGCCGGTCTTTCAGCAGGAAGAGCGCGGAACGCAGGCGCACCTCAAAATCACGCAGGGAATCGCCGTTGGGAAAGGCGGCGGCGTTTGCGCCCAGTCCTGCGTAATATGCGTAGCTTGCGCGCGCAGCGGTTGGGACGTCGTCGCGAACATTCCCGCGAGCGACACGCTGATGGAAAAGGCTCTCAGAATACTTTTCTTAGGTTTGTTTCTCATGATCATTGGCGATGGATGACTCTATCGGCAGACCTTCTTCCCGCCATGCCTTGATTCCGCCGACGATGTCCGTTGCACGCCAGAGTCCGAGCTCGTGCAGAGCAGCGGCCGCCAGGCTCGAAGTGTAGCCCTCGGAGCAGAATACGATTATCTGAAGATCGTGACTGGTCGCGACCGGCAGCCGCGAGCTAGAGGTTGGATCGAAGCGCCACTCGAGTACGTTGCGCTCGACGACCAGAGCGCCAGGAATACATCCCTCAAGCGCACGTTGACTCGCAGGACGAATATCGACTAGCAGCGCTTTGCTCTTCGCCACATGCTCATAGGCATCTTTGGGAGATAAACGCTGGAGCCGCGCTCGTGCTGTCGCCAACATTTCATCGATACTGAGCGCACCAAACCGAGTTCCCGGTTCCTGCTTGTGTCTGTTCCGGAGATCGTCACGAATCTCGGACTCGCGAGCCTCCATCATGCTCAAAATCAATCGATCGCCTTCGAGCTCATACTGGTTCATCTCCGTAAGCGGTGGTGAATAAGCATGAATGCTGATAGACGGCGCTTGCGAGACGTTGCGGACGTCGTGCGCATAATCAGGTCCGAAAGCGCAGAAATCTCCGGCAGATATAACCCGGCTTGGCCCACCCGGACGATGCTCCTCGAGCGTTCCTGTGGTCACGAAAAATGCTCCCGACGACGCGCCGTGGTCATGGAAGCCGGTAGATTGCCCCGGCATCCAACTGATGAGCCACACGTCGTACTCGGGTCCGTGATAAAGAGGCTCGTACCAGCGCCGATCCGCTCGCAGCCGTACGCGGTCCAGCCATTGAACCGACGACGCAAATACCTGAACGATGCCGGCGAGTTCGTGAGGGGTCCGCGGAATCGGTATGTCAGCGGGGCCCGCTGCTCTTTCAGATATCGTGCTGGTTCCCCATTTAATTTGCGTATCTACGGCCATAGCCTCTCCTAAACTCAAACGAGAAAACAAGGCGCGAGAATCAGGGCGAGAATCGCGATGGACGCACTTTTAGTAGATCTCGGCGCTTGGAAGGAATTAGCCGGTGCCAGTTTGGCTGAGCCTGCCTGATGAAAGACGGTGCAGG
>Ga0302324_100030650_pt1 | contig 10160 bp, 7 predicted proteins | sample Palsa_T0_1_FD_201949 | JGI IMG/M metagenome (GOLD analysis project Ga0302324, IMG submission 201949) | Peat permafrost microbial communities from Stordalen Mire near Abisko, Sweden - Palsa_T0_1 | ecosystem: Environmental > Terrestrial > Soil > Palsa > Peat permafrost | place: Sweden: Abisko... | reverse complement strand
ACTTCCACCTGGACCACGTGTGCGGACTCGCGTACCTGCCGGCGATCGGAATCCCGGTGCAGGCGACGGTCTGGGGGCCTGGCTGCCGGCTCTACGGAGCCCCCACGGCCGAGCTGCTCGCCCCGATGTCGCATGAGCCGTTCCATCCCGTCCCGCTCGAGGAGCTCGAGATCGACGTCCGCGAGCTGCCGGCTGCCGAGCTCGACCTCGGTGGGGTTCGGGTCTGGCTGCGGACGCAGACTCACCACTCGGCGCCAACGCTGGCCCTGCGCTTCGACGACGAGATCACATGGATCACCGACACGGCCTACGACCCCGAATCAGTGGAATTCGCCGCGGGCTGCTCGCTGCTGGCCCACGAGTCGTGGTGCACCGAGGCTCGGCCCCGCAACGCAGACATCCACTCGTCCGCCGCCCAGGCGGCGACTGTTGCCCGCGACGCCGGAATCGAGGACCTGCTGCTGATCCACCTGCCTCCGTTCGAGGCCGACGTACAAGCGCTCGCCGATGAAGCACGGGAGCTGGTCCCGCGAGCGATCCTCGCCGCGGACGACCTCGACGTCCTGCCCCGGCCCGTGTCGCGCGCCTCCTGATCAGGCACCCGCGGCGGCGCCCGCGCGACCGCCCGCGCGAGCGCTCGGGCGAGAGCTGGACCTGACCACGAGGGCGCTGCCGACGGCGAGCAGTGCCCACGTCACCGGGTCCTCGAGGAAGTCGGCGTACAGCAGGGTATGGAAGATCAGGGCGACGAAGGCGGCCGCGACTGCGACCCGCGCCGGGTCCGCGCGAGCGCCGCTGAGTAGGCGGACCATCGCCACGATCACTAACGCGAGGTACGCGAGCTCGCCGATCAGGCCCTGCTCCGCCGCGATCGTGACCGCGATCGTGTGCGACGCCGACAGCGTCTGGGCGTTCCCGTGGTAGTGCACCTGGTACTCGTCCTCGAATGATCCCGAGCCGTAGCCCCACAGGAACCGCTGCGAGAATAGATGAACCCCGCGCGTGACGAGGTTCGCGCGCCCGCTCGAGGCGCCGTTCAGTCCCTGGTTGAGGCCGAACGTGGTCGGTGACACGACGATCGCGGCAGCTCCGACGGCGACCACCACCGCGGCGACGATGATGGCCCGACGTACCTCCCACCGGAATGCGGCGATGATCCCGAGCCCGAGCAGCAGCGCGGCGAGACTCGAGCGCGAGAGGGTCAGCAGGAGGCCTCCCCAGAGCACGGCGAGACACACCGTCGCACCGACCTGCTCCCGCGGCCGCCGACCCCACAACAGCACCGTGGCGAGGCCGATCATCACCAGCATCAGAAAGCGGCCGAAGATATCCGGGTCGAAGAAGACCGAGTTGACGGTGAAGTACGTATGCAGGTCGTTGGCGACGATCAGCTTCGGGTTCAGGAAGATCGTCTTGGTCGCGTACTCGATGAACCCGATCCCCGCGAACACGAGCGCCAGGGCGACGATCACGGTGAAGCAGAGGCGGATCAGACGCGGGGTCCACTCGATGCGGGATAGCAGCACGAACAGCAGCGCGAACGGGACGTAGAAGAAGACCACGTTCTGCAGCGCGGTCTCGAAGCTGGGCGAGTACACGGCCTGCAGCGCGTAGAGGGCGATGTACAGGGCGAGTAGGCGCTCGAGCCAGCTTGCTGTCTCGGGCCCGGGGTCCGCCGGCTCTGCTTCGGACCGGGCCGAACTGGCCGCGCGGGCTCGCGCCGTCCGCGGGACCAGCGTGGTCTCGGGGATGGACGGGTTGGCCACTCGCCTCGCGGCCGGCGCGCGCAGCGCCTGCACGACCATCGAGAGCGCCCCCGCGGCCACCACGAGGTACAGCGGCACGAGCAGGTTCGAGGTCGCGCCCGATGACTCGATCGGGACGCGGAACGGGAGCGCAGCGACCGCAAGTACCGGTAGCACGCTCGGATGGCGCCCGATGGTCACGGCCAGCCCGACGATCAGCGCCACCACGATCACCCCTCCGACCAGGGCGAACAGCGGATGACGATGGGCGAACGCGAGCTGAGGCGAGCGCCAGATCTCCGCCAGCAGCAGGATCGGCGCGAGGACCAGGGAGCCGGCGATGGCCCGCGCCCGCGCCCGCGGATCCTGCATCAGCAGCGCCGCGGCGACTAGGGCTGCGACGACGACCACGCCGGCCTTCGGCAGCGGTCCCGTGAGCGCGGCGAACGCGGGCATCGGCGGGCGCCAGTCTAGATGACGTGATCCTCTACCCTGTCCCCGCGTGTCCTCGACGTTGACCAGCTCCGCGCGAGCGATCGCGCTATTTGGCTTGTTCGCGGTGGCGCTGGCAGGGTGCGGAAGCTCGTTCAAGCCGGTGGCGGGCTCCCCGGTTCCGGCCGCCTCCACGACCCCGCTCGGATACGGAGTCGTCGATCAGGCTCCCGTGCCCCACCTCCGGTGCATCCGCGCCGCGGGCCTGCCGGCCGTCAGAATCGGCGCGACGACGCTTCAGGTCGGTGCGCTGCCCGCCGGGCCGACTGTCGACTTCGCGCCCGACCCGAATGCCGCGGAGGCGGAGCAGATCGAAGGCAAGGCCCAAGGGGCCGAGGTGATCGGCTCCGCGCTGTTGTACGTGCACGCGGCGCCGAACGCTGAGCTGGCGAAGCTCGAGTCCTGCCTCGATCAGGGGGTCGCGGGGTGAGCACGCAGGTATCGGCATTGACGGCTCGCTTCGGCGCCGTTGCCTCTGTGGGTGGGGGGCGTGGTGAGGTGGGTGATCTCGAGGGTTCGCGTTCGACTTCGTGGCGGCTGTATCTGGTGTTGGCGTTGGTGTCGTTGGTGTTGGGGTCGCTGTCGCTTCTGTATCCGTCGACGCCGAGTTATGACCCTTGGGGGTGGTTGTTGTGGGGTCGGGAGATCTTGCATTTGAAGTTGAACACGGTTGGTTCGAATTCGTTCAAGCCGTTGCCGGTGTTGTTCACGTTGCCGTTCGCGTTGTTCGGTCGGGCGCAGCCGGATCTGTGGTTGGCGGTCGGGCGCTCGGGAGCGATCTTTGCAGTCTTGATGGCGTTCAAGCTGGCGGCGCGGTTGACGATGTGGTTCGGTGCCGGTCCGGGTGAGCGCCGGGGTGCCGCTCGGGTGATCGCGTATGGCCCGGCGGTGCTCGCGGGTGGGATCGCGGCGCTGAGCGTGGTGATCGCGCCGGAGTACATCCGTGACGCGGCGATCGGGTATTCGGAGTGCTTGGGGGCGGGGATGGTGTTGCTCGCGTTCGATCGCCACTTGGACGACAAGCCGCGTCAGGCGTTCGTGTGCGGGTTCATTCCGGGGCTGGATCGTCCGGAGATCTGGGCGTTCTGGGGACTGTATGGGTTGTATCTGTTGCGCCGCGATCCCGGGGCGTGGAAGTTGGTCGCGGCGCTGTTCGGCTTGATGCCGTGCTTGTGGTTCCTGCCCGAGCTGTGGGGGTCGGGGCATCTGTTTCGCGGGGTGACGCGCGCGCTGCATCCGCACGCGGGCGCGGCTACCTTCACGAAGTGCCCGTTCTGCACGGAGATGAAGGCGGCCTCGCAGACCGTGCTCTCGCGGGTGAAGGTCACGGCGGGGTTGATGGCGGTGGGCGCCGCGGCTGTGATCTGGCGAGCGTTGCGCCGCCGCCCCTCAGGGCGTCGTCAGGCGCTGCGTGAGCAGGCGCACAGGCCGGTGGCGATCGTCCTGGTGATGGCGGTAGTCGGCGTGCTGTGGTTCCTGGAGATCTCGGGGATGACGCAGTACGGGTTCTCGGGGAACGATCGGTATCTGATCATCGGTGGGGCGTTGCTGATCGTCGTCGGCGCGGTCGGGTGGGGGTTGGTCGCGTGGCAGCTCGGGGCGCTGCTGGCCCGGTGGGCCGGCCGCGCGTCCGGCGTGGCGGCCGTGGTGGCGACGGCGGTGGTGACGGTGGCGTTCTTGTTCGGCCCGAACTGGGTTGGCACACATTTCCAGGTGCATAAGATCGATCGCGCGTTGCGCTATCAAGGCGCGCTGCGGAAGGATCTCAGCACGCTCGTGGCGCGCGCCGGTGGCGGGAAGAAGATCGTCGCGTGCGGGGTTGTCGAGACCGAGAACTACGAGGTTCCGATGGTCGCGTGGTATCTCGGGGTGGAATCGATCGACGTCTCCGACGAGCTACCACGCGCGCCCGACGGAGCCCCTGCGGACCCGAACGTGATCCTCCAAGCCCGCGACACCGGCACCGCGCGTCTGCTCCCCCTGGTCCCCAGGGCCGAGCACTACACCGAGCTCAAGCAAGGCACATTCAACCTCTACGAGCACTGCAAGTAACCTGGCTGCCGATGTCCACCGCGACCGTTCCCCACCCGCCCGCCCCTCCCCCGCCCGGACCGCCGAGTCCGATCCCCGAGATCCGGCTGCCCGCACGGCTGCAGCGGATTCCGTCGTGGCTCGCGATCGGGGTCGGGCTGCTGCTGCTGACGGCGGTCTCGCTGTTCCTGCGCACGAAGTACATCGACGGCCAGCTCTGGGACGACGAGGGGCTGAGCATCGGGATCGCCTCCCACTCGCTGTCGGCGATCCCCGGCATCCTCCGCCACGACGGCTCGCCGCCGCTCTACTACCTGATGCTGCACGTGTGGATGCAGCTGGTCGGCTCGAGCGGGATCCAGACGCACGCGCTCTCGGACGTCTTCTCGATGCTTGCGATCCCGATCGGGCTGTGGGCCGGCTGGAGCCTGTTCGGGCGTCGCGCCGGCCTGATCGCCGCGGTCCTGTTCGGCACCAGCGCGTTCCTGACCTACTACGGCCAGGAGACGCGGATGTACTCGCTGATGGCGCTGCTCGGGCTGCTGGCCGCCGCGGGGTTCGTCCACGGGTTCGTCTACCGCCGGCGGCGCTATCTGATCCTGTTCGCCGTATCGCTGGCGCTGATGCTCTACACGCACGCGTGGGGCCTGTTCTTCTGGGCCGGCGCGATGATCGCGCTCGTCCCCGTGTGGCTCGCGAGCGAGGACCGCCGGGGCCTCGCGCGCGACGCCGCGCTCTCGTTCATCGGCGCCGGAGTCTTGTTCCTGCCGTGGCTGCCGAACTTCATCTATCAGGCGACCCACACCGGGGCGCCGTGGGATTCGTCGCCGCGCTTCGGCGCTCCCGTCCAGCTCTCGCGCGACCTGCTCGGCGGCGACCGCGTCACCGCGGTGCTCGTGCTCGGCGCGGGGATCGGCCTGGCCGCGTTGTTCACCAGGACGCACCGCCGCACGCGCGAGGGGACGGCGATGCTCGCGCTGCTCGCGCTGCCGGTGGCGACGCTCGCGCTGGCGTGGATGGCCTCCCAGGTCACGCCGGCGTGGGTGTCCAGGTACTTCGCGCCGATCCTCGGCCCGATCCTGCTGCTGGCGGCATTCGGGATGGCGAGAGCGGGCGTCGCCGGGCCGCTCGCGGTTGCCCTGTCGGTCCTGTTCCTGGTCAATCCGGCCTCCTACGTCCCCAAGTACAAGAGCGACATGCGCGACGTCGGCGGCGAGATGACACCGCTGCTGCATCCCGGTGACCTGGTGATCAGCGGCCAGCCCGACCAGATCGCCGTTACCTGGTACTACCTGCCCGGCGGGCTCCGATGGGCAAGCACGATCGGGCCGGTCGCCGACCCGCGCTACATGAACTGGGTGGATGCGCTCTCGCGGCTGCAGCAGGCCAACCCGACGACGACGTTCGACAAGCTGATCGCGACCGTGCGGCCCGGCCAGCAAGTCCTGTTCGTGCGCCCGCTGACCGAAGGCGCAGACAATTGGAAGGCTCCGTGGACCTCGCTCGTGCGCCGGCGCTCCGCCCAGTGGGGCGAGCTGTTCGCCGCGGACAAGCAGCTCAAGCAGGTCGCCTGGGCGCCGCACGCCTACCCGGGCGCAACAGTCCTCGGCGACAGCGCCGTGCTCTACAAGAAGGTCTCCTGAACACAACATGACCGACGATCAACCCATCTCCCCCGGCGAGGAGACCGGTACGGACGCCGCGCCGGCCGCGGACGCCGCGCCGGCCGCGGACGCCGCGCCGGCCGCGGACGCCGCGCCGGCCGCGGACGCCGCGCCGGCCGCGGAGCTCGTCGCCGGGATCACCCCGGAGCGGCCCGTCGTCGTGCTCGGCGGCGGTCCTGCCGGCCTGACCGCGGGCTACCTGCTCGCCAAGCAGGGTCACCCGGTGATCGTGCTCGAGTCGACCGACCAGGTCGGCGGCATCGCCCGCACCGAGGTTCGCGACGGCTACCGCTTCGACCTCGGCGGCCACCGCTTCTTCACCAAGGTCAAGGAGGTCGACGAGCTCTGGCACGAGATCATGAAGGAGGAGTTCCTCAAGCGCCCGCGCAAGTCTCGGATCTACTACAACAACAAGTTCTTCGAGTATCCGCTCGACGGCATGGACGTGATCAAGAACCTCGGCCTGGTCGAGCTCGTCCGCTGCTTCGTCTCCTACCTGTGGGCGGCGATCAAGCCCAAGGGCCCTGAGGACACGTTCGAGCAGTGGGTGTCCAATCGCTTCGGCAAGCGGCTGTTCACGATCTTCTTCAAGACCTACAGCGAGAAGCTTTGGGGGGTTCCGACCTCGGAGATCCGCTCCGAGTTCGCCGCGCAGCGGATCAAGGGCCTGTCGTTCTTCAGCGCCGCCAAGTCCGCCTTCTTTGGGAACAAGGGCAACAAGATCAAGTCGCTGATCTCCGAATTCAACTATCCGCGCTACGGCCCGGGGCAGATGTGGGAGCAGATGACCGATGACATCCGCGCCCACGGCGGCGAGGTGCGCCTGAACGCCCCGGTCACGCGCCTGCGGATCGACGGCGGGCGCGTGGTCGAGCTGGTGGCCGGAGGCGAGACGCTGACCCCGTCGCATGTGATCTCTTCGCTGCCGCTGCGTACGACGGTGGGGATCGCCGATCCCGAGGCGCCGGTCGACGTGCGCGACGCCGCCCGGGGGCTCCGGTACCGCGACTTCCTCACGGTCGCCCTGGTCATCAAGAGCCCCGTGACGTGGGACGACAACTGGATTTACATCCACCAGCCAGGCGTCAACGTCCTGCGGATCCAGAACTTCCGCTCGTGGAGCGAGTTCCTGGTGCCCAACGACACCGATACCTCACTGGGCATGGAGTACTTCTGCTTCGAGGGCGACCAGATCTGGAGCATGTCCGACGACGATCTCGTCGCGATGGCCTCGCGCGAGATCGAGCATCTCGGGCTCGCCCGCTCGGAGGACGTCAAGTTCGGGTTCGCCGTCCGCGTGCACAAGGCGTATCCGATGTACGACGTCGAGTATCCCGAGCGCGTCGCGACGATCCGCGGTTGGCTCGAGGGGATCGAGAACCTGACCCAGGTCGGCCGCAACGGCCTACACCGCTACAACAACTCCGATCACTCGATGCTGACCGCGATGCGCGCGGTTGACAACATCCTGCTCGGGACCGATCACGACATCTGGGCGGTCAACGCCGAGAGCGTGTACCACGAGGAGGACGTCGCGGACGAGCAGCCCTACCGCGAGGCGCCCGAGACGCCGGCGATGGAGCAGCCGCTCGCGTCCGAGCGGTAGCCGAGGCACAGGATGACGCGCCGCCTCGCTGCACTGGTCCCGGTGGTGGTGGGCGTGTGGGCGCTCGCGCCGGCCGTCGCCGTTGCACAGACGCCGAGCCCGTTCAACCCCAGCCTACCGGCGATCTCGACCCCGACGACGACCACGGCTGCTGCCACGACGCCCGCGACGACGACGACCTCGGGCGAAGGCGTCAGCGGTACGGACGCGATCGCGATCGCGGTCGGCGCGATCGCGCTCCTGGCCGGGATCGCGCTCTTCATCTGGCGCGACGCACGCCGGCGCGCGCCCAAGCGCGGACACAACGTGACGACGGCCGGCACGACGGCACGGGCCGGCACCAAGCCACCCCCGAAGCCGCGCAAGCCGAGCCCGGCCGAGCGTCGGCGGCGCAAGCGGGGGCGGGCGCGCTAGGGGCTCGCTCCGGCCGAGCGTCGGCGGCGCCCGCGGGGGCGGGCGCGTCGAGCAGGACGAGGTCTCAGTTGGTCGTCGCAGCGCTCGAGCGAGAAGTGGTTGCGATGGGTGCCTCTCAACGACCGCCTGAACCGGCCTCGCCCCAAATCTCGAAGGGGCGTGCTGCGAAGTGAACAACTGGAGGCTGTCGCAAAACGTTTTTGGGTGGGAGGGTCGGGGTGTCTGGGTGTTGGCTGGGTGTGGTTTGGCGCGTTTTGGAGCTGTTGAGTGTGGTTGGTGCTGGCGCGTCGGCCCGTTCGTGAACGGCGGTGGTGTGCGTTTGCGGGCAGCGTTGAGCTGCGGGGGTGCTGCTGGGCGGGGTGTTGGTGTCCGGGGGGTGAGCGCTGCCGGTGTGGGTGGGTCAGGCGGTGGCGAGTGTGGTGGTGGTGTGGTGCTGGTAGAGCTTGAGGATGTTGCCGGCAAGGTTCGCGAATGCCCATTCGCTGCGGGCTGCGGGAAGACCGCGGCGGCGGAAGGTGCGTAGTCCGCGGTTGTGTTTGTGGTTGCCGAAGACGGGTTCGATCGTGCTGGAGCGTTGTTTGTAGGCGGCGGTGCCTTGGGGGGTGCGGAGGAGGTGCTCCATTTCCTCGGTCGGGGTCAGGCCGTCTGGTGGCGGGCCGTCGGTGAGGCCGCGTTCGCGGGCGGCACGGCGTTGTTTGTGGTCTTTTTGGGTGGCGATCAGCCGGTCGGGGCCGGGGCAGGTGAGGTTGTGCTCTGAGCAGTAGCCGGCGTCGGCGAGCTCAAGCTCGACCTCGTCTGTGATCCCGGCCGCGTCGAATGTCTGGGCGAGGCGCTCGTTCATCGGCTCTAAGAGCTCGACATCATTGGCGTTCTGGCTGACATCGACGGCGAGCACGATGTGGTGCTTGTTGGCGATCGTTTGGGCGTTGAACCCTTGGACCCAGCCGTCCTTGGTTGTCATGATCCGGCTGTCGGGATCGGTGATGTTCGCCCGGCGGGCGTGAGCGAGTGCTTTCTCGGCTGCTAGGCGGGCCGCTGCGAGTCTGCTCTGGGCTGTGCGTAGCGTGTCGGCCGCTGCCCGGATCCGGCATGGGTAGGGCCGGCCCGTGGGTTTCTTGCCGGGCGTCACTGCGGCGAGTTTCGCTGCTCGCTCGGCCTGCATCTGCTCAAGACGCTCACGCGCGACACGGACCTCGACCTCCGCGCGCTCGAGCGCGACGAGTGGTTGTTTTCTGTGCTTGCGACCGGGCATCTGACGACCCTGCTCGGCATGCTCGGCCGCAGCACGCGCGTGACGAGCCGCCTCCGCGGCCGCGGCCGCGTCCTCGGCCTCGATCACCGCCAACGCCGCCTCCAGGCGTGCGAGACGACCGGCCGGCGAGGAGATCGCGGCGACCGGCTCGATCCCCGGCAGCCCGTCACCCCCAACCGCAGGCTGCTCGTCGTGCTGGCCGGTGAAGGCCATCAGCTTCACGATCTCCTGCCGGATCCAGGCGGCGTCACGATTCTTCGCTCGCGACGCGTCCGCGGCGATCTTCGTGCCGTCCAACGCGACCACCGACAGATCACAGAGCCCCGCCGCCGCGCACAACCGGACCCCTTCCACGAACAGGCCCTCCAACGCCTGCTCGTGATCGACCACGAACCGCGCGATCGTCGCGTGATCCGGCACCAGCCCGCCACAGATCACCCGGAACGCCGCATCGGTCCGGCAGTGCTCCTCGATCCTGCGGCTTGACCGGACCCCGCAGCAGTACGCGTAGAGCAACAGCGCGACCATCATCTCCGGCTGATACGGCGGACGACCCGCGCACCCCCCAGGACGACGATGCACCCCCGAGGTGTCCATCCGCGCGATCACCGCGATCACGTAGAACGCCAGATGCCCGTCATCCAACCAGTCCCGCATCGAGACCGGCAACAAGAACAACTGATCCCGCGCCGGACACAGATACGCCCGCGTCGCCCCAGCACCCCCAACCCCACCAACGGTTTCCGCCGCCGCATCAGTCATCATCCACACCGCCTCCTGACGCAGACCCCGGCTGCTCCAATCAGCCGTAAAAGCCCTGCTCAGGAGGCATTTCTAGCAGCCGCACCGGACAGAACACCAGCCCACACGAACTGTCGCATTCCGACACCGCGCCCGCACCCGCCCAGGGTTTTGCGACAGCCTCACCTTTCCGGGCTCTGCGAGCACGAGCCTCC
>Ga0302324_100030648_pt1 | contig 10160 bp, 8 predicted proteins | sample Palsa_T0_1_FD_201949 | JGI IMG/M metagenome (GOLD analysis project Ga0302324, IMG submission 201949) | Peat permafrost microbial communities from Stordalen Mire near Abisko, Sweden - Palsa_T0_1 | ecosystem: Environmental > Terrestrial > Soil > Palsa > Peat permafrost | place: Sweden: Abisko... | reverse complement strand
CGCGCGTGATCATGGAGCCGATCACATTGCAGATCGCCAGCGTCTTCGAGCCTTTGTGTTTGGCCTCGCGCTGCGCCGCCAGCGTGTCGGCCGTTTCGCCGGATTGTGAAATCACTACCGTGAGGGTACCCGGATCGAGCAGCGGATCGCGGTAGCGGAACTCGCTGCCATAGTCGACCTCCACGGGTATGCGCGCCAGTTTCTCGATCATGAACTTGCCGCACAGGGCCGCGTGCCAGCTGGTGCCGCAGGCGATGATCTTCAGTTGACGGAATTCGCGGAACTCCCGCGGGGTGAGGTCCATCTCGTCGAGGAAGATGCGGCCGGTCTCCTGGCTGACGCGGCCCAAGGTGGTATCGCGGACGGCGCGCGGCTGCTCGTAAATCTCCTTGAGCATGAAATGCTTGTAGCCGCCCTTTTCGGCCATGATGGGGTCCCACAGGATGTGCGAGACCTGGCGGTTGACGGGGCGGCCATCGAAATCGCTTAGGCGGACACCGTCGGGGGTGAGCACGGCAAGGTCCCCATCGGCCAGGAAAAACATGTCGCGGGTGTGGTTCAGGATGGCGGGCACGTCGGACGCCACGAAGTATTCGTTATCGCCGAGGCCGATGACCACGGGCGGCCCGAAACGCGCGGCCACGATTTTGTTTGGATCGGTGCGCGCGATGACGGCCAGCGCGAAGACGCCGGTGAGTTCCTTGACGGAGGCGCGCACGGCCTCCTCCAGGTTGCCCTGAAAGTGCTTCTCCACCAGGTGGGCGATGATCTCGGTGTCGGTCTGGGTTTGGAAGGTGTGACCCTCGGCCTGCAACTGGTGCTTCAACGACAGGTAATTCTCGACGATGCCGTTGTGCACCACCACGATGTCGCCCGTGCAATCGCGGTGCGGGTGGGCGTTCTCTTCGGTGGGCCGCCCGTGCGTGGCCCAGCGGGTGTGGCCGATGCCGAAGGCGCCATCCACGGGATTCAGGCGGATGGCTTCTTCCAGATTGCGCAGTTTGCCGGAGGCGCGCCGCACGGCGAGCTGGCCGTTATCGCAATAGACCGCGATGCCGGCCGAGTCGTAGCCGCGATATTCGAGACGCTTGAGGCCTTCCAAGATGATGGGGACAGCTTTGCGGTTTCCGATGTATCCGACGATGCCACACATAGGTTTTATTATGCGCTTCGTGCGCGGTTCTGGGTTCCGGGTGCTGGGTTATGGGTAGTGTATCGGTTTGAATTTTCATAGGCGTCGATCATGGCAACGATATCGCTGATTTCCCACTTGCGGGTTTCCAGGCCAGCGGCCATTGCGGGCGTCTGTTTAAGGGTCTGATGGACGCGACCGAAATTGTAGTACATGAAGTAGAGAGCCGCGGCGTGCATGTGGTTCTCCAGCTTTTTGGAGAAGGCGTTCGTCAGCCGGGTGAAGCGCCGCATGGACATGCGCATCGTGAGGTTTTGGCGTTCTACGTAGCTGGTGCTGATGTGCTTCGGGTCGGGGTTGCCGGTAACCGTGTGGCTCTCGCATCCAAGGCACACAGCGGGGCTGTAGCGCTTCTCCCCGTCATTGAGGATACCGTACACCTTCACCAGTTGGGCGTAATCCACATCGCCCGCAAACGCCTTATCGACCGCCTTGACGTAAAGCTTCAGGCCGTCGCTCGTAAGCTGAATGCGGCTTGCTAGCCGCCCGGCCAAGTCCTCGATAAAATCCCGCGCCGCTTCTGGGCTGCGGTCGGCAACTAACCAGCACGGTACGAGCTTAGTATCCGCATCAATGGCCGTCCATGTCCACGCATCGCCCATGCCTTGCGCCTTCTTTTCCGCCGTCGCCTGCTTTTCTTTGCACCCCACGAAGCTCCAGATTTCATCAACCTGAACCCGTTCGCACTTTAGGTTTTGCATCGCCCTGTCTTGGTAATCAGCACAAGCCCGACCGGCGTCTACGGCCAACTTAACGACCGTGTTGATGGCTACTTCGGTCAACCGGCTAGTGGAGCGGATGGAGCACCCTTCAATCAGGCACCGGAGAACTTGGGCGCGTTGGGCGGAATCAAGCCTGTTCATACTAACTATTATACTTGATCGGCACCCATTAAGTCAAGCATTGCAGTCACTTTAACGAATTGCGTTCAGTGGGTGTTGACAAGGTGTTCGCTTGGTGTTATCTTCAAATCAGCCAAAAACTTGCATGGATATCGAGTTCAGGGATTCTCGTCTGTCCCTGATTGAAACGGACCGGGCAATGGAGACGAGGTTGCCCGTCTCGGTGATTTCATCATGCCGGCACAAGTTGGTGGTTCTTCGGGCGGCTCCCGACGAGAGGACGCTGAGGAACTGGAAAAGCTTGCACTACGAAAAACTTGAAGGAGACCGTGCAGGGCAGCGCTCTATTAGGCTGAATAAGCAATGGCGCTTGGTGTTTACTTTGAACTCGGATTTGACTCCACCAAAACTTACGGTTTTGTCGGTTGAGGACTATCACTGAGGCGCGATATGGGACAGACGGCTACAGACTGGGTGATGCACCCTGGGTTCTATCTAAAAGAAGAGATGGATGCGCGCGGGTGGCTTCAGCGCGACCTTGCATTTATTTTAGGAGTTCCTGAGCAGGCGGTCAATGTCATATTGGCCGCTAAGCGTGGCATTAGCGCAGATATGGCGCGGGCACTCGGTGAAGCGTTCGATGTCCCTGCCGAGTTCTTTGCTAATCTGCAAAAGGCTTACGACCTCTCACGGGCAAATGCTCCGAATCCCAGCGTCGCGGTGCGCGCAAGAATCCAGGGACAGTACCCAATACGGGAGATGATAAAGAGAGGATGGCTTATGGATGGCGATTCCACGCTGCTCCAGGGCCAACTAACGCGTTTCTTTGATGTCCCATCGCCCGATGACATACCATTCCTTGCGCACGCTGCCAAGAAATCTAGTTACGAAGAAATGGACATAGGGCCCGCTCAGCTTGCGTGGCTATTCCGCGTTAAGCACATAGCACGGTCTATAAGTGTTCCAGCGTATTCGGAGAAAGCTCTGCGCGATTCATTGGGGCGACTGGCTACGCTGCTTTACGCTCCAGAGGAAACGCGTCACGTCCCAAGAATACTAATGGAAGCTGGCGTTAAGCTGATCTTTGTCGAAAAGCTCCCGCAGGCCAATATCGATGGGGTTTGCTTTTGGCTTGACGCTGGTTCGCCAGTAATCGGCATGTCGCTTCGCTACGACAGGATCGACAATTTTTGGTTTGTTTTGCGCCATGAGATCGAGCATGTACTTCGTAAGGACGGTCAAGCAAGAGAGATCGTTGATGAACTTGATGGACTACGCTCATCGACAGACTCTTCTCTGCCAGAGGAGGAAAGGGCGGCTAATGTCTCGGCGGCTGATTTTTGCGCCTCATCAGACAAGGTGGACTCGTTCATCGCTAGGAAACGCCCATACTTCTACGAAAAAGATGTTCTGGCCTTGGCACGCATCCTGAACCGACATCCTGGCTTGGTTGTTGGGCAAATGCAGAAAAAGCTAAATGACTTTGCATACCTTAAGAAGTATCAGGTCAAGGTACGGACCTTCGCGGCTCCAGGAGCGATCACGGATGGCTGGGGACAGACAATCCCGGTCAGTATGTAAGGTGAGGGTTGAATGACAAAACAAGAAAGACTACAGCAGGCGTGGCATCACTTCGATGATAAGCAAGACCACCTTCCATCAAGCGCTCGGCAGGCGTGCGAGCGGGCGGTTGCGGCTGGTCTGTTGCAACTACCTGAAATCGATCCTTACGATGTACTCGCCGAAGATATGGCCCAAGCGCTCAGAGCTGAGTACGGCACCGATAACGAGGGCCGCCGATACCGCATCAATCATGCGGTTCGTGTGAGTAAGGCTGGAGTCCAATATACGTTTTGGGCTGAGATGGGATTCGCTCCGCACGATCACATGGAAAAGGCATTCGCACAGAGGCGAGAGCAAATCGTTGGGGACTGTTTCCAACTTAAGACTGATGTCGATGTTTACAACAGCCTCACTGCCAAAAGTATGCCAAGGGTGCAAATGGTACTGGACTTCGCGGATGACGTTGCGGAGCGCGAAGAACAGCGCAGATTCGGGAATAAGGCGGCTTAGCTCCTTTTTTTCCACCTTGCCGATGCAGCGGTGCGAGCGATGTCTGTTCGCTGTTCTGGTGTGAGTTTATCCGCGCGCGCCCTGCCACCCTTCGCGCCACCGAGCTTGCCCAAGGCCACCGCAGCCGGGTTCTTGCCCGCATGGGCGTCTTCCAAGGGAGTGCCGTCCAGGTGCTCCCCGATGGCTTGTTCAACCACGCGGCGGGCTACCGTCATGAAGTCGTGGTCTTTGCTTGAACGGCTAGGCATGGTAATATTATGGCATAGTGAAAAAGCTAACGCCATTAGCTCATGCACTCGGCGATGCGCTTTTGAAGCGGCATGCTGAGGTTTGCGCTCCACTTAAGATTTCAAAGGCTGCGGTCACGCCGACAATCAGGGACGAGTGCACGATCCCGTACAAGGTTCTCTGCGAGAGCGTTAATGCCGTTGAGATGACCGAGAGCGTCGGTGACTTTCTCAACGAGTTGGCGGAATGGTGCCAAGCAAACAGACTGCCACCAATCAACTCTTTGGCGGTTAACAGCCAAACTGGCGTTCCTGGTGTCGGGTATTTCTTGGCTCCAGGATGCGGGGAATGGGAAGCCGAAGTTGCCGCGTGCATCGAATGCCAACGTTATCCAGCGGCGCTACCTCGGAACGCCTGACGGATTCCGAACTGATACACTACCGGGTTATGGGCTCAGCGTGGTGGCCACCGACTGTGTTGAGGTTAGCGGACTTGGGGGACGCCGGCAGTCCTTATTGTGGCGGCGAGCCGCGTCCAGCGGACGAGCATACCCACGCCTTCCCATCCTCCCGCCGCCGCTGCTATTCCATCGTGATGGCGAACACCGTGCCGCCCAGCGGGCTGGCCGGGCGCGGCGGCGGTGGTGCCATAAATGGCTCCATTCGGTCCTGCCACCAGATTTCCGCTGGGAACCTGGCCGTTCGTGAAGGTGTAGAGAGTGGTCATGGTCCAGGCGCCGCCTGGGGCTGATGGGGGCTGCAGCTCGAAGATGGAGCCGCCCGTCCCCGTAGTGATGCCGCCGTAGAGATTGCCGTTCACTATAGCGACCGGAGTGTTAAAGTGCTCCGCTTTGGTGGGCGTCGTCAGGGCCGTATAGGTCCACTGTCCACCCGATGCGGTGGGCGGGGTGAGTTGGAAGACGGCGGAGTCCCCGGCGCCGAGCGGGGGATTCCACCCGTACGCGGCGCCGTAGATCGTTCCGTCTGGCGCGACGGTCAACCCAATGGGATTGCCCACCAGGTCCTCGGGGGCGAAGCTGTGCAGCAGCTTCCGGGTCCAGACGCCACCAGGAAAGGCGGGCGGCGTAAGTTGGAACACCGCACCGAACTCATGAGGTAGGTTGTCGTCAGGGCCCGTGCCGTAGAGAACACCGTTCGGTCCCGCGACTAAGCTGTTCAGCGTCGGCCCATGGGTAAAGCTGTAGAGTACCGTCGCGGTCCAGGCCCCGCCGGGCGAGGCGGGCGGCTGGAGCTGGCAGAGATCAGTGGCGGAAGTCAGCACGTAGAACGAACCGCCCGGACCTTTGACAACGCCGCTAGTGGCGTAGCCAATGTTCGCTGATGGATCGTCGAAGTTATAGAGAACGTTCTCGGTCCAACCAGCACCCGTGGATTCGGGCGGTTGCAAGTCATAGAACACCCCAAGCAGATAGGGTCCCCCGGCCGAGGTGATCCCGTAAAGGGTACCGCCGGCGCCGACGACTGGCGCGCCGGCAGGAGAGCACGGGTCACCGATGACGTTCGGGAAACTGTATAGCACAGTGCCCACCCATGGACCGTCTTTGGTGCCCGGCGGCTGGAGCCGGTACACCGTACCGCAGTTGTAGCCGACTCCGCCGGAGTCGAAGGTCGTGCCGTATAGCACGCCCGTCGCCCATGCCAAGCCGACGGGGTTATCGCCGGTGATGGTATACAGGGTGGTAAAGCGCTTGCCGTACGAGCGAGGAGCCAGCGTAATGAGGCAAACTGCGCAGGTTACTGCAGTGATCGATTTCATTTCTGATCCTCCTGGGCGCGTCTCTACGGAATAAGGCCCGTGTTTACTAGTGAGTAGGTCTGGATTGACGGCGACGACGAGTTCGTAAGGTAGCGCACGATAACGACGCCATTATTAGACCTTGGCTCGTATGTGCAACCATTGGAACCGTCGGTCTCGCTGGTGCCATTTGGACCGCTCGGGTCCGTATCGGTCACGGTGGCCCAAAACGACCCGAACGGGCTGGTCGTACCGCTCTGGAGGGTGAAGTTCAGGATCACACATCCGAATTGTTTTTGGGTCGCCGTGCCAGCGGGTGTTACCACGGCGACGATCGTATTGTCCGCCCGGATGGCCCAGTCGAATTCCATGAGGTAGAAGTAGCTGGTGCCGAAGGAGGCCTGAAGTAGCGAGGGAAGATCTGAGTCCTGGTGAAGCAATACTCGAGGTGGCAGCCGGTCCACAGGTCGTCGGGCTGTAGCTGGCCGAACGTCGGCGCATCCGCGCGCTGGGCCGAGGCCAGCGGGGCAAAGAGCAGAGGGAGCATCAGCGCGAATAGCCCAAGGCCGCACGAGCGGAAGAGCGGAAGAGCGGAAGAGCGGAAGAGCGGAAGAGCGGAAGAGCGGTACCGGTATCATAGTGCGTGCCTCGTGCTGGGAGATCTCCAGACTAGTAGTCAGTATCAATGATAGCCTGGTGTGTTGTCAAGAATCTTGTCTAAGCGTTACTTTTCGCCGATATTCAGTTGGGCGCCATGGCTTGCAGAGTGTGGCCCGGCTGCTCTTGAGCCATCTAACTGCAGGCGAGGCCATGGAGGCCGGTAGAGACACGCCGAATGACCTGATCGAGCTGGGATCGGTGGCCGTCGCTCCGATCCAGGTGACGGCCCCGATACTTAGTCTTCAGGGTAGGCCACAATATTTGGCGCGCCTTGCGTACGGTGCTGGCTTAGCGGTTCTGGGTGGTGGGTTCCGGTGGCGCGTGGCGGGTTATGGGTGTTGGTTTTCGCGGTAAGCCAGAAACACCGCGATGCGGTCCCAGCGGTCGCCGGCCCAGACTCCGGGTCCGATCTGGTAGCCGCGCTGGCGCAGCAGGTCTTGGGGGCTTTGCGCCTGCTTCCAGGATTTGTGGTTGTATCCTACCCAGATCCGGTCCGCAGTAATTTCGGCGACGCTCGCTACGTTCACCAGCTTCCACTTTTGGTGATAGTGGGATTCCAGATAGTAAGTCATGGGAAAGGCTAAGTACGGGTCCAGGAAATCGACTGTAGCATTGCCCCCCTCACGCGCGTTCAGCTCGATTAACTGGCCGGTAAGGACGTCCATGTTATTCCTGAGTTCCGGGTACAGAGTCACACGATACACGCCAAAGGCGCCCCAAGCGCCGGCGATTAAGAGAATGAGGAAGCGCAGCCACTTGGGCCGCAGGGCGGCTAATCCCAGGGCCAGCAGCGACAGATACGGCACGGCGGAGACAATCAGGTGGCGATTGCCCCAGATGGAGTTGCGCAGCACGTTGCTCAACAGGTAAGCCGCGGTCGGCGGCAGAAACGCCAGCAGCGCGGCGAAACGCATGCGGCTGGATGCGAGCGGGCCGGCGGCGCGGAAGACTCTCCACAGACCGGCCGCCATGGCGCCGAACAGCAGGAAAACCATGGCCGAAGCTACGGGGATAGGCCATAGGGGGCCATCGCAGCCCACGTAATACCACCAAAGGTCGCCGATTTTCGGATGGCGGATCCAACCCAGGTTGGGCGCCAGGCCGCCTTTGGCGATGGCCGCCGTGGTGGCGGCATAGGCCCAGGGCGCAAACAGCACGGCGATCACGGCGGCGCCCAACAGGAACGGCTTCAGCTTGCGGCGGTCCATCCAGACAAGGTGCAGCGCCTCGACTCCCATCACCATCCAGCCGAAGTATTGGGTATAGACGAGCAGCAGGTTGACGGCGGTCAGGGCGAAAACCGTTCCCTTACGGTCCCGGCTCAGAAAGGAGTTGAAAAGCGCCATGGAGATAAGGCTTAGCAGGAAGAACAGCGCATACATCCTAACGTAGCGGGCATGAAATACCTGGTAATCGTTGATGCACAATAGAGCCAGCGCAATGATGCGCGCCGGCGCGCTGAGTTCAAGCTGGCGGAAGACCATCCACGCCGGTATCAGCGCCAGCATCGAGAGCAGGAACGGCAACAGCCGCAGCCAAAGGAGCGACTGGCCGCCGATCCTGACCCACAGGCCCAACAGCAGGTAGAAAAGCGGCGGGTGGACCACGTCGGCACGCACCGATTGCAGCAGGTGTGGGAGCGGGTAGCTGGCGGTGAGCAGGCTGAAGATCTCGTCCGAATCCAGGCAGAAAGCGGTCAGGTTCCAGAGGCGGATGCCGATGAAGCCGGCCACCAGCAGGCACAGTATCGGCACTTCCAGGCGGCGCAGACGCGCGTTCACGTGGTCTCCGGCACCGCCGCGGCGGGCCTCCACCTTCGCCACCTGCGCCGGACGCGGGTGGGCAGGTTCAGGGTGGCCAGTCCGTACATCAGCGCGATCAACAACAGGCTGGCGGCGGCGCACTGGCCGATGGTCAGCCGCTCTTTGGCGAACCAGAACCAACGGCCGTACACCAGCTCCACATGCACCCAATAGATAAGGAGGGAGTTCGTGCCGAGGCGGCGCATGAAGCCGAGTTTCTCGGGCTGTTGGCCGTGGGTCCAAACGAATCCCGCGGCCGCCAGCACCAGTACGATGCCGAAACGGATCAGGATTAGGCCGGGGCTATTGAGCCAGAAATCGGAGTTCGGGTAAAGCGAGAACGGCAGATTGGAAAAGTAGTGCGCCGTCACCACCAGGGCCAGCCCGAGACAAGCGCCCCATTGCATGATGCGGTCCACAGCCGGATCGCCCGCACGCAGCAACGCGCCGAAGCTGACGCCGAAGGCGATGTACGCCGCATCCGGGAAAAAACTGAAGTAGGCTTTGTTCGGCACAATGTAGTTGCGGACCAGCCAGGGGACGGCGGACCAGTCGAGGGCGGAGACCACCGGCGCCAGCGCGGCGATGGCCAGTCCGGCGGCGGCGCACCAGGTGATGCGCTTCAGCGGCGGCAGCAGGGCGACCGGCGAGAGCACCGCGACGCCGAAAGCCATGCAATTCAATATGTCCACGCGAACGATTTCCGTCCAGGGATTCCCCCATGCGAACAGCCACAACTGGAACCGGAAAGCGAAAGCGATAGCGCCGAGATAGGCCGCACGTACCAGGGCGGACTGCAGGCGCGCCGCGGACGGCAGCCCCTGGCGATCGGCGCGGTCCAGCCGGAACGCCAGGGTGGCGCCCACCAGGAACAGAAAGATGGGCGCCGGCATTCCCCCGATGAACTGGGAAAGAATGTAGACGGACTGATTGCGCAGATCGGCGCGCGCGAAGGAATTGAACAGATGCCCCTGCAGCATGATCAGGACGCCCAAGCCCCTGAGCCAATCCAGCGCGAGCACCCTATCCGTGCGAGGCATTCCTCAGGCAATGGTCGCACTGCGCGGTGGTGGTTTTCAATGCGGGGTCCCCAAGGGCGCTCGCAGCACAGGACATGCGGGCTGGTATCTGACGTGTTTTCATGCGTTTAGTTGTACAGGTCGATTACATCCCGAATATATTGCAGCAAACCCGAAGGCGCGCCATGCTATTCCCAGAGGAAGTGTGATCGAGATGCCAGGGATTCAATTTCAAAGGGTCGAATTTCAAAGGGTAGGTTACAAAACGATGCATACCAGACACCAACCACTCGGATTGAATTTGCGGAGAAGATTCCGTTGGGCGCTTCGCATGGCGGCCGTTCGGCGAATCAGACAACAGCAAGGCTAAGGGGCCAGCGCACCAGCGGAGAGGAGACGCTCGGATGGAGTTGATTCAAATGGAATCCAATCGCCTGGAGCGGTATCGCGATGCCCGGCTGGACCTGAACCTGCACACTCGCGAGGTGGCCCTGGACCGGACGCCCATTCACCTGACGCCCATGGAGTTCTCGCTGCTGTCGACGCTCGCACGCAATGCCGGCGAGATTGTGTCGCGGGATACGCTGAT
>Ga0302324_100030647_pt1 | contig 10161 bp, 13 predicted proteins | sample Palsa_T0_1_FD_201949 | JGI IMG/M metagenome (GOLD analysis project Ga0302324, IMG submission 201949) | Peat permafrost microbial communities from Stordalen Mire near Abisko, Sweden - Palsa_T0_1 | ecosystem: Environmental > Terrestrial > Soil > Palsa > Peat permafrost | place: Sweden: Abisko... | reverse complement strand
GGCCAATCACAGTTTGCATCGGAATCTTTTGAATACGCCGAAATTAACAAGGCTCGGCAATTCGCAGCGAGCTGGGGGCGTGTGTTTGTAAACCAAATGAGACTGACACTGCCGCCAGCGACTCAGGAACGTGAGCAATCGTTGTATTCCAGACGAGATGTCTTACTTGCCCAATTACAAGCCGCCGTGAATAATGGCCAACCGAATCAAGAGGTTGAAAAGGAGCGCTTGAAAGCTGAGCTGTCCTCCGTTCAAGGCGAAATCAACGAGTTTCTTAGTGATCTGCGTAAAAGTTCACCGCAATATGCAGCAATTGCGTATCCGGAAGAGGTCCAGATATCAACCCTGCCCTTGAAAAAGGGCGAGACTTTCGTCGAGTTTAAGATGACGGACGACGCTACTTTTGCTTGGGTCATCCAAAATAGAGTCGGAATTCAAAACGATGTCGTGGCATTCTACAGAATCCCGAAGAAACGGGAGTGGTTTCTAGATCGACTATCTGTGCTACGTAAAGGCCTAAATTCAGGCCGTGCAGGAGCAGTCGATTGGAACGTTTCGGAGGAGTTGTTCGCGGAGTTGTTTCCGGCCGAAGTTGCCAAGATAGTTTCAGATTCGCAGGAACTCATCTTCGTTCCAGACGACGTGCTTTTCATCCTACCCTTTGAACTATACTCGCCTGAAGCATCCAAAGGAAATTTCGTCTTTCTGAAAAAAGCGACGACATACTATCCGTCAGCCGCCTCGCTCCGACTTGCAAGAACCGCCAGTCATCAGCGCAATTGGCAGGAAGCATTTCTTGGATTATCAGACCCCATTACTTCGCCCGAAGACGACAGATTCGTGGCAGCCGGTGCACTTAAGTCCCCTGAGAATAGTTCTTCGAATCAAGCGCAAAGTCGAGGAGGTGAAGTGAGATCTCCCAACCCAGACCGGTTGATAGCCAGGGGCTTTTCATTTGAGCGACTTCCTGGGACAGCCATTGAGGTTCAGAGCATCGCATCTTTACTAACGGCGAGAAATGAGACAGTTGACGTGCGCTCCGGAGCGACTGCAACGAAAGCCGAGCTACTAGATACGGATCTCTCAAAATTCCGGTTCGTGCACTTTGCCACTCACGGTGTCTTGCCGGTAGATACCGGCATCAAGGAACCTTCCTTAGTTCTGTCTTACGACGGAGTTGCTCCTTCGCACATGTTTCTTTCGATGTCGGAGATCATAGGTCTCAAATTGGATTCAGAGTCGGTCGTGCTTTCGGCGTGCAACACGGGAAGTGGAAAAATAAGTCGTGCCGAGGGCGTGATGAGCCTTGGCCGCGCATTTCTTGCTGCAGGCTCATCAAGTGTCACGGTCAGCTTGTGGCAAGTTTCAGACGACTCAACAGCCGTTCTTATGAAGAAGTACTATGAAGGTTTGTTGGCCAACAAGAAGAAGAGCGTTGCGCTAGCTGAGGCCCGTTCTGCAGTCTTCGAAGGTGGTTCCAAAGATCCATTTTTTTGGGCTCCATTTATCGTCATCGGTGAATGACGCTCATCAGTCTGATTTTCGGACAGAAATGAGATCAGGCGCGATTCCTGACGATTTCACAAAGATTGTCTCGCCTTGCAAAGGCTTGTATGTCCACTCAGCAAAGCCTCCAAACGCATTAGGCCTCGAACCTGTCAAAATTGCTCCGTCCTTTGTTTCAGCAATCAATTCAATCGGTGAACCTCTCCCGTCGCGAACACCGTATGAAACGAGATCCGAATACACGGTCTTTGTTATGGGCCGGCCGTCCTTGGTGTGGCCGGCATAAACCTCACCCTTATCTGTTTGACTAGGTGTTTCCACGCCTCTGGGTCTATTTGCGAGCGAACTGTTCACGAAGGTCTTGATGACGTCGATTGCCACGGCATAGTTCAGGTTTTGACCCTCTTCGCTCATCGCGACGAGACCAAGCATGTTCGAATTGTTGTCGAGTACAGGACCGCCCGAATTTCCCGGATTGATCGCTGTCTGCATCTGAAGGACTCTCGCAAGATGTTTGGAGCCGTCTGTGTACTTCCAGTCATATTGGTCGCGAATTTGGCTAATGACGCCGGTACTGTAGGACCAGAGGTTGCCGTGAGGGTGTCCTATAATATGAATATCTTCTGCAACTTGAATCGAAGAGAGCTCGCCAAACTTTACAGCTGTCAATCCGCTGGGTGGTTTAAAGATTTTAAGAAGTGCCAGATCAGCCGTCTCGTCCAAAGCAACTATTCTGACGCCGTAACTGCTATTTTCTTTTGGCTCGGTGCCGACTATTGGTTTAAAGAAAACAATAGCTCCATCGTATCCTTCGACCATATGCCAATTGGTAAGGACATATCCGGCAGGATCGATTATGACCCCTGTTCCTAGGGCTGAGTCTGTTACCTTGCCGTCCTTAATGTTTGCAGACAAGACCAATACAACGCTGGGAGAGACTTTTCTAAAGACTGATATGCCTATATCTCCCCTCGTTAAGACAGGTTCACGAAAATTAGGGAGAACAGTAAGCCCTCGTGAATGGGCTCGGCACGCATTTACGAGTTCGCGCAATGCAGAATAGCCCATAGCTTCGCTCTGTTCGTCATTAGATGCACGCGTGTAATCCGCCGCTTTAAGGATCTCCAAAGACGGCACGTCGTCTTTTGCGAGCTGACTTCCAGCCTTCGATCCCACAACGGCGAAAATTGCCAGGCCTAGAACAAGAAAAGCTGGTCGCCTGATTCTTGGGTACATCGCTTTTAACCCTCCACGATCAGTCAAGAGTAATTCAAATTGTGATGAATGTTGTGGCACTTCATCAGATGGAAAGGAGTTGTTTCTCAAAACATGCTCGAAGTGTCGTGCGAATTCGCGACGAATCTTTCATACTCCGTGCCATGGCTTAGTCTCATTCGGTTCCGAGGGGTAATCAGCGCACAGGACGTAATGGGCGTAGTATACTTCGGCCCGTAACTTTTCGGGTAGCTTTGCACGAGCTGGAGACCATACTTTCATGACCTCGAAGCCAAATTACAGCGACATCGTGAAGCAAGCAGAAGCAGCCGTCGCCTCTATCAAGGATGGCGACTTGAGGACGATTGCGTTCGGGAAAATCCTGGACACTCTCCTTGGACAAGAGGGCAGTCCGAAAGAGCAAGGCCAAGCTTCTTCCAGGCGCGCGGCTGCCCGTAGGTCGACACAGAACATCGCAGCGAAGCCACATAAAAAGAGAGGCGGTCCCAAGGGATATCTGGAAGAATTGGTTGAAGAAGACTTTTTTAAAACGCCTAAAACGCTCGCGGCGATTCGTGCGGAGTTAGGCAACAGAGGGCATCACATACCAGTGACCTCCTTGAGTCGCCCAATGATGCTTTTGTGTCAAGAGCGCCAGCTTCGACGGCAAAAAGCAAAGGACGGCCAGAAACAGGTTTTCACGTATTCAAACTGGTAGCGAAATGCGCCCGAATAAGAACGGGGCACACACGCCAGCCGAACGTCTCCACAAACTAGTCGATGATGCGATAACAGTCGCCCGCACCGCTCGGAAGAATCGCGCCAGCTTAAGGGGGGTGAATTTTTATGCAGACAAACTGGCCAGGTTGCGCACGGACGCAACGCTCGCTTTTGGGGATTTGGGCGAGCCTTCCGTAGGTGACATTTCGGCGGTCGCGGAAATGGTGGAGCTGATATTTGCTGCCGACACTGACGTTCGACGACGTGTTTCGTCCGCTCGGGAGCTTTCGCACGAGCTGCAGACGACGAAATGGAAGAGCGCGACACCTGTTGAGAAAATCGTAGCTGATAGCATATTCCCCCAAAGCCTCCTCGCCAAAACCGGTCGTGGGTATCTAATTGCCATTGGCCGACAGATGAACGGGTGCTTTGAATCTGGCTGGTATGATGCTTGCGCGGTAATGATGAGGCGACTATTAGAGACGGCAATTATCGAGGCTTTCGAAGCGAAACACCTCGACAACAAAATCAAGAATCCTCGGGGTGAATTCTTTCAACTGACAGCACTCATCGCGGCAGCGCTGTCGGAGACCAATTGGAATCTTTCAAGAAACATGCGGCACGCTCTCCCGCGCCTGCGAGATGTCGGTCACCTATCGGCCCATTCCCGTCGTTTCACAGCGCAAAAAAGCGACATTGAAAAAGTCCAATTGGACTGCCGAGTCGCCCTGGAAGAGTTCTTGCATTTGGCTGCTCTCCTTTAATCTCAATCATCGCGGAGAGCTGCGATTCGTCACACCTCCGCGAGCAAGTTTGAGGTTGCCTCTTCGGGCGACGGAACATTCACGCAGGTGTATCCAAGACCCCGCGCCTTTTCGATAAGCTCACCAAGCAGTTTCCTGTCAACACTGTGCATCGACGTTTTCGCGGAGCGGTTCCTTCTCAAAGGCTATCCACGCAAAGTCTCCACCACCAGCAGACCATCTTTTCAGTGTCTATTGAATCGTCGCTACCAGTTCTGGTTCGTCCAGCGATAGGTGAAACTGTCAGACGGGAGCTAGAACACGATGCCGGCGGGAGCCGTTGACTACGCGAGCAGCTAGAAGGACGTTGTAGGTAGAGAAACGAGCGGAATCTTTGCTTGGCCGGTCACACGGCTCGCCGAGTATCCTAGAGCGAGGAGCAACAAAAATGAAAGTATTTGCACTTGCAGCAATCCTGGCGGTCACGTTTTCGGCTTCGGCACAGTTGCCTGCTGTACAGCCCAAAGCGGAACAAACGCCGAACCGTACGACGATAAGCAAAGATTTTGCCAGGTTGCTTATGAAGGCAGTCCTAGCGGCGGAAGCGTACCCTGGCTTCCAAAGTGTTGGAACAGAGGCTGGCAAACTACGGTTTGCAGAAGCAAAGGACGCCGCAATGTCTGAGGCTGAACTGGAGGCAGACAAAGATGTTCGCAAATATGAGACATGGCTTATTTCAACCAGGTTAGATCAGGTTAAAATAAAATTTGAGATTTGCCATATGTCACCTAGCGCCAGTTGCAGCGACGCGATAGCGTATTCAGCCAGCTTCAAAGACGACATTAGAAAAGCGACTGCCGTCGACAACAAGTAACCTCTACACCGGCGCGGCGGTGTTCTCCTCAGTCTGCCGCGTTCCTCATCTCATAAAACACGTTAGACCGCTTGGAATGCAAATTCTGCAAAGACAGACTTCTTTACGATAGGCAGCACTGTTCGCGACGGTTACGTCGTCAGGGCCTGTGCGCGAAATAGGAGAGCGTAATAGAGAAATTCTGGCAACCTATGCCCATTGAGGGATGAGCGCATTAATTTGTTGATTTGTCGCGCAACGCTTAGTCGCTGTTATGCCTACCCGGTCCAGCAGCGGCACGATCCTTTGAAATTGCCAAGGGCACGCGATAGGTGGTGCTCTACGCTGTCGGCTTCAGCCGAACAATAAATGCACCTGCTCACTGTGCCTCGCAGTCAACTATCACTCAATACTACGCGAGGTTGTTTCCGTGCCTAATCTCCATGAGGGTTTACCTCAAAGGTGAGTAGTGGATTTGAACAAAATCTCAGCCCTCAGGAAGACTCGCGGTATTTCGCATGGGCTCGGGAGTGGTTCGCGAATCTGGGATACGACGCCGCCAATCCCATTACAGATTTTCTGCTGGTGAATATGTGGATGCAGGAATTCATCGGCATAGCGGAAGCGATTAAGGAATGGCTAACTGCTCTGCCGTGAACGCTCTCTTCAGATGCGGCCAGTTTTCCCCGCACGTCCAAGATGTTTGCCGCCGATGTGCTCGAAACTGTAGCGCAGTTCGGGAACGGCTTTCAGAATTGCCGCTACATATTGTCGCGGCACAGAAAACACTTCAATGCCGTCCGTGACAGCGATGGGGTCCTGTGGTTCTTGCAGGTGAAGTTCATGCCCAGGTATCACAGAAAAATCGAGCACGGGCTTTGCGGCGGGGGAAACCGCTTCCTCCCGATGTCCTGCAATTTGGTCGAAACTGATTTTTGCTTCTGTCATTTTTGATACTCCTTTTCTGATTTGTGATTCTGCTTCAATCGAAGAGCGGGCAGCGCGGTGGTTGGTAGTTCAACTGCGTTCCATAGCCTTTTCCAGTATGCCAGGCAGAACATCAATCGCTAGGTGACTGAGGTACTGATGGTAGAGAGTTACGTTCAACGACTGCCGCTTCGTGAAAGCTGGACCGAGGATGTAAGTTGTATCGTCGGTTTGAATCCAATAGAAGACCTTAGTTATCGGGACTCCGACCGTCATAGTTCCGATGGGAGCAACTAACGCCCCGCCGTTTTCGGAAGTTATCTTCACGACCTTCGCGTCTTTCCATTGGCGATTGTTGGCTGATGCGACTGAGGCAAACAGGACCGCGAATATGAGGAGGGCTGAGCTTCTCATGTTGCCCGAGAGTATAACGCCAACTCCTGGACGCCGCACAGATAGCCTCAGTTTTATTGCACTTCTAGACGAGCAGATTGTCCCTGGAGACACTGCCAGACTGACCGTATGATAGAAACCACGACCGGCAGGTTTGGGTGTCTCTTATGTCATCCGGTGTGATTCCTACAGGGTAAAATCGAGGTTCTGGATGAGGTTATAACCGGTCGGAGACGGATTCAGTCTAATAGCTGGACTTGACTGCCGACCATAGGATGGGCCTCTACAAACGGTCCCCAAGAATCAAGCCGGACTTTCTGCTGCGAGCCATCTGACCCACGCAAGGTAACGATGCCAGCAGTCCTGTCTATATTGGTTACCGTGTAGACCGGGAGCGATGACTTGAACATTTTGGGATTAGTTTGGATTATCATGAAGGACGACCTGCTAGACGCCTCTAACGTTTACTTCCCTAGACCGAATCTTCCCGTGTTGCCACTCGCTTTCTAAAACGGCCCATCCAAGGTGGCTTCTCGTCTTCTAAACCAAAATGCTTCTCCATCCGTATCATGAGGCCTGAGTACGCCGAGTTAGTTCGCATTCTTTGGTAACGTAGATGACAAATTATCGCACCGACCGCCGAACCAAAAACGATTCCAAACAGAATCACCGTCCAGATGAACGGTCCTTTGCGCGCTAGGTGAAAGGCCTGGTCCCAGTCAATCGTACTGAACAATCCTATTAAACCTATTAGAGCGCTTCCAAACAAACCGAAGCATAAGTCACGCCATGCCCTATCCGTACTAACTTCTCCGTCACGGAAAACCTGAAACTCAACCCGATTCAAGGTCGCTAGAATCTCAGAGGCTTCCACAAGGACGTGGGAAGAGCGAGCTTCAAAACCTTGAACGGGCTGTTCAGGCGTGCTCATTTGCGTTGGGTTAAGCCAAGGGTGTTTAGGTTGTGAAACATCGTGTAACCGCAGTTCTTGCACACCATCTGGATTAGCAATAGGTTCCCGGGAAAATAAGCCGACGGAATAGCGGCGGGTATTCCCCGCAGCGGAATGATGGCAACCGCAATCGGCTCGACGCTCCAATCCAACGTTTCGCAACGCGGGCACTTATCGTGCTTTACGTTTCGATTCTTGAGTTCTTCCAAGGCCGCAATGACGAGCTTCACAGCTTCAGGGTCAAGCGTAGTAATTGGTGGAGGATTGAAGCCACTACCGAAATCGTTAGCTGACATTTTGGATTACCCGCACGATTATGCGACCGTTGATTGTTTTTTCTTGAAGAAGGTCGTAGCCGGTAACATGTCCGCCGGTTAGATACTTCACGCGATTTTGGAACATGTTTATATACCCCTCAACTTCGTCCGGGAAGAATTCCGTCGCGAAATTTCTCGTAGGAAGTAAGGTGAGAGAGTATTCCGTACTTCCGGTGCGCAGACTTATAAGGGGTAGCACAACAAAGTAAAGTTCATTTCTTGGCATTCGGCCTAACACCACCTTGATGGAAAGTCGTTTCGGCTAGATGATAGCACGGAGCACCGCACGAGCAGTTCGGTGGCCACGGGTTCGACAAAGTTCAACGTGGTAGACTCCGCAGTATGAACTCGCCTATTCAGAGTCCGAGCTCCAAGATATTAGTACTTGGAACCGCGCACGAGCTTCAAGGAAAGCACTTTCAGATGCCAATCGACGATAAGTGTTATCGCCACATGGTAGAAGATTTAATTCAGAGCCACCATATAGACACGATTTTTGAGGAAGCTTCTGGACACTCACCTAGCGATGCACAAGAAATTGCTGATTCTCAGTCTCCCAAACTCCCATATTTCGACGTAGACCCTCCAATCGACGAGCGGCCACAATACGGTCTAGCGACCGTTACAGGTAGCAGCAAACCGATTGACTTGATGATGCAGCCACCGTGCGTTGAGAACTTCCAGTACGTCAAAGCTCATGCTGATAGAGAACGGTTCTGGCTGACGCGAGTAGCCGAACGTAAATTCAAATCTGCTATGTTTATTTGCGGCGCATCGCATACGCTAAGTATTGCGTTCAGGCTCGTGGATGCGGGATATGAGGTCGAACAATGTCTAACATATCAGCCTTACGCAAAACTCTGCCGACATGTCCCGGCGCCTTGATTGTCATCATTTCTTCCTCCGGCGCTTCATTGCTGCGTCCATACCGTCCATCATCTTCTTATACTCCGGCGGTTCAAATCCGTGCTGTCGAAAATTTAGCTTGAAGATTTTGCCAACCGGATACTTCTTCTTGAAGTCCTCCGTACTTACGTCATCAACTCTGCGAATGTAAATCTCACTCCGGTCGCATACGTATGCGGCATCGCTGCCGTGCCTCCGCCAAGCCGCAGACAATATCGTTAGAGACGTTTCTTCGCTGACGGCGCGTTTTCATTCGCCTTCAGAGTCGCGTGGACTTCCCGCAGAAACGCGGGCGAATCGGGTTTTAACTCCGGGGATTGGACCCGAATAATGGCGCGGACAGCAGCCACTTGGGACACTTGCTCCAATCCGATTTCGCGCGACTCCTGATTCACCACGGGCTCAGACTCGTGCCTGCCCGCCAATCGAATACGTTGACGCGCGGCCAACGCGGCGTGGTCTTCAGGCGACAAAGCCTGCAATGCTCTTTCGCGGTCCTGGCGAGTTGCCAACGCCGCCAACTCCTGCTCAATTTGAAGTAAGCGGTCCATTAGCGGCTCCCTTGTGGTCTGTATCGCGCCTGCCTTTGCGCCCGCAAGATTCTGCGGTGCTGTTCTACCGGCATCGCCAGCAATTCTTCCCTGGTGTATTCTCGCGTAACGTCGATATCGCTAGTTGCTTGCGGACGCAAACGATATTGCTGACGCTGCCGTTCGATGGCTGCAAGTTCTTCATCGGACATAGCGCGAGCGGCTTTCAATTCGTCGTTGCGCTGGAATGCTCGACCCACTGCGCGAATTTCTTCCTGCGTCTCAGTTTCCTCAGGCGTGATGAATTCGGGGTAGACCTGCGGCGGGTCAATAGCTAGTCTAAAAATCCGTCCGGGTTGTTTCGCGTTTGTCAGCAAAAGATAATTGTTCTTGCTCAAAAACTGGAAGATGTCGTCAAGAATGGCGAAGGTCGGAGCGATACGTGCTTTGTACAGATACTCGTGCAACGCCCGAGACAAATTCAGGTCGTTGAAGTCGCAAGAATGATACGCGGGGCGCTGAGACATCCACAAAGCTGCAAGACCTTTGATGGCGTCTTGGTTGTTGAGAATTGACGCCGACATCGCATCGCGCTGTTCGTTTTGCTTGACGACAACCCGACGATTCTGTTCCGCGAGCCTTGCTGCGGTCAGTTTAGGGTCTTCCCTCAACCCTGTGCTGGTCTGTGGTCGACGCGCAGTTTCGACTTTCGGGGTCGCGGCTTCTTGCGCGTCATCTTCACCCAGCCGCTTTTTGAATGCAGCCTTGGCTGCAGTGCCCGTTCGGTCAAAGATATTGCGTTCCTCGGGTCGTTTTTCAATCCTGCTATTCGTATTCATACTCATGTCAGTCTCCTGTGCTCGTTAGAGCCTTACATTGCCGCGAATTTGGTTCAACTGCAGGTTGGTTCTCTTCCTTGCTTGTTCAAAGCTGATTTGCGCCGGTGCATCCTGGAGAGTTTCGTACTGCTCGCGCGTCACACCCAAAGACTCCAAATAGCTAATAGGCTCGTCCTCCTGAGCGCGACTTGTTCCGTTCGATTCATTGTTGCTGATGGCTTTCTTTATTGTCATTGATGCCCTCTTCCGCGTCGTTTTCT
>Ga0302324_100030644_pt1 | contig 10161 bp, 11 predicted proteins | sample Palsa_T0_1_FD_201949 | JGI IMG/M metagenome (GOLD analysis project Ga0302324, IMG submission 201949) | Peat permafrost microbial communities from Stordalen Mire near Abisko, Sweden - Palsa_T0_1 | ecosystem: Environmental > Terrestrial > Soil > Palsa > Peat permafrost | place: Sweden: Abisko... | reverse complement strand
ACTCCGGGGCCTTCGAGTTCAGATTGCAACAACAGCCTTTGGGACGAGGTAGAAATCTCAGCGCGTATTTCACTGCTGCTACGGTAACGATGCTCGATGCTGAAAACTCAATTGGTCCTGTGCTTGGTTGGGCGCATAAAGAGGTGGGGTGTCTATGCGTGCGTTGAGTCTGTCTCGGCGAAAATCAAAGATAGTCACGGTGTTTGCGGTCATCTTGATGGTCATATCAATCGTCACAGTAAAATTATCATTCCATCCAATTCTCTGGTTAGTCGTTGCGATCGCCCTGATCCCCGTATTTGCTGCCATCGTCGGAGCAATTCCTGACGGCCACCACAGCGACCTTAGCTAGCCTAGGGTGCTCATCTACAGCGAGAGCGAACATGTGCCCTTTCTCTTTTTTCAGTGGAGACGGGGATTCGCTCATCTGTGAAGTTTATTGTCCCCTAGCCCCGGCCTTGCCTGCCACCGGCGAGACTTTGCAGGAAATTGCGGAGTCCTCGGAACTTTGATCTCCGTGCCGACGTACCTCTAGGTTGGTGGGAGTTCCCATGTCCGTGCATATTCGACTTTTCGCGGCTTTACCGGCAACTGCTCTGTTCGGGGCCATCCTGCTGTTTTTGAGCGCAGTATCCTTGGGGCAGGATTCGGGCATCAATCTCGCGCTCCATGCCAACTCCCACGCGAGCGCAGCAGACATCGGCCTGCCCGCTTATCCTGGCGCAACACTATTCAAAGATACGGACAACGACTCCGCAGCCGACCTCGGACTCACCCTCGGTGACTTTCACTTCAGCTTAATGGCGGTCAATTACGTCACCAGCGACTCGCCGGCGAAGGTTCTGGCCTTCTATCGCAAACCACTCTCCCATTACGGACAGGTGCTCGAGTGTGATCACGGCAAACCTGTTGGCGCCCTCACCGTCACGCGCAGCGGGCTCACCTGCGGTCACGAGTCAATTAGCGACAACACAAACTCCGCCACGGATCACGAAATTCGCGCAGGCTCTCTCCATCAGTACCGCATCGTGGGGATCGACGGTTCTCACCGAGGATCCACCCGCTTTGGCCTCGTCTACCTTGATCTACCAAAGGACAGCGGCGAAAAAACGAAGTGATGTCGCAGTCCGCGGTGAGTCGCGCAACTCATGATCATCCTCTGCGCGTGGTCGCCCGTTGACCGTCTCCCATAAATATGGGAGCCTCATAGGGTGAAGACTACCATCGAGCTCGAGGCTAGCTTGAAAAGAGAAGAGAAACCCTGGGTGAGGCTTGCTGGAGGTCTCAAACACCTGCACAAGGAGACTGAGCGAATCAATCGGATCATCAACACTGAGTTCGAGAAGATTGAGCCCAAGGATTGGGAGTGACCTTGACACCAATGCTCTCTTCGCGGTGGCGAATGATGAGCCCGCAGTTGTTAGGGTCTATCGCCAGGCTGCCAGCTTGGAACTGCCCGTGATTCTGCTCGGCGAATATCGTTTTGGTATCGGGCAATCGCGACGTAGTGAATACGAAAGCGACCCCGGAGACACTTCGCTCAACATGTGACCAGAGCGGTCGCTGGCTGGATCCCTGTTCATATGCGGACACCTGAATCGCTTTCCGGACAGCGTCTCTTTGCCGGTTCCACCGCAAAACATTGAAATAAACCATAAAATCCGCTACCGCCTTTGGAACCATGAGTGCTGCCGATACGTACCAAGCAGCATCACGGAGGCCTATGCAAAAGCTCCTTTCCGATCTCAAGTTCGCGTTTCGACAACTGGGCAAATCCCCGGGCTTTACTGCAACCGCGGTGCTCATGCTGGCCTTCGGTATTGGGGCAACAACGGCCATCTTCTCCATTGTGGAGGGCGTTTTGCTGCGGCCGCTGCCATTTCCGAGTTCCAGCCAACTGGTGGTGTTGGCCGATCGCATTCAAGGGGCCGACGTTGGCGGTAATGGGGAAGCCGGGGTTACGGTGCCGGATATCCGGGCGTACACACGAGACACCCGCACGTTTCGAGCACTTGGCGGATATCAGTACGCGGGCTATGAACTCTCCGGCAATGGTGAGCCCGCGCAGGTAAGCGCAGCGCGGTTGACTGCGGGAGTGTTTTCTGCGCTGGCCGTTGTACCCCAGTTGGGGCGGGTGTTCACCGACGACGAGACGGAACACAGCCAGCAGGTCGTAGTGCTGAGTTATGCAACCTGGAAGACCCGCTTCCATGGCGACCGCGCAGTTTTGAACACCAAGGTCCTACTGGACCGCAAGCCCTATCTCGTCATCGGCGTGATGCCGCGCAATTTCGAATTCCCTTTGAATGCGGGACAACTGAACCGCACCGAGTTGTGGGTCCCCTTAAGCTTTACGCCGCAGGAACTTACCACCGGAGCGGCGGCTAACTGGAGCTACCAGATGGTGGGCCGGCTGAAGCCGGGCACTTCGCCGTCACAGGCACAAAGCGACGCGCAACGTGTCGCCGAGGACATTATGCGCAATTTCCCGGCAATGATAGCAACCCTAAGCATCAGAGCTGTGGTGCGGCCCCTGCAAGAAGAAACCGTGGAGCAGGCGCGTCCGCTGTTGAAGACTCTGTTCTTCGCTGTTGCCGTGGTGCTGCTGATCGCCTGCGCCAATCTGGCTGGGCTCATGCTGGTGCGCGCAATTCGCAATCAGCGGGAAATTGCGCTGCGCCTCGCGCTGGGAGCAAACACGGTGGCACTGCTGCGGCAGACGCTGCTGGAGAGCCTGGTGTTGAGCGTGAGTGGCGGCCTGGTGGGATTGGCGCTTGCCGCGGTCGCCCTGCGCATAGGCAAAAACCTGTTGCCCGAAAGTTTACCTCGCATCAGCGAAATCGCGTTGAACTGGAAGGTGGCGGGTTTTGCCCTGCTGCTTGCGGTCGTCACGGGGCTACTTTGCGGTTTAGCTCCGGCCTTTGCCGCCCTGCGCACTAACGTCAATGGCACTCTGAAAGAAGGCGGCCGCAGCGGCTCGGCAGGCGGGGGCCATGCGCGTTTGCGCTCCACGCTGGTGGTGGCTGAGATTGCGATTGCCCTGGTTCTGTTGACTGCCTCTGGGCTGCTGTTGCGCAGCTTCGAAAAGATGCGCTCCGTCGATCTCGGATTCAGACCCCAGCACGTCACTACCGCCGCTTACTCGCTGCCGCAGAAACAGTACCCGACACAGCCGGCCGTCAACGCCTTTAACAATGAGCTGCTGCGCCGCCTGAGGGAGCTTCCAGGCGCCCGGAGCGCAGGCCTCACCACCTTTCTGCCCGCTACGAACAACAACAATAACCAGACTTTCGTTGCCGAGGGCTATCTGCCTCCGAAGGGCGCGGGTATGAACCTGGCCACGGTCGCGCAAGTGATCGGCGACTATTTGCCGGCGATGGGGATTCCGTTGCTGCGTGGGCGCTTCTTCACCGATGCGGACAAGGCAAGCGCTCAGTTGGTCGTGATGGTGAATCGCAAGCTGGCCCAGCACTATTGGCCCAATCAGGATCCGATCGGGAAGCGCCTCCGCATCGGCACGCCGGAGATGAAGACTCCCTGGTTGGTCATTGTGGGCGAGGTGGCCGACATCAAGCTCTCCTCCCCGGATCAGCCCACCAAGGAGGAGTATTACCTGCCGGTCGACCAGTTGGAGGAGGATTTCGGCACGCTTGCGTCTCCGGGCGACCTGAACGGCAATGGCGGATACATCGTGTTGCGTTCTACGTTTCCACCGGAGCAGATGGAAAACGCTTTGCGCGCGGCGGTGCGATCGATCGATCCGCAACTGCCACTGACGCAGGTGCAAACCATGGAGCAGGCTGTTTCTCAGACCGAAGCACCGCGCCGGTTTAATACGGTGCTTATTACCAGCTTTGCCTTGGCTGCGGTATTGTTGGCGGTACTTGGCATCTACAGCGTCATCGCCTTCTCGGTTGCGTCACGGGTGCAGGAGATGGCGATCCGCATGGCTCTCGGCTCGCAACGGTCTGGTATCATGCGCCTGATTTTAATATCAGGTGCAAAGCTTGCCGCGATTGGCTGCGTACTAGGTTTGCTGGGCGCCGTGGCCGATTCGGCGTTGCTACGATCCCTGCTCTTTGGGGTGAGCCCGTTCGACCCGGCTGTGCTTACGTTGGCTGCCGCGGCGGTGCTACTGTTGGCGGTGAGCGCGTCGGCGCCGGCGGCCCTCCGCGCGGCCTCGACCGATCCCATGCAGGCTTTGCGCGGCGAGTAGGGCTTCCGATGCAATTGTGCTAGAACTGCAGGCCTGCCCTACAGAGGCACGGCCGGCTCGAGCGGCGGCGAACGGCGCGGAAGAACGGCGATAGCGATCGCTCCCACGATAGCGATTCCAACCACTACGCCCAAAGCATCTTGATAATTGCCGTAGTGCTCCCGCAGCGCCGATACGAGATAGGGACACCAGGTCTGCCCGATCGTATTCACAGGTAAGATAATCGACATCGCGCGGGCCAGAGTATTAATGCCGAAGCGCTCCGCGGCCATCAAAGGAATCAGCATGTAGTCCGCGCCCATAGAGAAGCCAAATCCTACAGCGAAGATGTCAAGCGACGCGGGAGATTTCGGCGAAACCCGGAGTAGAAGAAGAATGCTGACCGCAACGACGAAATAAGTCGCCGTCATGACGCTCTTCTTGGAGTACAGATCTGCGAAGTATCCAATACTGAGACGGCCAACAATGCTCGACCAAAGAATCAGGACGGACCCATGCGTCCAGGCAGCGTTCAGCGCAGCTTGATTCGTGAACCCTGCATCGCGGAATACAAACTTCATGTGCACATTGACCGAGCCAATCGCTCCAATGGAACAAATGCTTCCTAATAGAAGCAGCCAGAACGATCCACTGCGAAGCAAGTGCGAAAAGCTGCGAGGCGAAAGTGCCGCGTCGGTTGAGGGGCGGTCGCCGCCGTCGGAAAATTGCCCCACCACGCTCGGATTGTCTTTCAAAATGAAAATGCAAAATGGCCATGTCAGGAACATCAGCGCGCCTACCGCCACAAGCGCAGTCTGGAAATCGTACTTGTCGGTCAACGCCCGCACCAGGAACGAGCCAAGGCCGCCGAATAGGCCGGCGCCTGCGTACATGATCCCCAGCGCTCGCCCGCGCTTCTTCTGAAACCAATAGGAAATAAGAATCTGGTGTGGGATCGGCCCGGAGAAAATGTAGCCCATCATGTAAACAAAGCAAAGCAGGTAATAAATGTTCACCGAGCTGTTCATCGCGCTGAAGCCAAACAGCGAGATCGCGGTGAGTCCAGTACCGCAAATAATGAGGATGCGTGGGGCGAAGCGCGGTATCAGCAGAGGTCCGACCCAGAGCGTCAGTACTGCTGCTAATGGCAATCCAAGCGTGATATCCCCTAGTTTCCAATGATGCGTTTTCTGGAAGTAATCATAAAAGAAAGGCAGATTGTAATAGGGAATTCCGACTGAGATGCCAAAGGTGAAAACCGCGGTGGCGACAATCCACCAACCGTAGAACCGTTGCCCAAGACCGATCGAACCGCGCGGTAGCGTCGTTGACACCTTTTCTCCTTCGATTGACTATATTGTCGCGGTTGACTGTGGGCTCGAATTGTAAGACTGTCTTCACTGCTCTTCCAAGCCAAAGGAATAAAGCTTGGCATCCATGGTCGTCACGTAAATGCGCCCATTCGAGATGGCGATGCCACTAAAATGCGCGATGGCGGGCATTTGATCGCCGCTATTGTATAGTTCCTTACCAGTCGCGGCGTCGAGGGCGTACAAGACCGCGTGACCCGTCGCGGTCTTTAAACGCTCCGCAGAATCCATCAGGTGCCCTTCAGAGTCGGCTTGCATGGTATTTTCGCCGCTCGAAACCACATATACCACTCCGTTAGCCACGACCGCCGATTCAGGCACGTTCATATTTCGCGAAATCCACGCGGGAGTCAGAACTGGTTTACCTTCCTTATCTTCCACCTTAAAAGCCATCTCAGCACCCTCGGGTACTTCGCCATTCTTTATGGCGAAGGGAGGAGCGTTCGACGCAACAGGCCCCCACGCCGGCGCGTAGACCCAGCGGGTACCTGTCTTGTCCTCCCACGTCGTGAGGGACCCCCAAAATCCGCGTCCCGCGGAGTAAAGATCCTCATTCAGGTAAACGGGACTGCGAAAGAGTGGATCCTGGTGCGTCGCTCCGCCGAGCTGTTTGGTGTCCAACAGAACCAGGCGGCCTTCTTTCCCTCCGCCCACCAGTAAGTCCCAGTTCTTATAATGAAAAGCCACCGGCGTGAGACACAGGTCGAGATCCTTCCTGTTCAGCGCGACCCAGTTGGTTGGTGTGTAGTAATCCTTTAACTTCAAGTCTTTCGGTGAAAGAGCCAAGAAGCTATTACCGAACTTGCCAGCCTCCGCGTCAAAGGGCCCATCGCCAGTTGAGGCGTAAACGGTCTTGTCGGTTCCAATAGCCACACCACCGCGCCCCCAGATGCCCCCGCCTATGGCGTCGGATTGGAAGAAGGAGACCGGCTTTTTAGGATCTTTTAAATCCATTGACCAGACGCCCGATTTCGCTCCGTTGCAACCTTGCGAAGTGCTCGTGTAGACGACGTTGTCCAACAGGTTCAAGCTCCAGTTCTTTGAGAATGGCGGAACGAAATCGACTGGCGGTGTCCGGTCCTCGCCGTTAACGATGTTGAGCGCATGAAGCTTGCCGTCTGCCGAAATCGCGAGCACGGTGCGATCCCGAGGAGAGATGCCCCCGAACTGTATCACTGGCGTGGGGTTGAGAGCATTTGGACAAAGCCATCGCGACGGCCTGCTGGGTTGGGCAGCTTGCGTGAATTGTTTATGCCAAAGCAACTTGCCCGTGTCGGTATCCACCGCGTCCACGGTATCGGCTCCGCCGGCCACCACCACTATATCCTTGTGGCCCTGGGCCGTCAGTATCCCTTGCGCAACGATGGGAGGTCTTAGAGAATTCATCTCTCGCAAGGGGCTGTCGATCTGGATCTTCCAGATCTGTTTCATGTCCTTCACGTTTTGCGGCGTCAGTGTGGTTTCGTCGCGAGCCCAACCATCTCGCTGAGGATTCCCTCCAAACGTCGTCCACTCGCCGGCCTCGGCCGGAAGAAGGAAGAGCGGCAGAAAGAGTACGGATAGGACAACTCGAGCGCGGACCATCATGGAAGTACCTTTATTTTTATGTTCCGGAATTCCACGCGCATTTCGGGACCCGCATGGAGTTGTAACGCGATTATGCCGCTCGACGACGCGCTATCGTGGGTGTCAATCGTCACCACACCGTTGAACGTGAGGCGAATGTGATCTCCATCCGCCAGAATTTCGTAAGTATTCCAATCGTTATGATGGACGAGAGCCTTGGCGATGACCCACCCTTGATCGGGCGTCTTCATTATATTGCGGCCGCGCAGGCGCTCCTCGTAAAGATTGCCCCACGCTGATTTCGAATCGCCGACTTCAGACGCGTCAGCCTGGATGCCTCTCACCATCCAGCCCTCACCGGGAAGCTGCTCACTACGAAACTGAATTCCACTGTTGTGGTTGCGAAGCTTTATATCAGCTTTCAAAATAAAATTCTTATAGGTTCCTTTGCGAATCAAAAAGGTGTTCACTTTGAAGGGATGGCCATCGCTGCTGCCGACGATGACTCCGTTCTGAACAGACCAGCGCACGGGATCGCCATCCCATCCATCCAGATTCCTGCCGTTGAAAAGAAGGGTAAACCCTTCCTTTTTTTCCTGGGGCGTGAGCGTGTTGATCGCTTGAGGCCAAGCTGCGGGCGCCAAGGCCAGTAGAAGGAGAACAAGAGAAGCTACTCGCATACGGAATCCTCGTCCGAAAACGTCGCCAAATCCCTTACCAACTCCAGATCACGGAATGTGAAATCAGTGGGATGGTATTCGGCGGTGATAAAGCCGGTGTATTTCAAATCGTAGATGGCTCGGAATACGTTCCGGTAATTGACTTCGCCCGTGCCCGGCTCATGGCGGCCCGGGACATCCGCGAAATGGTATTGGCCGACCTCGTGAAAGCTATCGCGAATGCGTTGGATCAGGTTTCCCTGCATGACCTGGACATGGTAGATATCGAACAGCAGCTTCACGTGCGGGCTGCCCGCTCGCTGAACCATCTCGACGCCATCCTCGACTGTGTTCAAGAAATAGCCGGGATGGTCGACGTTCGAGTTCAACAGCTCGACAACTGCGGTCATTCCGTTGGCTTCGAGCAGCGGAAGCGCGGCTTTGAGCGAAGCCACGCAGTTGTCCATCTGAGTTTCCCGGGAAACGCCTGGCAGGCAATTACCGGTCAACACTTCGAGGCGGTTGCAATTGACAGACCGGGCAGCCTCAATGCAGAGCCGCAGCTCCTCCAGAAATCCCGGGCGGTCGTCGGGCGAAACCAGGCTGCAACCGAGCGCGTTTACATCGGGTTTTTTGTTAACCACAAGCACGCCCGCGGCCAAGTCGAATTTCTTGAGCAGACCCTTGTACTCAGAGAATAACGCTGCGTCCCGCCAATCGAAATTGTCGCAGGTATCGAATCCGATGTTCGCGATTCTTTCGAGGCTAGTCTTGATAGGAATATCGCCGAAATTACGTGCTGCCACGGACAGTCCGAGGCGGTTTCGAGATCGAGCAGGTCTTGCCGAGAGATTCGTCATTCTACAATTCCCAATCCTGGTCCGGTCATGCCGGCGGTTCGAAACATTCCGTTCTCCGGACGAAAAACACCCGGAAATTTAGCTGCCCACCCAGCATTCGCCGAGGGCACGTATTGCCGGGCGTTGCTTTCGACGGCGGTAATGGTAGGGATGTGAGCAGCCAGGCCGATAGACTGAAGCAGCGAGGCACCCGGACAAGTAAGATCCTGGACGCAGGTAAACATTCCAAATTTCTGCGCCGCCGCACCCATCAACAACGCATTCGTTTGTCCTTTGCAAGCCTTCAAGGCCACGCCGGAGTAACCTAATTCACGCGCCCGCAGCAGACTTGCGTAATCCACCAGCGATTCGTCGATCACCACCGGTTTGATCTTGGCCGCTTCATGCATGTCCGGCGTTCCCGGCGCGTCTAGGTTTCGATGGGTGGGCTGCTCCACATATTCGATTCGGGCAAAAGCTTCGGGCGGCCCATCGCGAATGCGCGCCAGGCAGTCGATCACGTATTCAGCGTCTTGGCAGCGCTCGTTAAAGTCTAGCGAGTAACGCCAATCTTTCTGCTCAGCCAGTTCGCTGAGAACGGCGTTTACTGAAAGAACCCGGTCGATATCCCACTCCAGGTCGTTGCCGTCCAGCTTGATCTTGATGTGGTCCACACCGTCGGCTCTCACCCATTCCTGAAGGGTCTCCGGGATCCCGTCGTCGATCCTCGCGGTCAGATCACCAGCGGTAAGCGGGTCAAGCGCTCCCGCCAGATGGTAGACGTGGAGACAGGGCCGAGGTTCCACCGTGACATATTGATTCAAATACTCTCCTTGAAATCGCGCATCAAGGTAGCGGCTCAAATCGTGGCCGAGAAAATCTGGCCCGTAAGTACGGTAGCAATTCGTTCCCAGCAATTTTCCGAAAGCGTCATGGATCGCGGCGTCGAAGGCACTGGCGACCACCAGCGTGCAGAGGGGAGGAATTGGCGTATTGCCCACCGGCATGGATCGGGCGGCTTCGAGATACAGCGGCTCTAAATGGTGGTTGAGTTCGATCGGATCGCCCGCGGCGTCATACGATTCGGTGATGACGGCAAATTGCATTGCCAACCGCTTCATCGCGTTCAGCGTCTGATCGTACCCAAGCGTAGCCGACGGAAACGACCAGACGTTGCCGAGCGTCATCGAACCGAAGCCGGCCGCTGTCCGGCCCCCGCTCGATTCGACGCGAACACTTACGTTCAACAGTGTCACCCGGTCCACGATCGAAGCCCGGAACTTCATGGGCGCGCGATACATAAAGTCCTGAAAGGAAATCGCGGCCTCTTTTACTTTGACTAAGATCATCAATTCCTCAAAAGTGAAGCCGTAGCGCGAACTCCATAATTCTCGGATCGTTGGCCGCAGTTAGCTGCCCGAATGTCCCTGAGCCATAGTTCGTCGAGACGGTGGTGAAATTGCTGTGATTGAACACGTTGAAGACCTCTGCCCGAAATTGCAGCCCCAGCTGTTCACGAATCTTGAAGTTCT
>Ga0302324_100030643_pt1 | contig 10161 bp, 7 predicted proteins | sample Palsa_T0_1_FD_201949 | JGI IMG/M metagenome (GOLD analysis project Ga0302324, IMG submission 201949) | Peat permafrost microbial communities from Stordalen Mire near Abisko, Sweden - Palsa_T0_1 | ecosystem: Environmental > Terrestrial > Soil > Palsa > Peat permafrost | place: Sweden: Abisko... | reverse complement strand
TTCACGGCGATGCTCGGCGACGCTGGAGCGGCCGGACTTAGGCAAGCGCTGCGGACCGTGCTCAGCGAGAACGGCCACGCCTGAGCAGGCGCCCGGACAAGTCTTCATCAAGCAGCGGCAGGTCACGCACCCCTACAGCGTGTCGCCGCAAGGCCCTCCCACCAGCCAGGAAATACCGATCAACGATCTAGCCGCTCCAGGTCACTGCGAAGGCTGGCGGCTCTTGCGAGCCGCGGCGACATAGCCGGTCCAGGTGGCGGCGCAGACCACCGCGACCGGCAGGCCGACTACGGCCAGCACGAGGAAGGCGATCGGGAAGGCGAGCGGCGCGACGCTCTGCGGGTCGCCGCCGCCCGAGTAGCCCTCGATGATCAGATAGCCGGCGAACCCGGCCACGGTGACGGCCGCGGCCGAGGCGAGGACGGCGAGCGCGAGCAGGGCCCGGCGCAGCAGCACCAGCCGCCGCGCGGCGGGGAAATGATTCATCATGAGATAACCATCGCCGTCGCGCGCGAGCGCTTCCAGGGCGCTCGTACTCAGCCCCGCCCGCGAACGTACTCAGTGACCGAAGGGTAGATCAGCCTGGCAGCAGCCGGGTGGGCAGCGCGACTTCGCTGACGCTGCCGTCCGGGCGGCGGCTCAGCTGCCAGGTCGTGGCCCCCTCGGTTTCGCTGATGCAGCCGGTCAGCTCCGTCCCTTCGAAGACCAGCCCGGTCCCGTTGTCGCTCGCGTACCCGTCGGGCAGCGCGCCGTCGCCGATCAGCCGGTGGATCGCGGGCCGCCGCTGTTCCTCGCTGTCGTGGTGCGGGCTGTTGGAGTACGGCAGGAAGCCCAGCCCGTCGGTGACCGGCCGCAGCGGCAGGCCGAAGGAGTCGGTCGTTCCCCCCTTGAACCAGCAGACCGAGCCCGCGGACACCCCCATCAGCACCACCCCTGCCTGCCAGGCCGCGTGCATGGCCGGGCCGACCTCGTGCAGCCGCCACAGCGCGAGCAGGTTCGCGACGCTGCCGCCCGCCACCCAGATGACGTCCTGGGCGAGCAGGTGCTCCTGGATATCAGGGACGTTGGGCTGGGGGAACAGCGCCAGGTGGCTGGCGCGCCACCCGGCCCGGCCGAACGCGGCGTAGATCGCCAGCAGCGTGTCGCCCGCGTCGCCCAGCGCGGTGCCGACGATGCAGACCCGAGGGCTGTCGCCGGCCCGCGCGAGCGAGGCCGCCAGGCCGTAGGACGGCCCTAGCCGCCAGTCCATCGCGCCCTGCCCCGCGAGATGGAAGCCGATGCTGGTGGCGATGATGGTCGGGTTCCGCGCAGTCATCCGGTCATAGTACGCAGCCGCGCCCGCCCGGCGAACTACCCCACGCAGGCAATGACGCCCCGTGAGCGAAGCGCATCGCCGCGATCAGGGGCTGGCGAACACCCCCGACCGGGACGCGTAGTCGTACCGGTAGACCTCGCGGCCGCCCAAATAGGCGACCTCGGCCCGGGACATGACATCGAACGGGTCGCCCGACCAGATGACCAGGTCGGCGTCCTTGCCGGGAACGAGCGAACCGATCCGGTCGGACACCCGCATGATCTTCGCCGGGTTGATCGTCACCGCCCGCAGCGCCGCGTCCCGATCCATCCCCTCCTTCACCGCCAGCGCCGCCTGCAGGATGAGCAGGTGCACGGGGACCACCGGGTGGTCGGTCGAGATCGCGACCATGATCCCGGCCGCGGCCAGCACCCCCGGGTTGGCCAGCGTGCGATTGCGCAGCTCGACCTTGGACCGGGCGGTGATCAGCGGGCCGGTCACCGCCGGCACCCCGGCCGCGGCGATCTTCTCCACCAGCAGGTACCCCTCGGTGCAGTGGTCGAGGACCAGGTCGTAGCCGAACTCGGCCGCGAGCCGCAGCGCGGTGGCGATGTCGTCGGCCCGGTGGCAGTGCTGCCGCCACGGGATCTCCCGCCGGAGCACGCGGGCCAGGGCTTCCAGTTTCAGATCGCGGGCTCCGCCGCTTTTGTTCGGGGGGGTTTGGGGGGGTCGTCCCCCCGGGTCAACAGGCGCCCCGGACCGTTCGACCGACGGGTCTGAGTTCTTTTGATCTTCTTCTTTCGCCAGGTAGGCAGTCGCGTCCACCAGCGCCGATCTGATCGCGGCGGCGGTCCCGAGACGGCTGGACGGGTTGACCCGGCGGTCGCCGACCACCCGCTTGGGGTTCTCGCCGAGCGCGGACTTCATCCCCGCCGGAGACCGAAGCACCATGTCGTCCACGGTCAGCCCCCAGCAGCGGACCGCCACCGTCTGGCCGCCGATCGGGTTGCCCGAGCCGGGGGTGATCCCGGCCGCCAGCACGCCGCCGGCCAGCGCGTCGCGGAACCCCTCGTCGGCCGGGTTGATCGCGTCGAGCACCCGCACGTGGGCCTGGACTGGGCCGGTGAGCTCGTTGGTGTCGTGGCCGGCCCACCCCTCGCCCTCCTCGCGCGCCCCGAGGTGGGTGTGCGCGTCGACCAGGCCCGGCAGCACCCACTTGCCGGTCGCGTCAACCCGGGCGGCCGAAGCGGGCACGATGAGGTCCGGGCCGCCGACCGCCGCGATCTTGCCGTCGGTCATCAGCACCGTGCCGCCCTCGATCGGCGCGCCCTCGATCGGAACGACCCGCCCGCCCGTGATGGCAACGCTGCCCGCTGCGGATCCCGGCCGCATCACCGCGCCCCGACGACGGCCCGGGCCTTGGCCGCGTGCACCGCGTCCTGCAGCGCGGCCAGATCGAACGCCCCGTAGTACCGGTTCCCGTTGATGAAGAAGGTCGGCGTGCCGGTAACCGAGGCCAGGTCGGCCGAGTCGACGTCCTCCGCGACCCGGTAGGCGCCCGCGTGCTTGCGCAGGTCGGCGGAGAACTTCTCGGTGTCAAGACCCACGTCGCCCGCGTACCCGACCAGGTCCATGAACGTCAGCGCGCCCTGGTGGTCCATCAGCATGTCGTGCATCTCCCAGAACTTGCCCTGCCTGGCCGCCGCCTCGGCGCCCTCGGCGGCCAGTTGCGCGTGCGAGTGGACCTCGGTCAGCGGCAGGTGCCTGAACACGAACCGCAGCTCACCGTACTCCCTGACCAGCTCGCGGACGGCGGGCTCGGCCTGCCCGCAGTACGGGCACTCGAAGTCGCCGTACTCGACCAGCGTGATCAGCGCATCCTTCTTGGGGCCGCGGATGTGGTCTCGCTCGGGGTCGACCGGCACCGCCAGGTCGGTGACGGTCATCGAGGTGCCGAGCAGCGCCCGCAGCCGGGTGCGAGGCGAGAGCTTGTCCAGCCCGTGGAAGACCACCCAGGTGAGCCCGGTCGCGAGGATGACGCCGGACAAGATGCCGAGCTTGGCCTCGTTGAGCACGCTGCCGGTGAAGGCGAGCGAGGCGATCAGCAGCGAGACCGTGAACCCGATGCCCGCCACCGCGCCCACGCCGACGACCGCGCCCCAGCCGACCGGCGGAGTGAGCCGCCCCCGGGTCACCTTGCTCACCAGCCACGCGGTGCCCGCGGTGCCGATCGGCTTGCCGGCCACGTAGCCGATCATGATGCCGAGGGTGGCGGGCGAGGTGTAAGCGTGCGCGAGGAACGACGCGCTGATCTTGATGTCGGCGTTGGCCAGCGCGAACAGCGGCACGATGATGTAGCTCGTCCACGAGTGGTAGCGCTCCTGGAGCCGCTCGTTGGGCGAGATCGAGCTCCGCACCACCACCTGGGCCTCGGCCGCCAGCCGGGCCGTGGGCTGCTCGCGGAACGCCCGGAACGTGTCGGTGGCCTGCTCCAGGTCCTGCCGCGCGGCCGGGTAAGCGCAGGTCAGCAGGCCGACGACCAGCCCCGCGACGATCGGGTCGACCCCCGACTGCCAGAACGCGACCCAGGTCGCGAGCCCCAGCACCAGGTAGGCCGGGCCGTTGCGGAAGCCGCGCCGGGTGAGGACCGCGTAGACGGCCAGCAGCGCGACCCCGATCAGCAGCGCCAGCCAGCGCACGTGGCTGCTGTAGAAGATCGCGATGATCGCCAGCCCGAGCAGGTCGTCGACGACCGAGAACGTCAGCAGGTAGGTCCGCACCCGGTCGGGCAGCCGCCTGCCGCCGACCAGGGCCAGCGCGCCGAGCGCGAACGCGGTGTCGGTCGACGCCGCCGCCCCCCAGCCGTGCATGGTGGGGCGACCGGCGTTGATCGCGAGGTAGATCGCGATCGGCACCAGCATGCCGCCCAGGCCGGCCAGGAACGGCAGCGCCACCCGGCTGCGGACCCGCAGCTCGCCCATGTCGAACTCGCGGCGCGCCTCGAGCCCGACGACGAGGAAGAACAGCGCCATCAGGCCGGAGTTCACGAACTGCCGCAGGTCGAGGTCGATCCCGTGGCCCGCCACCCGCCCCATCAGCTCCGTCGACCACAGGCTCTCGTAGCTCCCGCCCGCGAAGTTGCTCCACAGCAGCGCGACCAGCGTGGCGCCGGCCAAGATGGCGGCCGAACCGGTCTCGGTCCGCAGGAACTGCCGCAGCGGGGTCTTCCCGCTGGTCGACCACGCAGTCGAGGGAGCGGCAGCGACGGGCGTCGCGGGGCTGGCCTGTTGGGACTCGGTCATGCCTCCATTGTCGCCGGTGGCCGGATTCGCCTGGGACGCGGCGGGCCTCGTGCGACCGGGTCGGCTCGTCCTAGTATCGCCTGTATGGGTCAAAATCAGCCGGCCGCGCCCGACGCTCGCGTCGCCGCGGCGGCCGCGCACTGGGGCTACCGGTTCACCTCCAACGGCACCGACTACGGTGACTTCACCGCGACCCTGGCCAGGATCGACCGCTGGGCTGACTGGTGCCGCGAATGGGGCGTCACCGCGAGCCACTACGAGCAACTGGCCGAGGCGGCCGAGGACGCGGGTCAGCCGGAGACGGCCAACGGCGCCTGGCGGCGGGCGTCCCTCGCGTGGCACTGGGGCAAGTTCGTCTTCGTGGACGACCCCCTCCAGCAGCGCGCCGCTCAGGAGCGCTCCGTCGCCTGCTACCGCCGGGCGGCCGCCCGGCTGACCCCGCCCGCGGAGCTGGTCCGCATCCCCTATCAGGCCACCCAGCTGGCCGCCTACCTGCGCGTTCCCGCGGCCTCGGCCAGCGACCAGGAGGCACCCCCGCCCGTCGTGATCATGCTCCCCGGCCTCGACTCAACCAAGGAGGAGCTGCAGGCCACGGCCGAGTACCTGCTGGCCCGGGGGATGGCCACGCTCGCGATCGACGGCCCGGGCCAGGGCGAGGCCGCGTACGACCTCCCGATCGAGCCGGCCTACGAGAAGGTCGCCACCGCCGTCGTCGACTACCTGGCCACCCGCGCCGACGTCGATGGCGGCAACGTCGGCCTGTTCGGCATCAGCCTCGGCGGCTACTACGCCGCCCGCGCCGCTGCCCGCGAGAAACGGCTCCGGGCGGTCGTCGACCTAGCCGGACCGTACCGCCTCGACCTGGACTGGGACGAGCTGCCCGCGCAGACCAGGGACACCTTCCGGGTCCGGTCCGGCGCCGCCAGCGACGACGAGGCGCGGGCCATGGCCGGAACCCTCACCCTCGAGGAGGCGGCCGGCGAGATCACCACCCCGCTGCTCATCCTTGGCGGCGGCCGCGACCGGATCACCCCCGCCTACCACCAGGAACGCCTGGCCAGCGAGGTCGCCACGGCCGAGCTGGTGATCTACCCAGACGGCAGCCACGGGGTGACCAACCGCGCCTTCGAGTCGCGCTCCCGGCTGGCCGACTGGCTGGCCGCCCGCCTGCACGGATAAGGGGCGCGGCAGACAGCGAGGCGGGGTGCAGATGGAGATCTGCACCCCGCCTCGCGCGCGAGCCGCCGCGCCCCGCGTTACCGGCCGCGCGGCCGCCCCTTGGGTCAGGCCGAGGGGCCGGTGCCCAGCGTCAGCGTGGTCGTGTGCGACTGGCCGGAGGTGTCGGTCCAGCTCACGGACAGCTTGTCGCCCGGGTGGAGCGGGATCAGCGCCTCCGAGATCTGGGTTCCGGTGGTCACCGAGGCGCCGTTGATCGCGGTGATCACGTCGCCCTCGGTCAGCCCGGCCGCGGCGGCCGGGGTGCCCGCCTGGGCCCCCGCAAGCTCGACGCCGGAGGTCTGCCCGGTCGTGCCGGCGATCGCCACGCCCATGAACGCGGTCGCGCCGATGTGGACCGTGGACGATCCGTCCGACGCCTCGATCTGCTTGGCGATGGACACCGCCGTGTCAATCGGGATCGCGTAGGCCTGGGTGGTGGTCCCGCTCCCGGACGACGATGAGCCCGAGGAGCCAGACGAGCCCGAGGAGCCAGACGAACCGGAGCCGCCAGACGAACCGGAGCCGCCCGACGACCCGGAGCCGCCGTAACCGCCGAAGCCGCCGGAACCGCCGGACCCGTAGCCGCCGTTGCCCTCGCCGCCGAACGTGTAGTTCGTCGACGCCGCGGTGTCCATGCCCACGACCTGGCCGTGCCCGTTGACCAGGGGCCCGCCCGAGTCGCCGGGCTCGATCCCCGCATTCGTCTCGATCAAACCAGTCAGCTGCTCAGAGGATCCTGAGGATTCGTCCGAGGCGGTGATCGACTGGTCGAGCCCGGTCACCGACCCGGTCGCGACCGACGGAGTGCCGCCCAGGCCCTCGGCGTTGCCCAGCGCCACCACCGAGTTGCCCACCCCGACGGTGCTCGAGTCGCCGATGTTGGCCACGGTCAGGCCGGACGCGCCGGTCAGCTGGAGGACGGCGACGTCCTTGCTCTCGTCGTAGCCGACGACGGTCGCCTTGTAGGTCTTCTTGTTGCCGATGTCGTAGACGGACACCGAGGTGGCGCCGTTGATCACGTGGTTGTTGGTGAGGATCTCGCCGTTGGCGGTCAGCACGATGCCGGTGCCCTTGGCGGTCTCCTGGGCGTAGCCGAGGGTCGAGGTCACGTCGACCAGGCCAGGGTCGATCCGGCTGGCGATCTGGCTGGTGGACAGCTCCGTCTTGGAGGTCGCCGCCGCCCCGGCCGCCGTGCTCGACCCGCCGGTGAACCCGACCGCTGCGCCTGCCCCGAGCGCGGCCGCGACGACGGCCGTCGCGGTCAGGCCGAGCACGTGTCTGGCCCGCCGCCGCGGCGGCTCCGGCACCGGGTACGCACCGCCCGGGCCGTAGGAGTACTGGCCGTGCGGGTACTGTCCGAAAGGCTCACTCATTGGTACTGCCACCCCGAATCCTGTTCGTGGCTACTGCTCACTGGTTACAGGTAAGAGCATCGCCCGTGAACCTGGGCGCACCCCGAAGGGACCATCAGCCCAACCTACCGGTTACCTGAGCGTTATCTCAGGACCCTCAGGCCATGCCACCCCGGGCTCTCTGCCGCCCCTAGCAGTAGCGTTCAGGTCCCCGACCCCATTCCGCGCGACCGGAAGCAAGGTCAAAATCTAGGTTTTCCCGAACGGTCCCTGGCGACTCGCTGTCGCTCAACCGCGTCTGGCCGGCAGGCAGCCGCAGGCCGCCATGAGCAGACACAGCCGCCGGCCGCCATGAGCAGACTGCCCACGGCGGCCGGCGGCAATCGCGGCTAACCCGGCTACAGCAGCGCGGCCGGCTTCTCGGCGTCGTCCCGCAGGTGCTGGTCGAGCTCCCGCCCGCCCCGCGCGAGCAGGAACAGGACCACGCCGACGATGAACACGACGACCATGACGACCAGCGTGATCCAGTCGAGGTTGAACAGAGCGCCGCGCGGGCTCGACAGGCCGGTCGGGGCGACCATGTCGATGAACATGAGCAGCAGGTACACCCCGGCCACGATGATGACCGGCCACCCCCAGCGGCCCAGGGTGAACTTGCCCTCCGGCTTCCACCCGCGCGCCCGCGCGATCCCGGCCCCGATCACCGTCAGCAGGAACGACAGGTAGATGCCGCTGGTGCCAAACGAGATCAGCGAGGTGAGCACGTTGACGTTGCCCGGGTAGGTGAACCACAGGATCTGCACGTTGTGGGTCGGGGTGGCGAACTCGAACAGCACGAACAGCGCGGTGATCACCGCGCCCGCCAGCAGCGCGTTGACCGGGGTCTTGAACCGCGGGTGGACCTTGGCGATGCTCTTGGCGGCCGGCAGCGCGCCGTCCCTGGCGTAGGAGAACATCAGCCGGCTGCCCGCCCCCTGGACCGAGCTGCCGCAGGAGAAGAACGCGAACACGAGCAGCAGCAGCGCGACGTCCTGGAGCCAGGCCGGCAGCTGGGCCAGGATGTACGGCACCCCGCCGGTCACCGCCGCCGCGACGCCGCCCTTGGTCGGGATCGACAGCAGCAGGGCGGCGATGATGATGAACGACGCGACCCCGCCCCAGATCAGCGCGTGCCGCATGGCCCGCGGCACCTGGCGTCCGGCGTCCTTGGTCTCCTCGGAGATGTCGCCCGCCGACTCGAAGCCGTAGAAGATGTAGACCGGCGCCAGTACCGCGATCATCAGCGCGCCGAATTCCGAGCCGTTGAAGTTGAGCCCGAGCGCGTTGGTCTTCACGTTCTGCGCGCCCTGGGTGCTGAACAGGTACGAGACGTTGTGGTGGAACCCGTGGATGGCGAGCACGATCGCGATGCCGAGGGTGCCGAGGATCTCGACGTACACGCCGAACTGGGCGACCCGGCCCATGACCTTCGCGCCGGTGATGTTCAGGGTGGACTGGATGGCGAGCAGGATCAGCACCACGATCAGGATCGTGACGTGGCTGGCGGGGTTGAAGTTCCAGTTGAACCAGTTGTGCATGAGCGCCGAGAAGTACACGACCACCCCGGTGTCGACCGAGGCGACCGTGACCAGCAGCGCGATCCCGTAGAACCAGCCAACGAACCAGCCGTATCTGCGGCCGACGTTGTACTTGCTGTACTGGTACAGCGCCCCGGAGATCGGGTAATGGCTGGCCAGTTCGCCGAAGACGAGCGCAACCAGCAGCATGCCCCCGACCGGGAGCCAGAGCGTCCAGATGTAGCCCGGGCCGGCGATGCCGAGCCCGATCGTGAACAGCGAGAAGACCCCGACGATGGGCGACAGGTAGGTGAACGCAACCGAGAAGTTAGAGAACAGCCCGAGCACACGGTTCAGTTGCGGCGTGTAGCCGAGGCCCTCCAGTCTCGCATCATCGTCATCAGTGGCCGCCGTGGTCTGCGGCGTTGCCTCTTGCATGGAGTGAACTCCCTCGATCGTTAGTGACTTGGGGTACATCGTGCACTTATGTGGCTCTTGTGCCAAGTCCGCGCCGAGTGAGGCCAAGATCTCATTTTTCGATATAAAACCTGATGCTAGAGTTTTTGCGCCAAGATCGCTTTGCGAAAAAGGTTGCGCTCCGTGGCACTGCGCTCCGTAAAGTTGTCCAGAACGGATGCGTGGCGGCTCGCATACGAACAATTACCCCCTTTTCGTTGAGGAGCGTGTGTTGAGCGCAGAGACCGTCCCTGCCACGGCGGGACACGTGGCAGCCGCGGGTGACGAGCTGCGTCGGCTCGCCGATGAGTACGTCGACGACCTAGCCCGCCGACACCCGGACGCCGCCACCGAACTGGGCGATCACCGGTTCGACGAGCTGCTGCCGGACCGCTCGGAGGCGGCGCTGGCGGACGAGCGCCGGGTGCTCGACGGCTTCGCCGCCAGGCTCACGGGCATGGACGGGCCCGCCCTCGAGCCGGAGCTGCGGGTGGACGCCGCGCTGATGGCGGGCGACGTGGCCCGGCGGCTGTTCGAGATTGAGGAGCTGCGCGAGCACACCTGGAACCCGCTCGTCGCCAACCCCGGCCAGGCGCTCTACATGCTGCTGGCCCGGGACTACGCGCCGCTGCCGGACCGGCTGCACGCGCTGGCCGGGCGGCTGGCGCGGGTGCCGGACGCTCTCGCGGCCGCGCGGGGCTCGCTCGGGCGGATGCCGAAGGTCCACCTGGAGACCGCGATCACCCAGTTCAACGGGACGATCGCGCTGGTGACGGACACGGCCGCGGACGCCGCGGGCACGGTCGAGGCAGACGCTGCCGGCGCCGGCGCAGCCGCGGCGGCCGAGGTCGACCGGGCCCGGCCGGCCGCGCTCGAGGCGCTGACGACGCACCGCGACTGGCTAGCCGCCCGGCTGGCCGAGCTCTCGGCCGCGGCCTCAGGCGGAGCCGACGAGGCGCACGGTTTCGCCGATCCCCGGCTCG
>Ga0302324_100030640_pt1 | contig 10162 bp, 9 predicted proteins | sample Palsa_T0_1_FD_201949 | JGI IMG/M metagenome (GOLD analysis project Ga0302324, IMG submission 201949) | Peat permafrost microbial communities from Stordalen Mire near Abisko, Sweden - Palsa_T0_1 | ecosystem: Environmental > Terrestrial > Soil > Palsa > Peat permafrost | place: Sweden: Abisko... | reverse complement strand
GTGGCCGACCACGGGATGCGGGCCAAGTCCGCCGCCGACGGGACCCCCAACGTTCGCTTCCTGGACGAGGCGCTGCGAGCGGCCGGGGTCGACGGAGCGCGGACGCTCTGTCCGATCACCGACCCCTACGTCGCCCACCATGCCGCACTCGGTTCGCTGGCCTGGGTCCATCTTGCCGAGCCCGACGGCGCAGCGCTCAATCGCGCCCGCGGCGCCCTCGCGGCGCTGCCCGGCGTTGAGGGCGTACTGGACCGCGCAGCCGCCGCAAGCGCCTTTGACCTCCCCGCTGACCGGATCGGCGATCTGATCGTGCTCGCCGACGGCGAGACGGTGCTGGGACGATCCCGGGATGCCCATGACCTCAGCGCCCTGCACGGCGCCCTGCGCTCCCACGGGGGGCTGCACGAGCGCACCGTGCCGCTGATCGTCTGCGCCCCGGTGGCCCCGGCGGCGCTCGAGGGTCGTGATCTACACAACCGTGACCTGCACGACCTGCTGCTCAACGGGCTGGCGGGATGACCGTGACCGCCACCGCGACCCTTTCCGTCAGCTCTCCGTTCACGGGTGAGCTGGTCGGCGAGGCACCGATCGCCGGCGCCGCGCAGGTGACCGCCGCGCTGGACGCCATCGCCGGCGGCGGGCTGCAGACCCTTCCGCCCCGCCACGAGCGCGCCCGGATCCTGTTCGCTGTCGCCGACCGTCTGCTCGCCGAGCGTGGGGACCTGGCGCATCTCATCTCACGGGAATCGGGGCTGTCTCTCAAGGACACCGGGCACGAGGTCGCCCGGGCCGTTGACGTCTTCCGCTTCGCGGCGATGGAGGCGCTGCGCGACGACGGGGAGACGTTCGCCGGCGACATCTCCGAGAACGGGCGCGACCGCCGCGCCCACACCCTGCGCGTGCCGGTGGGCCTGGTCGCCGGGATCACGCCATTCAACCACCCGCTGAACCAGGTCGCCCACAAGCTCGCGCCGGCGCTGGCGGTCGGTGCCCCGATCGTGATCAAGCCCTCCGAGCGCACGCCGCTGGCTGCGCTGCGACTCTTCGAGCTGCTCGCCCAGGCTGGCGCCCCACCGGCGGCGGCCCAGATCGTCTGCGGCGACCCGGCGACAATCCTCGAGGCGTTTCTCGGCCACCCAGCGGTGGAGCTCATCTCGTTCACCGGCGGGGTGGGTGTCGGCAAGGCGATCGCCCAGCGCCTCGGTTACCGCCGGGCGGTCCTGGAGCTGGGCGGGAACGATCCGCTGATCGTGCTCGACGACGCCGACCTGGCGGAGGCCGCGCGGCTGGCGGTCCAGGGAGCTTTCGCCAACTCCGGGCAGCGGTGCACAGCGGTCAAGCGGATCATCGCCGTCGACGCGGTGGCCGATGAGCTGGCCGCGCGGATCACCGCCGGCGCCCAGGCGCTCCGCTGCGGAGACCCGCTGGATCCCGACATCGATGTCGGTACGGTCATCGACGAGGCCGCCGCCATCCGCATCGCCGACCGCATCGCCGACGCAATCCATCAAGGGGCGCAGTTGCTGACGGGGGGCGAGCGAGACGGCGCGCTGCTCGCCCCAGCAGTGCTTGACCACGTCCCCGCCGGCGCCGAGCTGGTCGCCACCGAGACCTTCGGCCCGGTCGCTCCGATCATCCGCGTGTCGGGCCTGGACGAGGCGATCGCCACCGCCAACCGCACGCCCTACGCGCTCTCCAGCGGCGTCTGCACGTTTGACTGGCGCGCCATCACGCGCTGTATCCGCGAGCTGCGCGCCGGGACGGTCAATGTGCGGGAGGTACCGGGCTGGCGGACGGAGCTGACCCCCTTTGGCGGCATCGGCGACAGTGGCCTGGGTGTCAAGGAGGGCGTGCGCGAGGCGATGCGCGCCATGTCGTTCACCAAGCTCTACACGTTGCCCTGGGGGTGACCCGAATGGACGATCAAACGCCGGTCACAGACACGGTCCAGGAGATCGTGGCCGCATGTCAGTCAATGGTCGGGCTGCCCTACGACGGCGAACCCGTCGACCAGCTCGAGCACGCGCTGCAATGCGCAGCCCTCGCTCGCGAGCACGGCGATCGCGAGTTCGTCATCGCCGCACTGCTGCACGACATCGCGCGCGCTCCGGCCGTGGCCGGAATCCCGTATGACGGCCCCAGCGAGCACCACGGCGTGGCAGCCGCCCGCTGGCTGACGCCACGCGTCGGGCCGCGGGTGGCCTGGCTCGCTGAGCAGCACGTGGCCGCCAAACGCTTCCTGGTGGCCACCGACCCCGGTTATGAGGCCAAGCTCACCGAGGTCTCAGCGCGGACGCTGAAGGCTCAAGGAGGTCCGATGACTCCAGCTGAGATCGATGCATTCCGGGCTCACCCGGATTGGCGTCTGGCGCTGGAATTGCGGGAGATCGACGACCAGGCCAAGGTTCCCGGCGCGCGCGTTCCGGAGCTGGCCGAGTATGAGGTCGACCTGTTTCACGTGGTCTCCGATCACGTGCAGCCAGCGGGGTGACGGCACCGTCGAAGTCGTCACGGTGACGCCGCTGCTCGTCGATTCTGGAGGAGTCGGGATCGCCTGGGTTGTCCAGGTGGCTCCGTTCCACGATAGTGGTCTGGTGGTGTCCGACTCTCCAGGTCCACGCCCCACTCATCAACGCGCACTTGAAGAGCCTGATCGGGGACTCGTTCAGTGCCAAGAACTTCCGCACCTGGAACGGCACGCTGCTGGCGGCCGTGGCGTTGGGCCGCTGCGAAAAGGACTGCGGCAGCGAGCGAGCGCGGCGCAAGGCGATTCGCCAGGCGACGACCGACGTTTCCCAGGTGCTCGGCAACACGCCGGCCGTCGCCCGCGGGTCCTACATCGATCCGCGCGTCTTCGACCGCTTCCTGTCTGGCTGGACCATCGCCGGCGAGCTGCGACGCATCGAGGACCGGGGTCTCCCGCCAGAGGAACGTCGGGCCGCGGTCGAACTGGCCGTGCTCGACTTGCTGACCGGGTAGTCGTCGTCCTGCGCTCAGTGGATGCGCAGGAGGGCGCCTGGGGTGAGGTCGGCGAGTGTGGGGTAGCCGTCGACGGCCATGACGAGGTCAGCTTCGGCGAGGAGGGAGCGCAGTACGTGAACGATGCCCTGCTCGCCGCCGAGCGCGAGGCCGTACGCGTATGGTCGGCCGACGGCGACCGCGCGCGCACCGAGCGCGAGAGCCTTGATGATGTGCTCTCCGCCCCGGATGCCGGAGTCGAAGATGACGGGCGTGTCGCCCGAGGCTTCGACGAGGGCGGGGAGGTGCTCGATCGCTGGAATGCCGCCGTTGGCCTGGCGTCCGCCATGATTTGAGCAGTAGATCCCGTCGATCCCCGCGTCGATTGCCCGTCGTGCGTCGTCCGGGTGACAGATCCCCTTGAGCAGCAGTGGGAGCGTCGTCAGCGACCTGAGCCAGGGTAGATCGTTCCAGCTGAGCGTCGGGTCGCCGAAGGTCAGCGCCCAACTCAACGCGGCAGCGCGGAGATCCTCCGCCGGCGGCTTCTCGAGCTTGGCCAGGAACGCGGGGTCGGTGAAGTAGTTCGCCAGGCAGTGTCCGCGAAGTTGCGGGAAGTTGCCGAGACTGAGATCACGCGGGCGCCAGCCCGGGATCCAGGTGTCAAGCGTGACGACAATTCCCTTGAAGCCGGCGGCTTGCGCACGGGACACGAACGACTCGGCCAGCTCGCGGTCGTTCGGGGTGTAGAGCTGGAAGAACCCGGGTGTGTCGCCGAACTGCGCTGCGACGTCCTCCAGCGGGTCGACCGACAACGTCGAGGCGATCATCGGGACGCCCGTTTGGGCGGCGGCGCGCGCCGTCGCGAGGTCGCCGTGGCCGTCCTGGGCGCACAAGCCGATCACCCCGACCGGCGCCATCATCAGCGGCGAGGGCAACGACAGGCCGAACAGCTCGACCGACAGGTCACGCTGGGGCGCGGGGACGAGCATCCGCGGGATCAGACCCCAGCGGTCAAAACCGGTCACATTGATGCGCTGAGTGTGCTCGTTGCCTGCGCCGCCGGCGACGTACGACAACAGGCCGGGATCGAGCGCGGCGTGGGCGCGACGTTCCAGCTCCACATACGTCATGGGCAGGTCCTCGCGTTCCCCGGTCAGGCCGCGAAGGTAGATCTCGAGCTGGTAGTCGCCGAAGTTGGTCATCGGGCAAGCCCATGCCGCTCGGCCACGAGCCGCCCGGCCGATGAGGCGCCGGTCACCAGTGCAGTCCCTTGTGTTGTCACGCGAGCTCCCGTGCGATCGCTATTCCGGCCGCGCGGCCGGAGAACACGCAGCCTCCCACGAACGTGCCCTCGAGTGCGTTGTAGCCGTGCACGCCGCCGCCGCCGAACCCCGCGACCTCCCCCGCTGCATAGAGGCCGGGGAACGGTGATCCGTCGGGACGGATCACCTGCGAGTCGAGATTCGTCTCCAGCCCACCGAGCGTCTTGCGAGTGCAGATGTTGAGCCGCACCGCGATCAGGGGTCCGTGCTTGGGATCGAGCAGCCGGTGGGGTTTGGCGACCCGCAGCTTGTCACCGCGGTACCGCCGCGCGTCGTTGATCGCTTTGAGCTGTGCGTCCTTGGAGAACCGGTTGGCGACCTCGCGGTCACGGGCGATGATCTGGCGCTCGATCTGCCCATGGTCGAGCTTCGGGCCGCGGGCGATCTCGTTCATCCCGGCAACGAGGTCACGCAGGTGCTCGCGCACGACGAAGTCGATCCCGTGCAGCTTGAACGCCTTGATCGGCTCGGGCGCACCGGAGCTGATTCGGCTCGTCGCGGTGAGCTTCAGGTCCTTCCCGGTGATGTCCGGGTTCTGCTCTGAGCCCGATAGGGCGAACTCCTTCGTGATGATCGACTCGGTCAGGATGAACCACGAGTAGTCGTAGCCGGTCGAGAGGATCCGCTTCAGCGTCCGCAGCGTGTCGAAGCCTGGGAAGTTCGGAGCCTCCAGCCGGTCTCCGTTGGCGTCGAACCACATCGATGACGGACCGGGGATGATCCGGATCGCGTGGTCGGGCCAGATCGGGTTCCAGTTGTGGATCCCCTCGACGTAGTGCCACATGCGGTCGCGGTTGACGATGTTGGCGCCCGCGGCCTCGGCGATTGCGAGCATCCGGCCGTCGACGTGCGCGGGAACGCCGGAGATCATGTGCGCGGGTGGTTTGCCGAGCCGCTGCTCGGGCCAGCTCTGACGGATCAGATCGAAGTTGTGCCCAATCCCGCCAGAGGACACGACGACGGCGGGCGCCCGGAACTCGAACTCGTCAACGGCGGTCCGCGAGGACGGCTTGCCGCGCTCGAGCTCGTCGCACGGCTCTAGCACCGTTCCGCGAATACCGACAACGGCTCCGGCCTCGACAACGAGCTCGTCGGCCTGGTGACGGAACGCGAACTCCACCAGGCCCCGCCGCTCACCATCGAGCACGGGCTCGCGAAACACGCGCACGAGTTCGGGGCCCGTGCCCCACGTCAAGTGGAAGCGGGGGACCGAGTTGCCGTGGCCGGTGGCGCTGCCATCGCCCCGTTCCGCCCAGCCGACCAGGGGAACCACACGTAACCCGAGGTCACGTAGGTAGGTGCGCTTCTGCTTGGTCGCGAACTCGACATAGGCCTGCGCCCACTGCCGCGGCCAGTGGTCCTCCCGCCCGCGATCGAAGCCGGCCGACCCCATCCAGTCCTGCAGGGCCAGCTCATAGGAATCCTTGATCCCCATGAGCCGCTGCTCAGGGCTGTCGACGAAGAACAAGCCACCGAGCGACCAGAACGCCTGCCCGCCCAGGTTATTGCGGTTCTCCTGATCGATGATCAGTACGCGACGGCCGGCCTTGACCAGCTCATGGGCGGCGACCAGGCCAGCCAGGCCGGCTCCGACGACGATCACATCGGGCTCATTCATCTCGACGGGGATCACGCTGAGCAGCAGGTCAACCCGATCCTCGACCGAGGTGACCTCGGCCAGCGATGCTCCCTCGATCGCCGACCCGACCGGTTTCGTATTGTCAAGGCGATGATACCTGAGCTTCGTGTCGTTCCGAGGCGCGGGCGTCCAGACTGGCAGCGACTGCGCTCATTGCATCGGCCCCGCGCGACGATGTACAGGTTATGACCCGACGTGAATCGGTGCGCGTGCTGGTGTTCGCGCGCGCCAGGCTGATGGGCATCAACCGCTCGCTGCGGTGCGCGGTCGTGGACGTATCCGCGGCGGGCGCGATGCTGACCGTCACCGGGGGCGTGCCGGCGCCGCCGCTGCGGCTTGAGCTTGAGCTGGGCGGGGAGAAGCTCGTGCTCCCGATCGAGAGCCAGCGCACGTCGCCCGACGGTGGCATCGCAGTTGCGTTCGCGCGCCCCCATTCGGAGCGGCTGCACCACCTCATTGCCGCCGAGCAGCGACGGGCCCTCGCCCATCACCGGATCAACATCAGCGAGCGTCGGGTGCCGCTGTCCTTCCGCCAGCCGGCTGACGACGCTGCGCCCTGACCGCGGCCCGGGTGTGCAACACGGAGCGGATGAGCTCCATCGAGATTCCCGACCCGGATCGCGGCCGTTCCAGTGACCGACCGAACGAGTTCGGTCCCGTGGACGGGAAGAAGCGCCGAACGGTCAGCGTTCGGTCGGCTCGTCTCCAACGCTCTTGGTGGCGCGCTGGTCGCGGCGGTCCGCCGCTTCCTGCTTGAGCTCCGCCTGCCGAGTGGACAGCGCAGCGATCTGCGCCGCGCGTCGTTCCGCGGTGGTCGGTCGGTGGTTCGTCGGTTGGATGGACACGGTCACCTTGGGTTTGGCTGCCATCACTGTCTCCTTGACTCATGTTCTCGGTTGGCTTAATCACGGCATCCGGCCTGTTTCGCTGCTGAAGTCCCACCGCCCTCGGTGGGAACGGCAGCGATCCGGGATCGCAACGCCGGGCGGTGAGCCGGGCAGATCGGAAGCCTTTCGTAGATGCCCGGGACTACATCATCTAGCAGGTCTCGCCCCTCCAGGCGAATCGCGACTGGCATTTCACGACTCTGCCGCACCCGCTTGGTGCCAGCGCCTCCAGCGCAAATCAGGCTCAGTAATAAGAAGCTGATGTACGATTGGTAGAGGCAGGGCGTCCGGTCGCGTCTTCTCATCCAATGAATCGTTTGACCGGGGCGGTTCGAGCCGGGATGGGAAATGGAAGCGATAGGGCGCGACAGCGAACTGCCGATCACGGCCTCGTCGGCGCCCGATGAAGCCGGTCTGGCAGCGTCTACCGCCGCAGCATTGGAAGCCGGTCTGAGGGCCCGGGCGCCCGGCGTGCAAGCTTCCACGCCGCTGGTGCGTCAATTGGCGCTCAGACTGGGCCGCGAGCTGAGTCTCGACGCCCAATCACTGGCGCTGGCTGACGTCGCCGCACGCATCCGGGACGTGGGGATGATCGCTCTGCCCGACAACGTCGTGCTCGCCACCGCGCCACTGTCACCGCTCGAGTGGGCGCTGGTCAACCGCCACCCGGTGCTGGGAGAAGCACTTGTCGAGCAGCTGGCGGCCGTGGCGCCCGCCGGCAGCATCGTCCGCGCGCATCACGAGCGCTGGGACGGCGCCGGGTATCCAGATGGACTGCGCGGCGACGCGATCCCATTTCTGAGCCGGATCATTGCGACGTGCGATGCGTTCGTGGCGATCGCCAGCGATCGGCCACACCGTAAAGGGATGGGCGCCGAGGCGGCGCTGGAGCTCGTCTTGCAGGAAAGCGGCTCGCAATTTGATCCGGTCGTCGTCGACGCGCTGACCTCCTCGCTGGTCGCACAGGCAACTGTCTCGCGCCTGCCCACACCCGGCGGGGGTCGCGGTCGGAACGAGGGCGGCCGACCGGATGTTCAGTCGCCGGATCTCAAGAGCGCGATCGCCGAGTTCGCCGTCGTCCCGGTCCTTGCCCCCGCCCACGAGCAGGTGCTCGCCGCGGTCGCGCGGGAGGGTACGCTCGGCGGCGAGTTGGTCGCGGCCGTCGAGAAGGACACCGGACTGACGGTCGCGGTGTTGCGCCAGGCCCAGGCCCTCGCTGGCCGTCGCCCTATCGCCAACGTCGCCGATGCCGTGGCCGCCCTGGGGCCGACCGGAGTGCGGGAAGCCGTCAGCGCACTCCCCCGCACCGAGTTTCCGTGGCGGACATCGCATCTGGACGTTCTGATGCACCGGTCACTGGTACACGCGCAAGCCGTGGCACGGGCCACTGACCGGATCGCTCGAGAAATCAAGCTGCCCGAGCGTGACGATCTGCTCGCTGCGGCGCTTCTGCATGACATCGGAAAGCTGGTCCTCAGTCGAGGCGTGCCTGAGTATGGGCACCCCAGCGATCAAGTCAACACGCCCGAAGAGCGGGTTCGCCGCGAGCAGCGCGAGTGGGGCGTCGACCACGCCAGCCTCGGCGGGCTGCTCCTGCGCAAGTGGGGACTTCCCGAACAACTCTCGAGCGCGGTCGCGGCGCATCACAGCGCCGAAGCCCAGAACGACATCGCCACCTACGTTCGGCTCGCCGACATGGTCGCTCATCACGCGCAGGGCGAGCCGGTTGACGGCGGCAAGATGCTTGAGTTGGCACACCTGTGTGGACTATCGGCCACGCTGCTGAGAGACGTCTTGTTCGATCTGCCCTACTCGGGTGGCAGTCAGCGCCGCCGAGCTGAGCGGTCGCCGCTTTCATCTCGCCAGACCGCCATCCTCGGATCGGTTGCCGCGGGTCAGCACGACAAGGCCATCGCGCTCGAACTCGGAGTGTCGGCATCCACGGTCAGGAGCCATTTGCACGATGCCTATGGCAGGTTGGGTGTCCCGGATCGCGCTCAGGCGGTGCTTCGGGCCGTAGCGATGGGCTGGCTGTGACTGGCACTCCGATCAGCTCAAACCTGGACAGCCAATCGACCTCACCAGACAGGTGCAAATCGACGGTGAGCATGTGGCAGCCTGCAGGGGCCACGCCACGCCGCCGGTCGATTCCAACAACATCGGAGGCGCCCATGCCCACCGCCCGCCGGCACCCACGTATCAACGATCCGCAGGATTTCCAAGCAAAGCTCGGACCGAGCGGCCCCTTCCCCAGCGTCGACCGCGTGCTCAACCTCTCAGAGGGCGGCATGCTCATCGCCGGCAACAAACTCGAGGTCGGACACGAGACCGCTTTTGAACTCACCGGTCCGAGCTTCCACTACGCCGGCGTCGCTGAGGTCGTGCACCTGACCAACGAGACAACGGGCTTGCGCTTCCTGTCGTGGCAGGGTCACGACAATCGCCCGGTTCGCTCTCTGATCGCGCATCGATCAGATTGGCAGGCACCAAAGGTGGATGCGCAACGCAACCAGCGCGTCATACGGCGCGTGGCCGTCCTGACGGGTCGCAGACGTCCTTCACGGCAAGACACAAAGACGCCCGGGCCGGAGCCTGGCCAGCCTGGCCCAGGCAGCCCGCCCTCGTAGTTGATTGAAAGCCGAGCGCCTGCTCGTTCGCGCTGATGGCTGAGGAAAGATCACGTCCAGCCCCACTCCCGGCGTCCGGCCACAGAAGGATTCACGATTCACCTCTGCTGCCGGCGCGGACGTCAGCCGACCGGTCTGCGGCGCCCGACTGCCAGCGGCGGACCGTCGAGCGAAGCGCGAGATACCCAGCGATCCCGGGCAGGGTGGGAAGCCAGAACGAGATGGCGCGGTACGCCAGCACCGCGACGACCGCGCTCCTGGCGGGTACGCCAAACGCGACGAAGGCACCGATCATTCCGCCCTCGACACCGCCAATGCCCCCGGGGAGCGGCAGGAGGCTTCCGAGGGTGCCAAGGAAATAGCCGACGACGAGAACCGCGACCGGGACGATGGTGCCAAAGGCGTGAAAGGAAACTCCGAGCACGGCGATGTCACAACCCCAGTAGGCCACCGCGCCCAGGAGACCAAGGCGCCGCTCCCGCACGAGATCTCCCGCGGTCCGCACTCCACTGCCGAGCACAGCCGGCGCCTTGGCGAGCCGCTTCGCCATCCATCCCCGCGCCCCGGGCCGATCCGCAAATCGTCCGAGCCGCTGCTCGATGTCACGCGGCATCAGGGCCCCGCCGATGATCATCGCCGCCATGACGGCGGCGATCGCGGCCGGGACCAGGGTGATCACCACGGAGCCGCCACCCGCGAACACACCCGTCCACAGACCCAGGCCGCCGA
>Ga0302324_100030639_pt1 | contig 10162 bp, 11 predicted proteins | sample Palsa_T0_1_FD_201949 | JGI IMG/M metagenome (GOLD analysis project Ga0302324, IMG submission 201949) | Peat permafrost microbial communities from Stordalen Mire near Abisko, Sweden - Palsa_T0_1 | ecosystem: Environmental > Terrestrial > Soil > Palsa > Peat permafrost | place: Sweden: Abisko... | reverse complement strand
GCCTTCCAGGTCGGCACCACGCAATCCGGCGCCTGGTTCCGCCTGCAAAAATTCAACCCCAGCCTCCGCGTAGATCCCTGGGCCCCCGTCCGCGGCAGCAACTAGCCTTTCAGTAGCACAGGCATTCCCGCCTGTGCTGCCCCGGTCCGGCACCGCCCGGCCACGTCGCGCTCCACAGTAAGCGGGTCATGTAGGCGCCCGGGTTGAGCCCGGCCACCCTGGCTTCTGTACCGGCGCAACCTTCCAAATCGCCGCTGGCACCAAGAGGCTGGCGCACCCCCCGCGCCAGCCTCCTGCTCCTTAAAAAACCACCACAGCAGCTCGTTCACTGGAGCGGATGAAGAACCGTAGCAGTAGCACAGGCATTCCTGCCTGTGCGGTTTTAGCCTGTGCTGTCCTACAAAACGCAAATATCCACAGCCTCAGCAGAAACTGGAAGAAAGCTCTTGACAAAGAGTCCCATAAGTAATAGTTAGGTCCTCCAGACTCCGCTGGTAATCCTCCTGTTCTCTTGAATTTACGAGCTAGAAGCGAATATAAGGCGAAAACGTTGCTTTTCCAAAAAAGAGCCGTGAATTACGCTCTGTTGGCATTCATCCCACAGGAGGGACTCCATGTCAATCGTTCGAAAACGAGATTTCAAAAAAGAGAACAAGCGAGCTTTCGTTAGGAAGCTCTACAAGGATTTATTGAATGACGAATCTTTCAAGGTTTTACAACGAGACCTTGATCGGCTGCTCTGGGAGCAAGCTTTAAGAAACGATGAAACTGAAATACGTGAGGTAGTTGTGAATCGCTTCAGAATTCTTGCTGACAATCTGGAAACGCTTGGAAAAGACCATCAATCAGATATGCTTCTGGGACCGGAAGACTTGCATGTATCTGGAAATCGAGAGTCGATAGTAAAGCGTCTCAGAGTTCTTGCGGATAATTTGGAGGCTTCAGGAAAGAATTCCACTGAAGCGTCAGTCTTTTTGGAAGTTAGGAAGGGAAATTTTTAATCCTTGGCTACAGCTAAGAAATCATTGAAGCCTATGCATGTGTCTGTTGTGATAGCGGTGTCTGCTGGAGGATGGACTATTTGACAGTATCTTTTCTCGTGTGTTCCGGCACCGTCAGTCCACTCCATGATCACCAGCAGATACATAATTTTATCTCCGTAACGCAGACCAGTGGCTTGTTGGTCCGTCAACGGATAATTTGAGTATGCCGCCTGGAAACTCCGAGTATGAGGATCCACAGTCAGACGAGAGCGTGGTTCTCGTAGTTTTTCGGCATTTTCTTTTAAGAATTGGTTGAATACGGATTCTTCTATTGCCGGAGTGCTTGGTAAAAGTTTGTCAGTGTTCATATCCCATCTGTGGTCGATATCTCGAATCACTAGACCGCCCATTCCAAAGAAGTTCTCCGCTAGAAAGCCTCCACCGTTTTCGACGTAGTAATCAATCTGAGACTTCCGGTTCGATACGAATAAAGGCATCGGCACCGCGGGTGCTCCTTCATTTCGAAGCTCCATATACGTGGCCCGATAGAGGGTCAGTCTTCGTTGCTCTAACCAAGCTTGGAAAGTAGCGATAAAAATGCATACGACCGCTACCGCCCAGAATTCTCGCCGAATATTCTCAGCCCACCTTCTCGTTCGCTCAACTTTTTTTAATACTTCGATTAATACTAGAGCGACCCCTCCAAACCAAAAGAATGCATGATCAATAACGGCGAGCAAGTAATTGAAGAAGTCCATTCCGTAATCACCCTCCGAACTTTAACGAAGTGTACGCTGACACGTGACTTGCGTCAAAACACGTCAACCAAAGGGGATCCGTCCGCTCGTGGGCAGGTAAAAATTACATATTGACAATTCGTACGAAATATGATATAATTGTGTAGATGACCATCTGGTCATCACACTTTATGTCCTACAGTAACGGCGCACAAATAGAACTTACCGGAATGAGCTTCCTTTTAGAGGAGCGCCTCAAACCCATCACCGGCGAGATGAATTCTTACCCGTTGAAAGTGAGCAGAACGACTTGGAGCCGGAACACTGAAATCGCGAAAGATCACTCTACCACTCTCACCGATCGTTGCCGAAATCTCGTCAGAGATGAAACCTTCCGTCCGAACTCCGTAGCCGACTGTGCCAAATATTTATTCGCCTCGCGGAAGGCTCTCAAATTCAGTCGGCGAACAGGCAGACCTATCACAGATAAAGACACTTTGATACGGATCGCAAGCGAGGGTTGTCCGTTATCAGCCGGGATCATGGAGGCCAGGTCGGCGCTAACAAAATATGGTCAACTCAAAGCGTGGCGACCGTTTGCGGACATGGGTCGAGTTCAAGCCACCTGGGATTCATTGGGAACACCACACGGTCGTTACACGTCTGATGGGCCCTGTCTCAACAACAGAATCCCGCCAATAAGAGAAACCATTGAAGCAGACCCGGGGTATAGCTTCCTGAGCCTAGATTTGGGCCAAGCGGAGTTAGTTTCCTGGGCCTCCCTATCTGGCGATCCTGAACTCGCCAAGTCTTTCAGGGAAGAGAAGGATTTCCATCTCGAAACCGCTCTGTCGATAAAGGCTGCTGTCCCGTCATGGGATTTGAGAGACGCTGAGCTGAGAGATGCGGGCAAGACCCTCAATTTCGCAATCCTGTATCAGATGAAGGCCAGCACTTTAGCGAGCAAGTTGGGTTGCTCCTTAGAAATTGCCGAGCGAATCATCTCAGCCTATTACCGCCGGTTCCCGAAAGCCACAGCTTACATACGAGCAGTTTTAGCCGAAGCGAAGGTCACAGGGTACGTCCAGACCTACTTTGGGCGCAGACGATTTTGCCCGGAATATCAAACCAGTTCCAAGGAGCGGGAGGTACACGAAGTCGAGAAGACGATTTGGAACCACGTCAATTGTGGAAGCGCCGCGGAGCTGTTGAAGAAGAAGCAGATTTTGGCTTGGGAAGACCTGCGAAAGGCCGGATATGGCGAGAACGACGTTCGGCTCGTTATTCAGAACTATGACGAATGCATTTGGCTGGTCAGAGACTCGCTTCTTAAGGAGGTGCAAGAACGAATAGAAGCCATTTGGAAAACACAGGAAAAGGACTGGATCAAATTTAAGGTTGACGTTAAATCAGGGAAAACATGGAAGGAATGCTCATGACCGAACAGGTGATCGTAATCGACGACAAGAAGCTCGACAGGATTTTTGCCGAGGTTGACGAACTCAAACTGAGCAAGTGGGAGTTTGACTTCGTTAAGTCCACAAAGGTTTGGTGGACGCAAAGACGGAAATTGTCCGACAAACAAAAGAACCGGCTAGCCGAGATTTGGAGGAAACAACATGTCGCCAAGGCTTAACGAGCTGAAAAAGCAGGTCGCAGACCTGGGAATCACGGTCGTGCGGTCCAGAAAGCGCGAAGCCAAGGAGGACTATTTCGCCGCCCTGAGAAAACATGCCAGTAAAGAAACACCTTATGAGGAGGTCTCGCCGATGCTGTGTTACGACTTCTGGACCCTCGATCCCAAATCCCAAGACGCGCTATGGCGTCAGGATAATTGGATTCTTCAGCAGAAGCTCAACGGGTGCCGTCTTGTTTTGTACTTCATCAAAGATTTGGGCTTGTTTGCCCACTCCAGAACCGTAAGCGACGTGACCTACCAGAGGGCTGAATATTCCAGTCATTTGCTCTTTGGAGTGATCAGACCGACATTTAGCGCAATCGTGGACTGTGAAGTCGTATGTCAGTCTGCAGAATCGATAAACACTTTGCAGGCAACAACGGCACTCCTGCAAACGGACCCTGCTACGAGTCTGCGTTTGCAGAAGGAGCGGAACACACCGTTACGAGTGCATATTTTTGACATTTTGAACTGGCAGGATGAAGACCTCCGAGGCAAGAAATTGATAGAGCGCCTCTCTTACCTGCCAGAATTTAGCAAAGCCATCACGGAAGCGGGAATCAGTGAGTATTTCGACTTTCCGCCAACTTTCAACCACAAGAAAAGGAAAGTCTTCGACAAGATTATCAAAGAGGGCGGGGAAGGGGTTGTCTTCAAGAATTTGGAGAGCGCCTATTCTTCCAAACGAGAGCGATACGGATGGGTCAAGCTTAAGAAGCAAATCGAGATGAGTGCTTATGTCTCCGGGTTCGAACGTGGGAGGCAGGGAAGCGATTACGCGAATAAAGTGAGTTGCCTCGTTTTTAGTATTCAAACCGAAGAGGGCCCTGTCGAGATTGCAAAAATTTCCAATCTTCCGTGGGACCTGAGAAAAGAAATCTCCATGTACAACAAAACCACAGGGGAGCTAACCCTAGAACCAGAAATATTGGGCTCTGTAGCCATCATCAATGGGTTTGAGATATCCCGGAACGCCAGACGACTGGTGCATCCTCGAATCGAAAAATGGTGCAAAGACCTAAATCCGACACAGTGCGTGTACAGCTATAAGGACTTGGAAGCTATTCGCAAAGGCCAGACTGGGATAAATCTGACGAGGGTCGTGAACGAGCGACCAGAATAACCAGTTTTTTCGTACGAGACGTTTTTTCGTACGGAAGGCCGGATAAAGGCCAGCCAGTCGAGAATTGGTAAAAAGAAGGTGGCGGGGTATTGTGAGGTGGGGAACGTCCTGTTCCCTACGTCGCATCAGATCCATCTCAATCCTGACCGGAAGTGCCAAGACCGCCCCTAAGCAAGGTGGTCTTGGTTTTTACGATGAGATATTTTAGGCGTCCGATGTGTTTATTGAGCGCGAGTTTTGGGGGGTGCAAACCCTCAAGCGCAGCAGAGTGCTCAAGGATTGAGAATGGAGGGTTTCGGCAGTTCCGAAACCAATCTATTTGATGCGAATTGTCACGACGAATCCACTAAACAGGAAAAGGCAGAGAGATAGCAGAGAGGGATGTTTGTGTTTGACGTCAAAGATCGCGGGGTCCAAATGAAAGTTCTTATAGGAAGTGTCCTAGTAAATCCTTTCGACGAGGGTCAGTTAGATCAGTCTGTCGTTGAGGAACTTAAATGTTCCTTGGAGCAAACCGGTTTAGAGCAAGTGACTTTGTCAGGTCGGATGAGTGAAACGCAAGGAGGTTGGGAATGCGACGACGGTAAGCACCGAATCGCTGCTATTAAGACTCTGGACCCCGAATTCATGGTGGAATTCCAGTCAGCGAAGGTGTCAGACGCGGAGATGTTTCAGCGTCTTATCTGGAAGAACTTCTCACGCCGTAAGCCTGTTCCAGAAGAACTCAGGAGGATCGTACTGCGAGCTAAAAAGGCGCTAACCGAGCATCCAGAATTATGTCGATGTACTTTTACCGAAAACGGTACTTTGACTCGCAGCAATCACATTGGTTCGACTTCGTGTATTGCCAACCTTCTGAAGATTAGACAGCAGCGTGTTTCAGAGCTATTGAGAGAGCAGGTCCCTAAGCCGACGAGAGCTTTTGTTTTTACAGGCTCAGAGGGGATCAAAGAGGAGTCCATTCAGGACTTCTCATTCCTACCAGAATCCCCAAAGGGTATTAAACCTGATGTATCTCAATCCAAAATGTCAGGTGAAAAACCAATGGCCACTACTGCACTCCGTCTAGAAATCGAAGAGCTATCAAAGCAGTTGGACGTATCAGAACCAAATCCAGTGAAACTGACGACGGTCCATTCGGAGAGGAAGAATCTGGTCCCTATCCAAGAACGAAATCCGATTCAACGGTCCATGCAGCGGCTGCATCAAATCTACAAAAAGCAGGGAATGTCTAACGCCGAATTTGTCAAAGCTGTTGAGTCCTATTTGGATTCATTAGAGAGGTGACTTCCATGGATCAAGAAGCGCGAATTCTTGAATTGGAGAAGCAAGTCAAAGATCAGGGCGAATCAATCACCTCTTTACAGCTCCTCAGCAAAAAGATCCTAAACGAACTCTTAATATTCAAGGCGAAGGTCAGGGTTTCCGCCCGAGGTCAAGCCATCATTCTGAAAGGCGGGGAGGTGCAGGAGGAGCTTTATAAGTGCAACGATCCGGATTGTGACGGATCGGGGCACTCGAAAAGCAGACCAGGCGATTGTCTTCCATGCCGTGAAACCCATCATGATTACGCTCGTGCGCATTCGCAAGCTGTGAACGGCACGAAGGCAAAGAAACGCAGGAGAGTGGGTAGGAGCCGATAACCAAAATTGTTGGCGTATACTTTAGCCATTATGATTAGTGGAGTTGATTCAGCTAACATAAAAATTACCTGTGCATCTGAGCATCTCGTTGCTATCAAACGGATAATTAGTTCCGTTGTTTCCGAACCTGGCTCCTATGAAATCATCAAGGGTGCGGATGGCAAAGAAACGATCACCTTTCTAATCCAACCACCACCGCAACTCTCCGTTCTCGCAGGAGAGGTTGTTTACCAACTTCGTTCAGCGCTTGATCACTTGGCGTTCGATCTTGTCAAACGCAACGTTGGTGGAATATCGTTACCTGCAAACTGGGATGTGAGATGTGATTTTCCGTTGTGGCTTAAGATTCCTGACGATCAAATCAAATGTGGTCATGTAAATCCACCGTTGCCTTATAACTGTTTCACGAAGTCTTTGCCAGGTATTTCAAAAAGTGCTTTCACGTTTATAGAGAGCATACAGCCATATCGTCGTGGATCAGGAACTCACAACGTTTTGAGGCTAATCGCGAATTTGTCAAATATTGACAGACACCGGTACCTCAACGTCACTCTCCCCAAAGCTGCTCAATTCCACGAATTAACCTTGACTGAAGGGCGCAGCTATTCTTATGGACGGGGCGGCCTGAAGGATGGTGCGGAGGTCGAGGATTTACCCCCGAAAGCAGACGACATTCTGGCCGTGCAAAGGAGATTCTCTCCTTATGTAACGTTTGACGAACCTTCTGTCGGTACCGGAGCGGACACTCTTGAAGTTGAGCACGTTCTAGAAGTTTGTATAGACGCAGTGAAAGGTGTTGTTCCAGCGTTTGTCTATCTTCTGCAGAATCCTTAACTGCTTCTGACATGCTATTGGTCGTCGGAATAAATTGGATTGCTCCTGGCTTTAGGTATGCCAGCGGATACCACGTGCCAGTCCGACGTAAAAGTGTTAGATGCCAGCCAGCAGCATGCCGCCTATGCTTCTGCCCAGGCCAGGAGGATGAAACGACATAAGAAACACCTTTTGGAGACCGGTGAAGATTTTGGCTGCAAGGTGTGCCATCCGGACGGGCGTCCTCCCAAGAAATGTAAGGAAATCAGTGTTTTCGAGCCAGCAGCGGTTGTACAAGAAGTTCTCCCCGATATTCCCTTGAGCCAACTGATTCCCATCCCGACACCTAAGAAAGAGCCTACATTCAAAGAGAAAGCGGAGCGACTAGCCACGGTGGGATATTCCGAGGAAAACGCCGCCATCGTATTGGACATGGGCTTACAGGAGTTTTGCTCAGAGATTGAAAAAGAACTGGGCTACAAATGGGACCAGGTTCTTTATCGCCAGAAGGTCAAAACCGCGGCAGATTTGCAACTTTCCGCCCTACAGCAAGCAAAGCGAGGAGATTGGCGTCCTATCCTAGGGCTTTTTAAAGTCGGACTCCTATCGTCTTGGAACGAACTGAAACAGCAGGTGACAAAGGAAGAGAAGAAGACAGACGTAAACCAGAGGATCAAAGAGCTTGACGAACGACTTTCAGAGATTCGGAAATCCGAAATTCCACCAGACCTCCCCGTGGAGATGCTGGTATGAACCCGAACACCCAAATGCAGCAGCTATTGATTCTGGAAGAAACGCTGGAGCTAGAAAACCAGAGATTCAAGAAGCGTTGTGAAGATTCCCTTGCTTTCTTTTTCGTGCACATCGTTTGGCCGGTCTTAAAACCAAAAGAAGAGCTGCAATGGGGTTGGGTTCTCGCGCTCCTATGCAGGAACGCCGAATGCGTGATGCAAGGAATACCGTCACGATGGGTAGTCAACGTATCTGTGAGAACTGGCAAATCCTTGCTTTTGTCAGTCGCCCTCCCTATTTGGGTATGGCTGAAAAGGCCGGGATACATATGGGCCTTTTATAGCCACTCTCCAGAACTCAGAGAAGATTTCCAGAAGAAGCGATTGAAGGTCTTGCGATCTGACAGATTCACCCAATTGTGGGGAACAATCGCTCGACTTCCGTCGCGAAGCAATATTGAAAATGTGATGAACGATGCCGGTGGGGAATTAAGGCTTTTAGGAGCATCGGCAACCGGTCTAGGTGGTGATGGTCTTATCATCGATGACCCCTCTTCAATCACACAGGCAAGGTCCGATACCAAACTGCAAGCCCAAGAAGATGTGGTCCGAGAAGCGATATTCAGCCGGCTAAACAAGAGAACCGGTCCAATTATCCTCGTGCAGCAGCGAGCCTCAACAGATGATTTGTCAGGGAAATTATCAGGAGCAGAGGGATGGAAATTTACAGCTCTGCCAGCCTATTTCGAACAAGCTGACGATATAGAAGTATTTGACGGAACCAAGCTACGAGTGCCAAAGGGCTCCTACATCGATCCTGTCCGGTATTCGCAATCTGCTCTGGACGAAATGCGCCGGAATATGGGAAGTCGTGCATTCGATGCCCAGGTCATGCAACGTCCTCACGCGGGGGATTTAATTGTCAACGGTGAATGGCTCAAGCCTATCGATCTCCATCAAGGAGATTGGCGTCCGATTCTGGATTACGTTGCAATATCCGTGGACACAGCCTCGGTTGCCAAAGAAGGCCACAGTCGATGGGGAATCGGATGTTGGGGAAGCATGATTGTGAAGCGAGTCCGGCTCGTGGAAGGCGTCAAGAAGGTCGAATACAAGAACGTGTACATCCTACTCGACTGTGCAACCAGGCACATGGAATACGCCCAGGCGAAGAAGACAATCATCTTTTTAGCTAAGAAATACCAAGTCAACGGCATATGGATCGAGTCAGCAACCCACGGAATTATCCTTGCGCAAGATCTTCAACGAGCAGGCCTCTCGGGAGTGAAGACCATTGCTATTACCGGCTCAGACGGGGACAAGCCGAACCGTCTTTGGTCAGCCACCTCCGTTATGGAAGACGGCAGAGTTTATATTCCTCAAGACGAGTGGGCGCAGGAGTTCAAAAAAGACCTGATTAAATGTAAGAAGAAACTGCCAAGAACCGATCCAGCCTGGGACAACGCGGACCAAACGTCGCTATACCTCAACGAAGCCGAATTCAGCACTTCAGGATTCAACTTCATCGCCCAACTCAAAGGATGGGCTCAATTGGCCTCCGTCACCGGAGATACAGAGGATTTGGAAGAGCCCTGGCCGTTGGGATACGACCCTATTTGTCCCAAGGGATACGTGCATCGATGGGATTTGAAGAGAGTTGCCCAAGTCGTCACTAACATTCACTCGAAAGAAGTCATTTTCGAGATGACGGATTTAGCAGGAAATCTTTACGACGTTTCTGAAGACGAGCTTGAAAAGCTTTTGGAGGAAGGGTGGAAATTGAATGATACGACGCAAAGATATGCCGCAGAAGCCACAGCTGCCTGAAGCGAAGCCGGATTCGTTGGGATGGTTTGGAAGATTGGCACAGCAGGCCAACTCCTATTTGGATGACCTTCGAGACAATCCAGCTCCGAAGGTTACGACAACGCGCAACAAGGAAGGAGCAGTTGTTGCCAGCGTCGGCGACACGTTAGAACAAGCGCTTACGCGAGAACAGACAAAGCGAGATTTGAAGGAATACGGCGGCGACCGCGGTTTGGAGCGTGGCACATCGAAACTGATTCCTATTGTTCCTCTAAAGACCGTAAAAGAAGGTCCGGTGACTGCAATTGTTGACCGAGGAGATGTGTTGAAAGGCCCCTCAAAAGGCCCAGTCACAGCGAAGATTTAAAGATATTGCGGAAAAATAGTGAGCGCAGACGCACTGTTTATGGAAGACGTTTTTCTAAGCGTAGGGAGTTAAAAGAAAATGACACAGTCTGCGAACAGGAACGACATTGATTTCTTAGGAGATACGACGAAGGTAGACCCGTTGGTGGAATCTGCAGCCAATGCAGCAGCCGCGGCTTTTCTCCTGACCAAAGCGGAGAAATTGGGCAAAAAGGGAAACGTTAAACAAGCTCAGGCCCTGATGGTCCAAGCCCAAACCCTCATTAAGACAGTGAAGGAGCA
>Ga0302324_100030635_pt1 | contig 10164 bp, 6 predicted proteins | sample Palsa_T0_1_FD_201949 | JGI IMG/M metagenome (GOLD analysis project Ga0302324, IMG submission 201949) | Peat permafrost microbial communities from Stordalen Mire near Abisko, Sweden - Palsa_T0_1 | ecosystem: Environmental > Terrestrial > Soil > Palsa > Peat permafrost | place: Sweden: Abisko... | reverse complement strand
TGGCTGGGCAGTGGCGCGCAGAAATTTATTCAGCTGCCCGCCCCGGCCGGCTCTGCGCGGGTACTTGGCGTTGCCGACCTCAATGGCGATGGAAGACTCGATCTCCTGGGGCTCTCCGTCGAAGGCCACGCGCAGCAGGCAATCAACCAGGGAAGCAAAAAGTATCAGTGGCAGATCCTTCGTCCACGAGCACGGGTGGCGACGGGAGACCAGCGCATCAACTCCTTCGGTATCGGAGGGGAGATGGAGCTACGCTCCGGCCTGATGGTGCAAAAGCAGCCAATCACCTCGCCCCAGGTGCATTTCGGCCTGGGCGACCAGGGCGGCGCCGATGTGGTAAGAATTCAATGGCCCAATGGCATGGAAAATGCAGAGTTCGCGTTGAAGGCGGATCAGGAAGTGCTAACCGAGCAGCGTCTCAAAGGCTCGTGTCCTTTTCTGTTTGCCTGGAACGGCAAGCAGATTGGCTTCGTTAAGGATGCAGTGCCGTGGGGTTCGGCAATTGGACTGCAAATCGACTCGGTGGGCTCCGCAGGAATCGCAGCGACCGAGGAATGGTACAAAATCGGCCGCGATCAGCTCGTCCCCCACGATGGCTACTACGACCTGAGGCTCACCGGAGAGTTATGGGAAACCTACTACTATGACTACCTGAAGTTGATGGTGGTGGATCATCCAGCCGGCACCGAGATTTTCACCGATGAGCGGTTTGTGGTTCCGCCGGTCAAGTTGGCCATCACCAGCGTCGCGCCTCCCCATGCCATTGCCAGAGCCACAGACGATCAGGGCACCGATGTGACCGCGATCGTTAGCAAGCTCGATGGCAGGTATCTCGATACCTTTGGGCGCGGCCAGTATCAGGGACTTACCCGCAATCACTTTGTCGAAGTCGAACTGGGCAACGACGTACCCGCGACCGGACCCCTGTGGTTGATCGCCAGGGGATGGGTGCACCCGACAGATTCCTCAGTGAACGTCGCCATCAGCCAGGGGCATCATGAAAAGGCGCGTGCGCTGAGCCTGGAAGTGCCTGACGGACACGCCGGATGGCGCACCGTCCAGTCAAACCTGGGCTTCCCGGCAGGCCGGAAGAAAACCTGTCTCATCAACCTCGAGAATGTCTTCCTGCCCGGCACGCCTCGCAAGCTGCGTCTGCGGACCAACCTTGAAATCTACTGGGATTCGATCGAGTGGGCCCAGGGCCTGCCCGATGCGCAACTCAAGGTTACTCGCTTGGATCCGTCTCTGGCGGACCTCCATTACCGGGGATATTCTGTGGTCCACCAGGCAAATGCTTCATCTCCCGAGTTGCCCGACTACAACCGCATGGCAGCCAGCAAACAAATATGGCGTGATCTTGAGGGCTACTACACCCGCTACGGGGATGTCCGCGAATTGCTCACCGCCATCGATGATCGCTACGTGATCATGAACGCCGGCGACGAGATCACTTTGCAGTTTGCCCAGCAACCCCCTCCCCCTGCGGGATGGGTGCGCGACTATGTGATTGCTGGCGACGGATGGATTAAGGACGGGGACTACAACACCGTTCAGTCTCGAACCGTGCAACCCTTGCCCTATCACGCGAAAAGTAAGTACAACGAAGCTCCGGGCAATCTGGAGAACGAGTGGGTGTACCGCCAACACCCCCAGGACTGGCAGAATTATCACACCCGGTACGTGACCTCCGAGCCCATGGACCAGGCACTTAGGAGCAGCGTAACCCAATGAAGGCGAGCCTCACCGCGAGAATCATTCTGGCCATTGTTTTTGTAGGCTTGTTGGCGACTCCCCTTGCCGTTAAGCAGGTTTCTGCGCGCCGGCAAGAGGCCCAGGAAAAGTTGAATGAGGGCCAGGCCTTAACGAGATACGGCTTTCATCTGCAGGAAGTCTCGCAACAGGCCGGCGTAACCTTCATTCACCAGGCGCCCACCCTGGACCCCAAGCTGAATGGCATTATGCCCGAGGTCGCGTCGATGGGTGCTTCGGTATCCGTCGTCGATTTTGACCGCGATGGCTGGCCCGATTTCTACGCGACCAACAGCGCAATCGCAAGCCAGAACCACCTGTACCACAATATGCATGACGGCACGTTCCAGGATGTGGCCGGGCCAATGGGGCTCGCGGATGTGAACCGGGCCGGAACCGGTGTCTCCATGGGAGCGATCTGGGGCGACTATGACAATGACGGTTACGAAGACTTGTTTCTAATCAAGTGGGGAAAGCCTGAGCTTTTTCATAACGATCAGGGCCGTGGCTTCACGCGAGTCACGGATACCGCCGGGTTGCCCCCATGGATCAATGCGAACGCCGCCGTCTGGTTCGACTACGATGGCGACGGACTCCTCGACCTGTTCGTGGGCGGATATTACTCCGAAAACCTGGACCTATGGCATTTGGATACCACGCGCATGATGCCGGATAGTTTTGAGTACGCCAAAAACGGTGGCCGAAAGTTCTTGTATCACAATCTGGGCAAGGGCAGGTTTGAAGAGGTCAGCGAAAAGGTAGGGATCAAGAGCAATAGGTGGGCGCTTGCCGCCTCTGCCGCGGACTTGCGAGGCACTGGACATCCCGACCTGTTCATTGCCAATGACTACGGAGTCTCCGAACTGTATTTGAACGAGGGCGGGCACTTTAAGGAGGCAGGCGAGGCGACCGGCGTAGGATTCGCGCCCAAGAGCGGAATGAATGTGGCCTACGGGGACATTCTCAACCAGGGAAAGTACGCCATCTATGTCTCGAACATCTCGCAGGAAGGGGTGCTGATCCAGGGCAATAATCTCTGGGTTCCCCGGGACGGGGAATCGAGCCTGAAGTATGAGAACCTGGCGCGGGATATGGGCGTAGAACTCGGTGGCTGGAGCTTCGGCGCGCAGTTCGGCGACCTGAACAACGATGGCAATCTCGACCTGTACCTCACCAACGGGTATATCTCGCTCAGCAGAACGCAGAGTTACTGGTATGACTTCTCCAGGGTAGCGGGGGGAAACAGTAAGATCATCGCCGACGCAGCCGACTGGCCAGCCTTCAACGGGCGCAGCTTATCGGGCTATCAGCAGAAGAAGGTTTGGATCAACGATGGGGCGGCAAAATTTGTGGATGTAGCCCAGGCCGTAGGAGCAACCGATATCTATGACGGGCGCTCAGTGGCGCTGGCCGATTTGTGGAATCGCGGGGTCCTCGACGTGTTGGTGGCCAACCAGGGTGGTCCGTTGCTGATCTACAGGAATACGGTGAGCCCGGAGAATGAATGGGTTGAACTTGCCCTCGAAGGTACGAAGAGCAACCGGAGTGCGATCGGCGCTCGGGTCACTCTCTATTGGAACGGCCGCCAACAGGTGCAGGAGGTTTCCGGTGGCAGCGGTTTTGCCGCACAGAACGATCGGCGGTTGCATTTCGGGCTGGGCAGGAATCCGCAGATCGAGAAGGCGGTCATCCGTTGGCCGTCGGGCAAAGTCCAGACCGTCGAGAATCTCGCCGCCGGAAAGCTCTACAATGTCAAAGAGGCCGAATGAGTAACGAAGTGAGTACTGCGCAACCGGCAAAGCTTGCCCTGGCGTGGAAGCGGTTCTTCAGCCCATCCAATCGTTATCTCTCCCCGCTGCTGATCTCCTGCGTTCTGTTGGTAGGCCAGCTCTCGTATGGCATCCTCGAGAGTTACACCCGGACCTTGCTGGCGATTGCCACCAGCCTGGTCGCCGAGTTGATTCTCTCGCGCATCTATATGGGCAAGTGGCCGAACCTGGCAAGCGCCTACATCACTGGCATCAGCGTGGGCATTCTGGTTCGCTCGCCCGCCTTCTGGCCCTACGCCCTTTGCGCGCTGATCTCCATTATGTCGAAGTACGTTCTCCGCGTTCACGACCGGCACATCTGGAACCCGTCCAACTTCGGCATCGTAGCCATGTTCCTTCTCGCTTCCGGCACGGTGGCGGGACTGAGCATCCAGTGGGGAAACTTTGTCTGGCCGATGCTCGTGATCTGGACTCTGGGGTCGGCCATCATCTGGCGTCTCAGGCGTTTCCATATCAGTGCGACTTATGTACTGTGGTTCCTCGCGTTCGCCTTGCTTCGTAGCTGGATCACGGGCGATCCGTGGCGATCAGAAATTTCTCCCATCACCGGACCGATGTATCAGCTCTTCATCTTTTTCATGATTACCGATCCCAAGACCACGGTGCGCTCCAAAACCGGCCAGTACATAACGGTATCTGCGGTAGCCGCGGTAGAAATGGTGCTACGCCTCCACCAGGCGGTCTATGCCCCGTTCTACGCTCTCTTCCTGGTGGGACCTACGGCCATGTTGATCGAAATGTGGATGGACGCCCGTCGTGCCCGCCTGCTGGTCGCGCATGCCTGAACCTTTCCGGCCCTCTATCATTCTGTGCCTGCTGCTGAGTCTTATATCGAGTGCATGGGCACAACGGCCTTCGGGACCGATTCGTTTCGTCGACGCCACCGCCGCTTCCGGCATTTCCTTTCGCCATCACAGCGGAGCCTTTGGCAAGAAGTACCTGCCCGAGACGATGGGGAGTGGCGTCTGTGTGTTCGATTACGACAACGACGGATTTCAGGACATCCTCTTCGTGAACTCAATGGATTGGCCAGGTCATGGCTCCTCCAAAAATTATCCTGCTCTCTACCACAACAATGGTGATGGAACCTTCACCGACCGCACCCGGCAAGCCGGGTTGGCAGTTGAGATATACGGCATGGGTTGTGCTGTCGCTGATTATGACAACGATGGCAGGGAAGACATCTACATCACGGCCGTGGGATCGAACCATCTGTTCCGGAATCTGGGCAACGGCCGCTTCACCGATGTGACGGCTCGGGCGAAAGTTGGGGGTAGTGGGTTTTCCAGTGGCGCCGTTTGGTTCGACTACGATAACGACGGCAAATTAGATTTGTATGTCGCGCACTATGTGCAGTGGTCGGTGGCGACGGATCAGGTTTGCTCCCTGGACACAAAAAATAAATCTTATTGCACCCCCCAGATCTACAAAGGCGAGACTGCGCGGCTATACCACAATCGCGGAGATGGAACCTTCGAAGATGTGACTCAACGCGCCGGCCTGCTTGATGCGACCGCCAAGTCACTCGGCATTGCTCTGCTCGACTACGACGACGATGGCTGGCTCGACTTGTTGGTAACCAACGACACCCAGCCGAACAAGCTTTACCGCAACAACCACAACGGCACCTTCGCCGACGTTGCCGTGCAGGCGGGCGTGGCCTACAGCGACGCCGGCGCCACCCGGGCGGGCATGGGAGTGGATAACGGCGACTATGAAAACTCCGGCCATCCCGGCCTGGTAATCGGCAACTTTACCAACGAGGGCATGGCGCTCTACCGCACCGACGGCTCGGGTCTTTACTCCGCGGCTTCCGATACCACGGGGATCGACCGCTGGTCATTGCAGTCGCTCACCTTCAGCACATTTTTCTTCGACTACGATTTGGACGGCCTGCTCGATATCCTCGCAGTGAATGGTCACGTAGCCGACGACATCAGCGTGACGCAACCGCATCTGAAGTATGCGGAGCCTGCATTGGTATTTCGAAACAAGGGAAGAGGCCTCTTTGACAACATGTCGGCGCAATTAGGCCCTGCGCTGCAAAAGCCAATAGTGGGGAGGGGCGCCGCCTACGCGGACTTTGACAACGACGGCGATCTCGACCTGGTAATCACCGAAGCCAATGGCCCGGCAAGGTTGCTCCGCAACGAAAACGGCAATCAAAACGACATGTTACGCGTCAAGCTGCTCGGCACCCGCTCTAATCGCGATGGCATAGGGGCAAAGCTGACCCTCCAGGTCGACAAGAACATTCGTCTCCTGCGCATGGTGAAAACAGCTTCCGGCTATTTGTCGCAAAGCGAGTTACCTGTAACCTTCGGCTTAGGCAGGCCCGACCCATCCAGAAAAATGCGGCTAACCATAGCCTGGCCCAGCGGCCACAAGGACACCCTCGAAAACATCACACCCAACCAAACAATCACTGTGCAGGAGGGCAAGGGAATCGTGTCAGCCCATGCCGTCGTATTTCAGAAACCGAAGCCGTAGTCTGGTGCGAGAAGCGCACTGGAGGGATCTGCAGTCCTCTCATCCACTATGCGATCTCAGATGGACTCACCACTCTCCCCTTGTCGTCCCGACCGGAGCGTAGCGTAGTGGAGGGATCTGCAGTGCGCCCCGCCCGCCCCCAAAAGCCCGTCCGATCCAACATTCTCCTAATCTCCTCCCGGCTAACTCCCAATTTGTACCCCGAATCGAGCAAGTCCTCCCCGCACACCGGGTACCAATTATGCCGCGCAGGATCACCAAACCCTCCCAAATTAAAAGGCTTTATCAACCGCAACACCTCCTCCGTAAACGCCAACGTATCCGCATCCCCATTCAATTTGTAACCGCGTTCGAGCAGTACCCGAGCCGCCGGCCCGAACCCCGGATGCTCATCCAACAAAAACCCAGCCGTCAACTCCAGCTTGCCCAAGCGCAGTGCACTCTCAGAAAAACTAACCGCGGCAAAGTATAAAAGCGACACCGCAGTAAACGCGGGAAAATTGTCCATAGTCGCATACAGCGCGCCAATCAGCCGGCACGCAGCCAGCAACTCACTATCTGTTTGCTGTGCATACCCCTGCAATCCTCCAGCGAAATCACCAGTCTGGAGAATCCGCGCAAGTCTTTCAATACCCATCAACGTAAGAGCAAAACCCGTAGACAGCAAAGGATCAACAAAACCAGCCGCAGAAGGCAACATCACCCATCGCCGGCCCACGATGGTGCGGCTCCGAAAACTTAAAGCCGGCATATGACGGAATGGCTGGCACGCAACCGCATGTCTAAACTGCGCTTTCAATACCGGCAAACGCTCGAGAACACGTTGCCACGCAGGTTCACCCTCGCTAAGCGCCAACTCCCGCGCCACCGCTTGTGTAGCAGCGACGCCCGCGCTGGTGACTCCGTTATTGAATCGCAGCACCCAAACCCATCCACCCTCAAACACATGGTGTACAGCCGCGTCATCCACAGGGTAGGGCGGCGTATCTTCGGCAACGTCCGAGCTTCCCACTCCAGTGAAGTGGCTGTAAAGGCTCTCAGTAACCGGCATCCCGGGCAATGGAGACTCTTCAAGCTCGAGTGCACGATGCAGAAACCCGCGCGGCCCGGTCGCATCAATCACAAAACCCGCCTGGAACCGAAACCACTCATCCCCTCTCTGGCCAACGATAGTCGCGCCATCTTCCGCAAAATCCAGGCTCTCAATCCGCGTGTCGTCGTGGTACTCGACCCCAAGCCTCTGTGCCTCGTTAACCAGGAAGTGATCCACGTCGGCCCGGTACCAATGAGTGTCGGCGATGTCATCATGCGGGCTCGCCGCCACCAGCAGTTGACCGTCCTTATGGAAGAAGCTAAATCCGCGCTTGAGTCCGCACGAGATCTCCGGATAGGTCCGTTGCCAGCTTCCCCATTTTGCCAGCGGCGCAATCCGAGGCAGATCATACGTAGCACTAAGCCGCTCCAGCAGCAGATTGCTAAGCGGCGTGGTGGATTCTCCAATCGTGACCCGTGGATGCTGGCCCCGTTCCAGCAAAACCACCGAAAGTCCGAGCTGATGAGCAATCATCGCCATCAAGCTGCCGCCGAAGCCGGCCCCGATCACAGCCAGGTCGAACCTGCCAGTCAACTTGCACCGCCGCAACGGCTACACGGAATCCTATCCATGACCACCTGCTGCAAATTCATCTGCCGCAGGCGGCCGGCGCGTTGCTCATGGCAATGCGCGCAGGACTCACGCAATCCCCAAAGATCGGCGAACACTCTCCCCGCCCTGAGCCCCAGGCCGTACTCCATCGCGGACTCCAGCGTATGCAACGCAGGAGCAGAGAAGTCGCCCCTTGCCGCAAGCTCCTCCATGGCGCCGTTTCCCCCACGCGTCGGGATCAGAGTCGCGGCCGTGGCGCCCTGCTCCATAGCGAAGTCCAAAGAGCGCTCCGCCCACATCAAAGCCTCGGCTGCACGCATGTAAGGAGGTTGCACCAGGATAAAAACTCGAAGATCGATCCCGTTGCGCTTCAAAAGCTCAGCCGCGCCCGAGAACTGATCAAGCGTCATGCGCTTGTTAAGCCGCGCCAGCACTCCCGGATGAGCAGTCTCCAGCCCCATCGCAATCTCCAGCTTGCCGCTTAACATATCGCGGAATCGCAGGCACGCATCCCCGATGAGCGCGGGATGATTCTCGACGATGACCCTATCGAAGCGACCCACGCGCTGTGCGATGGCCGCATAATCCTGGGGAGGAATTGCGTGCGGATCGAAAAAACTGCCGCTGTTATAAAGCTTGATCTGCCGTGCGGGCGGTAGGTTCAGAAGCGCATGATCGATCTGTGCGGGGATCGCCCCCACGGGAACCGATTCCGTGAGAGTGTTGCGCCACAGATCGCACATCAAGCAGCGAAACGGGCATTCCCGATTGATGAGAAAAATAGTGGCTACGGGTACAACCACACACCGGCCCGAACACTCCTCTTCTACAAAATACTCGTAAGGAAGATACGGATCGCGTTTCTCTCGCGCCGGACGGCGGCTCAGTATCCAGGCATCCGCTACAGAGTTCATGAATACAGCGACAGAAACTTCTGGCGATACTCCGCCTCGCGAAAGGGGAGTCGGGAATGCATCGTGCTTTCTGACAGAGCCCCATGCTGGAAGCGCCGCTTGGAGTACACCGGCATCTCCAGCCCGGTCACGGCCTTGACCCCGCGGGATACAATCTCACCCTTCAACCGGTACAGCCGCTCCACATCATAGTCAGTCAGTTCGATGAACGGAATACTTTCCGCCACCGCAATCACCGCAGGCTGAGTAAACGGGCTGAACCCGCGAAAACCGAAGTGATGCGCCGGAGCATAGGTCCTGCTATAAGAGCGGCTAAGTCCTCCGCTGTAAGTCAGGGAGTGTTTAATTTTCCCCACACCCCAACCCTCCTGATAAAGCATCGGGTTGTTGATCACGCTGCGAATCGTGAGCTCAGGATTCTGCTCAATCGGGTAATCCTTGAGATTCTCGTCCCCGCCGTCGCCATCGATCAGGTAGCGCCACTCCGGATACCGTTGGCGCAATCCCCGGCATAACGCCATCGCCATAGTGGCCGACTGCACATCCAGGGCCTTGTAGTCTTCAACCGCACGGATAGTCTCATCGACATCGAGCGCCTTCTCATCGGCTGCCACGGGCTCGAGGAAAAGCCCTAGGCCAAGCGCATTGAGAAACCTGCGGGCCTGGTCCACGTCGGGACCATCGCCCAGATCGAGCACAAACGCCTTCAGCCGCGATGGATGCATGCCCAGCTTAAGCATGACGTGGTAGGTGGTAAGGAAAACACTGCCGCTATCGATGCCGCCGGAAAAGCAAACGCCGATGGGCTCCTGCACAGGCACCCGGGGCAGCCACTGCGCCAGTTCGTCAGCCAGCGCGCCAATGTAGGCCCGCCCGATTTCGTCGAGGTCCGTCGTGGCCACGCCCTGCGCAGGCGTGAAGAAGCGCGTATAGACCGGGTCAGGATCGGGGCAACCGATAAGTTGCAGGGCAACCACGTGATGTGCCGGAACCATGCGGGTATAGCTGGGGTGGAACTGTGCCTCGAGTCCCTCCGCTTTCAGCCAGCTGTAAATCGTATCGATGCGCGCTGCGACAATCAGTACCGGGCCCTCCTGCCGCTTGGCTAGAAAGTAGCGTAGCGGGCGATCAAGCGAGCGCGCCATCTTGACAGTCTTGCCAGCGCGCGCAACCAACGCAAACGAACCCGCGATCCGGCCCACCGCCTCCGCAGGCCCGTTCAGCACAAGCTCCCTTGCCTCCTCGACCGAGAGCCGATAGAGTTGGTTCGCGTCCGGCTCTGTGAGATCAACTACGCGCTCAATGTACTGATCCAGCATCGTCTCCCAGAATAACTCATATCGAAAGCTATCTTGTCCTCCGCCGAAAGATTGATATAGGTTTCAACCATTGGGAGGTTGACCGCGCCCTCCCATTCAAGCAACCTTACGCAGACAACATGAGACGAAATATTTTCACCCTGTTTTTCCTTCTGGTGGCCACATCCGGTAATTTGTTTTCCCAGGACAGCTTCTTTGCCAAGTGGGAATCGCGCGCA
>Ga0302324_100030632_pt1 | contig 10164 bp, 7 predicted proteins | sample Palsa_T0_1_FD_201949 | JGI IMG/M metagenome (GOLD analysis project Ga0302324, IMG submission 201949) | Peat permafrost microbial communities from Stordalen Mire near Abisko, Sweden - Palsa_T0_1 | ecosystem: Environmental > Terrestrial > Soil > Palsa > Peat permafrost | place: Sweden: Abisko... | reverse complement strand
ATCAAGTCGATATTGGCGGGATCCTCCGCCTCAAAGCGCCGCCCGTTGAGCAGCACCAGCGTGTACTGCGGACCGAGCCCGCGCAGATTCAAGGTAGTGGCCCCGACGTTGGTGCCGTTGCCGTTACTTTGGCCGCCCTCATTGGTATAGCCGGACTGCCCGGACAGCACAAATTCGGGCTGCGAATGAAAGAAGTCCTCTAGATTCGCAACACCCGCGTTCTGGATGTCCTCCGAGGTCACCACATCGATGGGTCGATTCGCCGAGGCAGCAGATTCCGCCGCCGGGATGCTCGTGCCGGTGACAATAATTTCATCCAGGCGACCAGGTGCATTTACGGGCGCCTGTTCATTTGTCTTCTCTACGGTAGCAGGGCTTGCAGGCGCTGCTTGATCCACTTGAGCCAGCCGAAACGTGCTGGAGGCGCTTTTCTTCCCCTCCTGTTGCCATGCATCGCCATTGCTTTGAGGTATTGCAGAAGGTCCCGTCGACAATGGCGGATTTGCCTGGTCTGAAATGGAGGCGATAGGTAGGACCGTTACGGTCTTGTCATCCACATATCGAAACGTAAATCCCGTCCCGCTTAAGAGTTGCTTCAACGCTTCTTCGGGCGTGAAGTCACCCTTGGCGCCCCTGGTGCGAAGACCCTTGAGTTCCTCGGTGACGTAGACGATCTGGAAGCCGCGCTGCTTGGCGAGCGCGTTGAGCGCTACTCCGAGGCTTTCGGAGGGAATGTTAAGATATTTCTTGACGGATGCATGCACATCGTCCGCTACCGATAGGCCGACTATGGACATACCTACAGCCATAACCACTGCGCTCAGACGCATGAGGGCTCTCCCTGTTCTTATTAGGAATGCAACCGTCGCTTTGCGAAGCGGCGGACTCATGCTTCAGAAGAGCATTTTGTGAGCGATCGGTTACCTCGATTACGAAATATTTTTTCCAATGCGAATCTCGGCGGCCGTCTCAATGATTCGTAAGCCGGGTCGCCCCCGGAGAAAGCGAATCAGCGAGTCGGGGTCGGTCGATGAGAACACGCCACTGATATGAAAGGTTTCCAGCGTTGGATCGTCAACGACCAGCTGTCTCTTATTGTAACGATTGAACTCCTGAGCCACATCGGCGAGCGAAGCACCTTCGAAGACGATTCGGTGTTCTGTCCACGCCGTTGCACCGTCAACGTTCGCGTGCTCGGTCCTTTGCACTGTTTTGGGCGTCACAGTGAGCTGCTCGCCCGTCGACAGGAAAATGCTCGTTGCTTGGGCTCGTGCCGCAGCCGGCAACGCGGGTGATGCACTCAGTGTGTGAACGGCTCCAACATCCACAACAGAGGTCTCATCAGATGCAGGATGGTCGGTCAGGATGGCCACTCGGCCTTCAATCACGGTCACGATCGTGCCGTTGTCCTTCTGGTAGACGTCGAATTGCGTGCCGACGGCGCGTACCGTAGTGTCGCCGGTCGCCACTACAAATGGTCGAGCTGCGTCTTTGGCCACGTGGAATAGCGCCTGACCCTCCATCAGCGTGACGTCGCGCTCGCGCTTGGAGAAATGTACCGCAAGTTTGGAGCGCGAATTGAGCTCGACGGAGGAGCCGTCGTCGAGTTGGATCGAGCGCTGCTCGCCGATTCCAGTCGCGTAAGTTGGGACGCTGAAGAAAAGTAACCAGATGAGCGGGGCGAAGACGGTGATGATCGCGATGGACGCGGCAATTGCCAGGCGCCATCGTGCACCGCCGCGAATTCGTACGGCAGCAGAGGAAACGACCTCTAATTCGCGGGTGCGCCGGTCAGCCGGATTGGCAGTGTATTGAGGCCTACCGGTATCCGAACGGGTCGCCACCTCTCCCGACGGAGCAACACGCCACGGCACGACGTTGTCGGGATCGTGGGTGGCGTCGCTGATCAACGTGTCAACGTCCCATTTGATTGCATGATCTAGCGACGGGCCCTCGTTCCAGATGGCTGCCACCTCCAGATAAGCGCTCACATGTTCGGGGGATTTGCGTAGCCAGTGGTCAAGCGCGGCGCGCGCGGCCTCATCGAGATCTCCCGCGCGGCACGCGACAAACCATTCGCAGGCCTCTTCATAGATCTGCGTGTTGAACCGGGAGTGTTCGCATCGTTCCATGCTCTAGCCCCTACCGCGTCCGGTCCAGTCTTTGACGAAAGTGCATCAGCGCTCGCATCAGGTATTTTTTTACCATTGGGCGTGAGATTCCGAGGCGCACGCCAATCTCCTCGATCGAGAGACCATCGCGCCGATGCAGGATGAAGGTCGCGCGCGCCTTCGGCGACAGTTCCTCCAAAGCCTCTTCCAACTGCTCCAAACACTGCTGGGCGTCGAGCTCCAGCATCGGGTCTACCGCGACCGTGGCTGCAGGCGAACTCAGCATCTGCGTGAGTTCAACCGAGCGCGGCGTCGCCAGCGCCTTCAACGTGTGTTGTTGCACGACATGCTTGGCCACCGTAAACAGGTAGGCTTCAGGAGACCGAATCGACTCGATGTTCGGCACGCGGAGCATACGCAGATACACCTCTTGGGCAATATCGAGTACGTCGGCCACATTGGCCACGCGCGCAAGCAGGAAGCGCTGCAACTGCGCTCCATGGGTTGCGACAAGTCCTGCCACCAGTTCTTGAGCGTCTTCCGCTCCCAACCGATACTCCTGCTTGTACTCCTGCACCTTAAAAGAGCGCTTTGACCTGAAGTGGTTACCGTTCAGCCCAACATTATTTTGATCGGCTAGGCGTCAAACCTGACAGCTTAATTGCTCTGCTGTTAATGGATGCTGCATCGCAGCATGTGTGGCTTCCGCAGGCGCAGGTCCTGGGTCATAGCCCCTAAAGTTAGAGACACATGGCATGTTCAGCGCGCAAAGCGGCCACCAGCGCATCGACGTCGGCGTTGGTGCTATAGATACCCGGGGTCACCCGGATCGCGGGACCTTTGGCAATGCCGTGGCGCCAGACCGTGTGTACGCGATACTTTTCCAGCAGGCGTTGCTGTACCCGTTGCGCGGCGGCATCGGTGGCCATGCCCTTCAGCCGGAAGCTGGTTATGGCGCAATAGCGGGCCGGATCATCGGGCACGCAGATTTCCACATTGGGCAAGTCACGCACGGCGTTGACCCATCGGTCTCGCAGCGATCGCAAATGCCGCTCCTTTGCAGCCGCACCCACGGCGAGATGGAACTCCACTGCCTTGGGTATGCTCAACACGGCCGCGAAGTCCACTGTGCCCGCGGGAACCCGCGCTCCGATGTCATCGGTCGGATCCTCGTCATCGTCGTACGCGATGTCGATGTCCATAATCCGGGATCGGCGGATGTACATGGCACCCGTGCCGAGTGGCGCGGAGGTCCATTTGTGGACCGACCAACCAACAAAATCCGCACCCAGATCTTCGAGCATGAAATCCAGACAGGCGATGCCGTGCGCGGCATCGACGACGGTATCAACGCCACGCTGGCGTGCCATGGCAACGATCTCCCGCACCGGCGTCACAAGCCCGGTCCGGTTGGACACCTGCGTCACCAGCAGCAACCTGGCGTTGGGCGCTCCCCTCAGAGCTTCATCGTACGCGGCCAGTATGTTGGCTGTCGTGGCAGGCTCTGGCATCGCGAATTTCACCACCTGGGCGCCGCGATGATCACCGAGCCACTCCATGGCCGCGATCATTTCGGGGTAGTCCAGATCACAGCACACGACCGCATCGCCCGCTTTGACGCCCTTGTGATTGACGATGAGCATCTGCAAGGCCTCGGCACCGCTGCGCGTGACCGCGATCTCCTCGACCTGGCAGCCGACTTGGCGCGCGATGGCTTCCTGCGCGGCTCGAGCGCCCGCGGAACGGCATGCACCGGGCAGCACGTTGCGGGCCCATAGGGAGTTGTTGCGGTTCACGTAGGCGATCTGCCGGGCGTACTCCGCCGCAACCTCGCGCGGCATGATGCCCCAATAGCCGTTCTCGAGATTATGGATGCCGGGTTCGACGTCATAGTGCTTGGGCAAGTCCTGCACGGCGATCGAGTTCGGGTGCAGCGATGCGGTCGATGGCGCGGCCGAGAGTGCCGCATCGACGCTCTGTGCGGTCAGAAGGATGGCCGGGCCTGCGGCAGCGGCTGCTTTGAGGAAGTCTCTACGGCCGGATGTGACAGGCATCGTTATGTTCTCCACCAGGCGCTACGAACGGATACAAGCTGTCCTTGGTCAATGGGCGCAATTCAATATTTGAAGCCATACCGGATCTCACCATAGATCTCGCGCGGATTGTCATAGTGGAATCCGCCGAAGGTCAGACTGTTGTCAATCAACAGATGCTTATTGCCCACATTCAGCACGGTGACTGAGGCCGTAAGATTGTCCAGAAGCGTCTTGCCGAGGCTCAGGTCGAGGCTCGCGTGGCTCGGCAGATGACTCGGCGCGCCCTCCCCATTGGAGAATCCCGATCCATAGTAAAGGTTGGCCGATGCAAAGGCGCGCCAGGGGAGCTTCGCATCAAAGCCAACATTGAGGGTATTGCGCTGATCATGATCGAGCCCGAAGTAGCCGGCCGGCGGACTGAAGTCGGTCAGGCCACCGCTCACCGCGCCGATGCCCTGAGCCACCTGATTCGAGTAGGCCAGGTGAACCTGGCCGAAGCTCCAGAAGCGTGGCGAGCGCACCGTGAGCTCGGTCCCGTGAATCAGCGCACCCTGCACTGTCAAGGGCAGGAAGATATTCGAATTACCGACGGCATCATGGTCGAAGAAGTTGGTCGCGCGGGTGCGGAAATAATCCATATCCAGCGTCCAGCCCTGAATGGGGATCGCGAGCCCTACCTGCCATTCCTTGTCGCGCTCGCCACGCAGCGGGATGAATCCGAGATCGCTGCTCTGGGCATAGGCCAGTAGGGGACCGGAGACGGTCGCCAAGGGCGGGGCCTGGTAGAAGGTGCCATAGAAGCCGCGCAACGCCCATTCGAGTTTGGGGATCCGGTAGGTGAAGGCGAGGCGCGGGTTGGTGGCGTTCTCCGTCACACCGGAGGAGGTGAAGTAGGTCTCGCGCAATCCGCCCATCAGGTTCAGGCGCGGTGTCCAGCGGTAGGTGTCCTCGATATACGCCGCCACCAGTCCGCCCGAGGGATGCAGCGTCTGCGCGAAGGGGGAGCTGCTGCCGTCGTTGAACAGCACGTCGAAGAGCTGCATATCGTGCTGATAGAAGCCCAGCAGGCCGGTTCGGATCTCGTTGTCACCCACTGCAAAGCGCAAGGTCTCCTGGCCGCCGACGTAGAGCGATGTGCGCTGATCGGTGGTGCTGATCGGGAAGTCCTCCGGTGCGCCGTCCAGATTGGCCTGGTTGTAATGGAAGAAGATCGAGCTCGTGAGCACCGCATCGCCCCCGAGGGTGTGCACCCAGGAGAGGATGCTGAAGGCATCGGTCTCGCGCTGCACATCGGCCGCGATCTGCCCGGGGGTGTTCGGGATCTCGTAGTCGTCATGGCGCGCGGAGCTGACCAGGCGCACCTGGTCCGAGGGGCCCGCGTCGTAGACTACTGTCCCGAATCCCCCGTATCCGTCTTGCGCATCGTGAATGATGGGCGCCACCGGGGTCTGCAACCCCAGATCACTGCGGTTGCCATTAGCGCTGACGTAATAGGCTAGGTCACCGCTGTGACTGGCAATGCTGGCGTAGTCGTTGGTCTGGCCGAAATTACCGCCGCTAACGATGAGCTCGCCCTGGTTCTCTCGACCGACCCCGGTCTTGGGCACGACGTTGAATATCCCGTAGGTCCGTTCCCCCTGGTCGGCCTCGTAACTGCCCCGCTCGGTCTCCAGGGTCTCGATGTCCTTCGGATCGATCTGGGGTCCGAGATTATCGGCAATATTGGTGTTGGGAATCTCCACCCCATCGACTTCCCAGGTCGTTTGATGGCCGCCGCGAACGTGCAATTGGTCGTGGACGAAATACGTCCCCGGTACGAAGTCGGTGATCATGGCGAGGCTGTTACTGCGATTCGCCCCCGGCGTGAGCTCGATATCCTCCTGATTGACGAGTGTGGTGGGGGTGGCGGTTTCGGTGCTGGCCTCAGCCAGCGCACTGACCGTCACCGACTGCAGCGTCGGTCCGGCGCTGAGTTGCACGCGAGCGGTGATCGCCGAGCCGGACACGATCGTGAGGGCCCGTGTGTCCACCGCAAAACCTGACTGGCTGACGCTGAGTGCGTAGTCGCCGATCGGGACTGTCGCAAACAGGGCTTCACCGCGCGAGTCGGTGATCACGGACCGCGACCAGGCTGCAGAAGCCGACTTGATCTCGACCTGCGCGCCGGCGAGCGGCTGATCCTGAGTGTCTCGAACGATGATATGAACGCTGCCTAGAACGGCGGCCTGAACAAAAGCAGGCGCGCAGAGCGCCATCGCGAAGAGCGATGCGAGTAGACGTGAACCCACGAGAATTCTCCCCATGAAGCAAGACAGACGAAGACGGCGCCATCGAAGGACGGCACCGCGCCGGCGGACTGAAGCTCTCGCTCAGGAGTGAATCGGAGGGGCGCGCGGGGATTGCGCGCGGGCAATGCTCTGGAAGGTAGTTAATTGGGATACCGGCAGCGCCGGCTCGAGTGACCTGCCGAACGCCAGATCTGCTGCCGCCAACGCTGGGATGCCGGCGAACACTGGGCTCGCCCCATAGGGGCAGGCGCTGTGATTCTGTTGTGCGGGCGATCCGTGACCGGATGGATCGGCGAGCGGGCCGGAGTGCGGATCCGCCGCCTGCCCAGACGCGGACATATCCATGCCCGCGTCCATCGGCATATCCATTGCCATCGGCTGATGCGCAACGGGCGCATAGCCCTCGCACAGCATGAGGCTGACGCCGAATCCGGGCCCGAAGGTCGGCATGAAGCCCAGCGGAATCAGTGAGCGCAGCACGAAGGTGGGTAGCACGAGTGCTAACCACATGAGTCTGTGTGCTCGAGCCCTACCGATCATGCCGTCTGGGTGTCACGCCTGAGGTTCGCGGCCAATGATACATGCATTCGTAGCCGACAGTCTGCTCCATCTCGGCGCAGCGTATCCGACAAGGTTGTAAAATCCACCGCGGTCTATTTCTATCCTGTCATGGTTGGCAGCGCGGCGCCGCTACCTTAGCAAGCGTTGCGATGGTGCTGATCGCGCGCCTCCCAGACGCCGATAAGACGCTCCGCAATCCCGACACCATGATGTGGCGCGGGAATCTATCAATATTCTCTGGAGGCACACAACATCGAGTGCCGCTGAGTCCTACTCGAAATGAGCGCGGCTCTACACGGTGAATATCTCAAACGATATAGCAGACTTCCCTGTTAGCTGCAGCGAGTCCTCGGCTTGCGGGTCCGACAGGTTGAACCAGTTCTGCATGAAGTAAATGCGCAGCATCTGCTCCAACGGCTTCGGCTGCGTCCCGTTCCCGGCCTTCGGATAGTACGGTTCGATCAGCGCCAGAAGTCTGGACCAGGGGATTACTGCGTCCATCTCCGCCAGAAACCGCTCCCGGCGCGTCACCTTGCCCTTCTTCTCCCAGGCCACCGAGGCAAAGCTCGTCTGCTTCATGCCGCTCCTCGTGTCTTCAACGCTACTGCTCCTCTTCGTTCAATCATCGAGCGCAGCCATTGTTCAACCTGAATCAAATCATAAGGCTTTCGAACGAACGATCGTCGCTCGCCCATGAGTGAGGAACCGTTCTGATCGGCGCCAGACGTCAGCATTACCGAAATGCAGCACGGCGAAAACCTCACAGCATTTTGCATTGGTCGTGCAAACACTCCTGCCAGTAGAAACCAGCGCGCCTCTTCCGGCCTCTTGAATTAGCGCTGCATCCCGGTCATCTCCCTACCGAGCGCACGCGCGAAGATATTGACCGTGCCGGTGTCCTCTCTGAGTGCCGGCCCGTACCTCTTTGAGTGGAGCGCATTCACCGACCAAGGTGTGGCGTTAAGCGGACACCTACGATTCACCGTTTCAGCGGCATCCGCCACGCCGCCCTCCTCGGCCAGTTGAGCGGCTCGCTGTTGCCGGGTGGCTCTGGCGCTTGTAACGACTCCGGCCGGGTGCCCGTGGCGTGTTGCCCCAGCCATTCGCCAACACGGCCGGCCTCTCAGGACGCGCGCGCACCCGAGAGGAATGCGAGGGACGACCTCGAGTTTCTGGCGCAACTGCTCGCGAACTACAATGGGCACGCTTTCACCCATGACCTCACCAAGCGCATCGTAGATGCATTACCGGCAAACGATGCCCTCCTACAGCACATTGGCATGGCCCTCGATTCAACGGAATCGCTGCGAGGAGAATTCGGCCTTGTAGAAGCCTACCGGGTCAAGCGGCAAGAGATGGAGCCATGGCTCGCGGACTCCCGGGAACGCGTCCGTGAGTTTGCGAGGCGGCACATACACCACTTGGATCTGCAGTTGTCAGCCGAGCAACGACGGAGTGAGGAAGCCCTCGAGTTCCGGAAGCGCAGCTTTCCGTCGCCCGAACAACCGGAAGGATGAACACCAGTCGGCCGCCGGCTGGTCATTGGTGTGACGTCGCTCACCGGCATCCAATCCCAGGGCTGGCAACGCGCGAGAGGCAGAGGCGACAGACTCAAGATGCGGCGACCTGCATTCCAATCATCTCCTCTGGCTTCGTGAACCCCGCGAGCATCCGCGGCCGGATTGACCTTGATGATCTTTCCGTGCCGGTGGACGACCACGACGTCGAAAATGGTGTCGAGGAGCCCCTGGTATTGCTGCAGAGCGCCCCGACATCCCTGGACAGCGGCTCGCGACTTCCACCACCCGGCTTCGCGCTGCGATTGTCGCGTGTTGCCAAGAGAAGGATTGGACGACAGGCGCGAAGTCTGGAGGATCGGTGGGCGAGGCGAATTCACAGGCCAAGGCGGACGGTCCCGCCAAGACGGCAAGCGCTCGGCGATTCGACTGCTCGAAGACGCAGGCCGAGCGACGAGCTGCAATGATGCGGCTCCTGGCACGGCTCGAGGCCATCGACTCCACACAGGAAGCGCAGAGCGCGCGCCTATGCCAGCGGCTATGTCCGGAAATAAGAGCCGCTGAACCTGCGATTGCTCGAGGCTGGCGTCGGAATAGAGGAGATCCTGGCTAATCTCGCCCTCAGCTTCGCGTCGACTTCGAGGGCAGCCCTGCGCCACGCCATCGGGCAGCTGCGCGACCGACGCCAGATCCGAAATTACCGCGGGGGAAAAGCGCCGCGCGACGCGCGCGTCCAGGACGAAGACATAGCATCAAGAACAATGCCATGAACACGCTCACCCTCCTGGAAGCGGCTTCATTTCTCAAGTTGCATCCCGAGGAACTACGCGCGCGAGCCAAGCGCGGCCTGGTGCCAGCCGCTAAGGTCGGTCGCCGCTGGGTCTTCCTGGAACCGGACCTCGCTGAATACGTGCGGTCGTTGTATCCTCTTCAACGGCAAGCGCTGCGAGTGACAACCGAGAAGGAGGTTATATGTCACTACGCAGACGCGGCGGTGTCTGGTGGATCGACGTTGCCGCTCCAAACGGGGAGCGAATACGCCGAACTACTGGGACTGCCAACAAAACCCTAGCGCAGGAATTTCACGATCGCATCAGGGTGGATCTGTGGCGCATCGATAAGCTCGGTGCCAAACCACAGCGAACCTGGAACGATGCCGTGGTGAGATGGCTAAAAGAGAATGGTCACAAGGCAACCGCGGATGAAGACGTAAGCAAATTACGTTGGCTCGACCGGTATCTGCGTGACAAGAATCTCGGCGCCATTGATCGCAACGTCATTGATCTTGTGACCAAAGAGAAACTTGCGGGAGGGTGGACGAACGCGACAGTAAACCGGACGCTGGAGCTGCTGCGCGCGGTACTTCGCAAATGTGTCAACGAATGGGAATGGTTGGATCGGGCGCCCTTTGTGCGCATGCTCAAGGAGCCGACCCGCCGCATCCGTTTTCTGACTCGCGAGGAAGCGCAAAAGCTACTGTCCGAGTTACCTGCGCATCTGGCGGACATGGCGACATTTTCGCTGGCAACTGGGTTGCGGGCGGCGAATGTCACCGGTCTTGAGTGGTCACAGATCGATGAGGAGCGCAAGCTCGCATGGGTGCATCCCGATCAGGCCAAGGCGCGTAAAGCAATCGCCGTCCCGCTTAATG
>Ga0302324_100030630_pt1 | contig 10165 bp, 9 predicted proteins | sample Palsa_T0_1_FD_201949 | JGI IMG/M metagenome (GOLD analysis project Ga0302324, IMG submission 201949) | Peat permafrost microbial communities from Stordalen Mire near Abisko, Sweden - Palsa_T0_1 | ecosystem: Environmental > Terrestrial > Soil > Palsa > Peat permafrost | place: Sweden: Abisko... | reverse complement strand
CCCGGAAATCATGGCTTCGGCACACGCCGCGTGCCGCTGGAGACCAGATATTATGAAGTCTACAACCAGCCGAATGTTCGTCTTGTGGACATCACGGATACTCCGATCGAGCGGATCACGCCCGCCGGGATCAAGACCAGCGATGCCGAGTACGAGTTCGATATCATCATCTACGCGACCGGGTTCGATGCCATCACCGGCAGCTTCGATCGGATCGACATCAGGGGTGTGGAGGGACGCCGGCTGAAGGACACCTGGAAATCCGGGCCGCGCACCTATCTTGGCGTCCTGGTCGAGGGTTTCCCCAACATGACAATGCTCATGGGACCGCACACCGCACTCGGCAATATCCCGCGCAGCATCGAATACAACGTCGATTGGGTCACCAATCTGATGCGTTATGCACGGGAGAATGATCTGACCCGTATCGAGGCCACCGAAGCCGGGGTCGAGTCCTGGACCGACCACGTCAGGTCGCTTGGCGCCGGACTGCTGTCCAACGAGGTCAACTCCTGGATGACAGGCATCAACTCCAACGTGGAGGGTAAGCAGACTCGCATCATCGCGCGTTACAGCGGCAGTGCGCCCGCCTACCGTGCGAAATGCGACGCAGTGGCGGCGAACGGCTATGAAGGGCTGGTGCTGACGTAAGGTTACGTGGCCGCCGCGACCTGCTCACAGAACCGGTCAACGAAACTCGGGCGCGCGAGCCTAATCCCCGCGCAGGACCCGCCCAGAGACGGCGTCCAGCTTCGCCGCGAGGACCGCGGAGCGCACCGTTCGCGCCGTGATCACGGCGTTGTCCAGTGCCCGATCGCATTTCTGGCGGCACAACGGACGCGGCGCACCGATCGACGGAACCAGAGCCCGAACCAGGGTCCGCGCCTTATCGGCGTTGTCGAACAGGACCTTCACGATCGCCTCCACCGTGACGTGGTCGTGGTCGGGGTGCCAGCAATCGAAATCGGTGACCATGGCGACGGTCGCGTAACAAAGCTCGGCCTCGCGCGCGAGTTTCGCCTCCGGCATGTTGGTCATGCCGATCACGTGACAGCCCCACGCGCGGTAGAGTTCGCTCTCGGCCTTGGTGGAGAATTGCGGGCCCTCCATCACCAGATAGGTGCCGCCGCGGGTCACCGGCAGCGACAGCGCTCGCGCCGCGGTTTCGATCTGATCGCCCAACCTCCCGCAAACCGGATGGGCCATGGACACGTGTGCGACGATGCCGTCGCCGAAGAAGCTCTTTTCGCGGGCGAACGAGCGGTCGATGAACTGGTCGACGATGACGAAATGGCCGGGCGGCAGGTCTTCCCTCAGGCTGCCGACCGCCGACAGCGACAGCACGTCGGTGACGCCCGAGCGCTTCAGGGCATCGATGTTCGCCCGGTAATTGAGATGCGTCGGAGAGGTTGGGTGGCCTCGCCCATGTCTGGGCAGGAACACGCATTTCACGCCATCGAGACGGCCGGACAGCAGCTCATCGGACGGGTCGCCCCAGGGTGTTTCGACCCGCTTCCAGGCTTTGTCCTCAAGCCCGTCTATGTCGTACAGCCCCGACCCACCAATGATGCCGATGACAGGTTCGATGGTGCCCGGCTCAGTGGACATCCGACCAGACCTGGCGCTTCACGGCGTAGGTCACCCCGGTCAGCAGCACCAGGAACAGAACCACGCGCACGCCCATCGCCTTGCGCTCCGCCATTTCAGGGTTCGCGGCCCAGGTGAGGAAGGTGACGACATCGCGGGCCATTTGGTCGACGGTGGTGGGTGTGCCGTCGATGTAGGTCACCCGTCCGTCCTGCAGCGGCTGCGGCATGGCGATCTGATGCCCGGGGAAGTAACGGTTATAGTTCATGGCGTCCTGCATACTGAACCCGGCGGGCGCCTCGGCATATCCGGTCAGGATGCCGTAGACATAGTTGGGACCGCCTTCCCGGGCATTGATGATCAGCGACAAATCCGGCGGATAGGCTCCATTGTTGGCGGCGCGCGATGCTTTCTCGTTGGGGAACGGCGAGCGAAACTGATTGGCCGGCGTCGCCGGGCCGTCTTTCGGCTGGCCTTGATCGTCCAGCCCTTGCGGCACGGTGAAGGTGGAGGCGACCGCCTTGATGTCATTCTCGCTCAGGCCAATGCCGGTCAGGTCGCGGTAATGCAATTGGTGCATCGCGTGACAGTTGGAGCAGACCTCGGCGTAAACCTGAAATCCACGCTGCGCGGCCGCGAGGTCCGGCGTCCCGAAGATCCCGTCGAAGCTCCAATTCTGCTTTGGCGGCGTCGGCGCTTCCTGAGCGACCGCCAGTGCCGTGAACAGGCCGACAGCGACAAAGCCGACTGCGACAAGGCGGGGGATGGCGGCGAGCAGAGAACGGGGCATGCGCATCAGTGGCTCTCCAGCGGCCGGCCGGTGACCGTTTCGTTGTTGGAGCGGCCGGTGACCGCTTTCGTGATGCTCTCCGGCAGCGGCAGCGGACGCTCGAACTTGCCGAGGATCGGCATGACCACCAGGAAATGGGCGAAATAATACAGCGCCGCGATCCGGCTGAGGATAACCCAGATACCCTCGGGCTTATGCGCTCCGCAGATACCGAGCAGGATGAACGACGCGGCCCAGACCAGGATCAGCCAGCGATAGGTCGGGCGGAACCGGGCGCTGCGCACACGCGACGTGTCAAGCCAGGGCAGCACCAGCAAAATCAGCAGCGAGCCGAACATCATGCAGACGCCGAGCAGCTTGTTCGGCACCGAGCGCAGGATGGCGTAGTACGGCAGGAAGTACCACTCCGGCACGATGTCGGCGGGCGTCTGCAGCGGGTTCGCCTCGATGAAGTTGTTCGGATCGCCCAACAGGTTCGGCGCATAGAACACGAGCGCAGCCCAGACGATGAGGAAGACGCAGATCCCGACGCTGTCTTTCGCCGTGTAGTAGGGGTGGAACGGCAATGTGTCCTGCGGGCCGCTCGGCTCGATGCCAAGCGGGTTGTTGGAACCGACGATGTGCAGCGCGGCGACGTGCAGGAACACCACGCCGACCAACACGAACGGCAGCAGGTAGTGCAGCGAGAAGAAGCGGTTCAGCGTCGGCTGGTCGACGCTGAAGCCGCCCCACAGCAGGGTGACGATGTATTTTCCGACGCCCGGAAACGCCGAGAACAGGTTGGTGATGACGGTCGCGCCCCAGTAGGACATCTGACCCCAGGGCAGCACGTAGCCCATGAACGCGGTGGCCATCATCAGCAGCAGGATCACCACGCCGATCATCCACAGCAGTTCTCGCGGTGCCTTGTAGGAGCCGTAGTAGAGCCCGCGGAAGATATGGATATACGTGGCGATGAAGAACATCGACGCGCCGTTCTGATGCACATAGCGGATGAGCCAGCCGTAGTTCACGTCGCGCATGATGTGCTGCACGCTGTCGAACGCCAGGCCGGTGTTGGGCTGGTAGTTCATCGCCAGGAAGATCCCGGTCACGATCATGATGACCAGCGTCACCATGGCGAGCGCGCCGAAATTCCAGAAATAATTGAAATTCCGCGGCGTCGGAAAAACGCCGTATTCTTTCTGCATCATCGATATGATGGGCAGCCGGGAGTCGATCCAGTTCAGCACCGGATTCGGAAGATCACTTTTTTGCAGACCGGCCATGACGGTTTCCCTGATGGGTCTGGGCTTTGAACGATGCGCGGCTCAGCTCAGCCGATCTTGATTTTCGTGTCGGACTCGAACGCATATGGCGGCAGGAACAGATCCAGCGGGGCCGGGCCTTTGCGAATGCGTCCCGAGGTGTCGTACTGACTGCCGTGACATGGGCAGAACCAGCCGCCCCATTCACCGCGCATGTCCGTGGGCTTGTTGCCAAGCGGGATGCAGCCAAGATGCGTGCAGATGCCGATCAGCACGATCCATTGGTCGTGACCCGGCTTGACCCGCGACTGGTCCGTCTGAGGATCGCGCAAGTCGGACAGCACGACGTCGCGCGCTTCGCTGATTTCTTTGTCAGTGCGGTGGCGGATGAAGATCGGCTTGCCCTGCCACATCACGGTGATGCCCGACCCGGTCTGGATCGGTGAAATGTCGATCTCAACGGCGGACACCGCCAGCACGTCCGCCGCCGGGTTCATCGAGGCGATGAGGGCCCATCCGGTCCCTCCGGCCAGCATCGCCGCACCCGCGCCGGCGATCAGTCCCAACAGGTCTCGTTTGGTTCCATCAGCCGGGTGGCCATGGGCGGTTGCGGCTAGCGTATCGGCCATATTCCCCTCGTGCTACCCGGTCGGTGCGACCGGAACCGTCATTATCCATCTACACCTCAACCACAAGCTCCGGGTTTGCCTTGCCGGCATTAACCCATCACGCATGGCTGACCGCGGACCGCCCGCCCTGGACGGTCCGTTCAGAACAGGCGCAACTTAGTGACGCCCTTGATCCCCCGCAACACGTCCGAGGGATTGCCTCCAGAGCAGGTCGCACAATGGGCGTACTCTGACTGGCCGTTGGGAACAAGCCCCTATGACTCTGGAATCGCAGCAAACCACCGCGGAACCCGCACATCGCGCCTTGCGGGAGCCGGCCCGGATCTGGTTCGAGGGACTGCGCGATCGACTGTGCGCCGCGTTTGAGGCCATCGAACACGACGGTGGTCCAAACCCTGGCCGCTTCGAGCGGACCACTTGGACTCGCGATGCCAGGGACGCCCAGGGCGGAGGGGGCGTGATGAGCGTCATGCGCGGGCAGGTGTTCGAGAAAGTCGGCGTCAATGTTTCCACCGTGTGGGGCGAATTCAGTCCGGAGTTTCGTGCGCAGATCCCTGGCGCGGCTGACGATCCTCGCTTTTGGGCTTCCGGTGTCAGCCTCGTCGCGCATATGCGCAGCCCGCGTGTGCCGGCCGCGCATTTCAATACGCGCATGCTGGTTACGACCGAGGGATGGTTTGGCGGCGGCGGCGACCTCACGCCGATGCGGCTCGAGCAGCCTGAGGCGGTGGAGGACGCATCGGCCTTCCACGATGCGTTTCGTTCCGCGTGCGACCGGCACGATGCGGAGTATTATGTGAAATTCAAGGAATGGTGCGACCGGTATTTCTTCTTGCCGCACCGGAATGAACCGCGCGGCGCGGGCGGCATCTTTTTCGATCATCTCCGCACCGCCGACGTCTCGCGCGACTTCGCCTTCGTGCGCGATGTGGGCGAGGCGTTCCTCGATGTGTTCCCGCGCATCGTGCGACGGCGGATGCATGAGCCGTGGACCGCGGAAGATCGAGAACACCAGTTGATCCGCCGCGGCCGTTACGTCGAGTTCAATCTGATTTACGATCGCGGAACGTTGTTCGGGCTGAAGACGGGCGGCAACGTCGAAGCGATCCTGATGAGCCTGCCGCCGGAGGTGAAGTGGCCGTGACGACGGCGCAACAGAGCCGTCCTGATACGTCGCACAATATTACTCTCGCGCCCTCGCGGCCGCGGTCACCCGGTCGGCGGCGCGATCGCGTCAAGGGCAAGACCGCGCGTCTCGGAACCGATCTGCGTCACCGCGACAGCGGCCACCGCCAGCATCACCGCGATCGTGCCAAAGACCGCGGGAACCCCCCAGGTGGTTTGAATGTAGAGGAAGCCGGGGACGATGATCGCGGCACCAATCCGGCCGCCTGAATGGGCAAGGCCGAAACCGGAAGCGCGCGCATTGGTCGGGAACACCTCGGAAGCGAAAATCTGCATCGAGTTCCCGGCCAATTGGATGCAGAAGAACATCACGAAGCCGACGGCGAGGAGCATCGCCTCCGACTGGGCCGAGGCGAACAACGCGGCAAACAGCCCGGCGAGCACGAAGGCGGCCACGGCGGTGCGAATGCGGCCGAAACGTTCCAGCGCGAACATCATGAACGCACTGCTGCACGGATAGGCGATCGTCATGCCGAGAGTGAACGTCAACGATTTGGTAATCGAGAACCCCTGGCCGGCCATGATGTTGGGCAGCCAGGTGCCGAGCCCGTTGGCGATGCCGAAGAACGCGAAGAAGCAGATCATCGACGCGATCACGTTGCGCGGGTATTGCCGAAGTACGATGGCCATTGGATCGCTTTTCGTGTCGCTGGCGGCGTCGACGGCAAGGCTCTCAAGCGGCGGCGCCGTCAGGTTCATGCGCTTCAAGAGGTCGAGGGCGCGCTGGCCCTTGCCGTGCGTCGCCAGCCAACGCGGCGACTCCGGCAGCGAGAAGCGCAGGACGAAAATGATCAGCGCGCCGATGCCGATCACGACCCAGATGCCGCGCCAGCCAATCGTGTCGCGGAACCCGAGCGCCATCAGGATGCCGACCGGCCACGGGAAGGCGCCGCCGATCAGCTGCATCAGGGCGAGGATGCGGCCGCGAATGTTTTTGGGCGCGTATTCAGCCGTATACGAAAAGCACAGCGGCTGCTCGGCGCCGAGCCCGATCCCGGCGATGAAACGAAACGCCGCGAGCCACATGAAATTCGGCGAAAAGGCAGCGGCGATCGTCGCCACGCCGTAGAGGAGCAGGTTGAATTGATAGACCGCTTTGCGGCCGAAGCGGTCGGTGAACTCGCCCTGGCCGACGCAGCCGATCAGCAGGCCGATGAGGGTGGAGCTCCCGACTACCGCGACCTGCGGCGCGCTGATGAAGCCGCTGTGGATCATGTCGGGCACCAACGCCCCGAGGATCGTCAGGTCGAGAACATCGAAAAAGTAGCCGCCGGCAACGAGCGCCAGAACCCGCCAGTGGATCGGCGTCATCCGCGCATCGTCCATCGTATCGCCGACAAACGCTTCGATTGATTGGGCCATAGGCGTCCATCCCCCCGTTCGGCCGCGCCGTTCCCACTGTGCCGCGGGTGCCGGGCCGTTGTCGTTGTCCAATGACATATCACGACTGATCAATGGAGGGCAGAGGAGGGCCGCCACCGCCACGCCCTGACGCGCTCGCGAAGGCCGGACAGAAAAGTTGATGCCTCAAAAAGGCAGCGTTACGATGACGGATGGCGCCACTGCTTTGCCAATACTCATGCCCGCCACGAACCAGCCGCGGTCCCGAATTCGGCACCATCGTTGCGGCGACGTCCCTCTTGGAGTCCGTCCGGAATCCTCTCATCGAAAGGTGAGGATAATTCTCTTTGGCACGACCCCGGATCGGACGATGGTCCGTAAGCATCCGCCGTTCATCCTCGTCCATCCTTTCTTATCCGCGCTAAATATATTCTGATTCAAACGCCGGAGATTGGTCCACGGTAAGAATTTTAGCGCGGATAAGAAAGGATGGACGAGGATGAACCAAATGAGGCAATGCGGTCGAACCGTTCACGATCCGGTCCAACTCATATTGCCCTGGCATTTGTTTCCGGACAGACACTTGGGATATTCCTGGTTCGGCGAGCGGGTCGGGCGGGAGAAGGAAAACCAAAGAATGCTGAAACAGGCCATCCCGAACATCTTCGTCAAAGACTTTCCGGCGGCACTCGCCTGCTACACCGGGCCGCTCGGCTTCCGCCCGTTGTTCGTCTACGGTGAAATCCCGTTCTACGCCCATGTGGCGCGTGACGAGGCGGTACTGGCGATCCGCCACGTGACAAAACCTGTCATCGATCACACTGCCGGCGAGGCATTGCTGAGCGCGTTCATCGAAGTCTCGGATGTCGACGCCCTATACGACTCCCTGCGAGCATCCGGCGCCCAGATCTGGCAAGCACCGCGCGATGAGCCCTGGGCCATGCGTAGCCTGATCGTCAGCGATCCCGACGGCAACCTGATCTGCTTCGCGTCCAACCTGGCCAGATAATTGAATCCGTACGCGATCAATCCCCCGGATCGATCCACCCAATGTTCCCGTCCGCGCGCCGGTAGACCACGTTCAAAACTCCCGAGTTCACGTCGCGGAACATCAACACCGTATGGTCCGCCAGTTCCATTCGCATCACCGCTTCGCTCACCGACAAATGCGCGATCTCGGTCGTCGTTTCGGCGATGACGACCGGTGCGGCATGCGGCGCGGTATCGGGTTCCTCATGGTCCTCCGCCTCGGCACGCAGAATGATTTGACGCGCCGACTCAGGCCGCGCACGCTGAGCATCGTCGCGCGCATGGTCGTTGACCCGCCGCCGATAACGTCGCAACCGTTTTCCGACATGCGCCGCGGCTTTGTCGAAGGCCGAATACGCGTCGGTTCCCTCGGCCTCACCGCGCAGCGTCAGTCCGCGTCCGGCATGCAGGTTGATGTCGCAGAGAAATCCAAGCCGCGATCGCGCGAACGTGATCCGTGCTTCCTGAGCGTGCTCGAAATACTTGCCGGTGATGCCCGTCAACTCGTGCGACACCCGCTCGCGCAATGCGTCGGAGAGTTCAATCTGCTTACCGGATACCGTGATTTGCATGTGCCATTGTCCTGTTGAATTCCCAACAGCATCGTATCACCTGATTCCAATCGGGCGATACGCGCTCAGGCGGGTACCGCCTTGACCCGCCGGCGACCCACGGAGTTCGGGATGTGCATCGCCTCGCGGTATTTGGCCACCGTTCGGCGCGCGATGTCCACACCTTCTCGCCTGAGGATAGTGACAATCTGGTCGTCGGATAAAATGCCGTTGGGTGCCTCGGCGCCAATCAACTGGCGGATCCGGTGCCGCACCGCCTCGGAACTGTGACTGACGCCGCCATCCACCGCGCCGATCGAGGTGGTGAAGAAATATTTAAGTTCGAAAATCCCACGCGGGGTCGCGATATATTTGTTCGACGTCACCCGGCTGACGGTACTCTCGTGCATCTCAACCGCCGTGGCGATGTCGCGCAGGATCAGCGGCCGCAAATACGCCACGCCCTGGCGCAGAAACCCATCCTGCAATCGCATGATCTCGGCGGCGACTTTCAGGATCGTTTGCGCACGTTGCTGCAACGACCGCACCAGCCAGTTCGCGCTCGCGAGTTGATCGGCCAGGAACACACGGTCGGCCTTGTTCGCGCGCGGCGTGACGCGCGCGTGATATCCTTCATTCACCAATATTCTTGGCATGGTGTCGGGGTTCAGCTCGATCACCCAACTGTCGCCGGGTGCCGCACGCATCAGCAGGTCGGGTACGACCGCACGCACCGGCTCGACATCGAACGACGCGGCGGGCTTTGGGTCGAGCGCGCGGATCTCGGCGATCATCTCCGTCAGATCCTCGGCATCGACGCCGCAACGAGCCATCAGACCACGCAGGTCGCGGCGGGCCAGCAGCTCCAGATTGTCCAGCAACGTTTGCATCGCCGGGTCGAGCCGGTTCTTGTCGGCGAGCTGCGCTCCGAGGCACTCTTTCAGGTCGCGGGCGAACAGACCGGGCGGATCGAACCGCATCATCACCCGGCGCACTGCCTCGATCCGTTCGAGCGGCAATACCATCGCACGCGCGATCGCCGCCGGCTGCGCTGTCAGGCGGCCGGCGGGACACAGCAAGGCGATCAGATGCGCGCCGATCATGCGGTCGATCGGGTCGGTGAAGGTCAGTCGCAGTTGCTCGCCGAGATGGTCACGCAGGGGAGGGCGGTCGTCCGCCACATCCTCGATCGTGCGGTCATCGCCGGAGAACGACAGATTGCCGCCGCGCCCCTCGAAGGAGCCCATGGTCGGTCCGCCATCGGCGGGACCACCGGGGTCGTAATCCTCGGCATGCACGCTATCGAGCGGGGCCGCGGTCTCGGACGGCAGCCGGTCGGCCCGCGCCGCGTCTGCCGCGTCTGCGGGCACGTCGGTGCGCAACTCGATCTGGTCCAGGGCTGCCCGCTCGCCGATCGGCGCGTCGGCGGCCTCGTCGCGCTCGAGCAGCGGATTGCGCTCCAGCTCGCGCTCGACGAACGTGGTGACTTCGATGTTGGAATATTGCAGAAGCTGGATGGCCTGACGCAGCTGGGGCGTCATGACCAGCGTCTGGCTTTGTCGTAGGTCTAAACGTGGGCCGAGCGCCATGATACCGCGATTAGCGGTCCTGGGCGGTCGGGGTCAATGGCTCTCGCGGCATTTTAGATGCAAGAAACGTGCTAACATGCCGGGTCCCATCGCCCACAACAGTCATGACAGGGCTTGAAACCGCCGTCTTCCCCCTCCTGATCGGGGGATCGCCATGACATGAAAAGAACGGTGGCCGGCGATGACGAAGCGCCGGGCGCTTAACGTCATTGCCTGA
>Ga0302324_100030628_pt1 | contig 10165 bp, 10 predicted proteins | sample Palsa_T0_1_FD_201949 | JGI IMG/M metagenome (GOLD analysis project Ga0302324, IMG submission 201949) | Peat permafrost microbial communities from Stordalen Mire near Abisko, Sweden - Palsa_T0_1 | ecosystem: Environmental > Terrestrial > Soil > Palsa > Peat permafrost | place: Sweden: Abisko... | reverse complement strand
GGTGGCTGAGTCGATCGTGATGCGCCGGCCCATCTTCCAGGTTGGATGATTCAAAGCTTCGGACGGCGTCACAGATGCGAGCGTTTCTTTCGGAGTACTACGGAAGGGTCCGCCGGACGCCGTTAGAATCAATTTGGAAACCTGGTCGCGATTGCCGGCCCGCAGGCACTGGTGAACGCCATTATGTTCGCTATCGATGGGTAGCAACTCGGCGCCGCTCTCCCGCACTGCATCCATTACCAGCCGCCCGGCGGAAACCAGCACTTCTTTATTCGCCAGGCCGACCCGCTTGCCCCGGCGCACCGCCTCAAAGGTGGCTTCCAGGCCCGCCACGCCGACGATCGCCGAAACCACGATATCCACCTCGTCGGCCGTGGCTGCCTCGACCATAGCGGATGGTCCGAAAGACAGCTCAGGCCAATTTGGACGCGCCAGACCCGAGTTCGGTAGCTCCGCCGCCACCTGATCCATCCCCCGGGAGGTGGCGAGTACTGCGACTTTTGGCTGGAACTCTATGATCTGCTGAATGATAGCGGTCGTATTGTGGCCCGCGACGAGTCCGTAAACGCCATAGAGAGAGCGGTTCTGCCGGACTACGTCTAACGTGTTGGTTCCAATCGACCCCGTGGAACCGAGCAATGTGAGGCGTTTCATTTCAAGCAGTTGCGCGGCTACTGCAATCATAACATTGTTTATGATTGATCTATAAGGAGGTTTTCGGTTCAAAAATCTGAATTGCCAACCTCTGTTTCCGCTTTTTAAAGACCCAACCCTTTCGGGCGCCGGGGAGGATTGCTTCAGGGGTCTTTATTTAGAGGTTAGTCTCGCTTTGGTGGGAGTTGCCTCCCCGGCTTGATTCCAATATTAGAATATCCATCTCCAAAAAGCAATAGTTTTTTGCTTTTTTTCGAGGCGTGTGAATCTAATGTACTAAACCTCACAAATCTGAAACTGATGACGGGAATTTGCGAAGGGAAGCCAAATCCCCTTATCACCCTGTGGGCTAATGGGTTACTACTATTTCGTGACCGTCTCAAGCGGCGCCTTTGACCTCCACACCTACCAAGCCTTCCAGTACCTTGATCGTCGCGCAGATATCCTCTTCCCCATAGCCTTGGGCAATCGCCGCCATGAACATCTGGCGCGTGAGAGCGGTCAAAGGCACGGGTACCTGCAGCTCATTGGCCGAGTCCAGCATCAGCCCAATGTCCTTATGCATCCACTTTACGGAGAAAGCCGGGTCAAACTCCCGGCGCAGCATTAAGGGCGCCTTGGCGGAGATCAGTCCGGACTTGGCGGCGCTGTTGTTCAGGATATCCAGCATCAGGTCCGGATCCACGCCCGCCTTCGCCGCCAAAACCATGCCCTCGTTGAAGCCCTGCAGCAAGTTGGAAAGAATAAGATTTTGGGAGAGTTTGGCGTGCAGTCCCATGCCTGGCCCCCCGCAATAATAGAAGCGCTTACCTATCGCCTCCAGGTAGGGCCGTATGCGCTCGAACACCTCGCGGCTGCCCCCGATCATGAAGGTGAGAGTGCCGCCCTCGGCGCCGGGTTTCGAGCCGGTGCATGGAGCGTCCAGAAAATCTATACCCTTGGCGGCCAGTGCCTGGCCGATCTTGCGGCTCTCACTCGGAGATACCGTGCTGGCGTCCGCCACTACCGTGCCTCGCCGGGCTCCTTCGACGATGCCATCCGGACCCAGAATCAACTCCCGCGACATCGCCGTGTCGCCTACACACAGGAAGACGCAGTCGGCGTTTTCGGCAACCTCTTTGGGGGTCGCGCAAAAGCGCCCCTTTTCCGCTTCGGCCAGTTCCCGCGCTTTGCCCGCGCTATGCGACCACAGAGCCACTTCGTGACCGGCGCCCAATAAATTCCGGGCCATCGGATAGCCCATGATTCCAAGTCCTAGAAAACCCAATTTAGCCATCTCAGGATTGTACGCCGAGAGTGCCATGTGCGACAATTACGTTCCGATGAAGCCCGCCATATTGGTGACCAAGCGCATATATCCCGAGGCGATCGAGTACCTGCGGCAGCGCGCCGAGGTGGACTACGAAGAGTCCGACGATGGCTTGAGCGCCTCGCAGCTCGGCGCGCGGATCGGCGGCAAGCAGGGCATAGTCAGCCAGCTCACCGACAGGTTCCCGGCCGAAGTGATCGAGGGCCTGGCAGGAATACGGATCATCGCTAACGTGGCCGTGGGCTACGATAACATCGACGTTCCGGCGGCCACGCGCCACGGCATAATGGTTACCAACACGCCGGACGTGCTCACCGATACCACCGCCGATTTCGCCTTCACCCTGCTGTTGGCCGCCGCGCGCCGCGTCGTCGAGGGCCACCAGTACGTGCACTCCGGCCAATGGACGAAATGGCGCATCGATCTGCTGGTGGGGCAGGACGTGCATCACCGCACGCTGGGCATCTTCGGCATGGGGCGCATCGGCCAGGCCGTGGCGCGGCGCGCGCGTGGCTTTTCCATGCGCATCCTCTATCACGATGCGCAGCCGGCGCCTGGGCCTATCGAAAAAGAGCTGGGGCTGGAACTGGTCGACGCTGAACGCCTGCTGCGAGAGTCCGATTTCATAAGCCTGCACGTGCCGCTGCTACCGGAAACGCGCCACTTGATCGGGGCTCAACAGCTTCGTATGATGAAGCCCACGGCCATCCTGGTGAACACCTCGCGCGGTCCCGTGGTGGATGAGGCGGCGCTGGCGGAGGCGCTCGACCAGCGCGTGATCGCCGGCGCGGGCCTCGACGTCTTCGAGCGCGAGCCACAGGTCGATCCGCTGCTGCTGAAGCTCGAAAACGTGGTGCTCGCCCCGCACATCGCCAGCGCTTCGGTGGACACGCGGCGCAAAATGTCGATGATTGCCGCGGAGAATGCGGCTGCCGCCCTCGAGGGACGGCGACCGCCGAACCTGCTGAATCCCGAGGCGTGGGATCGGAGCGAGCCGTGACGACTCCGCGTGGGGTCGGCGCCCTCGCCCACTGCAGGCGTTAATAGCCCAACATAAAGGACGTTACGTTGTCTTATTGTCCTGCCAAACTGAGCTTTGCGGTTGGGTAATAAAGAGAAATGGGGTTGTCTCCTGATTCTTCGTCCTCCAACGCCCGCCGAACTTGGTTGGCAACCTCCGCTATGTACGTCTGGATTTTGGGAACGAGAGTATACGGGTCGCGCGTTTCAATCTGAATCGTCGTGTACTGATTCAAATCAAAAGGTATCTTATCGGCTGCTCTTATGATTTGGACAGTGGGGAGTCTGGTTGTATGCCTGAGGCACAGTTCATAGAACACGTTAGGGTTATGGAAAGAGAGGTCAGCGACAACAAGACGTGCTTTGATGATGTGCTCGATTACCTGCTTTCCAATCATGCCCGGTTTTCCCATTTGGTCGGCGCGAATGAGCTTCAAGTCAAACTCGGTAGGCGCTGGCTTAATGATGAATTCCATCAGGAAATCTGAATGGCGTCTCGGTTCTGAACCCTCCTCGCCAATTGGGCTTATATAGAAGCATGTCTTTGGGAAGTCCGTGCTTCCGGTTGCAGCGGCAGAAGTAGTTGTACTTATTGATGAGGGAGGATTCGTAGAGGAAGGCTCACCTACGATGCTTGGCCCCTGTGTGGCGATGGACGTGGATTCTTCGAGAGCATGGGGTAAGGTTAGCAATCGCTCTGAGCCACCTATGGTACGCAAGAACCCAAGGAATTTCGCGTTGACAATGAAAGTGTCTATGCACTCTGCTCTTTCGTCTCCCTCCACATTGATTTCTGCGAGGTAGTCGGCCATCACCTCCGTGGCAGGTAGTTTATTTCCCTTTATTTTTTCGTACAAAAAATTGAACGGTTCTACCTCTTTGATGGCGAGGTTAAAACGAGCCCCCAGCTTCTTTGCCGGTGCTACCTCCTCGCCGGTGGCTTCCATACCCTCAGGCGTCAATTCGAGATACTCGGCGGTGTAACTGCCTTTCGTCAGTCCGTATTGCCCGGCTCCCGTAATCAGTCGTCTGGCCTTGGAACCGTCTGGTGGTTGATTCAGCTTTTCAAACAAGGTAAGGCGTCGAACTTTTTGCCCGGCTCCATATTTTTGAATAGCTTCTGGAAGCACCAATGCGGCTTCAAATGTAAGCGCAGGAAACTTCCGTGCACTCCGAGTGCGCCCGGATTGGGATTGGCCTGCATCCGGTGCCGACGCCTGCTTTCTTTTTGGCATTTTATACTCAATTCTTGTAAGTGAATAATGATAACAGTGTTCGGAAGCTGCCGAATCTTTGGTTTGGCAAGCCGGTGAGTATCCGCGCCGCTCCTTGACGCGGCCGCTTTTGTCCGCTCTGAAATCTGCTCGCGCTCGTGTTCCGCAAACGCGGCCAGCATGTGCAGCATAAGCCGGTTCGCGTGCGGATTGTCGCAGCATCCGAAGTCCGCCCCGCCCTCCATCAGCGCGGAAATGAAAGCGACGTTGCGTCCCAGGCGGTCAAGCTTGGCAATCACGAGAGTTGCCTTGCGCCTGCGGCATTCCTGCAAGGCGGCGAGTAGCTGCGGACGGTTGCTGTGCTGCTTGCCGCTCTCCACTTCGGTGTATTCGGCGGCAAGCTGGCCGGTGGCGATGTGGCGAAGCACGGCGGCGCGTTGCGCTTCCAGTCCTAAGCCGCTGGCTCCCTGGCGGTCGGTGCTGACGCGGTAGTAGGCGATGAAATCAGGCATATCGTTTAGTCTTCCGCGTCGGCGGCGGTGATGGCATCGCGGGAGCCATGCCAGATGCGAAGGACGCGAACGTGCCGCTCCTCCTCCCGGATGTCGAATATGATGCGATAGAGTCCCCTGCCCTTGCCGTAAAGCAGGTGACGGGCGGAAAAGCCAAGCTCCTCCGCTTCGGGTATGACTGGGCAGCGCGCCGGATTCTGGCTGAGGGTGTCAATCGCCATGAACAGACGCACAAGCCACTTCTCCGCGTGCATGGGAGCCGCGTCGCGGATGCGTTCAAACGCCGCATATGCGTCTGTTTCGGCGGGAGCGGCGAGACTAACGCGATAGGCCATACCTGGCCCGCATCTCGTCAAGCACCTGGGCGGCTGGCTTCAGTTCGCCGCGTTCCGCGCTCGCCATGCCCTCCTGAATCGCCGCGACGGTTTCCATGTGATGCAGCCGGTCAATCATCCGCTGGTAACTCTCCGCGTCCTGTACGACGATTTCCGCCCTGCCGTTGACGGTCAGCACTTCCGGGGCTTGCGTCTCTTTCAATCGCGTGACATGGGCTTTATGATTTCGCAGGAAGTCGGTCAGGGAGTGGATTTCACGGGTATCAAGCATGGGAGTCCTCATCAATCAATTATCTGATAATTATATGATTCATTGCGGGCCTGTAGTCAATGCAAGTTTTGCAAACGCGCGTTTGGATTATTGCACGTCAGGCCGACCCTGCTATTGACGGACCCGGAGCGGACTGTCAAGAATTACACGGGACACCTCACAAGATCTCAGGGCGTCTCCCAACGTCCCGATTCCGCCGACTTCACCAGGGCATCGATCACCGCCATATTGCGTATGGCATCTTCGAGCGGCACCGGCGCTTCCCCGCCCTCGCGTATCGCCCGCGAGAAGAGATCGCCCTGAATGGTGTACTGATCGCAAACCGGGAACGATTCGGTTTCGACGCCGGCTCCGAACAGGTCCGAGCCGTCGTCCACAAAGATGCGGCAGGGCCGGTGATTGGGCGCGTTGAACGGGATTTCAATCTCGATGCGGCCGGCGGTTCCAAACAACTGCATGCGCTGATAGGGAACCAGCTGCGTCGAGCAGGTGAAAACCGACTGGCCCGAGGGGAAATCCAACATGCCGGAGGCAAGGCGGTCCGTCTGCATTTCGGGGTCGCGTTCGAGCAGGGCCATCACGCGGCGCGGCTCCTCTCCGAAGATAAAACGGGACGTGTTGATCGGATAACAGCCGATATCCATGAGCCCGCCGCCGCCCCACTCGCGCACATTGCGGATATTGGCGGGGTCGCGATTGAAGTAACTGAAAAAACCCAGGATGGAGCGCAGCTCGCCGATGCGCCCGGCCCTGACCAGCTCACGCGCGCGCAGCCATTGCGGATGGGTCCGCACCATGAAGGCCTCGCCGATCTTCACGCCGGTGCGCGCCTGGGCCTCGAACAGCTTGCGCGCCTGGTTGGCATCCAGAGCCACGGGCTTCTCGCAGAGCACATGCTTGCCGGCTTCGGCCGCGCGTATGGACCACGGCACGTGCAGATGATTGGGCAGCGGATTGTAAATGGCCTCGATTTCCGGATCGCCCAGCAGATCCTCGTACGAGCCATAGGCTTTTGGAATATCGAGGTCGCCGGCGGCCTGCTCGGCCTTGTTCGCGTCGCGGGAAGCGATAGCGGAGATCTCGCACCACTCGCCACGCTGCATGGCGGGGATCACTTTCTCCACGGCGATGTTGGCAACGCCCAACACCCCCCAACGCACTTTCCGGTTCATGGCATCCTCCAACGTTTCACAATACAGCATTCCGAAACGCCGCATGCGATATTGGTCCTGATTGGCTGGAGAACGACAGAGAATCGTAGTGCTCGTGGGCTTACCCGGATCGGGTAAGTCGACGTGGCTCGCGCGCCAGGGGATCGGCGCTATCTCATCCGATGGGATCCGCCAGGTGCTGGCCGACGACGCCACCGACCAGACCATTCATGCGCGGGTATTCCTGACTGTGCGGTACCTGCTGCGGCATCGGCTGGCGATCGGAAGGCCGGTGAGCTACGTGGACGCTACGCACCTGACGCTCGAGGAGCGCCGCCCTTACATCCGGCTCGCGCAATGGTATGGGTGCGATGTGGAAGCACTGTACTTTGATGTCCGGTTGGAAGTGTGCCGGGAGAGAAACCTGCGCCGCGCGCGCGTAGTGCCCGAGGAAGCCATGGAGCGCATGGCTATGAAACTGACGCCGCCGGAGATGGCGGAAGGCTTCACCAGGATCACCATCGTGCGGTGATCGCTTTGCGGACCGGGGGCGCCCGGTTGTTCCGGACGCCCCGGCCCACAGCTACTTACTTACTAGCGGGCAGATTACCGGCGGTAAACAGTGAGTTCCATTTTCCGTCCGTATTCCGCATCAGTTTGAACGCCATGGGTTCGCCCGGCTTGGCCGATTGCACCAGATTGCGCACATCGGCGGCCGAGGAAACCGGCTGGCGGTTGATGGCCACGATTACATCGCCCTTGGTTATGCCGGTGTCTTCGGCGAACGAGCCGGGTTCGACAGCGGCTACCACGACACCGCCCTTAGACAAGCCCAACTGCTCGCGGTCGGATGGATCCAGGCTCTGTACCGAGACGCCCAGGCGCGAATGAGTGGCCTCGCCCTCGGCGGATTCGGGAGACATTTTGCCGGACCCGTTGTCCGCCACTATCTCAGCACGGTCGCCGATCCGGACAGGCACTTCGAGCGACTTACCGTCGCGCAGCACCTTCAGGTTAACGGTCGCGCCGGGCTGCGTTGCCGAGATGGCTTGCACCAGTTGGTCGCCATCCGTAACGGGACGGCCGTTGATGCCGACGATGATGTCGGACGCCAGCATGCCGGCCTTGGCGGCCGGGCCGCCGGGAGTTACCTGCTGCACGAACACACCGCTCGATGCGCCATAGGCTTTCAGCAGCGAGGCATTCTGCTCGCGGCCGAACTGTATGCCGATCGCGCCGCGCGATACCTTGCCGTTCTTCACGATCTGGTTATAAGAATCGACGGCCAGGTTGATGGGCAGGGCGAAGCCGATGCCTTCGAAGTTACCGCTACCGCTGGCGATCATAGTGTTGATGCCGATCACTTCGGCGTTGATGTTGAGCAGCGGGCCGCCGCTATTGCCGCGGTTGATGGCCGCGTCAGTCTGCAGGAAGCGCTGCATTTGATGGCCGGGATCGCCGAGATCGCGCCCTTTGGCGCTGATGATGCCGGCGGTCATGGTCTGTTCGAGGCCGAATGGCGAGCCAATGGCCACGGCCCAATCGCCTGTCTCGACCGCATCGGAGTTGCCGGTCTTGAGCGGCGTGAGCTGCTTGCCGGCGTCGATCTTCAGCACTGCCAGATCCAGTTCGGGATCGGTGCCGATGAGCTTAGCCGGATACTCGGTCGAGTCGCCGGGCAGTTTAACTTGAATACGGGTGGCATCCTCCACCACGTGATTGTTGGTCATGATGTAACCGCTGCGGTCCACGACGAAACCGGAGCCCAGCCCCATGCCGCGGCGCGGGCTTTGCGGTGTTTCTTCGAGCGGATTATCACCGCCAAAGGGATTGCCTCTGAACATCCCGCGAACGGGCGTGCGTTTTTCCTGTATGGTGCTGACGATCTGCACCACCGAAGGCTCGGTCTGTTTGGCGATTGCCGAGAACGAATTGGAGAGTTGAACTGCGTTGGGAATGCTGAGCGCGACTGGCGTTGAGGAGGCTGCGCGCGCGATCATTCCAGAGTGATTCATCAAGTTAGCGACTAGCAACCCTGCGCAAAAGAGTAGGAGCGCAAGGGTAGCGTGGCTTCTGTTTAGCTTCATGGTGTTGTCCTTTTTTGAGAGAGCTGTAGGTAATTAAATACGGTTTAGCAAGGTGACTGGCGGCGGTTCGAAGAAGACTACCGTAATCACCAGGTAATTCGATGGCGTTTCCACGCTCCAGGCATGTACGAGTACATACCCGGCCGGCGCGGGCTTTCGCATGCGGCTCGCCAGCATACGAGGTTTGGCCGGCGCGGCTCTGGTATGGGTCACTGCTAGAGACGGTGCCAGAGCCGGTACAGCCGGAGCGTGCAAGCGAGCGAACGGCATAGAAGCAATCGGCAATTCCGCGACGCCGACCGGAGGCGTCATCTGCGTAGCGACCACTAGAGCGGCGCTCGCCAGCGCGCAGGCGGCCAGCCAGCCGGAGCGCGACAGGCGCGGCGTCGAATGGCGATCGGTCTCGAGCAGCGCTTCGACGCGTGCGCTGATCTGCCAGCGCCGCTTACCGGTCGCGCCCGGCGCCAGTTGCGGAGCATTCGCCCGCCTGGTCAACTCGTGCAAATGGGTGAGGCACGCGGCATATGGCCGGGGCTTCCCGGTCGCCGAGACCACCCAGTGGTCGCAGGCGATTTCCCGCTCGATTTCGAGGCGCCGTCCGATCCAGTGCACCACCGGATTGAAGAACAGGACTGCCTGCCCCAGCGACTGCAGCAATTGTGTCCAATCGTCCCAGCGGCGCAGATGAGCCAGCTCATGGGCCAGCACCTGTTCGAATTCTTCCGGGCTCAACTGGGCCAGCACCGATTCCGGAAAGATGATGGCGCGCTGCGTGAATCCCGCCGCCATCGGTACTTGAACATCCGTCGATGCCAGCAGGCGTATGTTGCCGCGCGTTCCCAACAGGGTCGCCCGGCGCTTCAGGCTGTGAATGTAGTGCAGACTCCAGGCCACTCGCGCCAGCAGGACTAGCGTGATCGCGAGCCACGCCAGAACCAGGCAGATCGGCCACTCGGCTGTGACCGGCACCGCCAGTGGGACCGCCGCGGCCGCGGGGCCAGCGGATAAAACGACGCCAGAGCGCGGAACCAACAGGAATAGCGGCGGCATCGCCAGGATCAGCATGAGGGTTGTAAACCAGAGGGCGTAGCGAGTGGTGGCGTTCGAGCTGGGCAAAACGCGCAGCATGGCGGCGGCCAGACCTGCCAGCAACAGGCCCAGCCAGATGCTGTTGAGCGCGCTCGAAAGCGCCGTTGCCGCGGTTACATTTGCGAAATCAAGCCAATTCATTTGAATCCTCACTCGCCCGAGATCAGCCTTTTCAGCCGGTCAAGCTCTGTCTGATCCAACTGCTCGTCTTCTAAGACATTTAGAATGAGCAGCTCCGGCGAGTCTTGAAAAAAGCGTTTCATAAGATTGCGGACCGCCTTCCGACTGGCCTCGCCGCGTTCCACCACAGGATGATAGACGAACGCGCGGCCTTCTTTGGTATGGCGAACATAGCCTTTCCGTTCCAAAATCCGCAGCGTCGTCAAAACCGTGTTATACGCCACCTGCGAGTCCGTCATCCCTTCCACGACGTCCGTCACGGCCGCCGACCCCTTGGTCCAAATGATTTCCATGATGGGGAGCTCAGCTTCGGTCAGCGTGATTGATTGTTTCCGTGCCATCG
>Ga0302324_100030626_pt1 | contig 10166 bp, 9 predicted proteins | sample Palsa_T0_1_FD_201949 | JGI IMG/M metagenome (GOLD analysis project Ga0302324, IMG submission 201949) | Peat permafrost microbial communities from Stordalen Mire near Abisko, Sweden - Palsa_T0_1 | ecosystem: Environmental > Terrestrial > Soil > Palsa > Peat permafrost | place: Sweden: Abisko... | reverse complement strand
TCTTCGCCTGGGGGCTGTGGACGGGCGCCTTCGCCGCGGTCACGCCGACGCGCGACGAGCGCTTCGCGCAGCTGCGCTCGTTCGGCATCGTGCTGGCCGCCGCGGTGATCGCCTTCATCGGCTACGACGAATTGATGTGGGGGACGATCGACGACATCGGCCACACGCTCTACTATCACCAGGACGCGTGGGGCGCGCCGACCGGCTCGCCGTTCCAGATCTCGTACATGCCGTACCAGATCTACTCGTTCTTCTTCCGCGGGCCGGAGCTGGTCGAGTGGCTGCAGCACGTGCAGTGGCCGTATCTCAAGCCGAACACCAACGGGGTCGCGTTGACCTTCACCAGCCCCGCGCTGGTGCTGACGTTCCTGGCGCGAGAGCCGCGGCGAATCGTCATCGCGCTGTGGATCACGACCGCGCTGGTCGCCGCGCCCTCGTTCCTGTACTACCTCAACGGTTGGGTGCAGTTCGGGATGCGCCACATGCTGGACTTCTTGCCGTATCTCTTCGCGCTGATGGCGCTGGGCGTGCGCGACCGGCTGCCCCGCTGGGGGATCGTGCTGATCGTCTATTCCGCGGCCGTCGGCGCCTGGGGCGTCTGGTACTGGAACGCCTTCGTCCGCACCAACACCTAAGGCCGCGCCCGACCAGGAGCGGCTCTCGTCGTATCGAACGTATGTTCGATGCCGGGGTTATCGGTCGTCCGGCGGCCGAGCGAGGTCAGCGTCGCCGAGGTCGCTGCGAAGCGCGCGCTCAACCGGGTGCGCGGGATGGGGTTCCGCTGGTCGCTGAACCCCTACCAGGGCTGCGCGCACCAGTGCGTCTTCTGTTACGCGCGGGCGACGCATGCGTACCGCGAGTTGGACGGCGTGCGGGACTGGGGCGCGCGGATCGTCGCCAAGGTCAACCTGGCCCGCGCGCTGCGCGCCGACCTAGCGCGGCCGAGCTGGCGCAACGAGGCGATCGCGATCGGCACCGCGACCGACCCGTACCAGGCCATCGAGGGGCGCTATCGGCTCATGCGCGGCGTGCTGGCCGCGCTGCGCGACGCGCGCTGCCCGTTCCACATCATCACCCGCTCGCCGTTGATCGTGCGCGATCTCGACCTGCTGGTCGCCTGCGCTCGGCGGGCCGACGTCGGGATCGCCGTCAGCATCGCGACGCTCGACGCCGAGCTGGCGCGCCGCATCGAGCCGACGGTTGCGCCGCCGGCGCAGCGCCTACGCGCCGTCGCCGCGCTCGCGCGCGCCGGGATCCGGGTCGGGGTCGCGGTCGCGCCGGTCCTACCCGATCTCACCGACGGCCTCGCTTCGCTGGCCGGCGTCGTGCACGCGGCAGCCGACGCCGGCGCGCAGCACGTCTGGCACAACACGCTCAACCTCGGCGAGGTCACCCGCGACGCGTACTTCGCCTTCCTCGAAGATGCGCGACCCGACCTGGTCGCGCGCTACGCGCGCATCTTCCGCGGCGGGCGCTACGCCGAGAGCGCGTACGTGCGCGTCGTCGCCGAGCGGATGCGCGCCGCGCGTACCGGCGTGCACTTCGCGCCCCACCGCGCGCTCGCGCCCGACCCCGCGGGCGAACAGCTCGCGCTCACCTACTAGTCGTCGCGTTCGACCAGCAGCATCGCCGACGCCGCGAGCCGCACGATCGTCTCGGCTTCGAGGCGGCGGACGATCTCGCCGGCCGGCGTCACCGCGCCGAGCGCGCCGACCGACTGGCCGGCGTAGATGTGCGCGCGGCGGTAGTCGCGGTCGCGCCGGGCCTGAGCGAACTCCTCGAGTGCCGCCGGCGTACGCATCAGCTCGTCCTCGCGTTCGTGCCAGCGCTCGACGAACGGATTGCGCAGCGCCCGGCCGCGAAATTCGGCCGGCCACGGTTTGCCTTGCGCGCGATCGTAGACGCTGGTGAGGATCGTCTGCGTCTCGTCGCTGGCGATGATCTGCGCCTGCGCCTCGGCCGGCGTCCGGCTCTCGGAGGCCAACAGGAACGGCGTCCCGATCCACGCGCCGGCGGCGCCGGCGGCGAGGACGGCCGCGACCCCGCGTCCCGTCACGATCCCTCCGGACGCGAGGACTGGGCGGTCGGTCATCGACAGGACGAGTTGCAGCAGCGGCAGCGTCCCAACCGCCCCGGTATGGCCACCGGCTTCCGTGCCTTGTGCCACGAGAACGTCGACGCCCGCGTCGAGCGCGACGCGCGCCCAGGCGCGGCTCTGCACCTGTGCGGCGACCAGGATCCCGGCCGCGTGCAGTCGGCCGACGTACGGCGTCGGATCGCCGAACGAGATGCTGACCAGCCGCGGTCGCAGCCCGATCGCGAGGTCGAGGAGTTGCGGCCGCCGGTCGAGCGCCCACGCCGCCATGCCGGTGCCGAAGGGCAGGCCGGCCTCGCGCACGATCGTCGCCTGCGCGACGATCGACTCTTCCGGCTCGTCCTCGTCGAAGCCGAGCATCCCGAAGGCGCCGGCCTCGGCGACCGCGCGCGCGAGCGCCCCGCCCGCCTGCGGCGTCATCGGCGCGTTGAGCAGCGGGACGCGCACGCCGAGCAGCTCGGTCAGCGCGGTGCGCAATCGGATCATCTCAGTCGAGCCTCGCGATGTCGGAGCGGTACGCGAGCGGCGTACCGGCCGGGAAGCGCGCGCGCAGCCCGGCGATCGCCGCGTAGGCGCGCGCGCGCGCCGCGCTCAGGTCGGCGCCGCGCGCCGCGATCGTGAGCACGCGCCCACCGGGCGACGCGACGACGTCGTCCGTGCGAGTCGAGGGTCCCCAGAAACCGACGACGTCCTCGGGGAGCGCGAGGTCGGCCGGCAGCCCGGCGACCGGCGTGTTCTCGTACGGATAGCGCGAGGTCGCCAGGACGACGCCGACGCAAGCGTCGGACGACCACGTCGCGGCGTCGATCTCCAGTGCGCCCTCCGCGGCGGAGGCGAGGTAGCGCGCGAAGTCGCCGTTGACGCGCGGCATCAGCACCTGCGTCTCGGGGTCGCCGAAGCGCGCGTTGAACTCGATCACGAACGGCCCGGCGGCGGTCTGCATCAGACCGCAGTACAGGACGCCGCGATACTCTTCACCTTCGGCGAGCAGGCCGCGCAGCGTCGGGCCGACGATCCGCTCGCGCACGACGTCGAGCAGATCGGGCGGGAAGCCGGCCGGCGGCGAGTACGCGCCCATCCCGCCGGTGTTCGGCCCCCGGTCGTCGTCGCCGGCGCGCTTGTAATCGCAGGCCGCCGCGACCGGGACCATCGCTCGGCCGTCGGCGAGGGCGAAGACGCTGACCTCGCGGCCGGCCAGGCGCTGCTCGATGACGACGTCGTGTCCGCCGCCGGGGACGCCGCCCGCACCGTACCAGTCGGTCAGCACGGCGAGCGCAGCCGCCGCGTCGTCGCAGACGACGACGCCCTTGCCGGCCGCCAACCCGTCGGCCTTCACCACCGCGCCGCCCTGCCACGTCGCCAGCGTGCGGGTGGCCTGCGCCAGCGTGTGGACGGCGACGAACCGGGCAGTCGGGATCCCATGGCGCTCGAGGAAACGTTTGGCGAAGACCTTGCTCGTCTCGAGCCGCCCGCCGCCGCGATTGGGGCCGAAGACCAGCAGCCCCGCATCGCGGCAGGCGTCGCCGACGCCGGCGGCGATCGCCGTCTCGGGGCCGAGCACGACCAGGTCGATGCGCTCCGCGACTGCCCGCCGCGCGATCCCGCGCGCGTCGGTCGCTGCGAGGTCCGGCCAATTCGTCCCACGCGAGGCCGTCCCGGCGTTGCCGGGCGCATGCAAGAGCGCCTCGCACGAGGGCGACGCAGCGAGCCGCCAGGACAACGCGTCCTCGCGCGCCCCGCCGCCGACGATCAGGATTCGCATCGTGCGACGCCCGTCGTGCGCCGGGGCGTCGCGGAATACCTCCGGCAGCGCGGATTCCGGTGTATATTGGCTCTACGATGCACTCCCGCCGTCTGGCGCCGCTCGCCGGCGCCGCCCTCGCACTCGCCGTCGTCGTCGGCCAGATCACCGACAAGACGACCGGGCAGCCGCTGCCCGGCGTCGAGGTGATGTTCCTTCACAAAGGCGACGTCCACGGCGCACCGGCCGTCTACACCAACGTGAATGGAAACTACCGCGTCCGCAACCTGCGGCCCGGACCATACCGGGTGACGATCACCTCGAGCGACGTCCCCACCAAGACCTTCCCGACGACGATCGGCCCCAAGGAAAGCACGCACCGGCTCGACCGCGTCGCGTGCAGCATCACCCTCGACTACACCTGCAACGGACCGTAGCCGGCGTCATCTACAAAGATCAGGTGCTCCGGGCCGAGCGCCCGCAAGAAGTTCGGCGCATCGAACAGCTCGCCCGCGGCGAAAACGCCACCGCCCGCACCGACACCGTCGAGAATCCGCTGGGCGGCCTCGACGACGAGCGGCGCGGTGACGGCATAGATGTCGCGACCGCGCACCCTCGCGCGGCGCGTCGCCGTCCCGCTACGCACGGTCGCGTCCACCAGGAAGGTCTGCTCCGAGCGCCCACGCTCGTCGGCAGCGGTCGGAGGCGGCGTTGCCGGATCGTCGAGATCGCGCAACGGTGCCACGTTGATATAGGTGTGAAGGTCGACGACGCGCAGATGGCGCGCGATGGCGATCGTTTCGCTGAGCGGCAGCTCGACGACGTCTTGCTCGCCGAACGGTTCGGGAAAACTCCACGACCGGGTCCGTCCCGTGCCGAGCGGCCTCAGCTGTCCATCGATCAGCGCGAGCCGCGGGGCCGTGTTTCGCTCCCCGGTGCGTCGCGTGCCCTCCGTCGGGCGCCAACTGCTCAGGGCGGTCGCGAGGCAGATCTCCTCGGCCGACGTCCAGTCGCCCAGGGCAGCCGTCGCCAAGAGATCGCCCAACCCGCCGTAGAATCCCATCGCCGGGAGGACGACGATCCCACGCTCGCGTGCCGGCGCGTCGAACCGTTCGAAGGTCGAGAGCGCACTCGCCTGTTCGGCCGTGACGTCCAGATAGTAGACTCGCGCGCGCAGCGCAGCGGTGACGAGCGGCTCTGCCGTATCCAGAAACGGACCTGCGCAATTGATCACCGCCGCCGCGCCGGCGAGTGCGCGCTCGAGCGACGCCGGATCGTCGAAGGTCGCGACCCGGTTCTCGATGCCGCCGCCGTGAAAGCCGGCCGCGATCAGCTTCGCTTCGTCGCGACCGACGAGCAGCGGCTTCAGCCCGCGGCGCAACAACTCCGCGACGACGAACCGGCCGGTGTGCCCCGAGGCCCCGAAGACGGCAATCGCACCGCTCACTCCCACTCGACCGTGGCGGGCGGCTTCGAAGTGATGTCGTAGGCGACGCGGTTGACGCCGGGGACCTCGTTGACGATGCGCGACGCGATGCGGGCCAGCAGCTCGTGCGGCAGGCGCGCCCAGTCGGCGGTCATCCCGTCCTCGCTGGTGATCGCGCGGACGCCGACCAAATTGCCGTAGGTGCGCCCGTCGCCTTGCACGCCGACGCTGCGCACCGGAGTGAGGACGGCGAAATACTGCCACGGGCGCGGCGCGAGCTGCGGGCCGGCGGCCTCGATCTCGCTGGTGACGATCCAGTCGGCTTCGCGCACGACGGCCAGCCGCTCGCGCGTCACCTCGCCGATGATCCGCACCGCCAGGCCTGGCCCGGGGAAGGGCTGCCGCTCGACGATCGCGTGCGGCAGGCCCAGCACGCGACCGACCTCGCGCACCTCGTCCTTGAACAGCGCGCGCAACGGCTCGACCAACCCGAGTTCCATTCGGTCGGGGAGACCGCCGACGTTGTGGTGCGACTTGATCTTGTGGCCGGCCTTCGAGCCCGGGGTCTTCGACTCGATGACGTCGGGATAGAGCGTCCCCTGGACCAGGAACCGTACGCCCTCGATCTTCTTCGCCTGTTCCTCGAAGATCGCGATGAACTCGTGGCCGATCCGGATCCGCTTCTCCTCGGGATCCTCGACGCCGGCCAGCCGCGCGAGGAACCGTTCCTGGGCGTCGACGTGGACGACGCTGAGGTGCAGTACGTCGCGGAACGCGCGCAGCACGCCGGCCGACTCGTCCTTGCGCATCAGGCCGGTGTCGACGTAGATGCAGGTCAGCTGCTTGCCGATCGCGCGCGCGACCAGGGTCGCGGCGACGGCGGAGTCGACCCCGCCGCTGAGCGCGCAGAGGACGTTCGCGTCGCCGACCTGCGCGCGGATCTTCTCGATCGCGTCGTCGACCCAGGTGTCCATCCGCCAGGTGGGCGCGATCCCGGCGATCGCGTGCAGGAAGTTCTCGAGGATCGCCGTGCCGGCTTCGGTGTGGACGACCTCGGGGTGGAACTGCACGCAGTGGATGCGGCGCGCGTCGTCGCTCATCGCGGCGATCGCGCAGCGCTCGGTGTGCGCGAGCGCGGTGAACCCGGCCGGGACGCGCACGACCGAGTCACCATGCGACATCCAGACCCGCGACTCGAGCGGGACGCCCAGGAAGATCGGCGCGTCGGGTCGCTCGAGGACCAGCTTCGCCGGACCGAACTCGGCGTGGTCGAGCGGAACCAGCTCGCCGCCCAAGTGCTTGGCGACCAGCTGCATCCCGTAGCAGATCCCCAGCAGCGGCAACCCGCTGGTGAACACGCGCGGGTCGCAGCTCAGCGCGTCGTCGCCCAGCGTCGACTCCGGGCCACCGCTGAGCACGATCGCCGAGGGCACACGCTCGACGATCCGCTCCCACGGCGTGTCGTAGGGGAGCAGCTCGGAGTAGACGTTCGCCTCCCGCGCGCGGCGCGCGATCAGCTGACTGACCTGCGAGCCGAAGTCGAGGATGACGACGGTGGCGGGACGGACTCCGACGGCGGTCATTCCGGCCAGAGTTCGCGCACCGCGAACGAAAATCCGGGCAGGACGTCCGGCACCTCGAACATGTCGTCGTCGCCGAGCACGACCGGCTTGGCGTCCCGACGCTGGATCTCCACGCGATGCTTCTTTGGGTCGACGTGGATTCCGACGGAGATTCCCTTGTCGAGCAATGAGGCGATCTGGTTGCGCACGGCACGTATCGTCTGACGACTGGAGCGGATCTCGGCGCTCAGCTCCGGCACGACCCGCCCGAACCCGCGCGGCAGCGTTGGCAACCGTTCGCGCGAGACGTAGGTAACGTCCGCCGCGCGCATGTCCCCATCCTCGAACTGCGTGCCACCGTTCGAGAGTACCCATCCTTGCTTCCTAGGATTTGCATATGCGTGCAGCTGCGACCAGAATTGCACGGCGACGCTAGCCGACACTGGATCGCGTGGCTTGTCCTTGATCACGTCAGCACCTCCGGTAGGCGGCCCTGGTCGCGGGCCCATACCAGCTCCATCGCGATGCGTTCGCCGACCGAGACGTCGCGACCCCACCGGTAGGACGAATATGGGGTGTAGCGGGTCCCCGGCGAGCCCGGGATGCGCAGCGAGACGTCGTAGACGACGAAATCTTTCGGCGGGCCGCTGACGATCACGCACTGCAGCGCGAATGGGCCGATCACGCCGACGCCGTCCACCGCCTTCGCGGCGCGCACGAAACGCTCGCCCAGATCGAACGCCTTCTCCAGCATCGACTCGGTCAGCGTCGCGGCGATGTGGCCCGCCTCTTCCATCCGGATCGGTTCGTCGGCCAGGTCGCGCGCCTGACGGTAGGGGAGGCCGACGAAACCGTCCTTGTTCGTCTGACGCCGGGTATCGGTCCCCATCAGCTCCAGCTCGCCCAGGAGCGGCGACCAAAAGAAGTTGAGGTTGACGGTCGGGCCCAGCGCGAACTCTTCGATGACCGCGCCGCGCAGCCCGGCTTCGTCGACGATCCCCTCGCGCGCCAGCCGCGCGGCGGTCTCGGCGTACTCCTGCGGGTTGCGCGCCAAGAAGAAGGCGCGCTCGAACGAGACCTTCGCGTGCGGCGCCTTCACCATCGCGAGGCGGTCGATCTCCTCGGGCCCGGCGATCCGGCGCGGGTAGCGGATCCCGGCGCGGTCCATCAGCGCGTACTGGTTCTCCGGCTCGTCGCGCTCTTCGGCGCGCAACAGGCGCCGGTTGCCGAAGAAGGGGACCGCCATCCGCTCCTCGATCTCGGCGTACGAATAGCGCTGGTGCAGGTAGACCTCGAACGAGCGGTTCGGCACGAACACGACCTGCTCGGCGCGCAGGCGCTTTTGCACGTCCGCATCGAGCACGTCGGCGAAGCGCGCCAGCTCGAGCGTGGCGTCGACGCAGCCACGCGCCGGGCCGTCGAGCCGCCGCGCGAAGTGGCGGTCGTAGGTCGCGTTGCGCCCGCGCTCGGTGACGATCAGGTTGCGCAGCCCCTGCGCGCGCGCGCCGGCTGCAACCTCGAGCGCCGAATGACTCCCGATCGAGCACAGCGTCAGCCGGCTGGGATCGAGCGCGGCCAGCGCCTCGCGAAGATCGAACGGCACCCTGGCGCCTTGCGCTACGATGCGAGGAAGCTCCTGGCCTCGCTCGAGCTCGGATACTCGACCAGCAGCGTGCGGCGGACTTGGGCGCGCTTGGCCTTCGCCTCGGGCGTATCCTCGCGGCCCAGGGTGTCGTAGACCAGCTTGTAGAGCCGCGGCAACTCGTAGTCGCGCGGATACTGGTGCTGCCAGTCGTCGAGCGAGTCGACGACCCAGAGCGTCTCCTTCGTCATCTGGCCGCCCCAACCGGCGTCGAGGTATTTGCCGATCCGGGCGATCTCGTTCTCGACGCCGAGCGGCGAGAGCTTCGTCTGCCCGAAGTACTCGTCGGCCGGCGCGGTGATGACCAGATACGCCTGATGCGAGAGGACGTGACCGATGATCGGCAGCCCGTGCGCCGAGGCACGGTGCGAGGCGACGACGCGCGCCGAGTCGCGTTCGGCTTGGCTGTAGCCGGGCGCGGCGTTGCGCGCCGCGTCGACGATCGGGAAGAGCACCTTTCCCACCTCCGCCGGGACCGAGCCGATCGGGAAGTCGGCCTGCGCCGCGCGCTGCAACGCCAGCGTGCGCCACGGCGTGTCGCCGGTCAGGTTGTAGGCGCGCAGGTCTGCCTCGACCTCGCCGAGCAGCGCCTGGACGTCGCCGGGGTACGCCTGCACCAGCGCCTGCGCATCGGCGTCGGCGTCTTGGGCCAGCCGGCTCGGATCGGCATCCTCGGCGTCCAGCTTGGCCAGCAGCGCCTGCGCGGTGGCGCCGCGCTGCGGGTCGCTCGCGTACGCCTGTGCCGAGAGCCGCACGTACCACTCGGCCGCATCGGTGTTGGTCAGCGGATCGTAGTGCAGCTGCGTCGCCAGATCGACCGTCACGCCTTGCAGCGCGGCGTTCTCCGGATCGTCGCGGCGCCGCAACTCGTAGGCGCGGCCGGCGTCGAGGACGGTCGAATCGTAGTCCAGCTCGTCGGCCAGGTGCCAACCGTTGCGCGCGCCCTTGTCGTAGGCGAGCGTCATCTGGCGGTAAAGGGCCTTCGGATCGACCTCGAGCGCGGCGCGGGCCGGAAGCGACGGGAGGAACGCCAGCAGAACCGCGACCAGCGCGGCTGCCACCTCACGCCGGCGGTTCGGTGAACCCGTCGTCCAGCACCGCATCCAGCGAATTCGAAAGGAGGGCGTTCTTGATCTCGCGCGCGATCCGGCGTCCGGTCGACATCGGTTCGCTGTAGTTGAGGTACGAGTACGGTGAGCCATCGATGAACAGGTTCGTACCCGCCACGATCCGCGCGGATATCTCCATGATGTAAAATTGGGTGTCGGGCGTGATGATCGTCTCGATGCAGAAGGCGCCGAAGAGGCCCTTCGGCCCGCAGATCTCCTGACTGACCCGCACCACGTCCTCGCCCATCCGATAGGCCTCGGCCAGCATCGACTCGCGCAGCGAGAGCGGCTGGTTGCCCACCACGACGTACGAGGGGTCGATGTCCATCCCGACTTGCGCCGCCGAGGGGATGCGGCCCAGCGAGTCGACGTTCGTCTCGTAGCGCCGGTCCATCGACATGACCTCGAGCCGGCCGGTCAACGGCGAGTAGAAGTAGTGGATGTAGAGCGGGACGCCGATGATGTACTCTTGCAGGATGTAATTCTGCCGCGCGAGCAGCGAAGCGCGCTCCTCGAAGTCCCGCGTGTCGCGCAGGAACATGTAGCCCTTGCCGCCCTGCGCGCCGTACAGCTTGACGATGACCGGGCGGT
>Ga0302324_100030624_pt1 | contig 10166 bp, 11 predicted proteins | sample Palsa_T0_1_FD_201949 | JGI IMG/M metagenome (GOLD analysis project Ga0302324, IMG submission 201949) | Peat permafrost microbial communities from Stordalen Mire near Abisko, Sweden - Palsa_T0_1 | ecosystem: Environmental > Terrestrial > Soil > Palsa > Peat permafrost | place: Sweden: Abisko... | reverse complement strand
CAAATCGCGGACTCGTGCGGCGGTGGCGGCAGCCATGGCGCGAAGACCATCGTCGCCCGCGCTACTGACCGGATGGGGAATGACGACAAACGGATAACCGGGCATGCCGAGGACGCGCGCCATTAACTCGGCGGCGCTGACGAATCGCTCGGTCATCACGGCCATCGCGGGGACACCCAGACGCTCGGCTGTCACGGCGTCATGCAAACTGCACGACGAGCAACTGCCTCAGTCGCCGATCCCGCTGATGACCGCATCCCACGATGTGATCTCGGCCGCGATATGCGGATCCGCCGGTGCGCTGTAGTTCGATTTCACGCGCGTGATGACATTCGCGACGCCGAATTCGGTGCGCAGCATTTGATCGAGGTGGGCGAAGAAGCCTTTCGAGCCTTCCTTGCCATTGGAGATGAACCCGATCGTCTTTCCGGTTAGCATGGTCAGGCGCGGCGCCGGCTGACCGACGGGCGGTATCACTTCGTTGGTAGGGTCGAGGACCCGCAGATCCATAGATGGTTCTCCGTTCGTGATCGTCAGAATTTCAGGTCTTCGGCGGTTGGCAGTCAATACAGACACCGATCGGCTCGGTGGCGGCGCGACTCTTATGGCCAAGCCAGGGCGGGATGACCGCGCCAAAGCCTCCAGCTGGGCCGCCCGCGGCGACGACGAGAAGCTGATCCGGTGACTCAAGCGCGGCATAAAGCGTGTCGCCGCGATCGCGCACCACGGCGCCCTTACCCGCTTCGGCCCATTCGCGGCGGTGGATGCGGGCGCGCTCGTAAATGAAATTGGCGATCTCCGTCTTGCCCCAGCCGGCGGCTTGCAAATGTTCGCGCAATTGCGGCGGGATGATCAGCACGTAGTTGCCGGGCCAGATCGAATAGTGCCGCATGTTGGCGCGCATTTCGGCGGCGAACGTCTCGAGGATCTCCTCGGGCTTCGTCGTCCATTCGTTCATGATCTGGCGCGGTGCCCCGGCGGCCAGCACGGTGACGGCGGAGACCTCCGGCGGCAGGCCGCGATGCACGGACAGCGGCTGCCAGGTCGTGTTCTCCTCGTCCTCGGCGACGCAGTAGCTGAACTTGCCGGGATGCCCCAGCGTAGCCCGGTCGATCCCGCCCGGCCGAACTTCGAGGATATTGATCAACGCGAGGCGAATGGCGCGGCCGATCACGGCGGTGGCCCGATCGCTATTCCCGAGCGTGTTGAACGAACTTTCGATCCCGAGTTCCTTGCGGATTGGGCCGTTGATGATCACGAGCATGGCGCACCCGCCAGTAGACGCGGTCGCGCCGTGCAGCAGGAACTCCGGCCGCAGCATCGCCGTGATGGCGGTGAGCACGACCGGGAAATGCATCGGCAGACAACCGGCCATCACAGCGTTGATGGCGAGCTTTTCAGCGGTGATCGCGACGCCTCTCACCGGTTCGATCCCGATAAGCTGTTGCGGCGGCGTCATGGCCCATTCGAGGCAGGCAGCGACAGCATCGCTCGTGGGTGGGACGATCGGCAGGCCATCTGTCCACCCATTCGAGTGGTAGAACTCCTGGACAGCCCAAACATCCTGCACGTCATAGGTTTTCGAGGCGAGCTGCATCGGTCTTAGCCAGGTTAGGGTGACCGTATGCTAGTCCCCGCCGCGGAGCGCGGGCAACCGCCCCCGCTCCTCTGGACAGACACCAGCCCGGCGCGTAACGCTGCCACAATCCATACGTGAGGACCGAAAGATGCTGTTCGACTTCGCCGATACCTCGAACCAGAATGTTTACAAGCTGCTGGTCGCCACCATCGGGCCAAGGCCGATCGCCTGGGTCACGACGAAGGACATCGACGGCACGATCAACGCCGCACCCTTCTCATTCTTCAATGCGATGTCCGGCAATCCGCCCGTGCTGGCATTCGGTATCGGCGGCCGTGGACCTGGCGACGTCAAGGACACCGGCGGCAACATCCGCCGTACCGGCCAATACGTGATCAATCTGTGCAGCTTCGAACTCGCCGAGCAGATGAACATCACGGCCATCGATTTCGCCAAGAACGTCGATGAACTGAAAGAGGCCGGGCTTACCACGGCGCCGTCGAAACATGTCGATGTGCCCAGGATCGCGGAGGCACCGGTGGCGTTCGAGTGTGAGCGGCTGGTGATCGTCGATGTTGGGGTCGACCGCGCCGTGGTACTCGGCAAGGTGGTGGCGTGCTATGTCCGGGATGACTGCGTGCTCGACAAGGACCGTTGCTATATCGATACGCCGAAGCTCGATTTGATAGGGCGCCTGCATGGCGGGGGTTGGTACGCACGCACCACCGATCGTTTCGAGGTGCCGCGGATTCCGGTCGACGAGTGGCCGGCCCGCAAGGCGAAGGCCGCTGAATAATTTGCACGAAGGGAAGGAAATGTGATGGTTAAAATCATCATCGCCGACAATCCGCTGAACGAGATCGAAATAGCGCAGGAATTGTTGCCGCCGGCATTGGACGCGGTCGTCGCCAAGCACGGCAGTCCCGAATTCAACGACGCTCTGTCCGATGCCGATTGTCTGGTGGGCTTCGGGGACGGCTCGATGGACGATTCATTTTACAAACGCGCGCCGAAACTGAAACTGGTGCAGCTGCTCTCGGCCGGATACGACCGGATCAACATCGAGGCAGCGCGCCGCGCGGGCGTCCCGGTGTGCAACAATGGCGGCGCCAACTCGACCGCCGTGTCCGAGCATGCGATCATGCTGATGCTTGCCGTGTCACGAAGCCTCATCTGGCAGCACGGGAACGTCTCCGGCGGGCGTTGGCGCGGCAACAACGCCAGCGAAATCAAACTTTTCGAGATGTACGGCAAGACTTTAGGCATTATCGGACTTGGTATCATCGGGCGAAAGACGGCGAAGCTGGCGCGCGCGTTCGGGATGAGGGTGCAATATTACGACGTGATTCGCCTCAGCGAGGAGCACGCGGAACAGATCGGCGTGCGCTTCACCTTATTGGAAGAGCTGCTGAAGACGTCCGATATCGTCTCGCTGCATGTACCGTTGCTGGCGGACACGCGTCACATGATCAACGCGGAACGGCTGAAGATGATGAAGCCCTCGGCGTATCTGATCAACACCTGCCGTGGTCCGGTGGTGGATGAACCGGCTCTGGTGGAAGCGTTGACCAACGGCACCATCGCCGGCGCGGGTCTGGACGTGTTCGATCAGGAACCGCCACCGCCGAACAATCCCTTGTTCCCGTTGCCGAACGTTGTGCTGACCGCGCATTTCGCCGGCCCGACCTGGGATACGCAATACTCCCGATTCCGCAACGCGTTCGATAACTGCCAACGCGTGATGAGGGGCGACAAGCCGTTGTGGATAATTCCGGAGTTGCGGGACTGACATCGGCCGCTCCTTCATTGCCGCGGCGTTTTCAGTTGCGCCAGAATGATTCCCGCGCCGATCAGGATCACCCCGATCAGGTGGTAGAGATGCAATTCCTCCCCGAGGCAAAGGCAAGCCATGACGCTGCCGAATATCGGCATCAGGTGGGTGGACTGACCGGCGCGCGCGGCGCCGATCAGCTGCACGCCGCGGTTGAACAGCAAATACGAAATGAATGACGGAAACACGGCCATATAGCCGATCCCGACGAAGTTCTGCCAGTGATTGGTCATCGTTACGCCGCGGCTCAGCTCCCACAAATAAAATGGCACCACCATCAACGTGCCGAGACCCATGGCCACCTGCATGAAACTCAAAGGATGAACCGGCGGGCGCCGACGCAGCAGCACAATGTAAACGCCATAGATGACGACAGAGGCCGCGATCCACAGATCCGACCGGTAAAATCGTTGATTTATCAATGCTTCAAGCGAACCGTGCGCGGCGACGAATGCGACACCGGCCAGCGAGATCATGACTGCTGCGAGTTGCCATGAAGACGGCCGCTCCCTGAACAATGCAAACGCCCAGATCGTCACGATCAGCGGGAGGCTTGATTGCAATAATAATACGTTCAGGGCGGTGGTACCCGACAGCCCAATGTAAGCCACGATATTGAATAGCGCGATGCCGGTGGCTGACAGAGCCAGCATGATTTTCCAATGCTCTCTGAGAACCGGCCAATCGTTTTTCAAATGCGGCCAGGCGAACAACAATGCGACGAAGAAGGCACAAGTCCACCGCCAGAACGACAACGAAACCGATGGCACATGACCCAGAATGGCGCGTCCGATGACGATATTGCTGGCCCAGAAGAAGTTTCCCAGCACGAGCAGCGGCCACGCGGAATTCCATACCCGGCCGAGCACGGTTCCGGCCTGGTGCGCCGGCCCGTCGTCGGTGGCTGTTGAGCGCGTGCGATCCCACATCCGGCGGCGAACCGAAAGCCGCCGCTTCGGCACTGAACTCGGCGCCACCTTGTCCGTGCTGGGGCGGTCCAGAACGGGGGGACCAGACGGAAAATCCATCGCGCGGCCTCGTCAACAATGATTTGGGGTAATCGGCTCCGACAGAATGATATCGAGGTACGCTTTGCAGCGTGGCGCAAAAATTCGTGACTTTTGCGTCAAAGCAAGTTGAGCGGGTATTGGTACCCATAGGCACGCGGCTGATGAGTACTCGGGATTGTGCCTTACACAACCACAGGATGTATTCAAATCGTGCCGCGCGACGCTCGACAGATGCGCCTCTCCCAGTTACAGCAAGTCGCGCGCCCCCCCTCGCCGGCATCGCCCGGTCAGTCTCAATCTGACAAAACGCATATCGGGAATTTCGTCAGCAATGCCGATTTGTGCACTCGCTCATGAGACTGACTGGACGGGTTGGCGGCGTGCCGCACGGGCCTTCGTACTCGCGGGAGTCGAACCCTCCGACCTCACCTGGACGGTCGGCGGTCCGGGCGAACCGGTTCCCGAGGCCGAGGGAAGTTTCACTCTGTCCCGCGCCCTGGTCTCCATGGCGGCACAGGCGTTTCAGGCGCGCGAGCCAGAGCGATTCGGTCTGCTCTATACGCTTGTTTGGCGCGCTCATCGCGGCGGCCTCTCCCTGGACGATCCGGAAGATCCCGACCTCCGTATCGCGCGTCGATGGGCATTGGCCGTGCGGGCTGATGCCCATCGCATGCGCACTCACATTCGGTTCTGTCCGTCGCCTGCCGACGGCCAACCACATTTTCTTGGCTGGTACGAGCCCGACCACTTTGTCCTTGAAGGAAACGCCCGTCTGCTGGCGCGCCGGGACCCGGCACATGGGTTCGCGATCGTCACGCCGGAGGGTACCGCGCACCATGACCAGGCCGGACTTCGATTTGGACAAGGTCTGAAGGATCCGGGCGACGACGACACGTTACTTGCCTGGTGGGAGGCTCACCGCGGGACAATTCTGGCCTCGGCCGGTGCGGGCGGCGGTTTGCCTGAAGCTGAGGAACTCGATGAGGACCCTCGCCCGTTGGATCGCCCGCCGCTCGGCCCCATTGTTCTCCCGGCGACCCAGACCAGCGCGACCCGCGATCTTGTCCGGGACGCACGCGGCTGCGAACGTTGCGTGCTGTACGCTCCGGCGACGCAAACGGTATTTGGCGAGGGCCCCCGAAACGCGCGCGTGATGTTCATCGGCGAGCAGCCGGGCGATCAGGAGGACATCATCGGCCGGGCGTTTGTCGGACCGGCAGGACAATTGCTTGATCAGGCACTTGAGGAAGCAAACATCGACCGGCGGCTAATCTATATCACCAATGCGGTGAAGCATTTCAAATTCACCCTGCGCGGCCGGCGGCGTATCCATCAATCACCCTCACCGCAAGAGATCGATATTTGCCGCTTCTGGCTGGACGCCGAGCGTACCGCCGTGAACCCCGCGCTGACCGTGCTTCTGGGCGGCAGCGCCGGCCGTGCCGTGTTGGGCCGACCCGTGTCCGTGATGCGAGAGCGCGGCCATCCGTTCACCTTGCCCGATGGCGGCTCGGGCTTCCTTACCGTGCATCCGTCCTATTTGTTACGGCAACCAGATGCGTCGTCCCGGGCCCGCGAGTACGCCATGTTCGTTCGTGATCTACGAACCATACGTGACCTGATCAACTCCTTGTCTGGATGACCTGGCGGACTTTGGGATAAACTTCACGCTCCCATCGTCTCCCACTGAACACGCCGTAATGGCCGACGCCGCTTTGCAGGTGATGCGATTTCATATCGATCCGTACACCGGTGCAAAGATCAAGTGCCGCGACCGTCTGGCCGATGGCGCAAATGTCGTCGCGCTCACCTTCCACCGTCAGCAGCGCGGTTCGCCGGATCGCCGCCGGAGAAACCGGTCGCCCTTTGAAGGTCAGTTTGCCTAGCGGCAAGTGATCGTCCTGAAAGATGCGCTGGACAGTCTCGAGAAAGAACTCCGCCGGTAAGTCCATAACGGCGCAGTATTCCTCATAAAAGCGTCGATGCGTCTCGGCCGCCTCCATGTCGCCGCCGGATAACGCGCGAAATTGCGCGATATGCGCATTGATATGGCGCTCCAGGTTCATGGTCATGAAAGCGGTCAACTGCACGAAACCCGGATAGACACGCCGCCCGCCGCCCGCGAAGCGCCACGGAACCGTGGCGATCAATTCCTTCTCGAACCATTCGATCGGCTGCGACCGGGCCAGCGTGTTGACCTTGGTCGGATTTACCCGCGTATCTAGCGGTCCCGCCATCAAAGTCAGGCTGCGCGGCTGAGCCGGATCATGATCCTCCGCCATGATGGCGGTCGCGGCCAACGCCGCCACTGTCGGCTGGCACACCGCCACCATGTGCCCTCCCGGGCCAATCGTTCGCTGAAACCGGATCAGATGCTCGGTATACGAGTCGAAGCCGAACTCTCCGGCGGAGGGCGGAATGTCCCGGGCGTTCTTCCAGTCGGTGATGTAAAGATCGTGATCGGGCAGCATGGTCCGCACCGTCTGCCGCAACAGCGTGGCGAAATGTCCCGACATCGGTGCGACGAGCATCACGCGAGGTTGCTCGACCGAAATATCCTTTTTAAAGTGCAGCAAAGTACCAAACGGAGTGTCGTCTGCCGCCTCCTCGGTGATCACCGCGGTTCGATTGCCCACGGGTACGGTGGTGATTCCGTAGTCCGGCCGCTGATGCGTGAGATGCGCCTCGGAAAATATTTCACCCGCGGCACCCATGACGCGGAACAACGGGGGTGTGGCGCAGCCCATGTCCCATGCTCGCACCCAGGCGCTGCCAAACCGTGCCATCTCCCGCAGCGGATGCAGCAGGTCATTTTTTGCCTGATAAATCTGATATTTCATGGTCGGCTGGTCATGCGTCCGCGTCTAATACTGGCACGATAAGATTGTCCTGTTTAAAGTATGGCTGTCAAAGATTGGGCACCCGGACGTTGGGCGCTCAAAGGCCACGTCCTGGGGGATTGGCCGTCTGAAATCGTAGCGTCTGAAATCGTCGCGGTATGAAATCGGCCGCCGGATCAACATGAGCCCTCGCTTTTGAGATCAGGTGATGTTTATATTGCATCGCAGCATGGCACCAGGGGAGGAACTTGTCACGATGAAAGGTGCGACTCTATTCATCAGCAGTAAAAATTACTCGTCCTGGTCACTGCGTGGCTTTCTGCTCGCCCGCCTGTCCGGACTGCAGTTCGAAGAGAGTGTCGTGTCTCCTGACGATCCGACCCGGCGGGCGGAGCTATTGTTGCAATCGTCGTCCATCCGTATCCCTTACCTTGTCCATGGCGACGTCGTGGTATGGGACACGCTGGCGCTCGCCGAGTACCTGAATGAGACGTTCCCTAAAGCGCATATGCTGCCTCAAGACCCAAAAGCAAGGGCGCATTGCCGCTCGGTCTCGGGGGAGATGCATTCCGGGTTCGCGGCGCTGCGCGGATCGTTGCCGATGAATCTTAAGCTGTTCCGGCCGGACTTCACGCTGTGGTCGGCCGTGCGGGCCGACATCAGTCGGATCACCGAAATCTGGCGTGAGTGTTTGGACATGTGGCACGGCCCGTGGCTGTACGGCGCGCGGCCGACTATCGCCGACGCCATGTACGCGCCGGTCGCGACCCGCTTCCGCACTTACGACGTCAAGGTCGATCGGGTCAGCGAGGCTTACTGCGAACATGTCCTGGCCTGGCCGGACATGCGTGAGTGGTGGGCCGCGGCACAGCGAGAGCCGGAACAAATCGAGGAACTCGATATCGAATTCTGAATCCCTTTGTCTCCGGTCGCGCTTCCGCCTCAGTGAACGATTACTTCCACGGAACCGGCTGTGGGACCGCGCAGGGCCCTTCCTCAAGGTCCACGGTCCCGAAATCCGCTGGGCCGACAACTTCGAGATATTCCATATCTGGCGAATAATCGAACAGGTAGTGACGGATCCCGGGGCGCTGATGCACGCAGTCGCCGGCCGCCACCAGATGCTCCTCGTTCTCATACATGAACTTCGCCCAGCCCTTGAGCATAAGAACGATATGAAATTCAGCTTCGTGGCGATGCCAGCCCGTGCCTTTTTCCGGTGCCTCGTTGGCTTTCACCAATTGCGCGATAACCCGGCCTCCGGTCGCGCCGGCGATGCCAAGGTCACGGTAAAGAAAGAAATCTCGCAGACCGTCGCTGCGCCAAGGGGTGTCGCCTGGTTTCGTATGGGCAAATTCGCTGATCAGGGGCTTTTCGAGCATGGTGATTCCGTCCTCGTTTGGGCCGCTGACGGTTGCCGCCGCTCGTCCTCGGCCAGGTTAACGCAACCAGACCCGCCTTCAGAACGATTTCCACCCTGCCGCTCGGGTCATTAACGGCGCCCGACCGGCCGATACCGCAGCGTTGCACGGGATCATGGTGCGGTGCAACAGGTATCACGGCAGCTTGCGTGCAGGGGCCGAAATCAGTTCTACGGTTGGGCAAACATGCCAGGCCAAACGGACCAAGGAGGAACCATGTCCCTGCCGCTCGGTCTTTTACCGGATACGCGCTACCCCGATCCCAGGATCGAGGTGCTGGACAAGCGTTTTCGCTATAAGCAAGGCAACGCCGCCATCGAACGCGTCGCGACCGGATTCCGATGGGCTGAAGGGCCGGTGTATTTCCGCGACGGCGGCTACCTGATTTTCAGCGACATTCCGAACAACCGGATGATGCGTTTGCTGGAGGAGGACGGCCATCTGTCGGTCTTCCGCGCTCCATCGCATTACACCAACGGCAATACCCGCGATCGCCAGGGACGGCTGATTTCCTGCGAGCATGACGCGCGGCGCGTCACCCGCACCGAAGTGGACGGCACGATCACCGTCCTGATCGACCGTTTCGAGGGTAAACCGTTGAACGCCCCAAACGACGTTGTGGTGGCGAGCGACGGCGGCATCTGGTTCACCGATCCGGGCTACGGCATCGACGGTCCCTACGAAGGCCACGCAGCCGAGGCGTTGTTGCCGCGGAACGTCTACCGGTTCGATCCGGCCTCGGGGACGGCCGCTGTCGTGGCGGATGATTTCGTGCGGCCGAACGGCATTGGGTTTTCCCCGGACGAGCGCCTGCTCTACATCGTCGACAGTGGCATCTCGCACGGCGGACCGGCGCACATCCGGGTTTTCGATGTCGACGGCGCGCGATTGAGGAACAGCCGGGTGTTCGCGGATGATTTCCAGCCCGGCATGACAGACGGAATGTGCTGCGATATCGACGGCAATGTTTGGTGCTCGATGGGGTGGGGCGACCCGTCTGAGGACGGCGTGCGCTGCTACGCGCCCGACGGTACGCTGATCGGCAAGATCCATTTGCCGGAAGGCTGCGCGAATTTGTGTTTCGGCGGGTTGAAGAAAGATCGGCTGTTCATGTGTGCCAGCACGTCGGTCTACGCGCTCCACATCAATGGCGCGGGTGCGATGATTCCGTGATCCCGCGCATAGACCGATGCATCATTATGATGCAAAGGACATCCCATGAATGACCGCCCCGGCATCACGGTTCGATTGGGCCCCGACATTCGCGATCGCGTCCAACGCATCGCCGAACATGAGCATCGACCTGTCGCGAGCTACGTTCAGATGCTCATTGAGCGAGATCTGCATACCCGCGATGAGGCGGAGCGTGTCATCCACGTATCGGCCGCGCCGGAACTGGAAGGCGAGTCGCCTGGCGCACTGGTGCGAGAAAAAGGCGAGACTGCCAGGCGTTATGCCAAACGGGCCGAAACACTGCGGGTTCTT
>Ga0302324_100030621_pt1 | contig 10166 bp, 18 predicted proteins | sample Palsa_T0_1_FD_201949 | JGI IMG/M metagenome (GOLD analysis project Ga0302324, IMG submission 201949) | Peat permafrost microbial communities from Stordalen Mire near Abisko, Sweden - Palsa_T0_1 | ecosystem: Environmental > Terrestrial > Soil > Palsa > Peat permafrost | place: Sweden: Abisko... | reverse complement strand
GCTACGTCCTGTCGGCCGCGAACAGGTACACGTTCCGCGTTCACCCCGACGCGCACAAGACGCAGATCCGCCAGGCGGTCGAGGCTTTGTTCGACGTGCATGTCGTCGAGGTCAGGACGCTGAGCGTGAAGTCCAAGCCCAAGCGCCGGGCGGGCATGGCCGGTCGTACGCGCTCCTGGAAGAAGGCGATCGTGCAGATCGGCGCCGGCGAAAGCATTCCGATCTTCCAGGGCCTGCAGGCCCTGGACTAGAGGCAGAGAGAGAGTTAGATAGACCACCATGCCCATCCGTAAGCCCAAGCCCACGAGCCCAGGTATGCGCTTCGTGTCCTACCCCGACTTCGCCGAGATCACGAAGTCGAGCCCTGAGAAGACGCTGATCGAAGGGTTGAAGAAGAGCGGTGGGCGCAACGCGCACGGGCGCAAGACCTCGCGCCATCGCGGCGGCGGTGCCAAACGCGCCTACCGGCGCGTCGACTTCAAGCGCCGCAAGGACGGAGTGCCCGCGAAGGTCGCGGCGATCGAGTACGACCCCAACCGCTCCGCATACATCGCGCTGCTGCACTACGCCGACGGCGAGAAGCGCTACATCCTCGCGCCGCAACGCCTGGCCGTGGGGGCGACAGTCGCCTCCGGCGACGGCGCCGACATTGCAACCGGCAACTGCATGGAGCTGGCGCGGATGCCGGTCGGCACGGTCGTGCACAACGTGGAGCTTCAGCCCGGTCGCGGCGGTCAGCTAGCGCGGTCGGCCGGCGCCTCGGTGCAGCTGATGGCCAAGGACGGCGAGATGGCGACGCTCAGATTGCCCTCCGGCGAGATGCGCCTCGTGCGCGCCGAGTGCCGCGCGACGGTCGGCACGATCGGCAACGCCGAGCACCAGAACGTGAAGGTCGGTAAGGCGGGGCGCAAGCGCCACATGGGCGTGCGCCCGCAGACGCGCGGCGTCGCGATGAACCCGGTAGATCACCCGCACGGTGGTGGCGAGGGCTCGACGACAGCCGGGCGTCATCCGGTTACGCCATGGGGCGTGCCGACGCTTGGATATCGCACGCGCAAGAAAAATAAGACTTCCAACAAGTACATAGTGCGCGGCCGTAGGCGCGGGAAGGGCAGGAGCAGATGAGTCGCTCGAGCAAGAAGGGCCCGTGGGTCGAAGAGCGTTTGATGAAGCGGATCGAGGCGCTGAACGCGGAGAACAACAAAAAAATGCTGAAGACCTGGTCGCGGGCGTCGACGATCTTCCCGGAGATGGTCGGCCACACGATCGCGGTGCACGACGGCAAAAAGCACGTGCCGGTGTTCGTGAGCGAGTCGATGGTCGGGCACAAGCTCGGCGAGTTCGCGCCGACGCGGACCTATCGCGGACATGTCGGTTCAGGAAGGGTTCGATGAGCGCCGCCGACGAGCAAGACCCGAAGGACAAGGCGCCGGCGAAGAAACCGGCTGCAAAAAAAGCCGCTGCCGCAAAAAAGCCGGCTGCGAAAAAAGTCGCGGCGAAAGAGCCTGCTGCTAAAGAGGCCGCGGCGAAAGAGCCGGTCGCTAAGGAGCCTGCTGCCGCGAAAGAGCCCGCCGAGAAAAAAGCTCCGGCCGCCCAAAAAGCACCGGCCACAAAAGAGCCTGCCGCCGCCAAGGAGTCCGCACAGCCCGAGCCCGCGAAAAAACCCGCCCGTCGCGTCGGCAAAGCCGCCGAGCCGAAACCGCGACGGCGCGTCGTTCGCGCCCAGGCGCGCTACGTGCGAACGTCCGCGCGCAAGGCGCGGATGGTGTGCGGACACCTGCGGGGCAAGTCGATTCCGGAGGCACGCGCTATCCTCGCCTTCACCCCTCGTGAGGTGGCGCGCGACTGGAGCAAGCTGCTCGAGTCCGCGGTGGCAAACGCCGAGTCAAACCACGAGCTGCTCGAGGACGAGTTGATCGTCCGCGAGGCATACGCCGACGAAGGGCCGACGATCAAGCGCTTCCGGCCGCGCGCGATGGGACGGGCGACCCCGATCCGCAAGCGCACCAGCCACCTGACGATCACGCTGACACCGGACGCTTAGAGCCCGGGCACAGACAAAGACTGAGATAGAGAGAGAAGAGCAAGAGAGAAAATGGGTCAAAAGGTTCATCCAGAGGCTATGCGCGTGGGCTACATCCACGACTGGAAGTCGAACTGGTTCAACGAGAAGAACTTCGCCGAATACCTCGACGAGGACATCAAGGTTCGCGAGCACATCACGCGCAAGCTGGCCCATGCCGGACTGGCGAACATCACGATCCGTAAGGACGCGCAGGAGCTCGAGGTCAACATCCACACGGCCCGCCCGGGCATCGTGATCGGCAAGTCGGGCTCAGAAGTCGATGCACTGCGCCGCGATCTGCACAAGATGACCAACAAGCAGATCAAGGTCAACATCCTCGAGATCAAGCGCCCCGAGCTCGACGCGTCGCTCGTGGCGCAGTCGATCGCCGAGCAGCTGCAGAACCGCGTCGCCTTCCGTCGCGCGATGAAGCGCGCCCTGACGAGCGCGATGCGCTCGGGCGCGAAGGGCGTGAAGGTGCAGGTCTCGGGGCGCCTCGGCGGCGCCGAGATGGCCCGCACCGAAAGCTACTCAGACGGGCGCGTGCCACTGCACACGATGCGCGCGGACATCGACTACGGCTTCTACGAGGCGCGCACGACGTTCGGGCGGATAGGGGTGAAGTGCTGGGTCAACAAGGGCGAAATCATGCCCGAGGGCTACACCGGTGCAGACCTGACCGACATGACCGCGCCCGCACCTCCCGGTAACGATCGCGACGGTCGTGGTGGCCGCGACGGGCGCGACCGTGGCCGTGGCGGTTCCGGTGGCGGCGGAGGTCGCGGCGGACGCGGCGGCGGCCAGGGCGGCGGTGGACGTGGTGGGCCCGGCTCATTTGGCGGTCAGGGCACCCGCGGCGGTCCCGGTGGCGGTCGTGGTCCAGGCGGTGGTGGTGGACGCGGTCCAGGTGGTCCGGGCGGCGGCGGACGTGGTGGTCCGCGGCCGGGCGGATCCGGCGGAGGGCCGCGCTGATGCTCTCTCCCAAGCGTGTCAAGCACCGTAAGCAGCATCGCGGCCGTCGTCGTGGCATGTCCCGCGGCCAGGTGAAGGTCCAATTTGGCGAGTACGGGCTGAAGTCACTCGAGCAGGGCTGGCTCACGAACCGCCAGATCGAGGCGGCCAGAATTGCGATGACGCGCAAGATCAAGCGTGGCGGCAAGGTCTGGATCAACGTGTTTCCGGATAAGCCCGTGACAAAGAAGCCGGCCGAGACGCGGATGGGCTCCGGCAAGGGCAACCCCGAAGGCTGGGTCGCGGTGGTCAAGCCCGGTCGCGTGATGTTCGAGCTGGCCGGAGTTCCTGAGTCACTCGCGCGCGACGCGATCCGCTTGGCCGCGCACAAGCTCCCCGTCAAGTCCAAGTTTGTGATGCGTGAGGACTAGAGGATGGACGCCAAGGAGATGAGAGATCTGACGGAGCAGGAACTCGCCGCGCGCGTCGCGACGCTGCGCAAGGACCTGTTCGGCCTGCGTTTTGCGAACGCGACCGGCGAGCTGGAGAACACCGCCGGGATCGGTCGCACGAGGCGCGACCTGGCACGAGCACTGACAGTGGAACGTGAGAAAGAGCAAAATGGCTGACGACACAGACAACGAGACACCCGAGAGCACCGGCGAGCAGGCCCCCGAGGTCGAGACGCAGGCGCCTGAGCCCACCGAGGCCGATACCCCTGAGGTTGAGCCTCCAGCGGCCGAGGCTCCTGAGGCTGAGACACCCGAGGCCGAGACCCCCGAGGCTCCTGAGCCCGAGGCTTCCGCGACCCCGGCGGTGGCGGCCGCCCCGGCCGAGCCCGAGGAGCAGCTCTCATCGAAGGAGCGCCGCCGCAAGGAGCGCTCGACCCACTCCGGCGAGGCCCGCCCGGCGCGCTCACCGGAGGATCGCCATGCGGAGCGCCTGGCCGAGCGGCGCGCGAAGGCGACGCGCCGGAGCGCGCGGCGGCTGCAGGAACGCGCGAAAAGGGCCGCCAAGCGCAAGAGCTCCACGGCCGCACCCGTGCAGGAGCTCGCTCCCGTGCACGCCGCCGTCGAGGGCAAGCGCACCGTGCGGCAGGGAATCGTGGTCTCGGACAAGGCCGACAAGACGATCACCGTCAGGATCGATTTCGCCCGCCGGCATCGGCGCTACGAGAAGATCGTGCGCAGCTCGAGCACGCTGCACGCGCACGACGAATCCAACGACGCCCACGAGGGCGACACGGTGCGCGTGATCGAGAGTCGGCCACTGTCGAAGAACAAGCGCTGGAAGCTCGTCGATGTGCTGGAGCGCGCGCGATGATCCAGAACGAGACCAGACTGCGCGTGGCCGACAACACGGGTGCGCGCGAGATCCTCTGCATCCGTGTGAAGGGTGGCTCAAAGCGCCGGTATGCGTTCGTCGGGGACGTGATCACGGCGACCGTCAAGCAGGCCAACCCGCAGGGCGCCGTGAAGAAGGGCGAGGTCGTGACCGCCGTGGTCGTGCGCACGAAGAAGCCGATCGGCCGCGAGGACGGGACGTACATCGCCTTCGACGAGAACGCAGCGGTGATCATCGACGACAAAAACGAGCCGCGCGGCACGCGCGTGTTCGGACCGGTCGCGCGCGAACTGCGCGAGCGGAACTTCATGAAGATCGTCTCGCTCGCGCCCGAGGTGCTGTGATGGCTCCTACCGCCACAGCCCCCAAGCGCCGCTCGCTGAAGATCCACTCCGGCGATCAGGTGAAGGTGATCGCGGGCAAGGACCGCGGCAAGACCGGCAAGGTTATGCGTGTCGAGCCGGCGAAGGAGCGCCTGTACGTCGAGGGCCTGAACATGGTCAAGCGCCACATGAAGCCCCAACAGGTGCGCGACACCAACCGCGAACAGACGGTCGGCGGTGTGATCAGCCGCGAGGGCCCGATCCACGTCTCGAACGTGATGCTGATCGATCCCAAAGGCGGCCAGCCGACGCGCGTGCGGATCGAGCGCGAGAACGGCAAGCCGCTGCGCGTTGCCAAGCGCACTGGCACGAGAATCGACTGATGACGATGCCCGAGACAGCCACCAAAGCCCGCCTGAAGACCCGCTACCTGGAGGAGATCCGCCCGGCGCTGATCGAGCGCTTCGGCTACTCCTCGGTGATGCAGGCGCCGAAGCTCGAGAAGATCACGCTGAACATGGGCGTCGGCCAAGCCAAGCAGGACTCGAAAATGCTGAAGGCGGCACAGGACCAGCTCGCGACGATCGCCGGCCAGGCGCCGAGCGTGCGCCGTGCGCGCAAGTCGATCGCGGCGTTCAAACTGCGCGAGGGCATGCCGGTGGGCCTGGCGGTCACGCTGCGGGCCGAGCGCGGCTACGAGTTCCTCGACCGGCTGGTCTCGATCGCGATCCCCCGGATCAGGGACTTCAGGGGCTTGAACCCGCGCTCGTTCGACGGTCGCGGCAACTACACGCTGGGCGTGAAGGAGCAGATCATCTTCCCCGAGATCGACTACGACGGGATCGATCAGGTGCGGGGACTGGACATCACGATCACGACGAGCGCAAAGACCGACGCCGAGGCGTTCGCACTGCTGACGGCGTTCGGCATGCCCTTCTCCACCAAATGGCGTCCTAAGGGCTTTGACGAGGCGATCGGAGTCGAGTCGGAGCCGACCGACGAGGACGGCGCACGAGTGTCCACACCCGCGGCGGCCGAGCAGCCCGCCGAGGCTCCCTCCGCGGACGAGCCGGCGGTCCATGACGACGCAGAGGCAGAAGCCGACGCAGAGGCAGACGCGGAGACTGAGCCCGAGACTGAGACAAAAACCGAGCCCGACGCTGCAGCCGAGCAGACCGACGCTCCCGAGGCAGAGGAGAGCGCAGACACCGCCGAGAAGGAGAGCACCGACTAATGGCCAAGACCTCAATGCGGGTCAAGCAGGCCCGCCCGCCAAAGTTCAAGACGCGCGCCTATACTCGCTGCAACCGCTGTGGACGTCCGCGCGCGGTGTACAAGAAGTTCGGGGTGTGCCGCATCTGCTTGCGCGACCTCGCCCACAATGGCCAGATCCCCGGGATGACGAAGTCCTCCTGGTAGGGCCAAACACACGACTACGAATAGCCACTGAACTATGTCCATGACCGATCCCATAGCCGACTTCCTGACGCGCGTGCGCAACGCGATCCACGCCTCGCACGAGACGGTCGAGATCCCCGATTCGAAGTTGAAGGCCGAGCTGGCGCGGATCCTGGCCGAGCAGGGATATATCGATTCGTGGTCGGTTGTGCCAACCCCCGAGGGTGACGCCGGGCAGCTGATCGAGATTCGGTTGAAGTACACCGAGGATCGGCGCTCGGCGATCACCGGTCTGCGTCGCGTGTCCCGTCCAGGGCGGCGCACTTATGTCGACGCGAAGCACATTCCGAAGGTGCTGGGTGGCATGGGCACGTCGATCGTTTCCACTTCACGGGGCGTGATGACCGGCCACGACGCGCGCGCGGCGGGCGTCGGCGGCGAGGTCCTCGCCCAGGTCTGGTAACCCATGTCGAGAATTGGAAGACAACCCATCCCCGTGCCCGCCGGCGTGACCGTGGCGATCGAGCCCGAGTCGGTGCGCGTGAACGGCCCGAAAGGCGAGCTGTCCGAGCGCATCTCCCGCGACATCGAGGTCGTCCAGGAGGGCGAGCAGCTGCTCGTCTCGCGACCGACCGATCGCGGCGAGCATCGCGCGCTGCACGGTCTCACGCGTTCGCTCGTGGCAAACATGGTGCAGGGCGTGACAACGGGCTACGAGAAGCGGCTGGAGATCCAGGGAGTCGGCTACAGGGCACAGCTGAAGGGCAAGAACCTCGAGCTGGCCGTCGGCTACTCGCATCCCGTGCCGATCCCGGCGCCTGAAGGAATCGAGTTCGAAGTGCCCCAGCCGACACGCGTGGTGGTGAAGGGCATCTCCAAGCAGCTCGTCGGTGAGACCGCCGCGATCATCCGCAAGCAGCGCCCGCCGGAGCCCTACAAGGGCAAGGGCATCCGCTACGAGGGCGAGTACGTGGCCCGCAAGGTCGGGAAGAGGGCCTAGCGATGGCTGTCATCACCAAGGGCGACAGGCGGCTGAAGCGCCGCCGCAGGGTGCGCGCGAAGATCACGGGCACTCAGGCGCGGCCGCGGATCTCCGTGTTCCGCTCGAACAAGGGCCTGTCGGCGCAGTTGATCGACGATGTGGCCGGCACGACGCTCGCCGCCGTCAACTGGTTCGAGCCCGAGTTGGGCAAGCTCGCCAAAGACGAGCGCGTCAAGCGAGCCGGTGAGGCGCTCGCCGAGCGTGCGAAGGCAGCAGGCGTTACAGAAGCGGTGTTCGACCGCGGTGGCTACCGCTACCACGGCCATGTGCGCGCCTTCGCCGAGGCGATCCGCGAGGCCGGCCTCACCGTCTAGGCCCCTTTCCTAACTAGCCCTTTCCTAACTAGCCTCCAACCTCCCGCTACCCTCTCCCTCCCTATGGCAATAACTTCAGATCGCTCAGTAAGTCAGTCCGGCCTCGACCTGCAAGAGCGAGTCGTCGAGATCAACCGCGTCGCCAAGGTCGTCAAGGGCGGCCGGCGCTTCTCGTTCACCGCGCTGGTGGTTGTCGGCGACGAGCGTGAAGTCGTCGGTATCGGCTACGGCAAGGCCAACGAGGTGCCGCTCGCGATCCAGAAGGGCGTCGAGCGGGCGAAGAAGGATCTCTTCCGCGTGCCCAAGCACGGCTCGACGATCACCCACCAGACGACCGGCGTGTTCGGCGCTGGGCGCGTGCTGCTGAAGCCCGCATCCCCCGGTACCGGGGTGATCGCTGGCGGTGGCGTGCGGGCGGTGCTCGAGCTCGCGGGGATCCACGACATTCTTTCCAAGAGCCTCGGTACGCAGAACCCGATCAACCTCGTCAAGGCTACGGTCGCGGGGCTGCGCGGGTTGCGGACCCCCGAGGAGGTCGCGAAGCTGAGGGGCCTGTCGATCAACCAGGTGCTCGGTCTCGCCGACAAGCAGACTGAGGTTGCGACCGAGACGATCAATGGCGCCGCTCCAGCAGAGGCCGCAGAGCCTGCCGCTGAGGCGACCCCCGCTTCCGAGGGGACCCCGGCCGTCGAGGAGACCCCGGCCTGATGTCTCAACTGAGCGTCACCCAGCTGCGCTCGCGCAACGGCGCGAACAAGAAACAGCTCGACACGCTGCGCTCGCTCGGGCTGCGGCGGATCGGACACACCGTCGAGGTCGAGGACTGCGAGCAGGCCAAAGGGATGCTGCACGCCGTGCGCCATCTCGTCGAGGTCGAGGAGGGCAAGTGAGCCCCGCCAAAGCCAAAGAGGAGACCGAGGAGCGCGTTGGGCTGCACAACCTGAAGCCCGCCCCCGGCAGCCGCCGCCCGCGCAAGCGCGTCGGCCGCGGCGAAGGCTCCGGCACCGGCAAGACTTCCGGCCGCGGGCAGAAGGGCGCGGGCTCGCGCTCGGGCTCCAAGCGCAGGGCGCGCTTCGAGGGTGGGCAGATGCCGATCCACATGCGCATGCGAAAGCTGCGCGGGCCGCACATGAAGAAGTCGATGCCGTTCGAGATGTTCCGCACGCACACCCAGCCGGTGAACGTCGCCGACCTCGACGCCCGCTTCGATTCCGGCGCCGAGGTCACGATCGAGGGACTCAAGCAGAAGGGCCTCGGGACACGGAAGGACATCCCGATCAAGATCCTCGCCAAGGGCGAGCTCACAAAGCCGCTGACCGTACACGCCCATGCCTTCAGCGCCAGCGCGCGCGAGAGCATCGAGGCGGCAGGCGGCACCTGCACCATCGTCGAGAGCTAGAATCGGGCGCGCCGCGGACGACGCTCGTCCAGCGGTCTCAGACCAATGCTCTCAACGATCCTCAACGCCTTCCAGGTAGCGGACATCCGCAAGAAGCTCGCCTTCACGGCGGCGATGCTGCTGATCTACCGCTTCGGCTCGCACATCCCCGTGCCGGGCGTGAACCTGACGGCGGTGAACGCGATCCAGAAGTCCTTCGGCGGCTCGAACATCCTTGGGCTGCTGAACCTCTTCTCCGGCGGCAGCCTCTCGCGCCTGGCGCTGTTCGCGCTGGGGATCATGCCCTACATCACCTCCTCGATCATCCTGCAGCTGCTGCAGGTGGCGGTGCCGTCACTGGAGAAGCTGTCGAAGGAAGGCGAGGTGGGACAGGCGCGGATCACGCAGTACACCCGCTACCTGACCGTCGGCCTCGCCTTCGCGCAGTCGATCGGCTACGTCTTCCTGTTCCACTCGCTGCAGGCCAAATCAGGCGAATCGGTGATCACGCACTTCGACGCGCCGCACATCTTCCTGATCGTGATCTGCCTTACGACCGGCTGCGTGATGCTGATGTGGATCGGCGAGCTGATCACCCAGCGCGGGATCGGCAACGGCATCTCGCTGCTGATCTTCGCCTCGATCGTCTCGCGCCTGCCGACGGGCATCCAGGCCTGGTGGGACACGAACGACCAGGTCTTCAAGGTGATGATGCCGTTCCTCGTCCTGGCGATCGTGGCCGGGATCGTGTTCGTGCAGGAGGGCCAGCGCAGGATCCCCGTGCAGTACGCCAAGCGCGTGATCGGGCGGCGGATGACCGAGGGCGGACAGACCTACCTGCCCCTGCGCGTGAACATGGCCGGCGTGATCCCGGTGATCTTCGCCGCGAGCATCATGGCCTTCCCGCCGACGGTCGGGCAGCTCGTGAAAACCCACTGGGGCCAGTCGCTGTCGGACTTTTTCTCGCCCGACGGCTGGCACTACGTGGTCGGCGAGTCGATCTTCATCGTGGTCTTCACCTACTTCTACACGGCCGTCACGTTCAACCCGGTCGATCAGGCGGACAACCTGAAGAAGTACGGCGGCTTCATCCCAGGCGTCAGGCCGGGACGGCCGACGGCTGAATTCCTCGATCGCATCCTCGCGCGTCTGACCTTCCCCGGGGCGCTGTTCCTGGCCGCCGTGGCGGCGCTGCCGACGATCCTGATCGCGCGCACCCACCAGAACATCCAGCTCGGCGGCACCTCGATCCTGATCGTGATCGGCGTCGCCCTCGAAACGATGAAGCAGCTGGAGGCTCAACTGATGATGCGGAGTTACGAGGGCTTCTTGAAGTAGCAGTAAGGGGGTG
>Ga0302324_100030617_pt1 | contig 10167 bp, 11 predicted proteins | sample Palsa_T0_1_FD_201949 | JGI IMG/M metagenome (GOLD analysis project Ga0302324, IMG submission 201949) | Peat permafrost microbial communities from Stordalen Mire near Abisko, Sweden - Palsa_T0_1 | ecosystem: Environmental > Terrestrial > Soil > Palsa > Peat permafrost | place: Sweden: Abisko... | reverse complement strand
CCGGGCCAGAAATCGCTCCACACACGTGTAAAGTTTTTTTACTGGCAGCGACACTTGCTGGGTGAACGCCCAACCGTGGGCGCAGTAAACGGTCGCCCAAGGATCGACCCTAGTTCTCCACCGCAGGCGGCCATACAGTCCAGGAAAGGTGCTATGAAGATATACGACGTCTGGAGCGATCGACCTGAGGTGCCTTTGTACGGTTCGCGAAACCTGCAACAGTTTGCTTGGGTTCCGGCTGCTTTGATATTCATGGACGATTGCTGGAGCCCCGTCCAACATATCGCCCAAGCGCCGGTGATCGGCGATGAGGTGGACTTCACCGATCGCGGAGTCCTCACTCTGGGCGTCGATGAGATATCTCACGGCACTGCCGACACCACCCTGGCACCCTTCTACGACGTGGGCTACAGTCAGCGGCGCTAAGCGTGATATCGAGTGGGTTTCTTCAGTCCGGTCAAATTTGGGCATAAATTCGCATGAATAAGGGCGTGGAGATAGGTGGAGTGTCACTATGAGCTTTCAACACTGCTGGTAAGCTCTTTCACTGCGCGATAGAACTTCTGCCTTTGTTGCGAAAGCAGTGCAGTCGAATATGCGGCTGCCTTTTGTAGGTTGCGAGCAGACATTCTCGCTAGCCGCGACTGGTCTGCGAACACCGTGCCGATGACTTTGGCTAAAGCAGCAGGGTTATCACCCGGCACAAGGTCTTCCTCGTGCAGAAGCTCCGGGATGCCGCCAATCGACGAGCCTATGCACGGTAGGCCCCGAGCCATTGCCTCAAGCATCGCTCGCGGAACACCCTCAGCGCGGGACGGCAAAACGAACAGGTCCGCCCCGTCGAGTTCACGCCGCACAGGTTCGCCTGCCGTGACCGATCCAAGGAACTCAACCTCATTGTCAATACCCAGCCGCGAGCACCGTTCGCGTAATGCGGTCATTTGTTGCCCGATGCCCATGAATCGAACCTTTACGGGGACGCCTTGGCTCTTACAAATGCCCACCGCGTCAAGCAGAACGTCAGGACCTTTATAGAGAGATTCCAAGGTTCCGACGAAGACGATTCGTAGCGAGCTTGGATCGCGAAGGGCGACCCGAGGCTGCGATACATAGCATTCGGGGGAAAGGTTCACATCCGATGCAGCAGCGGCATACTGCCTTGCCCCATAGAGACCTCTTCCGGGAATAACTTCCGCCGCACTATGATCGGCCGCGGGCGGATATCTCTTTTGCAAATAGGACTTTGTTACGTAAGAGACGGCAACGGCGCGACGGCATTGCTGTTGCAGTTTTCGCGTGAAGTAGAGCCTGGCTATGGGAGCGACTACATGCCGGTTGGCGGCCGGCCCAAGAACATCGTATGGATCAGCAACGACTTCGACGGCATACGGCAGCTTTCGCCGGGACATCCAATACTCTACTGAGTTTGCCACCTGGCTCGGCAGGCGAAACAGAACCGCACTCTGCGGCGAAACGGCATCCTGAGCCCGCTCGCGCACCTTAACGAAATTGCTAAGAAATTCGAATGGGCCTTTATAGCCCGGCATGGTGTAAAACTCGACCCCCGGGCCCTCCACCGGAAGAAAGTTCGGCTCGACGCGAGGGACAGGAAATGCACGAGAGATGACACGAACAGAGTCGAAGACGTCAAGATATTCGCGGTAGAAATCGTAGGGACACTGAGTGATCGTCCAAACCTTTTGGTCTGGTGTCTGCAAAAAGCGGTGTTCCAACGTAAGGCACAGTTGCATCTAAGAAATTCCTGGCCGGGCCGGAAGCACTCGTGGCTTCATCCCGTTGGTTTCATATGGAAAAGGTGCGCGACCGTCGAAAGAATCGTCGCGAAGCACTACGAGGAGTGCGGGCAGCATAACCACGCAGCCGCAAAGCGCCGGGGGAGGGCTTTAGTCGGGGGGGAGGGAGAAAGACTCTTGTTATATCGGGCCCGTACGGTCGATGGCGGACGTTTCTAACGACTTCAAGCGTAATCTTTGATCGCCACCGCTTCTTCGTAGCCTGCTTCACGACCTTCACTAGAGCACTGATCGCTTTCCGCGGTCGCGGCCAGAAGCACTTCACGTATACCCTCGCGAAAGCGACTCCAGGAATACTGCTCGGCGACGGCTCGCGCGGGCTCTCGCATCTCACGAAGGTGCCGCCGATGGGCAAGAGCCCAAGACAGGCAATCGGCAAGTGCAACCGGATCTCCTGCGGGAAGGATCCAGCCACTTTCTCCGTGACGGATGATATCGGCGCCTCCGGTGTTGTCGGTGCATATGATCGGCACCCCGCACGCCAATGCTTCGAGATACACGTGTCCAAAGCCTTCGGCCAGCGATGGAAGCACAAAGATGTCTGCCTGCTGGAAGAGACGCACCAGATCGGCATTGCCGATTCTTGGCGTCTCGGTGTATAGGTTCTCGAAGCCCTGCAGGACCGATTCGTCGCGTACATGGCCTCCGGCCAGCACGAGATGGGCATTCACCGGCTGCAACTGCTGCCACACGCGCAGCAACATCCGCAATCCTTTTCGGGCGACCTTTTGCCCCACATAAAGAACTTTAAGCGGCCCATCCTCCGACGGTCGGCCATACTGAAACAGATCCGTATGGACGCCATAGGGAACGACGCTGATCTTATCCGCGGCGATGCCGCTTACTTCAAGTGAGCGCCGGGTGAAGTTGGAAGCACAAAGGATGTGGTCTGCAAGTTTGCTTTCCTGCTCCCATTGGACGAGTTCCGGTTCACTGACAGCGGCCTCGGCTTCATGGATGAGGCTTGCATAATCTGCATCCTCTTCCATCTTTTCTTTATAGAGCGAACGAAGGAAACGGGGATGTGGATGCACCTGGAAGAGGACTCGCTTTAGGCCTGGGCGTAGATTTTCGAAAGCCGTGGCAGCGCAATAGCTGGCCGCCAACAGATGACAGCCATGACGGTTCGCTATGGAGGCCGCGGTTCGCCCTGTATTTCCTCCAACCACCTGATCGAGGGAGGGGCGGTTCGTTAGCTTGCGGCGGACGAGTCCAGCGGCAAAGGCGAGTTTGTTGTCCATCGTCAGGCGAGATGGAAGCTCGACCCTATAGCGCTTCGATATACCGAAGGTTGATTTGCCTAGTTTTGTATTTGCTAGATGCTGCCAAAACGGTCTGTCTAAACCTGTGTACCAGTCGGTCACAAACCGCTCCAGCGCACCGACTTCTGCGAGGGCTACCGGAAGCTCGTAGTGGTCTCGTTCAGCATCGTGCACGACGACCCAACGGTCATCGCTGCGAAATTGTGATTTTCCGGGAAGACGCATTAACTTAGCCTTCTGGTACAAAGTTCACCTCCGGTGCAATGGAAAGCCGCATTTTGCGATTGGAGAGCAAAGAAAGAGCCTTCCCGGTAGTGATTGAAGCTTCCACCAGGGCGCTCGCTATGCCGGCGATCGGGATGGCGACGATTCCCATCCTGGGCAGAAGAACGACAGCAGCTCCGATAAATACCGCTGCTGACAGGGGTGCTACCCACGCTCGTACGGACGTAAATCCGAGAGCATTGAGCAGCACCATGGAGTTTTTATTCCAGACATAAATAAGAAACCAGACGTCGAGAGCGAGGACAAAACTCAACGGCGGGATGGGGAGCATGGGTGACCAGGTGTGGATAAAGATGCGATAGATAAGCGTGTAGCCTAAGCAGCCGAATGCGACGGCGCCCACGCTGCGAACGACTCCGCGCCAGAGAGCTGCCTTGATCCAGGCCCAATCCTCGCGAACACCGGCCTCCACGTAAGCCGGCCAGAGGGGCAGGATGAACATGCAACTAACAAAGTTGAAGATCATCATGACCTGCAAGGAGACGGACACTTCCGGAACGACGGCCGCACCCAACTGCGAAGCGACGAGCACGTTACTGGTAAACGCAATCACCGTATCTGCGATTTGCGCGACTAAAAGACGGGAGCTGTCGTGCCAAATTACGCGGAAGTGGGCAAAGTTGACATTGCGAAAATCCGGGGCCAGCGCACGATGGCGGAAACCGTAGACGTATACGCTCAAAAGTAAGTAAGCACACAGGATAGGCAACGAAGAAGCCAGGGCAAAGTTCACCATGCTACTGGAGTGAAGGTGAAAGATGCAGAACAGTGCGGTTAAGCTTGCAGCGATCTGGGCCGCGTGAGCGAGGTACCCTTCTTGAAGTGCGGATGCAAAGAAACTGACAACGTTGAGAGACGCTGATCCAGCCACTAAACAGCCCATCACGATAAACAGGTTCCGGCTTTGCGAGACCAGAGGTGAGGTCGTTCCAATCCCTACCCAGTGGGGGAGAATGGCAGCTCTTGAAAGACAACCGACCCCGAGAATAAGAAACAGTGCCAGAGCAGCGAAGGCAATATAAGCCGTTGCCGTGTAAGAGCGCACACTGCGGGTATCTCCCTTGGCCGCCGACGCTCCAACCAGGTTGATCAAACCAGACCCAATCCCGAAGTCGGAAACCATCAAGAGACTGAGGATGGAACTGGCGGTGAGCCAGATTCCATATTTTTCTACTCCCAGCAGCCGCGTGGCCAATGGAATAATCATCAGCTTGAGAGAGGCGTCGACCAGGCGATACGAAATTCCAGCAACCGCCGTCATAAGAGCGCGGAAATCCCGGCGTCCTTGATCTGTTGCAACTTGAATTCCGGGAAACAGTTTGGTAACGAGACGCATTCTCCCCCTAAAGGATTCTTGCAGTTGTGCATGCAATGCCGGAAACGGCACTCAGATCCGATTGCGCCCGTATCCAGGAATGGATTCTCAGATGGCCGGACCAGTGAAGAATTTCCGAAACGTAAGCACCACCTTGGGAGGGAGTTGAAGGAGGCGGCGCAACAAGTGTGTCGGGTGACACAAAGCAAGGAAGTAAGAGTGGCGCTGTTATCAACTAAACAGGCTCGGCGGCGCCAGGCGAATAAGCAAGCGCGAACTGAGAGGTTGACGCCCGCTGCTTACGATGACGTCGATGAGCGCTATTTACTAAGAAAGCCGCTCTATCTGATAACCGGCGAGCGGAATTTTCACCGATCTCTGGATTGCACCGACGGCGATTACGATTTCGCCGCGGCCCGTCTGCGCCGTCAGGACCCCCTCAACGCCTTCCAAACAGCCGCCGTGGATTCTGACTCTCTCTCCCACTGCTGGGAAAGGGCCTGGCTCGTAGCTGGTGTTGCTCTGAACCAAGGCTCGTACTGTTTCAATCTCCTGGTTCGGCACGGCGACAAGCTCGCGTCCGCTAGTCACAAATCGCACCATGCCGGGCAGACGCAATACCCTGATGAGCGATTCCGGCTCCGCTTCCATACGAACAAAGGTGTAACCCGGAAAGAGAGGCGACTCCACGAGCTTAGTGCGATCGCTCCATCGCCGCGTCTCCAGCTGCATCGGCGCGAAGGACTCGAAGCCTTCATCGCGTAGCGCCGCGTCCACTCTCTTCTCGCACTGATAACGCGTCTGCAAGGGATACCATGCCGGTCCCGAAGTCCTTGGTGATTCTGTGAACGCCGGGTTACTGGTTTGTTGATTTTGCATAGCTTCGCCCTGTGAGCCACATGGTGGCTTTCGCAATTGGGGGAGTTGATGGCCTTTGGTGAAACTGGCGGATAAAGAAGGCGTCGCAAAGGATTTCATGCATCCTTCGCAGGCTGAATTGGCAACACTGAAGCAAACTTAGCGGGAGTCTTCGTCGCCGGCAATAGAACTAATCTCCCGGCCGAGTCCGAACTTTTGTTCCGAGAGAATGGGCCCGGAGCGGATTTTTGGCGAATCGCGCTCAAGTAACAATGAAAGTAACCTACTGCATGTGAGGCCCGCATCTTAGCCGCAGCATGCTCCCCTGGGGCTATTTCACGCAACTGTAACGTGTCCTAAGACGGAACCCCGGGTCTGATACGGAGCTTGTTGACAGATATGAGTAATGACCGGATGGGTACTAAGGTTATACATCCAAAAAGACTAGAAAACGTACTGTATTTGAGGGACACTGTTGTAGAGTCATAACAGCAAGGGGAAAACCTGGGTCGACGACAAGTGCCCGTTTAACTTTGCGCGAGCGAAGACGAATAGAAATCCTCCGTATTAAGTACTCAAAGTCTCGCTGAACTAGAACGCCCCTCCCTCTGTAGCAGTCTTAATCTTTGTTAATCAAATCTACCCAGGGAGACTGCTTATGCTGTCCGTTCGAGCCAGAGTTGTCGTCTATGACAGTAGCATTTTGCAGTGCCAGTTGCTGACGGCGGGGTTAGAAAGCCTTCGACTGGGATTCGAGATAAAGTCCGCAAGTGACCTGGAGTCGTTAATCGAGTTGCTCACGCCCGATCCAGACTGGGTGGTGATCATCTCCGACACCAGCATAACTGGCGCCCCAATTTCCCTTGCTAAGCACTTGCGCGCTCGATTCCCTGAATTACCGTTTGTGTTCCTACTGAGGGAAGGGCGCAGCGACCGCGTAATTGAAGCATTCAGAGCGGGCGCTCGAGGCATTGTGTACAGCAATGAGACACTTTCTGAGCTGGCCAACTGTATCAGCCGGGTTGGTCGAGGCGAAGTGTGGTTGCGAGGGGTCGACCTCGGAATTATTCTCGACGGGTTAGTTAAGCCTGGCCTGCGGATGACTGACGTTACGGGAAGAACCCTGCTCAGCCCTCGCGAAGAAGAGATATCGCGCCTGGTGGCTGAGGGGATGAGCAACCGGGAGGTTGCGCGCGCCCTGAAAATCAGCGAAAGCACCGTAAAGAATTCTCTGTTCCATGTTTTCGAAAAGCTGGGGATATCGAACCGGGTGGAATTGGCACGCTATGTGACTGGATCCTCGGAGCAAGAGGGGCGGGCAATTCAATAGGGCTCCGGCGTGTTGAACTCCGAATCGAAGAAATGCTCTAACGCATTTTTGCTAATACTTTTGCTAATACTGTGGTCCGGTGAGATCGATTATGTGCCGCCATTCTTTGGCGGAATGGCCGCGTCGAGTTCAGTTTCCTGGTCTACACCATTAGCAAAAATGCTCTAGTGATTCTGTCCCGAGTCGGGTCCAGACCCAGCTCCAGGCCCTTGCATCGGACCGAAGCGGGGATAGTGGCCGCGGGGGTCACCCTTTGGCACATCCGCCTGAAGAGTCTTCCACTGATCCGCGGTAAGCACCCTGCGCAGCCCAAGCAGCATGCGGGCGTTGGCCTTCTCGAGTTCCGCTCGAGCCTGGGCGACGCGGTCGATCTGGGCGAGAATCTTTCCCTCATCCGGCTGATCCGCCGCCAGCAAGGGCTCCATCGAGGTCTCCTCTTTGCGCACGTTGGCGCTAAGGTCCATCAAGCTGGGGCGGCTTTGCTCAAATACCGCTTCCATTCTCTTTTGCTGGTCCGAGGTAAGGCCGAGCTTTTGCACCCAATCCGGATTGTTCCACCAGCGTCCATGAGGTCCCAGATGAAACGCCCGTTCCATGGGAGGGCGGCGGCCTTCCATGGGGGGTGGACCACCGCTGTCTGGCGACCCGCTTTGCGGCGGTGGGCTGGCCGACTGCCCGATTGCAGCACCCGATGCACAGGCAATCCACAGCAGGCCGGTTAGGGGAAGCCACCGTGCCGTCCTACCGTACCGGGTCCTAGTTGGTCTGGACAATGTGTTTGCTCCCCCGCACAGAGGTCGTACCGACTTGTCCGTTGCGGTCCTCCGTCGTAACTAAGTGGGTCAGCGACTCCATGGACGAGGGAACAGCAGCGGAAATCTGTTGGTCCACCTGCTCCAACAGGGCATCGTCACTGATCTCGGAAACGGCGCGGACCGGCCTCGTGCTCGAGGGGTGAAAAGAAACCAGCGCGAAAACCAGCAGCAAAACGGGGAGCACGGCGGCAACAGCCCAGCGCAGGGCGAGCACGGGAAGCCGTCTTCCGGCAGAGGGATTGAACTGCTGCGGGCGGGCCGCCAGACACTCTGAGCTCCACTCCACGGCCGCGCTGCGGAAAATAGCCACGCCATGCTCCAGCCGAGCCACGGCGGCCCGGCATCCGGCACATTCCGTTAGGTGGCGGAGCATTTCCGGAGTTCGCTGCTCTAAAACGTACTCCTCCTGCTCCCAGGGTGACAGATGGTTGGTCTTCATCTCGCTCTCTCCATCGCCTTGCGCACCGCAGCAAGCGCACGGTGCAAGTGGCTCTTTACGGTCCCCACATGCAGCCCCATAGCTGTTGCGATCTCGGGCAGTTCCATCTCTTCTACAAAACGCAGAAGAAAGACGCTGCGCTGTTTGCCAGGGAGATTCTCCACGGCATCCCATACTCCGCGCAACTCTTCCCTGATCATCAAGAAGGTTTCGGGGGAGAGCCCCGGCGAACGCAGCCGGTCGGCCACGGCGCCAACCTCGGCTGCGGTGGAGTTCGCCGCTTTCCAAAATTGAAACTTCCGGGAGCGGGTGGAATCGCGAATGAGGTTAGTGGCGATCCGTGTGAGCCAGGTGGCCACGCTGCAGTCCCCACGAAAGTCATCCCGTGCCTTGTAGGCCCTCAGGAAGCAATCCTGAGTCACAGTTTCCGCCAAGTCGGGATCCCTGAGCGATAGGAGGGCGTACCGATATATGCGAGACCGGTAGGTGGCGCAGAGCGTGTTTACGTCTGCAAGCTCTGCAATCATCCGGTCTCGCAGGGGTGTAAGCTCTCCAGCGTAGATAAGCTGCTCCACTGCTTCCATAGACGCGCCTTTCTGGGCAGCAGTTTACGCCGAAAGACCTGTTCGGGCACCGTCAAGGGCCAGTCCGGGTTGCCAACAATGGCCGTTCATCGCATGGGTCCGTGCCCAAATCCCCCCATCATGTGCTCTTCTTCCAGCTGAGAATACTTGGTCTTTTGGTCGGCGGTGAGAATTGCATAGAACTGGGCTCGGGCAAGGGCATGGGCGTTCTCCCTTTCGGCACTGATTTGCCCCAACGTGGTCGAAGTCGACTGAATGGTGGCGGTATCGTTTGCCTTGACAGCTGTCTCGAGAGTCTGGTGGGCAGCGTGCTCAGTGGTTCGTGAATTCAGCGCTGTTGTGGCTTCGGTGGTGAAGATAGTGGTGGCCTGCTCCACTTGATTAGCATTCAGAGAGAGCAGCGTAGTGTACCGCTGGACTTGGCGCTGGGCGATGGCGGCGGGGGTCGGCGGGGTGTGGGGGGTGGTTTGCGCCTGGGCCATCGGTAAGAGCCCCAGGACTGCAAGTAGCGCAAGCGTCGACTTCATACTTCCTCCTTGACGGTGGAGACGGTTTGGAGGCAGGCAACCGGCGCCGGCCTCATGGTTTTGAGCTTTCTCGCCTCAATAGACGAAGGCCATAGCAGGTCGGTTTACCGCGGTGTTGCGACAGGGCTGGGACTAGGTAACAGCAGGAGAACCGCCAGGGCACCGCTCCAGGAGCTGACGGCACAAGCCAGCATCACCAGGCGAAAGCCAGCCAGAAACGCGCCATCGAGCAGCGCAGCAGCCTGGGCACGCTGCCCAGGAGGGAGACCGGCCGGGATAGGTATATCGTGCAGCCGCGCCCGGTTGTTCAGAAACTGGGCCCGAACCCCGGCCGGCAAGCCGGAATGGGCAAGCTGGGCAGTCAGATCGGCTTCAAATCCATAAGCCAGCAGCAGAGCGAGCAGTGAGACAGCTACCAGCCCGGCCAGCCGGGAAATTGCGTTGTTTACCGCTGACGCTATGCCAGTCTGATTCTCAGCTACTGAGGACATGACAGCATTGGTGAGGGGCGCGACGCAAAGCGTCATTCCACAGCCCAGGATGAGGACCGCCGGCAAGACGGATAGGAAGTATCCGTTCAGGTTGTCAAGCCAGGTGAAGGCGGCAAATCCGGCGCCGGCCAGGGCCGCCCCAAGGCAAAGCAAGAGGCGCTCGCCCAACTTGGGCACCAGCGCACCCACCCGTGCCGAGAAGAGGAACATGAGCACGATCAGAGGCACAAATACTCCGCCCGCGGCCGCTGGACGGTAGTGCCGCACCTGGATCAGATAGAAGGGAATCACATACAGCGAGCCGCCAAGCGCTCCATATAACAGAAAAGTAAGCAGGTTAGCCGCCAGGAAGCGGGGTATGCGAAAGAGCGAAAGAGGCATCATGGCGTTGCGCCGGGTCGCCTGCGAGCGCAGGAATAACGCAAACAGGACGAGTCCGCAGAGCAG
>Ga0302324_100030615_pt1 | contig 10167 bp, 14 predicted proteins | sample Palsa_T0_1_FD_201949 | JGI IMG/M metagenome (GOLD analysis project Ga0302324, IMG submission 201949) | Peat permafrost microbial communities from Stordalen Mire near Abisko, Sweden - Palsa_T0_1 | ecosystem: Environmental > Terrestrial > Soil > Palsa > Peat permafrost | place: Sweden: Abisko... | reverse complement strand
GCGCCCGACGATGCGCCCACGCCCTCTGGAAAACGCGGAGAGCGCGAGTTGAGCAGGATGCGCGTGGATTCCAGCGCGCTGGCCGCTAGCACAATGGCGCGGCCGTGAGCTTCCCGTTCCGCGCGGGTCTGCCGGTCCAGGAAGACTACGCCCGTGGCCTTGCCGCGGTCGTCCATGGCGAGGTGGCTCACGATGGCGTCGCTCACCAGCGTGAACCGGCCGGTGCGCGCCGCGTCCGGAAGCGTGACCGATGGACTGTTGAAATAGGATGCCGTGTAGCAGCCCCGCTGGCATTGGTCGCAATAGTGGCAGGCGGGCCTCCCGTTATGCGGCACCGTCAGATTCGCGGTGCGATCCGGAACGATCCGCCAGCCGAAACGCCGCTCGATGGCTTCGCCGGCCTGGATCTCGCCGCAGGAAAGCCGCATGGGCGGCAGGAACTTGCCGTCCGGGAATTGCGGCAGGCCCTCCGCCGATCCGCTTACGCCAATGTACTGCTCGACGCGGTCGTAATAGGGTTCCATCTCCTTGTAAGTCACGGGCCAGTTCTCGCCATATCCGTCCCGAGCGGCCGCCTGGAATTCGAAGTCGCTGTAACGGTAGCTCACGCGCGCCCAGCAGAACGTCTTGCCGCCAACCTGCCTGCCGCGAATCCACATGAACGGCTTGTCCGCGGGGAAAGTATAAGGGTGCTCGCGATCGTCGACGAAGAACTGATGGCTATATTCATCGCAGGCGTAGCATAGCCGCTGCACGGGTTGTTCGGCAAGCAGCGCCTTCTGATCGCCAAAGCCGCGGTACCGCATGCGGTACGGCCAGACATGCTCGGTAAAGTCGCGTGTGGGCACTCGCGGCGGCCCCGCTTCGAGCATCAGCACCTGCATGCCCTTTTCGGTCAGGATCTTGGCCACCCAGCCGCCGCTCGCGCCGGACCCTACCACGATCGCGTCATAAACCTTGGTCTTGGACATGGCTCGCTCGGCGGTGGCAGGGCTGAATTGCCCGGCGCGGGATAAATCCCGTCCCATTGATAGGTGTAGCACAGCGGCCGGGAATCCGGTCGAAGCCTGTCGCGCGATTCCCTTGCGAGTGGATCAGGGAACTAAAAGCCAAGTTGTGTTCGTAAAAGAACCGTCCGCGAGAAATCCACCGAAAAGCACCAAGCCCTTGAAGTTGGGATCGTAGTTCATGGAGGCGCCCGACCGTGCGCTCGGTGTAAAGGAAGTTTCTATTTGTGACCACGTCGTTCCGTTCCAGGTCCACGTGTCATTTAGTCTTCCGCCGTTGGGAGAATCCCCGCCGAATAACACTACTTGGCCGATATTCGCGTCATACGCCATCGCATGGTTCGCGCGTGCAGAGGGTGAAGGAATTCGTCCCTGAATCCGCTCCTCCTGCCAACAGAGGCCCGAACGTAGCACCTTGGCCAGTTCCCGAATCATCGGAGGCGAAATCAGCAGGCAGTACTGGCCGGTGAGCGCCGCGCTCCACAATTTGGCGGTAGACCCGGAGGGGTGGCCGAAGGCCGCGATGTAGATGTTCGTATCGAGAACCGCCCTAACACGCGCTGCGGCGCCTTCGGGATTCATGGACGATGCGGACGGCATCATGTTCCTGGATGCCAAGCTTGTTGGCTTGACGCGATCCATACGCCGCAAGCCACCGGTCCTCAGAGATCAACTCCTCAGGCGAGAGAGGGTTTCTTTTCGCGGCGGCGACAGCTCGAGCGATGCCCCGATCTTCCCTGGAGCGGTTCGCACTCTTGGCAAGGCGCCCGGCATCCTTCACTCTGGTAACGGGCATGGTGGTGGCGCGCAACTTTATGCTCCTCTGACCAGTGTATGACATTTCGGCCCCCCTAATTCCTCGCCTGGCGTGCGCCACCAGGCGTGCCCCAACCGCCGAGGATTTGCTAAACTACAGGTTTCGCCGGATCAAGAAAACATACAGGATGCTGCTTCCCAGGGAATTCATCGCCTATCTCTCCCGTGAATTGGTGAAGAAATTGACGCCTGCTTTAATTGAAACAAGCAATCCGCAGGCGGTCGCGGAGATCGTCACCAACATCATCACCGAGGAACTAGCGGTCGAAGACCGCCTCAACGACGAAGTGCGCGAGATTCTGCAGCAGTACAACGATTACATGCGCCGCGAAGGCGTCAGTTACCAGGAAATGTTCCGCAAGGTGAAGAACACCATGATCGCGGAACGCAAGGTCATCCGCGCCTCCGGACGCGATACGCACGACCAGATGAAGCTGTCCCGCGACAAGATCAACGACATGTCGCACAAGGTCATCGTGGCGCTGCGCAAGACCCGGGAGTTGCGCATGAAAAAGGATCTCAACGAGGTGCGCCTCGAAATCGTCCGCGATATCACCGAGGTTCTCACCGCCGAGGAGAAGGTGGATCGGCTGGCCCGCCAGAAGATCCGGTCGCAGAAGCGCGAGATTCCCGAGGGCAGCGAGGAGTGGGACCTGATGCACCGCAAATACTATTCCGAAGAGCTGAAAAAACTGGGCATCGATCTGGCAAGATGATGGCGAGATGATGCCCGCCCTGGTGGTCGTCGGCAGCCTGAACATGGATTTCGTGGTGTCGGTCGACCGCCTGCCCGTGCCCGGCGAAACTGTGCTGGGCCGGGATTTCCGGATGATCCCCGGCGGCAAGGGCGCCAACCAGGCGTGCGCGGCGGGCAAGCTGGGCGTCGGCGCGGTGGCCGTGCGCTTGATCGGGCGGGTCGGATACGACGTCTTCGCCGACCATCTGAAGGCTAGCCTGGCCGCCGCCGGCGTGGATGTGAGCGCCGTCCACGCCACCAAGTCGCAGCCCACCGGCGTGGCCTTCATCTGGGTGGACCGGCAGGGCCAAAATTCCATCGTAGTGGCATCCGGCGCCAATTACGCGCTGGCCGCGGCGGATGTGGAAGCCATGCGCAAAGTCTTCCGCGGCGCGCGCCTGGCGATGTTCCAGTTGGAGACGCCGCTCGATACCGTGGCAGCCGCGCTGGCCCTGGCGCGCGAAGAAGGCTTGCTCACCATGCTGGATCCGGCGCCGGCACAGCCGTTGCGCGCCGAATTGCTGGCGCGCGTGGACATCCTCACGCCCAACGAAAACGAGGCGCTGATGCTGCTGGGCCGCCCTCCCGCGCGCGTCTCGCGCGATGAGGCGCCGGAACTGGCGGAGGCTTTGCGGAAGCTCGGACCCCGCAGCGTGGTATTGAAGCTGGGCGATCGAGGTTCCTACTACTGCGGCGATGCACGGTGCTTCCATACGTCCGCCTTTCCGGTCGAAGTGCGCGATTCGACCGCGGCCGGCGATACCTTCAACGCCGGGCTGGCCGTGGCTCTGGCGGAAGGGCAGCCGTTGGACCACGCGGTCCTGTTCGCCAACGCCGCCGCCGCGATTTCCGTCACGCGCCTGGGCGCCCAAGCTTCTGCTCCCACGCGCGCCGAAGTGGACCGCATGATCGGTGAACCTGCCTGATCGCTGGAATATATGGTGGGGCAGACCCCCTGGTCTGCACGGGTCCCCCTGGACCCGTTCTTCGAAGAATCACAGAGGGTCGGCCACGGGAAAACTAAGAGACACGAGGCCGTTTCGCCTACCAATGTAGTCGTTAATGCAGGCAAACTGACCCACTACCTCTGGAACCAAGCCGGACACGGCCACACGCGCCACATCGGTTTCCGGAGTCGTGCGCCACTCCAGCCTGAGGCATGCAGTGGAGCGGTCACCAATCTCGGATCCCCGGCATCCCACTGAAAATAAATAAAAACACTCACACGATCCCCGTCCCCGCGCACACGCCCATGCTACTCTCAGGCCGGAATGGAACACACCACCGAAATCCCCCTGACCACGGTCCAGCAATGCGTCGTCACTGCCTTGGCCGCCGGTTCGACCATCACCGCCGCCGCTGAGGCAAACGGCATCCAACGCATCACCGTCTACCGCTGGATGAAGACCTGCAAGCCCTTCTCCGCCGCGCTCCACCGCGCCCGCGCCGAGTTCCTCCTCGCCACTCGCGACAAGCTCTACCATCTGAGCAGCCGCGCCCTGGACTCCCTCCTCGCCATCCTCGACAACCCCAAGTCGTCGCCCGCCGTCCTGCTGCGGACCTCCATGTTCATTTTGCAACGCCCCCAGATGCCCAAAACCGGCTGGTCCATGCCCGAACCTGCCCCCAATCCGGACGGCGAAAAGCTGGTCGACTCAGCCATTATTGAGCAGGACTATGACAGCCTTCCAGGCCTCTCCGGCATCGAGAGGCAAGAAGAACGAACGCCGCCGCCGAATCGGCCCCTCCGGAACCGCCGCCGCCCGCGGAACCGCCCGTCCCGGCCCCTTCCGATTCAACCGGATGTAACGAAATGTTACACGGTTTGCCAAATTGCGATGACGTTGCACCGGCCGCGTGTGATCCTACCGCCACCATCCACGCGCAATACCGCCATGCGAACGAGAATGCCGGCCGAAACCGAAGAAATCCTGGACCCAGCCCGTCATCTGGAATTAGCTTTTCCCTGCCAAACTTTTCTTATTCTTGTTGGCTTTCGGCCGCGGTGGTCGCCATCGGGCAAGGCGTAGCCGGCATCTTGGTGAGAAAGCTAACATGTGTGCGCAACAGTGTGAGCACGGCACGTTCAGAGCGTGCGCCATGTTTTGCTAAACTGGTGGCCTGTGGAACCGCACCCGGAACTCTACCAAGCTCTCTTTCAAGCGCGTAAGCAAACCGACAGCCTGTTCGACTTGATCGATCCAGCCGCGCTGTATGCGCGTCCCATCCCGGAACGGCATCGCCTTATCTTCTATCTCGGCCATCTGGAGGCGTTCGATTGGAACCTGCTTGGCGGCGCACTCGATTTGCCCGCGTTTGATACCGGTTTCGACCGCTTATTCTCGTTCGGTATAGACCCGGACTCCGGCGATCTGCCCACGGATCAACCCGCGGACTGGCCCGCCGCCGATGCAGTGCGCCACTACAATGCGCGCGTGCGTGGCGCGCTGGACGCCGCCCTAGCGCATGTGCCAGATGAACTGATGCACGTGGCCGTCGAGCATCGCCTGATGCACGCCGAAACCTTCGCCTACATCCTGCATCATCTGCCGTTCGAACAAAAGTTGCCGCCCGTGTTTTCAATGCTTTCAAGTGTCTCGTCCGGACTCGCGCCCCAAATCCGCATGGTGGAGATCCCCGGCGGCCCGGCTACACTGGGCCGCAAACACGGCCAGGGTTTCGGCTGGGATAATGAGTTCGACCAGCATCAGGTGGACGTTCCGGCTTTCGCCATCGCGGAACACAAAGTCACCAACGGCGACTATCTGGAGTTCGTCCAGGCCGGCGCCGCCGCGCCGCATTTCTGGACCTGCCGAGCCATCCGTAGCGAGGCCGAATGGTGCCATCGCGGCATGTTCGAGGACATTCCGCTGCCTCTCGATTGGCCCGTCTATGTCACCTATGAGCAGGCGCAGGCCTACGCCCGTTGGAAGGGCAAGTCGCTGCCCACCGAAGCGCAGTTTCATCGCGCCGCATACGATGGCGACCACGCCAGCTTCGCTAGCGGGAACGTGGATTTTCGAGGCTGGGATCCGGAGCCGGTCACGGCTTCGCCGCCGAATCGTTTCGGCGTTTCGCAGCTCGTCGGCAACGGCTGGGAGTGGACCGCCACGCGCTTCGGCCCGTTCGCCGGCTTCCAACCGTTCTCGTTTTATCCCGGCTACTCGGCCAATTTCTTCGACGGCCGGCATTACGTGCTGAAGGGCGGTTCGCCGCGCACCGCCCGATGCCTGCTGCGCCCCAGCTTCCGCAACTGGTTCCGCCCGGCATATCCATATATCTACGCAACCTTCCGGCTGCTTGAGAATTGATTGAGAATTGAGCATGTTTCGAGACGACGTGCGCGCAGGCTTGAGCCAGGCGGGGCAGAAACAGCTACCCTGCCAATATTTCTACGACGATACCGGCACGGCCCTGTTTGAGGCCATCACCGTGCTGCCGGAGTACGGCCTGACGCGCGCCGACATGCGCTTGATTCGGCGCCTCGCGCCGGAGCTGGCGGGCTGCCTGCCCGCGCCGGCGGCCGTCGCGGAGCTGGGCAGCGGCAGCGGCTGGAAAACGAGGCGGATTCTCGAATCGTTGGCACTTCGCGCACCGGTGGCATACTATCCTATCGATGTCTCGGCGTCCGCGCTGGCCCGTTGCGCGCTGGAGATGGCCTCGGTCGCCGATGTCCATCCCGTCGAAGACTCGTATTTGAACGGCCTGCGCCAGGCGGTTAGCGGCAGACGCCCCGGCCAGCCGCTGTTGGTGCTGTTCCTGGGCAGCACCATCGGAAATTTCGAACGCGCCGCCGCGCAGGATTTCCTGACCGAAGTGCGCGCCTGTCTCATGCCCGGCGACGCTTTGCTGCTGGGCACGGACCTGATCAAGCCGCTGTCCCGCATGCTGCTGGCCTATGACGATCCCGCGGGCGTCACCGCCGCCTTCAACCGGAACCTGCTGGCGCGCATCAACCGCGAGTTGAACGGAGATTTCGCGCTCCGGAGTTTCGCGCACGAAGCGCGCTGGAATCAACGCCACCGGCGCGTCGAAATGCATCTGCGGTCGCTCAAGGCGCAGCGCGTTTCCATCCGCGCCGCAGCCTTCGAGTGCGAGCTGCATAAGGACGAAACCATTTGGACGGAGTCCTGCCACAAGTTCCACGCCGCGGAGATCCCCGAGATGGCGGCCGCGGCGGGCTTCGCGTGCCGGGCGCAATGGCTGGACGACACTTGGGCCTTCGCCGAGAGCCTGTTGACCGCGTGAGCGCCGTCGTCGAGTTTCGCGCCGTGTCATACCGCATCGGCGTGCGCGAGATCCTGAAGAGTCTGACGCTCTCGGTCGAAGCCGGCGAGACGCTGGTGCTGCTGGGCCGCAGCGGTTCCGGCAAAACCACCGCGCTCAAAATGGTGAATGGCTTGCTGTATCCCAGCGCCGGCGAGGTGTTGGTGGATGGCACGCCGACCACCGCATGGGAGCCTGTGCGGCTGAAGCGCCGCATCGGCTACGTCATTCAGGAGATCGGGTTGTTTCCGCATTACACGGTCGCGGAAAACGTCGGTCTGGTCCCGCGCCTCGAAAAATGGGACGAGCTACGCATCCGCGAGCGCGTGGACGCCCTGCTCCGCCAGGTGGGTCTCGATCCGGAGCAGTTCGCCGCGCGCTATCCGGCGCAACTTTCCGGAGGCCAGCGGCAACGCGTAGGCGTAGCGCGGGCGCTGGCGGCCGATCCCTCCGTGCTGTTGTTCGACGAGCCGTTCGGGGCCGTCGATCCCGTCACGCGCCTGGACTTGCAGAAGCAATTTCTGGCGCTGCGCCAGGATCTTGGAAAAACCTCCATCTTTGTGACGCACGATGTGCGGGAGGCGCTGATGTTGGCCACGCGCATCGCTTTGCTTTGCGATGGCGCGCTCGAATTGTTGGCCACGCCGCGGCAGTTCCTGGACGCCCGCGGCGATGAGGCGCAAGCCTTCCTGGAGTGCCTGGCTTGGAAAGCGGACCGGCAATGAATTCAAGTCTGGCAAGCGAGATCGCGCAACTCACGCTGGAGCATCTGACGCTGGTGCTCGTTTCCATGGCCATCGCTATCGCCGCAGCCGTGCCAGCCGGCATTCTGATCACACGGCGCGCGGCGTGGCGTCCATGGCTGCTGGGATTCGCCAACGTGATGCAGACCATCCCCAGCCTGGCACTGTTCGGTTTTCTGATCCCCGTGCCGTTGATCGGCGGCATCGGCAAGCGCACGGCCATCGTGGCCTTGGTGCTCTATGCGCTGCTGCCGATCATGCGGAATACGCTGGTGGGCATCCTCGGCGTGGACGCCGCCGTGCGCGAATCGGCGGTGGCCATGGGCATGACCGGACGCCAACTCTTGTGGCGCGTGGAGATGCCATTGGCCGCGCGCACCATTCTGGCCGGCATCCGGGTGGCTACCGTGACGACCATCGGCACAGCTACGATAGCGGCAGCCATTGGCGGCGGAGGCTTGGGCGTCTTCATCTTCCGCGGGATAGCCTCAGTGGATACCGCCCAGATCCTGGCGGGCGCGGTGCCCGCCGCGTGTATCGCGCTGGCGGCGGATGGCGCGCTGGGTTGGGTAGAGCGGCGCCTTACCCGATAATGATGCCTTACCCGATGATAAGTGACAAGCCTTATCGCCGCTGCGGGGGCCAAGGGCCTCTCGACCGATGCTCTTGTTTTCGAGGCGCTCGACAAGATTCTCGCCGAAAACGCCAGCGGTGCAGCCGTCCGGCCCCAACAGCCGGCCCATCTCGCAAACCATTCGACACATTTGGAGCGATATGCCTGTCGATGTGCGGGCCAAGCTGCCACGTGATGGAGCCAGCTAAGTCGATCACTACGTCTATGGGCTGCCCAAGAGCGGCCGGTGAGAGCAGTCTTTGCCGACACCTTCAATGCTTTTCCGCAGACCCATGGCTGCGCAGCCGGGCAGCGGCGACGGTGCGCAGCCTTCTTGTCGATCTGGAAATCCGCGTGATTCCGCAAAGCCGGACTTCCTTTTTGACGGGGCTGGAACTCTATGCATTGCGGCCCGACAAGGGATATAGCCTGGTCGATTGCATTTCAATGCAAACGATGCGCAAGGAAGGGCTGACTGAGGTTCTCACCAACGACCGGCATTTTGAGCAGGAAGGTTTCAAGGCACTGTTCCGCGATTCCTAGACCTAGACTTGAAGCCCAGAATGCCAACAACATGGCCGAAGCCCGGTCGGTCAGGCCTTCCGAATTCGCGCTGCCCCGATGGGCTTGAGCGTGCAGGCACACTTATGCGCCTGTCGTGGATACCAGCCGAACACCGCGGAGGCCCGCAATCGCCGTAGAGCGACATTCGTCGTCCCAGGCATCCATGCATATTAGCGCGCCCACGTCGCACTGGGCGAGAGCGGGTGGCTCGTGTATCGAGTGATCGCCCTCCAAGCGCCAAATCCCGGTACAAACGACGGTCGATTTGATATCCACAACAATTGTGTGTATACTGCAAGTGTCGAAGCAAAAGAAATAAGCGCACATTCCATGAGCAAGCGCATCAACATCGTCCTTCCTGACGAGACCGTCGCAGTGCTTGGCCGCGTCGCGGCCAAGGGCGCAAGGAGCCGGTTCATCGATCAAGCGGTGCGGCACTTTGTCGAGACGCAGGGCAAGCAAACTCTTCGCGAGCAGCTTAAAGCCGGTTACTGCGCCAATGCCGAGCGCGATCTTGCGGTTGCGGCCGAGTGGTTCCCGCTGGAAGAAGAAGCCTGGGGCGCCTTCGAGGCTTCTCGTGAGCCGCGGAAAACCACAAGAGCCAAACGGACATGACGTTTCCCCATAGGGGAGATATCCACCTCGTCGAGTTTGATCCGGCCCGCGGCCACGAGATCCAAAAAACGCGGCCGGCCCTCATCATCCAGAACGACATCGGCAACGAGTACAGCCAGGTCACCATCGTGGCGGCGATCACTTCGAAACTGTCGGCGACGCCATACCCTGTGGAGGTGGTCGTAGCGCCCAGCAAGGGGAACGGCCTTTCCGCGCCATCCGCTATCCAGCTAAGCCAGGTCCGTTCAGTGGACCGCGAGCGGCTTGTGAGGCGTCTCGGATCTCTCGACGCGGCGGCCATGCTCAAGGTCGATCGGGCGCTGAAAATAAGCCTTGGCCTGGTCGATCTCTAAGTGACTGCCAACCGCTGATGGCCGGTCGTTTGTCCACTCGCCAAATGTCCGAGCGCAATGCCGCAATGGCCTAGATAGTAGGTCGTCCATCGGAGACCAGAAACAGAATCGCTCCTGATCGGCGGCATCGGCAAGCGCACGGCCATCGTAGCCTTGGTGCTCTACGCCCTGCTCCCGATCATGCGGAATGCTGGTGGGCATCCTCGGCGTGGGCGCTGCCGTGCGCGAATCGGCGTGGCCATGGGAATGACCGGACGCCAGCTCTTATGGCGCGTGGAGATGCCTCTAGCCGCCCGCGCCATTCTGGCTGGTATCCGCGTGGCGACGGTGACGACCATCGGCACAGCTACGATAGCGGCAGCCATTGGCGGCGGAGGCTTGGGCGTCTTCATCTTCCGCGGGATAGCCTCAGTGGATACCGCCCAGATCCTGGCGGGCGCGGTGCCCGCCGCGT
>Ga0302324_100030613_pt1 | contig 10168 bp, 8 predicted proteins | sample Palsa_T0_1_FD_201949 | JGI IMG/M metagenome (GOLD analysis project Ga0302324, IMG submission 201949) | Peat permafrost microbial communities from Stordalen Mire near Abisko, Sweden - Palsa_T0_1 | ecosystem: Environmental > Terrestrial > Soil > Palsa > Peat permafrost | place: Sweden: Abisko... | reverse complement strand
AGAGCTTCCCGCTCTTCGCATCCCAGTCGAGCGGCAGCAGGCCGTCGAGGTGCTTCATGCCGGCAACCTTCGCGCTGATCGAAGGCGGGTTATCAGATGCCGGCGGATTTAGTGTCTGGGCAGGGGCGTTTGCAGCGAGAAGGAGAGCCAGGACGGGGAGTTTGCGCATGGTCCCTTCTAGCATGAAACGCGCCGGCGCAAAAAGACAATTGCGCACAAGGTCCGGTTTGGGTATGCGGGTCGCGCAGCCTGCATCCGCCAGGCGAAAATCGTCGTCTAAAAGGGCAAGCTGGTCTCCCAACCAAAATCTTGAGGTCCATTCATGAGCTTGATGAGCCGGACGAGCTTTGCTTCGCGCCTCCTGCTGCGATCTATCAGCCTGCGGAACTCCGATTCCAACTCCGTCGCTCTGGCCTGCCCTGTCTCAACGATTTCGACGTATTCGATACCTGTGGCCCTAGGGCGTTTTATTGCGATTGCAATTCTTCTCATGGCGGGGCTGGTTGCAGCGCCCTGCAGCCGTGCGCAGGGACCGACCGGATCGCCTTCCGACCAGGCCCCCGCTCAGGGCATCGATGCGCAGCCGGATGCCCCACCCCCGCCCATCCAGTTCGTCAACACTATTCCGCCCGACCAGCTCGCATTCCTCAAAGATTATGACGGCAAGTCGACCAAGGATCTCCGCAAGGACAAGCGCTTCCACAAGTTGATGAACGAGATCACGCCGCGGACCGAGTACCACTACGGATACGATATGCCGCTGTCGACGGCGGTGGATGAAACGCTTGGTGGGCCGCCATTGCCCGTGAACGTACGCGATGGCCGCTATGTGATGGCGGCAGCCAATACCAACGCGTTTAAAGGCGGCAAGGGTTTCGTCTGGTTCGATCTGCAGGCGGGAATCGGGGTCGGCGGCGTCTATTTTCACCCCACCAACGGCGAACCCACGCCAACGCTGGCCATATACTCGCGCCAGATCAAGGCAACTGACCTGGGCATCAGCCAGTTCCCCGAGGCGTTTGCCCAGGATCTTGCCCAGTGGTCGCTCGTCACAGGTATGCGGCCGGTCACGGTGCGGTATTTCATCCCCGATAACGGCAGGAAATATGTGCTGCTCCACGATGAGGACTACTGCGCCCACCCCGAGATTGCGCCCGCGCGGCCCAGCGGCGGGTGCGAGCAACTGAATGCCGACGCCGCCGACGCGGACATGAACGGCGCCTACTTCATGCAGGAGACGGGCAACCTTGCCAACGCAACGGCGTTCATGCTGGGTCCGGACCAGGTGGCGTGGATCAGCTTCAGAACCCGGACATGCGGAGCTGGGCTTGCGTGCGAGATTCGCGTAACCCGCCAGCGCACGCGGGCGCTCATCGGGCAGCGGAGATAGGGAAGATGGGAAACGCGAGGCCCGGGCGCGAGAGCTGAAGATTCTCTGGGATCATATGGTCCGTATGAACCATTATGGTAATATTGATTAGAATGATTGGAGGCCGCGATGGTCACTGAGGTGAGTGCAGTCCAGTTTCGCCAGAATCTGGGGGAGATGCTCAACCAGGTGCAGTATCGGAACGACAGCATTATCGTGAATAAAGACGGCAAGCCTGTTGCGGCTCTGGTTGGTGCAGATCTCTTCGCGCGCATTCGCGCTCTGCGCGATCGATTTGACGAGTTGAGCGCCCGCGTTGCTCAGGATTTCGCGGGAGTGCCAGCCGACGAGGGCATGGCCGAAATTGACGCGGCGGTTGCAAGAGAACGGCGACGCTGATGGCGGGTGTGCGGGTGGTTCTGGACACCAATGTTCTGGTGTCGGGGCTGGCCTATCCGGCGGGCATCCCGGGACGGATCGTCGGCACTTGGCGGCGAGGCGGAATCGAAGTTGTCTTGTCCCGATACATCCTGGATGAGATGGTTCGTGTGCTGCCGCGGCTCTCGAGCATTAAGCGGACCCCCACCGAGATTCGCGACCTCGCAGACAGCTTCATGTTTCTTGCGGAGATGGTCGAGCCACACAGTGAACGGGACGAGACTTTGCGGGACGAAGCCGATCAACTGATTCTGGGAACTTTGCGCGCATCGAAGGCCGACTACCTTATTACTGGGGATAAAGATCTGCTGGCGCTCAGCGATCGGTATCCCATTGTGACTCCAGCGGCATTTTGGGAGCGGCATGGCGATTAGTAGGTTCGCCGAAAAAACCCAGATCTCAAGAGCGAAAGATCAGTCTCGCGCTATCCTTTACGCATTGTTTCCGCACATCCCTTACACTTCCGCGCGAGCTTGAACGAGTGCTTTCGCCACAGGTCTCCCCATCTGCCGTTGTCCAAATTCGGCCATGCCTGTCCGAACTCGCACAGCAGCCGGGCCGCAGACACAGGCCTGCAGCGTCGATCTTCCTCGCAACACCTTTGTTTCCCTTCGACAGGGCTATGGTGAGCGACGTGCAAGCTCAAGCGTGAATCAGCTCTGAATTCTAGCTGGAATCCAGCGCGGTATCCGCCAGTTTGCGTGGAGGCTTGCATGGGAACCCTGATCCAGAATCTTCTCCAGGACCTTCGCTTTACGTTCAGACAGTTGGGTCGCGCGCCCGCCTTTTTTGCGACGGCAGTGCTGACGCTTGCACTGGGCATTGGGGTCAACACGGCAATCTTCAGCATCGTAGACTCCCTGTTGCTGCGGCCGCTGCCCGTCGCCAGTCCGCAGCAGATCGCCGAACTGGCGCAGGCGCAGAATCACGGACCGCAATTCCCTCTCTTCTCCTGGCCGGAGTACCGCGCCATTCGCGCCCAGACCCAGGGCTCATTCAGCGGTATCGCCATGAATGCGACCGGGCTCGACGGATTTGCCACCAACGGCATGCAGCCGCAGCGCATCCTCACCTCCTACGTGAGCGGAAACTTCTTCAGCGTGCTTGGACTCAAACCGGCGGCCGGCCGCCTGTTCCTGCCCAGCGAGGGCGAAGTGCTGGGCAGCGATCCCATCATCGTTCTCGACTACGACTTCTGGATGCAGCAATTCAACGGCGACACCAGCGTGGTGGGCCGCTCGGCGACCATCGACGGACACCCCCTCACGATTGTTGGCGTTGCGCCAAAGGGGTTCCACGGGGTGCAGAGCTTTATCAGCGTGGGCGCCTACATGCCGCTTTCGCAGTTGGTCATCTCCGGCGCGCCGGTCGCCACGTTGAACGACTGGCAGAACCGCGGATTCCAAATCTATGCCCGCCTTCGCCCCGGGGCCACCCTCGCGCAGGCCGATGCCGAGTTGAGCGTAGCCGCGCGCGATATGATGCGTCAGCAGCCGGAAATGGAAAAGAACCTGACCATGGAGGCATTCTCAGAACCTTCCATGCGCATTGTCACCGGCGATCCCAAGACCATGTACATTATGGCCGCGTTGTTTCTCTCGCTGGCCGGCATGGTGCTGCTGCTGGCCTGCGTCAACGTAGCCAATCTGGTGCTGGTCCGCGCCACCAACCGCGAGCGTGAGATGGCTATTCGCACGGCACTCGGCGCACGTCGGTCGCGGCTGCTGGCACAAATGGTTACAGAAAGCGTGACCCTGGCGCTGATTGGCGGAGCCATGGGCGTGGCCTTGGGAATCTGGTCAAGCAGCGTGCTCGGCCACCTGGATATCCACGCCGATCTGCCCGTGCGGCTGGCCTTCGACTTCGACTGGCGCATCTTCCTCTACTCGTTCTCCATCGCCCTCGCGGCGGGAATCGTCGTCGGCGTCGTGCCATGGGTCAAGATGGCCAGGAGCAATGTGAACACCATCCTTCACGAAGGCAGCCGCGGCATTGCGCGCGGACGCCACTGGTTCCGCGACGGCCTGGTAGCGATGCAGATTGCCGGATCACTCGTTCTGCTGGTGGTCACCGGGCTGTTTGTGCGCAGCCTGTCTGCAATGCAGACCATGGACCTTGGCTTTAAGCCGGATCATGTGCTCAACCTGGCCGCCGACGCGAACCAAATTGGGATGACCGCCGCGCAGGCCCGCGACCTGGCCAACAATATCAACGCCCGTCTACACCAGATAGGCGGCGTCGAGGCGGTGAGCAACGCCAGCCAGGTTCCGCTCGGCTACCTCGGCAACGGCGGCGATACGATGATAATCGACGGCGCTCCTGCACCCACCGATCCCGCCGCATTCGGCGCCGGATTCAACGTAATCTCGCCGGAGTATTTCCAGGTAATGGGCACTGACGTTGTGCGCGGTCGCGCATTCACCCCCTCTGACGACGCGCACGGCCGCGACGTTGCTATCGTCAGCGAGTCCACGGCCAAAAAGTACTGGCCCGGCCAGGACGCCATCGGCCATACCTTCCGCACGGGGACGGACAAGAATCGCAAGCTCGAGGTGGTCGGCATTGTGCGCGACGCTGAGTTCCAGCTATTTGGCGGCGCAAAAACGCGGCCCTTCTTCTATCTGCCCTACGCACAGCACTTCGAAGGGAACACGCTGATGGTCTTCCAGCTGAAGACGGCAGGCGATCCGATGGCGCTGGCGCAGACGGCGGAGAAGGCCATCCATTCGCTCGCGCCCGAGCTGCCCCTGTTCGAGGTGCAGACCATGCGGCAGGGTATCTACACCCTCAACGGGCTGCTGCTGTTCCAGATCGGCGCCGCGCTGGCCGCGGTCATGGGCGGGCTGGGATTGACGCTCGCCGTCATCGGTCTCTATGGCGTGGTCTCCTATGCGGTCGGCCTGCGCGTACACGAGATCGGCCTGCGCATGGCCCTGGGAGCCACAAGGGCGTCGGTCTTCGGCATGATCTACCGCCAGTCCATGGTCATTGTCATCATCGGACTCGGAATCGGCATGGCGCTCGCCTTGCTGGCAGCCAAAGCCGCAGGCAGCTTCGTGGTCGTCAACGTCTGGGATCCGCTGACGTATGCCGTGGTTGGGACCGCCTTGGCCCTCGCCGCCCTCGCAGCCTGCTACCTGCCCGCGCGCCGTGCCATGGCCGTCGAGCCCATGACCGCGCTGCGCGAGGACTAAGGCGGGAAACGCGCAGTAGCACTGCTCCTGGTCGAGAATTGAGGCGGCCGGCCGACCCAGGTTGCTTCCGGGAAGGGCATTTCCCGGTACATGTATTTGGAGTGGGGCATCGCCTCTGATTTGTCAGGGGTTGTGAGTACCACGTGCGACATATACCGGCTCCTTTGCAATGTTCAGCTTTGGATCGAGTGGGATATATTTGAGTTCCGCTCAGTTCCCCAGCGGACACGTCCGCCCCATCGCCCAGCGAGGACGCCTTGGAGAGCCAGCCAACCATCGTAGCGCTTCTCGACGCAGCCGAAAGCGGCAGCAAACCTGCCGCGGACGCGCTGTTCAGCGCCCTTTATTCCGAACTGCACCGGCTGGCACGGTGTGAATTGGCGCACCAGGGAATGCCAGTGAGCCTGAGCGCCACCACCTTGCTGCACAAGGCGTATATCGAAATCGCAGGCCGAGAGGGAACTTCCTTTCCGGATTGCAACCGGTTTATGGGGTATGCCGCGCGTGTGATGCGGGGGCTCGTGATTGACTACGCTCGAAATCGGCAGGCACAAAAACGGGGAGGCAAGTTCGAGTTCACCACTCTGACTGACCAGCACGTCGAGACCATTGTGGATGACCGTCAGCTCAGCCGTCTGGGCGGGGCGCTGGACCAGCTCGCCGAGCTCGACGCATCGCTGTCCGAGATTGTCGATTTGAAGTTCTTCTGCGGTTTATCGCTATCGGAAATCGCCGCGATGCGAGGAATATCGGAACGAACGGCGCAGAGGCAGTGGGAGAAGGCGCGCATCTACCTGCACCGGAATATGCAGACGGACTGGGAAGGCTAACGCAGATGTGTCCGCTGGATGCAGCTCAATGGCGCGAAGTGAACACCTGGCTGGATCACGGGCTGGCGCTTCCCGAGAGTGAGCGTGCGCCGTGGCTGGACTCGATCCGAGCCGAAAACCCTGAGACCGCCCGCCTCCTGGAAGAATTGCTGAGCGAGCACCGCGCTCTCGCGGCGGAACACTTCCTTGAGGGATCGCTGGCGACTTTCATGACCGGATCTCCCTGGATTGGTCAAACCGTGGGTGCTTACACTTTGATGGCCTCCATCGGCCAGGGCGGGATGGGAAGCGTATGGCTGGCCAGGCGCAGCGATGGCCGTTTCGAGCGACAGGTTGCGATCAAGTTTCTCAGCATCGCCGTAGGCAGCGAGACGGGCGTACAGCGCTTCCGGCGCGAGGGAAGAATCCTCGGTCAACTGACCCATCCTCACATTGCGGAATTGATCGATGCGGGCGTGACCGATCGCGGCGAACCGTACCTGGTACTCGAATATGTCGAAGGCGAGCCCATCGACACGTACTGCGACCGAAGATCCCTGAACGTCGAGGCGCGCATCCGTCTTTTCCGGGACGTGCTCCTTGCGGTTGCGCACGCGCATACTAACCTGGTTGTGCACCGGGACATCAAGCCATCCAACGTCCTCGTCGACAAGGATGGTCAGGTCAAGCTTCTGGACTTCGGTATCGCCGCGCTCCTCCAGAGCGAAGGGACTGCACCTGCCGCCACCCGCTTGACGCTGGAAGGCGCAGCCGGTCTTACCCCCCTCTTTGCTTCTCCCGAGCAGATTTCCGGCGGGTCCATTACCACGGCCACCGACGTTTATTCCCTGGGGGTGCTGCTCTTTCTCTTGCTGACCGGCCAGCACCCAACAGGTCCGGGCCCGCACTCTGCGGCGGATTTGGTCCGAGCGATCACCGAGAAGGAGACGCCGTCCGGGTCGGGGACAACCGGCTCCAACGGCGCGGAAGCACGGGCTAAAGCGCGGGCTGCTACACCGGAAAAGCTTCGGCGCCAGCTTCACGGCGATCCGGATATCATTATGGCCAAGGCTCTGCGAAAAGACCCGCGAGAGCGCTATCCGTCGGCAGCCGCGATGGCGGAGGACCTTCGCCGCTACCTCGGGCATGAGCCAATCCACGCTCGACCGGAAACGCTGCTCTATGTCGGAACCAGGTTCCTGCGGCGCCAATGGGCTTCCGTATCCGCGGTGGCGATCGTCGTCGCCAGCCTCGCGGCGGGCTTGTATTTCGCGAATCATGAACGTGCCATCGCGGAACAGCGGTTCGCGCAGCTCAGGCAGCTTTCCGTTCAGGTCTTCGATCTGGATACAAGCATTCGAAGGCTTCCGGGATCGACAGCGGCCAGAGAGCATCTTGTGTCGATCGCTCTCAAGTATCTGGATGGGCTGGCAGACAGCGTTCACGGTAATCCTGAGCTGATGGAGGAAATTGGTGAAGGATATCTGCGTGTCGCCCGAGTCGAAGGAGTGCCGACCGACCTCAACCTCGGCGAACCCGCGAAGGCCGAAGCCAGCCTGACAAAGGCAGACCAAGTGACCGATCGGCTGCTTACAACCCGTCCGAAGAGTGCGAGCGCGCTGTTTCTGTCAGCCGCGATAGCGAATGCGCGCATGATCCTTGCCCAGGAGGAGCATCGCAACGGGGATGCGGCAGCGCAGGCGAAGAGATCCGCGGAACGGCTGGACGCCTGCCTGAAGCTTGGCCCATTGCACGGCGAGCAACTGAAAACCGCGACTGCCCTCTATTTGAACATCGGCATGGCCGAAGTCAACATGCATTCGTATGCGAACGCCATCCCGTATGCTCATCGCGTAGTCGAGATGAGCCGCGCCATGCCGTCGCCTGAGATTCGAACCGCACAAGGGCTCACATTGCTTAGCGAGTCGGAGCGATACGAGGGCGACCTGGACGGAGCACTGCGCGATATCGATGAAGCCAAAAGCCTGGTGGAGAAGGCGACGTCCGCTGACCCGGGTGGACGCATGCTCGACGAGTTCGGCATCCTGCTGCGCGAGGGTCTCCTGCTGGGCGAAGACGGGGCCGTGAATCTCGGCCGGCCGCGGGACGCTGTCGATCCTCTGCAAAAGGCGTTCGACATGGCGGAAAGCGTCGCCGAGAAGGACCCGCAGGATGCGGTCAGCCGGGAGCGCCTGATCAATGCCGCCATTCCGCTGGGCAATGTTCTTCGCGTTTGGGATCCTGTCCGGGCGATGGCGGTTTACGAACTTGCCCTGAGGCGTAGTCGCGAAGCTGGGACGGGCGTGACCATGATGCGGAAGCGGGCGCTCCTGCTGGCGAACTCATCCGGCGCGTTGCTCCGTTTGCATCGCTACCGCGAGGCCCGGCAACGCACCTTGGAAAGCCTCGCCATTCTTCGCCAGACGGACGATTATCCCGCCGGAAAGCTTTCGCTCGACAGTGAAGCCTATGTTGCGTTGTCAGCCTGGGCGGATTATCAGGCCGCAACGAGAGCCCTGGGCAGCGCTATCGACGGCGACGAGCGTCTTCTCTCGCTCATTATGGCCGCCAAACCGGCGACGGACACGGACCTGCGCGATGCGCCCAGGCTGTCCCGTCTCTACCAAACCCTGGCCGAGCTCGATCGTCGCGCCGGTCACGAAGTTCGAGCTCAGGAGATGGACTCGCGCCGTCTGGCGCTCTGGGAAGCCTGGGATCGCAAACTCCCCGGTAACCCATTCATCCACCGACAACTTGGCGCGGTCTTGTCGCAACAATAAAGCCGGTTTCCCGCGGTATCCGCGCGCGCCCTGCGACGTTTTCTAATTTTCTTTTCTCCCCGCTGTCGTCCTTTGCCTGCCGTTTTCGATTCTCCGTACAGAACCACAAAACCCGGAACTCGCTGATCGGGTGAAACCCGGACCGTGAGCAAGCCGGACTCGGAGGCGAAAATGAAACGTACACTGATCCTGCTTTACGGCATCCTCTGCTATCTAATCTTCCTCGCAGTTTTCCTTCTGGCCATTCGATTCGTCTGGATGATGGATCTCCTCGAGCCAGCCCCAGCTTGGGGGCGCAGCATATTGATCGACGCAGCTCTGCTGGGAGTTTTCGCTGTTCAGCACAGCGTCATGGCGCGGCAGGGCTTCAAACGAGCGTGGACCCGGATCGTTCCGGAGGCGGCGGAGCGCAGTACCTATGTGCTTTTCGCCAGTCTGGCGCTGCTGGCCGTCATCGAACTCTGGCAGCCTCTGCCGGGTGTCATTTGGCGCGTGGAAAACCCTTCCGCCGTTCTGGTGCTGAAAATTCTTTTCGGGTTTGGCTGGCTTTTGGTCCTTGTGTGCACGTTCCTCATCGACCATTTCGATCTGTTCGGCCTGAAAAAGACGTGGCTCTACTGGCAAGGCATTTCCTACGAACCTCCGAGCTTCAGAACTCCCGGCCCCTATCGCCTGGTGCGTCATCCGCTCTACCTTGGATTTCTCATCGCCTTCTGGAGCGCACCGGTGATGACCTCCGGACACCTGTTCTTTGCGGTGATGTGCACTGCCTATATTGTGGTGGCCATCCAGTTCGAGGAGCGCGATCTCATCAAATTCCACGGCGAAGACTACAGAGCCTATCGAAGAGGTGTCTCCATGCTCGTTCCGCTGCCGACGAAGAAGAAAGAGATCCCGTTGGTCAGCGATAGACGGACGTCAAACATGTGATCTTTTTGCAGACTCATCCGGGCATCTGGAGACACAACATCGGCGACCCTGCGACCCAACCTCAGATGAGGAGCGACAAGTCGGTCAGTGCCTACAGATCCCCGGAAAGCCTCGACCGGCTCGCAGATGCGATGAGCAAATTATGCCTTGCGCCGCGCGCGAACGGCCTCGGCGAGTTCCTTGAGCAGGCCGTGGGTTTCGTTCCAGTCGATGCAGGCGTCGGTGATGCTCTGGCCGTAGACGAGTGGCTTGCCGGGCACGATAGGCTGCGCGCCGGCCACCAGGTTGCTCTCGATCATCACACCCATAACGCGCTTGTCCCCCGAGGCAATCTGCCCAGCGACGTCGTGGCCGACAATCGCCTGGCGCGTATAGTCCTTGCTCGAGTTGGCGTGGCTCAGATCGATCATGATGCGCGGCAGTACGCCGGCCTTCTCCATCTCCGCTGCTGTCTCGGCTACGCTGGCGGCGTCGTAGTTGGTCAGCTTCTTGCCGCCGCGCAAAATGATGTGGCAGTCCGGATTCCCCGTGGTTACGAAGATGGCTGACTGGCCGTGCTTCGAGTTGCCGAGGAAGGTGTGCGAGTAGCCGGCCGAGAGAATGGCGTCGATGGCCACCTGCACGTCGCCTGAGGTTGCGTTCTTGAAT
>Ga0302324_100030611_pt1 | contig 10168 bp, 10 predicted proteins | sample Palsa_T0_1_FD_201949 | JGI IMG/M metagenome (GOLD analysis project Ga0302324, IMG submission 201949) | Peat permafrost microbial communities from Stordalen Mire near Abisko, Sweden - Palsa_T0_1 | ecosystem: Environmental > Terrestrial > Soil > Palsa > Peat permafrost | place: Sweden: Abisko... | reverse complement strand
CTATCTGCGCGGCGATCCACGGGTGTGTTCGATGGCCAGGGCGCCGAGCCCGCAGGAGGAGGACCGCCGGCGGGTCTGCCGCGAGCGCAAGACGCTGATGGCCGAGCGCGGGCGGCACATCAACCGGATCAAGGGACTGCTCTTCGCCCAGGGGGTGTTCGGCTACGAGCCGCTGCGACGGACCAGACGCGCACGGCTGGAAGAGCTGCAGACCGGCGATGGCCGACCGCTGCCGGCGCGCCTGAAGGCAGATCGTCCGGGAGCTGGACCGGCTCGAGGTCCTGCTGGCGCAGCTGAAAGCGGTGGAGGCGGAGCGCGACGCCTTGCTGCAGCCGACGCCGGATGAGGGCGCCTCGCCGGCGGCGGTGCTGGCGCGATTGAAGGGCATCGGGCCGGACTTCGCGACGGTCCTCTGGTCGGAGGGTCTTTACCGCCACTTCGACAACCGACGGCAGCTGGCCGCCTACGCCGGTCTGGCGCCCACGCCCTGGAAGAGCGGATCGATCGATCATGAGCAGGGCGTGTCCAAGGCGGGCAACCCGCGGCTGAGAACGGCGATGGTCGAGCTGGCCTGGATGTGGCTGCAGCACCAGCCGACGTCGGCGCTCAGCCTGTGGTTCCACCAGCGCGACCAGGGCTTGGGCGGTCGCAAGCGCAAGACCACCATCGTCGCCCTAGCCCGCAAGCTCCTCGTCGCCCTGTGGCGCTACTCGAGCGCCGGCGTCGTCATCGAGGGGGCAGTGATGAAAACCGCTTAAGTCCCCGAATCCCAATCCGCGAGGACCTGATCAGTCCCGCCGGATCCAGGTGGCCGAACCGAAGTGTCCGCTGGCCTCAACAGCCGACCGGAAGAATGGTCCCGGCCTCCTGAGCCCGCCCGCCGCACGCGCGATGTTGGTGCAGCCGCCACGAGCGGCGACCGTATGTGAGTTGGATCTGGTGCACGCCATCGGGTCATCGAACGGGCTCAGACCTCGGATCCCACCAACCGACGGAGCACCGCCCTTGAACCATTAAAACTGACCCCTTGACCTCGAGCATGCCCATGTGAGCGGATTCTAGCCGCGCTGACTCATGGGTGAACGAACTAGGCTGTTGCGGCGGCCTGCTGCTCGGCCATCACCGCCATCACCCGCTGCATCAGCGCCGGATCCATCAGGGCGCTGGGCGGCTTCATCAGCTGGCGCACCTCGGCGTCGAGCCGGTGCACCTCCGGATCGCGGGCGGCGAGTTCCAGCAGCGCTAGCCCGAACTGCAGGATGAAAGGCAGGTTCGCCGGTCGCTCCCCACGCGCGGTCGGCGAGGCCAGATCGGGGATCGCCGACATCTGCCAGGCAGCGTCGATCACCGCCTCGATCCCGGCCAGGAACGCCGCGTTCATGCCCTCGAGCGGGTCGGCGGCGCCGGCGCGCGCATCCAGCAGCCGCTTCAGCTCTACCGCCTCCAGCGCTGCGACAGTCATGCCTTGGCCGTAGACCGGGTTGAAGCGGCAGATGCTGTCGCCCAGCGGAATCAGGCCGCGCGGCAGCGGGGCCAGGCGGCCGAAATGGCGCCGGATGCTCTCGCGAAAGCCGTAGCAGACCACATCGCCGATCGGCCGAGCGTGCGCGATCGCATCGCCAATCGTCGTCGTGCGCAGGCTCTCGACACTGGCCATGAACGCGCCCAGCTCGGCCGGTGGCAAACCCTCCCCGACGCTGCCTACCGACAGGATCCACAGCCCGCCCTCCAGCGGCGCCAGCAGGCCGCCGCGCGGGGCGCCCCCCGGCTTGGGCATGGTCATGACGATCTTCCAGTCGTGCGCCGCATCGGCCGGCGGCTCGAACACCTGGGTCGTATAGGCAAAGTCGACCCCGATCGTGGTGGCCTCCGGCGCAGGGCGACCCAGCGCCTCCAGCACCGCCAGCGTCGGCGCCGCGCGGCCGCTGGCGTCGACCACCAGAGCGCAGGCCAGGGTTTCGGTCTCGCCCGCGTCGCGCTCGAAGCGCACCGCGGTGACCGCCTGGCCGTCCGCGGTGGTCTCGATGCCGCGCACCCGGCAGCGCGGGCGGAACTCGACGCCGGCCGCCTCGGCCAGTTGGCGCGTCACGTACTCCAGCAACGGGCGCGAAGCCGCGTAGGTAAGCCAGCCGTGGTCGCGCGCCGGAAACGGATCGTAGCCGGGCATCTCGACCCGCGTGTCGGCGTTGGCGCGGACCTTTACGGCGCCGGCGGCGACGATGCCGTCGGTGAAGCCCGGCAGCAGGCTCTCCAGCGCCTGCTGGCCGGCGGTGAGCAGAGCGTGTACGTGTCGACCTTGCGGCGCGCCGGCGCGGTGGTCTGGCCGGTCCGGCAGGCTGTCGCGCTCAAGCACCACGACCTCGTCGAAGCGCCCGGCCAAGGCGCCCGCGGCCGCGAGGCCGCCCATGCCGGCGCCGATTACGACCGCACGCTTGCCGATTGACGCCATCATCCCCGCTCCGCGATTTCGCGGGACGCTAGGCGACCACTCCAGCCGGGTCGAGACTGTCGTTGGGGCAGGCCGAGCTTAGGCCCGGATGCCCTTGACCGCGCGGTCGGCGCCCAGCGCGCCCAGAGCGGCGCGGACGATGCCCTCGGCGTCGAGGCCGGCGGCGGCGTACATCGCGTCGGGCTTGTCCTGGTCCTGGAAGATGTCGGGCAGGGTGAGGGTGCGGATCTTCAGGCCGCGGTCCAGCACGCCGCGCTCGGCCAGCGCCTGCAGCACGAACGCGCCGAAGCCGCCGACGGCGCCCTCTTCGACCGTGATCAGCACTTCGTGCTCACGGGCGAGGCGGCCGATCAGGTCTATGTCGAGCGGCTTGGCGAAGCGGGCGTCGGCCACCGTGGTCGAATAGCCGCGCGCGGCCAGCAGGTCGGCCGCCTTCAGGCTCTCGCCAAGACGGGTGCCGAACGAGAGGATGGCGACCGAGTTGCCTTCGCGCACGACGCGGCCCTTGCCGATCTCGAGCGGCTCGGCGAACTCGGGGATCGCCACGCCGACGCCGTCGCCGCGCGGATAGCGGAAGGCGCTGGGGCGGTCGTCGATCGCCACGGCGGTGGCGACCATGTGCGCCAGCTCGGCCTCGTCCGCGGCGGCCATGACCACGAAGCCTGGCAGCTGGCCGAGGTAGCCAACGTCGAAGCTGCCGGCGTGGGTCGGGCCGTCGTCGCCCACCAGGCCAGCGCGATCGATGGCGAAGCGCACCGGCAGGCGCTGGATCGCCACGTCGTGCACCACCTGGTCGTAACCGCGCTGCAGGAAGGTTGAATAGATCGCCGCGAACGGCTTCATCCCGTCGGCCGCCAGGCCCGCGGCGAAAGTCACCGCGTGCTGCTCGGCGATGCCGACGTCGAAGGTGCGGCTGGGGAACTTCTTGGCGAACACATCCAGGCTGGTGCCGGACGGCATGGCCGCGGTGATGGCGACGATCTTGTCGTCCTTCTCCGCGTGTTTGACGAGCTCGCTCGCGAACACCGCCTGGTACTTCGGCGCGTTCGACTGGCTCTTCACCTGCACGCCGGTGACGACCTCGAACTTCTGCACCGCGTGGTACTTGTCGGGGGCATTCTCGGCCGGCTTGTAGCCGTGACCCTTCTGCGTGACCACGTGGACCAGCACCGGGCGGTCCTTGATGCCCCTCACGTTCCTCAGCACCGGGACCAGGTGGTCCAGGTTGTGCCCGTCGATCGGGCCGACGTAGTAGAAGCCAAGCTCCTCGAACAGGGTGCCGCCGGTGGCCATGCCGCGGGCGTATTCCTCGGCGCGCTTGGCCATCACCTTCAGCGGCCGCGGCAGGTGCTCGGCGATATCTTTACCCAGCCGCCGCACGCGCTGATAGGCGCCGCCGCTGACCAAGCCCGCCAGGTAGGCGCTCATGCTACCCACCGGCGGGGCGATCGACATGTCGTTGTCGTTGAGGATGACGATCAGCTGGTTGGTGCTGTCGACGGCGTTGTTCATCGCCTCATAGGCCATGCCGGCGCTCATCGAGCCGTCGCCGATCACCGCGATCACCGAGTTGTCGTCGCCGCGCTGGTCGCGGGCGACCGCGAAGCCGAGGGCCGCGGAGATGGAGGTGGCCGCGTGCGCGGCGCCGAACGGGTCGTATTCGCTCTCGGCGCGCTTGGTGAAGCCGGAGAGGCCCTTGCCCTGGCGCAGCGTGCGGATGCGGTCGCGGCGGCCGGTGAGAATCTTGTGCGGATAGGCCTGGTGGCCGACGTCCCAGATCACGATGTCCCTGGGCGTCTCGAACACATGGTGCAGGGCGACGGTGAGCTCGACGACGCCGAGGCCGGCGCCCAGATGGCCCCCGGTGACAGACACGGCGTCGACGGTCTCGGCTCGCAGTTCGTCCGCCAGCTGGCGCAGCTCGGGTAATGAAAAGGCCCGCGTGTCAGCCGGGGTTTTGACCGTGTCCAGCAGGGGCGTGGGTTGGGGCATCAGGGAACCTAGCTCTATTGGTTCCCGCGGCGATGCGAACAACACCGCGGGGTCGGAGACTCGCTAGCTCTGCCGGTCTAGCACGAAATCGACCCCGGCCCGCAAATGTTGGGCGCGCGGGCCGAAGGGGTCGAGGTGAGACTTGGTCTGCTCGATCAACAGGTGAAGACGCTCACGCGCCTGTTCAACCCCAAGCAGGGTGACATAGTTCGCCTTGCCCTTGGCCGCGTCCTTGCCGCCGGCGGCTTTGCCCAGCTTGGACGGATCGCCTTCGACGTCCAGCAGATCGTCGACAATCTGGTACGCAAGGCCGAGATCCTGGGCGAAAGCGGTGAGCGCGTGGCGTTCCGCCTCGGTGGCGTGGGCCATCACGACCGGCAGCTCGAACGCGCAGGCGATCAGCGCGCCGGTCTTCATTCGTTGCATTCGGGCCACTGTGCCCAAATCGCCACGCACGCCCAAAAGATCGATCATCTGGCCGCCGGCCATGCCTCTGGCGCCCGATGCGACCGCCAGCCGGCGCACCAGTTCGGCCCGTACCGCGCCGTCCGGGTGGGTGTCGGGGTCGGCCATGATCTCGAAAGCGATTGTCTGCAGCGCGTCGCCCGCCAGCACGGCGGTGGCCTCGTCGTAGGCTCGGTGCACCGTCGGGCGGCCGCGGCGCATGTCGTCGTCATCCATGCAAGGCAGGTCGTCGTGGACCAGGCTGTAGGCGTGGATGCACTCCAGCGCGCAGGCCGCGCGCAGCAGGCCCTGCTCCTTCAGGTCGAACATCCGGCCGGTCTCGATGACGAAGAACGGCCGCAGGCGCTTGCCGGGCCCCAGCGCCGCATAGCGCATCGCCTCGGTCAGCCGGCTTTCCGGGCCGTCGGCGCGCGGCAGCAGTTCGTCGAGCGCCACGGTGACCGTGTCGGCGATCTCCGAGAGGCGATGGGCGAGGTTTATGGCCATGGCGGGCTCAAAACTCGGCGGGCTCGACGCCGACGGCCCCGGAAGGTCCGATGACGATCCTTTCGACACGAAGCTGGGCCTCCTTCAGTTTGGCTTCGCAATGGGCCTTTAGATGCGACCCGCGTTCGTAGGCGTCGATCGACTGTTCGAGGTCGGTCTTGCCCGATTCAAGCTCGGCCACGATGCGCTCGAGCTCGGCCAGGGCCTGTTCGAAGCTCAAGGAAGCGATCTCGTCCGCGCCCGTCATTCCGCCTCCCGAGCGAACGACGCCAAACTAGTGAGCGCCCCAGGCGTCGGCAACCGGCGAGGGCTGCGCGGACGGCGAAGTTTTCAGGGCTGTGACAATTCGAACCGCCTCGCCGACCAGTAGCTGAAGCCGCCGTCTTCGACGCAGCGCCAGCCCTGCCGCCGCAGCGCCAGGCCGACCATGGTGTTGAAGAAGCCGTGCGCCACCACCAGCACGTCCTGCCCGCCCGCGGCGAGCGCGATCAGCTGCCGCGCCGCCTCGTCGGCGCGCGCCTCGGCCTGCGCGCGGCTCTCCTGCTGGTCGTGCTGGTTGAACACCCACCACCAGAACCGCGAGACGACGCCCCATATCCGCGGACTGAGCTTCAGCCAGGGCGGCCAGTGCGGCGGCGGCAGCGGCGCTTCGATGAACAGCGGATCCTCGGCGAAGGCGCGGCCGCTGCAGAGCGCGCTCGCCGTCTCGACCGAGCGCAGCCGGGTCGAGGCGATGATGAAGCCGGCGCGCTGGGCGGCGTCGCTCAGCGGCTGCGGCGGCTTCTGCCCCTCGGCCAAGCCGCCGATCTCATAGTCGGCCCACCACTCGCGGTACTGGTCGGCGGACAGCATGACGCGCCGCGACAGCGCCGGCTGGCCGTGTCGGGCGAGGATCACGGCGCCGGGCTTTGCGACAGTCTCCGCGAGATCGCCTACGGCGCCGTCAGCCATGGACCGGCGTCGCCTCGTCCCGATGCGGCATCCGTCCCTTAAGCCCCCTGTAAGGCCCGCACATGCGCCAGGGCCGACTGGCCGAGGGCCTGCAGGTCGTAGCCGCCCTCGAGCGATGAGACAACCCGGCCGCCAGCGCCCCCATTCGCCACGGAAACGATCGCGCGCGTGGCCCAGGCGTAGTCCTCGGCTTCCAACTGTTGGTCCGCCAACGGATCGCGGGCGTGGGCGTCGAATCCGGCCGAGACCAGGATCAGGTCGGGGCCGAACGCCTCCACGCGTGCCATCAGCCCTTCGAACGCCCGCCGCCAGGCCTCGCGGGGGGCGCCGGGCGGCACGGTGGCGTTGGCGATGTTGCCGACGCCGGTCTCGGACGGATCGCCAGTGCCCGGCCAGGCCGGCGCCTCATGCACCGAGGCGAGGAACAGGGTCGGGTCGGCCGCGAAGATGTCCTGGGTGCCGTTACCGTGGTGCACGTCGAAATCGACGACTGCGATGCGCTTCAGGCCGGCCGCCTGGGCGACGCGGGCGCCGATGGCCACGTTCGAGTAGACGCAAAAGCCCATTGGCGTTGCGGAGCCGGCGTGATGGCCGGGCGGCCGCACGGCGCAGAAGGCGCGCTCGCCCTCCCCCGCCGCCACGCGCCGCACCGCCGCCGCCACCGCGCCGGCAGCCCGGCTGGCGGCCTGCAGCGAGCCAGGCGAGAGCCAGGTGTCCCGCTCGGCGTCCAGCGGCCGGAACCCATGCTCCGGCTCGGCTCGCCGCAGCGCCTCGAGGTAGGGTTCAGAATGCACCAGCGCGAGGTCCGCCGCCGCGATCAGCGGCGCCTCGAACGGCTCCAGCTGCAAATCCGAGTCGGCGAGGGCGTCCGTGACCGCCTGCAGCCGCTGAGGCGTCTCCGGATGTCCGACCGGCGGGGCATGGGCGAGCATGTCGACATGGGTGTAGAGGGCAAGCGCCATGGACGTTTCATACTCGAAGTCGGCGGGCGCCGACACGCCCAACAGCGCCCCCATCATCCGCCGCGCCGAGCCCGGCGACGCCGAGGCGCTGGCGGCGATCGGGCGGGCGACGTTCGTCGAGACCTTCGGCCATCTCTATCCACCGCCGGACCTCGCCGCGTTTCTGGACGAGGCGCACGGCGTCGCGCGGGCAAGGTCCGACCTCGCCAACCCGAACAAGGCGGCCTGGCTGGTGGAGGCGGGCGGCGAGGTGGTCGGCTACGCCCTCGCCTGCCCCTGCAAGCTGCCGCATCCCGAGGTTACGCCGGCATGCGGCGAACTCGACCGCATCTACGTGCTGGCCGCGCACCGCGACGGCGGCGTCGGCTCGCGCCTGATCGGCGAGGTGTTCGCGTGGCTGGAGCGGGACGGGCCGCGCCGGATCTGGCTCGGCGTCTTCTCCGAAAACCTCGGCGCCCAGCGGCTCTATGCGCGCCACCGCTTCGAGGTGGTAGGCAGCTACAAGTTCGTGGTCGGCGAGAGCCTCGACCACGAGTTCATCATGCGGCGCGGCTAAGGCGTCACTGCTGCGCCAGATGGCCGACGACAGCGCCGATCCACGCGGGCGCCGGCCGCGCGGCGGACGGTTCTGGATAGCGCTCGGTGAACGACAGCGCCTGAATCAGCAGCAGCCAGCCTTGCGGGGTGTGCTCCGCGCCGACCGCATAGAGGGCCTTGGAGGGAACGCCGGCCAGCGGCGTCTTGTCGATCGTGCCGGGGACCATCGCCGCGCAGGCCGCCGCCGGCGAGGTGACGAAGTATTCGCGGCAGCGCAGCGGCCGGTCCGGGTGGATCGAGCACGACTCCGCCTCCAGGAACGGGCACGCGACTCCCAGGCCGAAGTACTTGGTCCCGACGTCGATCACCGTCTTGCCGTCGGGCATGTCGACCATGCGGCTGGCCAGCGCAGTCTCCTGCAACCGCTGCTCGGCCGCCTCGAACCGCGCCCGGACCTCGCTGCGGCGCGGCTCCGGCATCGCCTCGACCAGCGCCGCGATCATCCGCGCCTCGGCCTCGGCCACCGGCACCGCCTGGCGGCAGCAGGCGCCGCAGCCGGCGCGACAGCTGATCGCCTTTCCGGCCGCCACCGCCTTCGCCGCCGAACGCCGGGCGACCTCGTTGGAGAGGCCCTGGAACACCGGCAGCAGCGTCTCGAGCGTGGTCGGCCCGTCCGGAACCTCGAGGTGGAACCCCACCGCCTCGCCGGAGATGCTGAGCACGATGTCGCCCTCCAGCACCGGCTCGCCCGCCGGCGGCGGCGTGCGCAGCGGGATCGGCGGGGGCGTCGGGGCTGAGGCGTCGGCCATGGCCGCGATCATGGCCGAGGCTGGCCAATCCGCAACCGTCGAACGACGGTTTGCCGATCAGGCCGTGGCCGCCGCGGCGCTCGGCGGCGATCCGGACTGGACATGCAACGCGCTCGCCCCCATCCTCACTTAAACACCCGTTGGACTCCGCTGCGCGAGACTGCCCACTATGTTCATGCGGTTCTTTTCCGAGCTGAAAGCGGCCAAGGTGCCGGTGACGCTCAAGGAATATCTGATGCTCATGGAGGGCATGGATAAGTCCGTGATCGATCGGCGGGTGGAGGATTTCTACTACCTCTCCCGCGCCGTGCTGGTGAAGGACGAGAAGTACCTCGACCGCTTCGACGTCGTGTTCGGGCACGTGTTCAAGGGCCTCGAGCTGCTCCAGATCGAGCAGATGAAGGACATCCCGACCGAGTGGCTGAAGCGCCTCACCGACAGCTTTCTCACCGATGAGGAGAAGAAGCAGATCGAGGAGATGGGCGGCTTCGACAAGCTGATGGAGATGCTGCAGGAGCGCATGAAGCAGGCCCAGGAGGGCGAGGGCGACGGCGACGAGGAGGGCGACGAGAACCGCCGCGGCAACGGCCGCAACTTCCCGATCGGCGCCAACGGCTACCACCCCGAGGGCATCCGCATTGGCCAGGACAAGGGCCGCCACGGCAAGGCGATCAAGGTCTGGGACAAGCGCGAGTACAAGAACCTCGACGATCAGGTCGAGCTCGGCACCCGCAACATCAAGGTCGCTCTGCGCCGCCTGCGCAAGTTCGCCCGCCAGGGCCAGCCCGACGAGCTGGACATGAAGGGCACCATCAAGGAGACGGCCAACAAGGGCTATCTCGACCTGGTGATGCAGCCTGAGCGGCGCAACACCATTAAGGTGCTGCTGTTCTTCGACATCGGCGGCTCGATGGATAGCCACATCAAGGTCTGCGAGGAGCTGTTCAGCGCCGCGCGCACCGAGTTCAAGACCATGGAATTCTACTACTTCCACAATTGCCTCTACGAGAGCGTGTGGAAAGACAATCGGCGTCGGCACGCCGAGAAGCTCGAGACCTGGGATCTGCTGAACAAGTTCGGCAAGGATTACAAGGTGATCTTCGTCGGCGACGCCACCATGAGCCCCTATGAGATCACCTATCCGGGCGGCTCGGTGGAACACTGGAACGAAGAGCCGGGCGCGGTGTGGATGGACCGCGTGGCGCAGCACTGGAACAGCGTCGCCTGGCTCAACCCGACGCCGCAGCGCCACTGGGACCACACCCCGTCGATCGGCGTGATGAAGCAGCTGATGGGCGAGCGGATGTTCCCGCTGACGCTGGAGGGCCTGGAAGCGGCCATGCGCGAACTGGTCCGCGGCGGCGGCTCGACGTCGATCCGGCCGCTACTGTCTTAGCTCGCGTCTCTTGCGTGGCTCGAGCGAGTCTCTAACACTCCGCCGCGCATGAAGGATTGACGACAGCACCGCCTGTGTCCGACGCCGCCACCCCCGTTCCCGTCGATCCAGAGCGCGAAGC
>Ga0302324_100030610_pt1 | contig 10168 bp, 13 predicted proteins | sample Palsa_T0_1_FD_201949 | JGI IMG/M metagenome (GOLD analysis project Ga0302324, IMG submission 201949) | Peat permafrost microbial communities from Stordalen Mire near Abisko, Sweden - Palsa_T0_1 | ecosystem: Environmental > Terrestrial > Soil > Palsa > Peat permafrost | place: Sweden: Abisko... | reverse complement strand
TTGAGCGGTCGGTTTGTCTGAGCGCCCACCAGTCACCGATGTCCGATGGGGACGCCTTGAGCCTGAATACCCAATCCATCCACTGATGAATCTCGGCGAGCGTCTTCCCTTCCGCGAAAAGCTTCCGCAACCGCCGTTGCCCTGCCTCGCAGAGCCGGTCAATCGCGGAAAATCCAGCGCGTTTTCTCCGCGGTTTGGGCTTTGGTGCATTCATTTTGCGCCCTCGAATTTCCAAACGACCTGACCCGCGAGCAATCGGCTTATGAGAACCGCGCTCCGCTCGGCTTGGTCCGCTAAGGCGGCAAGCGTTTCGTCGCCCTTGGGACCACGAAGGAAACCGTCCAGGGCGATGAACGCGCCAAATCGTTTGGCCGCCTCCCGCGCATCGCCCCGGTGGGAAAAATAACACCCGATCAAATCGGCCGCCGCGTCGAGCAACGCGCTGGCGGCCGGCGCGAGGACTTCCGCGATGCTGGCGTGCGCGTCCCGGATCGCGCTGGCGATCTGCACGCCAAGCGAGCCGCGCACTGTCCTTGCACGGACGGCGCGCTGCTGCTGCACGAGCCGTTCCAAGTTGGCCTGCCATTCCGCGAGCGAGGCGCGCTGTGTTTCGCTGAGGCCATCGGCGCGGAGGGTGAGTGGTATTGCGCTCATGGGTGAGGCCTGTCGATAATCTCAATGAAAAGCGTGGCCTCGTTTTCGCCGGACGGGAAGATCCGCAACCGCAAGCCGTGCGTCGGGAGCGCAACCCGAATGCTCACGCGCTTTTTCAGTGGCGTAGTCGGTACGAGGCGCCGCGAGATGAGCACACGCCAATCATTCGAGCCGCGTAGCGCGTAGTATTTGTTGAGGATCGTGCTGTATCCGGCCCGGTGCTTGTGAGCCAGGCGAACAATCGCGCCCGTGATGGGTCGCGCGTGCCAAATCTTTCCCAGCCGGTTTAGCCAGACTAAGACGTCCCTCTGCACCGCCGCGGGCAAAGAAGCGAACTCCGGATCGCCTAGGGTAGGAGATTTGAACGGGAGTGGTTGGCTCGCGCCTGACGGCGGAAGTTCATTCAGCGCACCGACCTTGCCGAAGTCGCGGCGCTTCCTGCTATTCTTGCCACGTGGTTTCTTGGCCTCGCTCATGGGTGAGGAAAATTGGAAGGCGCGAGTGGATCAACCACCCGCGCCAGCGCGTTCGATTCCGTTTCGCATCCACGCGCGGGGATGCTACACGCCAGCCCGCTGAGAACCGAGGACGGGCGAGCAACCGCGCTACGCAGCGGCGCGGCCATTACACCAGGAGGGCAACACGGATCGCTCATTGCTTTATCCTGCTGGCTGAGAAAATTCGCGTTTATTGCGAGCAGAGGCAAAGACCGCCGCGGCGGTCGCCGACAGCGGCGCCAACCATGACTTCAGGCCGTGCCTCGGCGTAGCCGCGCTTGAGGTCGACATACTGCACGTTCAGCACGCTGAAGCCGCCCGGAGCTGTGACGACCGTAGTGCTGCCGGGAATCGGTACATCTCTGCCAAGAGCCCTTGTGAAGTCGCCGGGCAAGCGTGTTTTCAGAACCGCCGCGGCACGATGATACGCAAAGCCGGTGAGGTTGTTCGTGGACGGGAGCCAGGGAGCATTGAAAGGCAGGATGCTCTGCAGGCGCGGCAACTGGCGGTCGGTGATAATGCCGGGGTTGGTGATCGCGGCGAAGATGGAGGCGGCGAGCGTCGGGTCGGCAGTGAGCCGGCTGTAGAAGGCACTGTTGAGCAGGATGCTGCGCTGCTGGAATGGTACTTCGTTCTGGTCGAAGAGGGCGCTGATCTGGCCGAGGTCCTGGAAGGTGAATGCGTTCGCCGCTTGCACGTAGGTTCCAGCCGCCGCACCGGCGGTGAGTGGATTTGGGACGCCAGCGCCATTGAGCGTGAAGGTGAGGCCGGCATTCGAGGCTGTTGCCTCCTGGGTGAGGGTGGCCGCGGTGCTCGACTGGATAGAGGCGACGAAGGTGTTGCTCGGGAGGCCGACGCCGGAGATGGCTTGGCCGGGATACATCGCGGCGGTGCTGGTGACGGTGATATTCTCCGAGCCTTCGGTCGTAGCTCCGCCCGTGGCGCTGTTTCCCGCGTAGGCGTTGTAATTGGCCGGCGTGAAAAGGGCGGTGAGCTTCGCGACGAGATATTTGCCGAGGGCATAGGTGGCCTTGGGCACGTTCTCTTCGAACATGTTGCGGAGCGTCGCTCCGATGGACGACTGGCCGAAGACGATCGGCACGCCGACATAACTGTCGAGCTTGACCGAAACGTCGACGGTTTGCGGCAGCGAAGCCAAGTCCCACCCATTCGGGCGCCCATCGGAGCCGAGGGTGGTATCGTATTCCTCGACGGCCGGAGTGGTGACGATGCGCGTCGTCTGGGTCTGGTTGAACAGGCCGGGCTCGTCGCTGAAATCGCTGAAGATGCTGCCGAGGATCGGAAAATCGAACATCATCAAAGGCAAACTCTTTTGAAGGACGAGTGTGCCGCTCAAGGTGCCGACCGCGCCGGCTGGGTCGACGTAATCAGCAGCCTTGAGGGCCGCCGTGGCGGCGCGGCAAACGTCGCTCATCGACATTGATTCGATGACTTTATCCCCATCCATGTCGCTGGTGAAGATGGCCAGGGCCTCGCGCGCAAGCTCCGATTTTGCCATAAGCACTTCATACATGCCTTTTTGGTAGGGCAACTGGCTGTTGCGGGCGACAACGGCGGCGTAGGCGCCGACGATTCGATTTGCGGATTCGCGCACCACGGAAATCTCCGGGGGCTTGCCGCTGATTTGTGTGATCATAGGTTTGGTTTGGTGGTTTGGTTTTGCTTTCTCGTGGTGAGAGTTTTTGGCGACAATCGGGGCATCAACATCGGCTCCGCGCTCAGCGGCAAGAACGGCGAGCGCTTTCTCTTCCCCGTGAAACTGGCCAGTTTTCGGGGGCGTCCAAACGTGCCGGTTAATCCTCCCTGTGGCACAATCAAGCCCGTATTCTGCGCGCCGGCCGGAGAGGAAAAGTCTTTCGTGCTCACGGGGTGGGCCGGGAGTCGGCCTGGGCTGGGATTTGCGGAAGGTCAGTGATCCAAAACGACGTGGGCCGAAGGACGCGAAGACCCCCATTTTCATATAAGAACGCATCCGGGTAGGCAGCGGCAGTGCGGCGCATGAAGGCGTCATCACCGAACCAAATCGTTTCCGGCGGGAAGATGGCGAAGTGAGGTTGCGTGCCGAGCTGGCGCTCCTTTTGGAGGGCGTAATACCGAGGGAGCAAGGTCTTGTCACGAGGGGCAAAACGGCCGTGAATCGCGCGAAGTAGTGTCACACGTGAAACGCCGAGTCTTCGGGCGTCTTCGCACAGTCCAGGAATAGGATCGGCGCGCTTTTTATTCGCTTGTTCCAGGTGCATCACATTTGTGTTTCACATTTGTGTTTCACTTTTGCAAGTGCGAATTTTTGAGGGCTGTGAATTATCGGGCCGTGCCAAAGCTCGGATTTACAAAACTGCCCCCCGAAGAGGAAGCGATCTGCGTTCGCGTTCGGGAGGTCCGGGAAGACAACCAAATGAGTCAGGCGGATTTCGCCGTTAGCCTCGGCATCACCCGTGATCGGGTCGCGAGCCTTGAATATGCACGGGCGCCCTTGCGGTGGGACATGGGCTCGAAGCTTTGCGAAATCTATAAACGCAGTCAGCGCTGGCTGGCCGAAGGAAAACTCCCGAAGCACGGGCCGTGGCTCATTTTGAAGCCGTTCGTGGAGCCGCTCCCGGATGATTTATTCAGCGTTGGATATGGAAAGGTCGCGCCTGGGGTGATTCGCACAATGGAAACGGCGGCGAGAGTGTTCGAAATGCCGATTGAACTCCTCGACTTGCTCCCATTCGCCATAGCGAGGCCGTCCTCTAAGGCCGAGATCGCTGCCTCGTATCGAAGCCTCCTTCCGGAGTTGATCTCCCACGATCTCCGCGGAATTCCTGACGATCTGGTTCCGGTGGTGTGCAACATGATTATTGCGCAATCGCGTGACGTGCGGATGAGGGCGATGGACCCCAAACTTGCCGAAGAATGGAGGAAGAAATTAAGCGGGACTCAATTCCTGTTCGGACAAGGCAAGCTTCCACTATATGCGATTTCTCCGGCGGAAGTGGCCCGCCTCGTCACCGAATTTAACGAACGCGTTGAGAGATGGCCGGCGGAAATGGAGGAGATGAAGAAGCAGGGACTTGCGTTCACGGCAGCGCGACGAAAAAAAGCGCGCGAGGGGCAAGCTGAGAATCCTGGAAAAAATGAGGCCGCCCCGGAGGGCTGATAAACACAAGGGTTTTTTGCCACTGATGAAAAGGCTTGCTATGTCCTGAAAATCGGACAGACTCCGCACATGCCCCCGTCTTTACTCGCTGCGTTAGTGCGCAGCGTCGAGCGCCTTGCCGTAAAACACGGTCAATCGTGGGTTGCGAGCAGGCTCCGCGTCGACCGCCAGCGAGTCAGCGATTGGCTGAAAGGCAAATCGAAGCCCAACGGCGAGACGGCTCTTCGTATCTCTGCATGGGTCGCGGAGATGGAAGATCAACAAAAGCAAGAGGCCTCCGGTGCGTCAACACCGAAGGCCCGAGTGACCCGAAAAGCAAACACTACAAATGAAAGCAAACCGGATCGAAAGAAAGGGTGCATCAGCACCCGGCCAGGCGCAAGGAAAACGCCCCATTAAAACGCGGATCGCGGTATCAGGCCGCCCAGCCTTAAAATCACCTGCCGTCTCGCGGCTCGCTGGCCCCAAGCCAATCGCCTGGGACCGCGCTCGCCCGTGGACTTCTTCGAAGCTTCCGCTTCCGCCCTGTCACCGTCTGCTCCCGCGCACGGCGGAGCATGGCAGGGAATTTCAAAAGTTCACGGCCAATCTCGGCAAACACATTGCCTCGTCAGTGTTGAAAGCTGGTGACGTGGAGCATCTCTACTCCATCAGCGGTTCGTTCCTACTGGTTACGGAGGGCATTGGAGTTGTCGACCGGCGTGGGCACACGATCTCCTTGGAATGCGAGCTGGAACAGTTGAGCCTCGACTTGGCCGAATTCCTGAAGCGACGGCGCCGCGCGGTGTTCTATCGCAACTTCTATTTCCATCCGGTGAGCGACGAAGGAGCCGCGCGCTGGGCGGAGCGCGCGGGCTTGGCGGAGGCTTTGCCCGAATGGGTGAAAATCCGGCTGTGGGGCCACGCGGCTGTGAAGTCCGGCTCGATGCGGTGGGTGACGTCGTGGAAAACTGTGGGCGAGATCGGTGAATTGCCGGAGGTGCACGTGAGTCTGTTCAATCAATGCGGCGTGTTCATGGTGCAGCGGGACCAATCGGTGCCGGTCCGCGTGACGTGGGAGGAGGCGCAAGACTCCGTGAGGTTTCAAATCATGGCGCCGGCAATGGCCAAGGCGGCGCCGCGGGAGTTCGGCGGGTGCTTCGGCCTGGACGCCCACGATTATGAAGCGCCGGCCGATCCTGCCGACGTGCTGACGCCATAGCGCCTTCGATCTGCGCGCGCCAGCGCCGGGCGAGCCTCACCGCTCCCCGGCGCTTTTCTTTTTGTGGATGCAGGGGTAGGATTTCGCGATGGAATTCACCCGCGATTATTTGGATGGCTTGATTGCCGGGAAGGTCGAGGAGAGTTCGAGTCTCGAGTACAAAGCGGCGGCGGCCCTCGATCGAGGCGACGATCGCAAAAAGATCGAGCTGACCAAGGATGTCTCGGCATTCGCGAATGCCGGCGGTGGCGTGCTGATTTACGGAATCAAATGCTTCCGCGATTTTGCAGATGCCATGCCGAAAATTGATTTGAGGTTTGATGTCGCCTCCTCACTGCTTCCTGTCGAGATGGACCTGCGTAGACGCGAGTAATTCGGCGGCGCCCCGCTGCTCCTAGAATGCGCTCTAGGAACGCCCGGTGCACGTGTCGTTCCCTGGGCGTGCAGGCCTCTATTGCTTGCTCCGCAGCTTCTGCGCCCGAAAGTCCGGGTAATAATCGCGGGCCAGGCATTCCAAAAGGTCAAGGCGCGTGCTCGTGGTCCCCTCAACGAGGGCGTCGAGATAATCGAAGAGCCGCTGTCGAGCGCGGGCCTTCTCCTTTAGCGGTGCTTCCTTGAAGTCGTGTAGCAACTCCAGAGCCTTTCGGCGCCGATCATCCTGGAGTTCCTTGCTCGGCTGCTCGCTCATCGCCAAAGATGGCCCGGTTGATCTCCTTGCACCGTTCCTCCGTCATGTCCCCGTAGTGCATTCGTTCATCGATAGCCAACTCCTCGACGGTTGCCGCCACGTCGGCAAAGGTGTAGCCGAGAGCTTTTTCGATGTTGATTTCCTCGTTCTGTTTGAGGTCCGAAAGCAGAATTTCGCCGAGCCCTCGGAATATCGCGAGCATTCCCTTGTGGTATGCTCTGTCTCTTTGCGAAGGGCTCTTCACGTTGAGGATGGTGAGCTGCTCGCAGAGCCGAAAAAGTTCCAGGCCGATCATGAAGCGCGACACGTCGCCGATGAGATGACGCTCACGCGCTTGGAAATCGTCTTGGAGGTCACTCAGCAGGCGCTTGACGAACAGCCAGTCCGTCGACCGGATGTCGTGGAATGTCAATTCGTCTTGGGTCAGGCTCTCCATGGTGGCGTAAATGAACATCCCGCGTGCCAGCCTCATTAGCGAGGCAAAACTTCGCCGTGTTCGTCCCGGCTTGAAACGGCCTTGCAAGGCCCGTTCAGCGGCCTTATAGCGGCCTTCCAGGCCGCCGATCCGGGCGGCTAGGTGGCCAGTTTCGGTGCGTTTTCTTATAATTTCTGGAAGAAACGTCCGTATACCGTATACCTTTTGAGTGCGGCATAAGTTGTCTCGATTTTCGGCCTCTGATTTCGTCCCTACAGAGAGAAAGTGGCAAGGCGGGTGGAAATTCGAGTTGGGACATCTTTTCCGGAGCGTCCAAAATCGAGACAACTTATGGAGCGCGCAGAAGCATGCACGACCGACATCTAAAGCCCTGATGTAAGGGAGATTCTGTCTTGTTATGGCCTATTCAGGGATCTTCTGCCCTCTGGGACAACTTATCGACCAACCCTCACAGGAGGAATGGACCACAGGGGGATTGACAACTCAAGCGCGTGTTTCATACTTTCGTTTGAAACACGTATTTGAAACCGATGTTGGCCGTCGCCGATTCCGTCGCTATTCAGGATACCCGCCGCAAGCTCATTCATGCGGCTGGCGAGATTTTTGCCGAACGCGGCTTCCACAAAGCGACCGTCCGCGAGATTACCGACCGGGCTGGCGTCAATGTTGCCGCTGTGAACTACCATTTCCGGGACAAGGCGGAGCTTTATCGGGCCGTTCTCAATGAATGCCATTGCACGGCCCAAGCCATCGGCGGCCCGATCCATCTCGGCGATGGCGCCCCCGAGGAGCGGCTGCGTGTCTATATTGACGGCTTTCTCCATCGTCTGCTGCACCCCGACCGCCCGAAATGGCATGGCCTGCTCATGGCGCGTGAAATGACCGAACCGACGGACGCGCTCGATATCCTCGTCAGGGAGGCGATCCGGCCGCGGGCGCAGGAACTCGAGAAAATCATCACGGAACTGACGGGCGGCAGTCTTTCCAAGGATCGCGAATGGATGCTGGGATTCAGCGTGGTGGGCCAATGCCTTTTCTATCTGCACGATCGGCCGCTCATCGAGCGGCTCTACCCGAAACTCGCCACCCATCCACCCAGCATCGAGCAACTCGTCGATCACATCCACGCCTTCTCGCTCGCTGCCATCCGCGCCGCCCAATGAACCCACACCGCCGTTTCAGAAGTTTGATCCCGCCACACGAAGACCCCGCCGTTCGCCGCCGGTTGCCGGCGCCCGCGAGGGCCAACCGCAAACGCGCCGACAAAGCGGCCGGCGCCGCCTGGTTGTTCGCCGATTTCCTGGCGGCCAGCATGTCCCTGCCGCCGGATCAATTGGCGGATTTGGAATAGCGCGGGGCAGAACCGCCATCAAATGCGGTTGCGTTCGTCTTACCGCAGAGGGCGGAGAGAGATCAGAGAGGGCCGCAGAGGGAACTTTGATTGGAACCACGACTTTCGTACCCCCAGCACCTGCGGACCGGGTGGCACCGCCCATTCCCGGCGCATTGAGGCCAATGCGCCCTACCTGCGCTTCTCCGGCGGCCTTCATCCGGCTTGCGGCTCCGCTCGAATTGCCACTGGTCGCAATTCAATGAGACGCCATCTGGCGCGCCCTATGTCGTCAGCCAGCCTTTGGCCAGCAGCCAGTTCCACGCGGCGGGCATGAGGCGGTGGCCGAAGTGGCCTTGCGGTTCGCGGAGCAAGGTCGAGCCGGGCCAGAGAGCTTGAAGGTCCGCGAGATTAGCGGCCGTGGCGATGGTGTCGTATTCACCGGCGGCAAGGAGGACGCGATCGCTGCCACAGAGGGCCTGACCGTGCCGCGGAGAAGTCAGCGGGAAATGACGGGCGGGCAGGGCGGGTTCGATGCCGGCGCGCCGGAGTTCTCGCCGCAGGGCGGCGCTGGCGGGCGACTGCCAGATGGCATGCTCGAGATCCACAATGGGCTCGATGAGCGTGACGAAGCGAAAGTCGCGTTCCACCGAGGCGAGCAAGGCGCCAATCCAACCGCCGTAGCTGCACGCCCATAAGCCGAATTCGCTCACGCCTCCGGCGCGCAGCCAGGCCATGAGCTGCCGTAGTTCGATGACACCCTGCCGCAGGCCTTCGGCGGTGCGAACGAGATCGGCGGTGATGGCAAGTTCGCCATTCTGGAATCCGCGTGGGATGCGCGAGTAATGATACGGGAGATGCAGGAAGCACGCGCCCCAGCCCACGGCGTTGAACCGCGCGGCCCAGCGGCGGTAGCTGCGGTCGGTGGCCGACATGAGCGCGTGGAGGAAGAGGACCGTCGGCGCGCCTTTGGTGGCCGCGGGAAAATGCAAGGCGTAGGCGCGGTCATTTTCGGTGTAGCCACTGTTGATCGGGCTTGTCCAGGTGAGCGCGGCCGGCCCGGAGTCATCCAAAATCGCGATTTCCGCAGCCGCCAAGCGGTAGTATTCGTCGCGCGAGAGGGAGGCGGAGGAATCAATATAGCGGGTGAGCGCGTCGCGGCTGCCGGCATTGAGTCGATGCCGGCGCTGGACGGCGAACATCATCCCGCACATGACGGCATCCAGCATGCGGGCGGAGATGCGGTCGAGTGGCCGGGGAAGGTTCATACGCGTCCCTGAGAGGGTGTCTAAAAAGTAGAGGAGGGTCGCGCGAGAGTGCTTTGGGCCGGATGGCAAGGCGCGAACGACGAGCATCCCCGCTGTGGGCTGTGAGGAGCGAGCAACGCCGCCAGACGGCCCAAAGCGCTCGCGCCCTTCGGGTGGTGCAGCTTTTTGGCTTGGGCTGCGTTGCTCCTCAGTTACAGACCGCAGAGGGTATGCTCCTTCGTCGCGCCTTGCCCAAGCCAAAAATCCGCGCCACGCGACCCTCCCCTACTTTTTAGACGCCCTCTTACGCCGATTCGCCGATTGCGGAAGATCTTCGTCGGACAGGCCAAAGCGGGACTTTAGTTCCCCCAGAAGCTCGTGGATGGATTTGGTGAAGGCGGCGTCGAAGGCAGCGCGTGCGTTCTTTCCGTGGCCGGCGTGGGGAATAGGTTCGCCGAAGCCGATCCAGATGCGCGCCCGCCGGAAGGGGAGCCACATTTTCGGCGCGTAAAGTTGGTCCGTCCCGATGACCACGCAGGGAATCACCGGAGTGCCGCTCATTTCCGCGAGAGCGCTCAGGCCCGGGCGCAGCGGCGCGCCTGCCAGGACCGAGCGGACGCCATCCCGAATGCCACCCTCCGGAAACATGCCCACGACCCGGCCGGCGGCGAGCCGGGCGAGGGCCGTGCGGATGGCGGTGCGATCCGGCCGTTCGCGGTCGACCGGAAACGCGCCGACCGTGCGCATCCATAAGCCGAGCAATGGGATGCGATAGAACTCCTGGGAGGTCATCCAATCCAACTTGCGCCGACAGGCCAGGCCGAGGAAGGGGGGATCGAAATGGCTGATGTGATTGGCGGCCAGCATCCAGCCACCGGGCAGGAGCGTCCGCTCGCGGTGGAGCACGCAGGTGCGCGCCACCAGCGCGAGGATCAGCTTCGCGAGGAGCCACGAG
>Ga0302324_100030609_pt1 | contig 10168 bp, 10 predicted proteins | sample Palsa_T0_1_FD_201949 | JGI IMG/M metagenome (GOLD analysis project Ga0302324, IMG submission 201949) | Peat permafrost microbial communities from Stordalen Mire near Abisko, Sweden - Palsa_T0_1 | ecosystem: Environmental > Terrestrial > Soil > Palsa > Peat permafrost | place: Sweden: Abisko... | reverse complement strand
GGCCCACAGCCGGTCGGCCCACAGCCGGTCGGCCCATTACGAGTCACTCCTTGCTGGTCGGCCCATTACTGGTCGGCCCATTACTGGTCGCCAGGATGAGCGACCTCGTCTGGCCCGAAGGGGCTGTAGAAGCAGCTGCGGGCCCCCGTGTGGCAAGCGCCAGCGCCCTCCTGCTCGACCACGAACAGAAGGGTGTCCCCGTCGCAGTCGTAATAGGCGGCGCGCACGAATTGGCGGTCCCCCGAGGTGTCGCCTTTGCGCCAGCGGGCCTGCCGGCTCCGCGACCAGAAGACGGTGCGGCCCGACTCGAGGGTTTCCCGCAACGTGCCCTCGTTCATCCACGCCATCATCAGCACCTCGCCCGTGCCATGCTCCTGGACTATCGCAGGCACCAGGCCGTCGGCGTTGTAGGTGACTGCAGCTAGCTGTTCGGGCGTGGACGCGATCGGGGTGGCAACTGGCATTGGCCCATGCTAAGCGACCGTCGCAGAACGACGTCAATGTAAAGAGGGCGGCGATAACCCAGCACCGATGGGTTCCTAACCGCCGGCCATCGCGCCGACTACCACGAACACGTCAGCACCACGGGCTACGGCGTCGGGTAGCAACGCGTCCGGGGCCTCGTTCGACAGATCGGCCTCGCCGACGAAAAACCTGATGAAGGGCCGGCGTTTCGCGGTATTGCGGTCGCGGATGGTCCCGAGCAGTACGGGGTAGTTCTGCTCCAAGGCGCCGAGGACAGAGTGCTGCGTCAGGGGGCCGCTGACCTCCACCTGGACCTCTGGGCCCACCCCGGCCAGGGTGCGCAGCTGCGCCGGCAGGCGGACGCGGACCAGCGAGCTCACGGCAAGGTTTGCGCCTCGACCGACAGGACCGCAGGGAGGTCGCGCACAGCGGCCGCCCAATTGTCCCCGGCATCAGCGGAGGCATAGACCTGGCCCCCGGTGGTACCGAAATAGACGCCGCAAGGGTCGAGAGAATCGACAGCCATCGCGTCGCGGTACACGTTGACGTAGCAGTTTTGCTGGGGCAGCCCATTGGTAAGGGGCTCCCATTCGTGCCCGCCGGTACGGCTGCGGTAGACGCGGAGCTTGCCTTCGGGGGGGTAGTGCAGCGCGTCGCTGGTTATGGGGACGACATAGACAGTGTCGGGCTCGTGGGCGTGCACGTCGATGCAGAAGCCGAAGTCAGATGGCAGCCCCTCGCCTACGTCCTGCCAGGAGTTGCCGGCGTCGTCGCTGCGCATGACGTCCCAGTGCTTCTGCATGAACAGCACGTCGGGGCGCGACCGGTGTAACGCTATGCGGTGCACACAGTGCCCGACATCCGCATCTGGATCCGGGAGGACCCCCTCTGAGCTCAGGCCGTGGTTGGCGGGCCGCCAGGTCTCACCTGCATCCACACTGCGGAACACGCCAGCGGCGGAGATCGCAACGAACATCCTCGAGGGGTCGTCCGGGCCGATGATGATGGTGTGGAGGCATAGGCCGCCGGCGCCCGGCTGCCACGCCGGAGCCGTCGGGTGGCCGCGCAAGCCCACCATTTCCTCCCAGGTCTGCCCACTGTCGCTCGAGCGGAAGAGCGCCGCGTCCTGGGCCCCGGCGTAGACCGTGCCAGGGTCGTCGAGAGACGGCTCCAGGTGCCAGATCCGGGTGAACTCCCAGGGCCTCATGGTGCCGTCGTACCAAGGGTGCGCCCCCACCTCCCCTTGGTAACTGAAATCGTGGCCCACCGAGGCCCAGGTCTTCCCGCCATCGTCGGAGCGCTGCAGGAGCTGGCCGAACCAGCCGCTGGACTGAGAAGCGTAAATTCGCTGCTGGTCAGCTGGGGACCCTTTCAGGTGGTAAATCTCCCATCCTGCGAAGTGGGGCCCCTCCACCTGCCAGCTCCTTCGGCTGCCATCGGACGTCAGCACGAAGGCCCCCTTCCTCGTCCCTACCAACAGTCGCACTCCGCTCATCGCATAACCTCCGGCGAGATCATTAGAGATATAGGCCCGTGCTGTCCGTTACCCTTTCGGCCGCCACGGCGTGGATGTCGCGCTCGCGCAGGATCAGGTAGTTGTCCCCCTGCACCTCCACCTCGAAGCGGTCCTCGGGGTTGAACAACACGTGGTCGCCCGGCTTTATGGCGCGCACGTGGGGGCCGGTCGCCACGACCTCGGCCCAACTGAGGCGCCGGGGGATCTCTGCGGTCGCGGGGATGAGGATGCCGGACTTGCTCCGCCGCTCCCCCTCCGACTTCGGGACCTGCACGAGCACCCGGTCGGTGAGCATCTGGATCGCTTGCTTCGGCTCGCCGGGCTCGTCGTTGGGGGTCACCTCCGGCAAGCTAGCGCGCGACCGGCCGGACGGTCACGCCGGCCGCTGCAAGCGCGGCTTTGGCATCGGCAATGGTCGCTTCCCCGAAGTGGAATATGGACGCCGCCAGAACGGCGTCAGCGAACCCGACAACGGCCCCGTCCACCAGGTCGGCGAGGGTGCCGACGCCGCCGCTTGCTACAACGGGGATCCCGGTCGCCTCGACCACCTTGCGGGTCAGCTCGAGATCGTAACCCTGCCGGGTCCCGTCGCGGTCCATCGAATTGAGCACGAGCTCTCCTGCGCCGAGGTTCTCGCACTTGGCCACCCATTCCATGACGTCGACCCCCGTCGGCACGCGCCCACCGTGGATGTAAACCTCCCAGGCGGGCTCCGGGCCCGGCTTGCGGCGCATGTCCACGCCGACCACGGCGCACTGGGCACCGAAGGTGTCGGAGATCTCGCGAACCAGCTCGGGTCGCGCGACAGCGGCTGAGTTGACGCTCACCTTGTCGGCGCCGAGGCGCAGCAGGCGCCGCGCGTCCTCGAGGGTACGCACACCGCCGCCGACGGTGAGCGGTATGAAAACCTGCTCCGCTGTCCGCGAGACGACATCCAGCATCGTCTCGCGGCGCTCGGCGGAGGCCGTTATGTCGTAGAACACGATCTCGTCGGCACCCTCGGCGTCGTAACGGGCAGCGAGCTCTACCGGGTCGCCTGCGTCGCGGAGCCCCGAAAAGCGCACCCCTTTGACGACCCGTCCGGCATCGACGTCAAGGCAGGGGACGACTCGGACGGCTCTCATAGCGGTCTCACAGCGGTCTCACAGCGGTCTCATGTGGGAGCCCCGCGCGAGGCGGCCACGGCGTCGGGGACGCTGAAGCGCCCCTCATAGATGGCGCGGCCCACAATCGCTCCGGCAAGGCGCCTGCCCCCAGCTTGCAAGCGGGCAAGGCGGCGAAGGTCGTCGAGCGACCCGGTCCCGCCGGATGCGATCAGGGGTACTTCGCAGGTCCGCAGCAGGGCGCGGTACCCGGCCACGTCAGGGCCGAGCATCAGCCCGTCGCGCGATATCTCGGTCACGATGACAGCGGCAGCTCCCGCGGCTGCGAGCTCGCCTACGACGCTGGCGACGTCACGGCCAGCACCTTCCGACCAGCCCTTGACCCTTACCTCGCCGTCGCGGTGATCGACGCCGGCGGCGACCCGGCCTGGCCACAGCTGTGCGATCTCGGCCAGGAAACCCACCTTCAGCACAGCTGCCGTGCCGACCACCACCCTGGCAATCCCAGCTTCGAGCAGCTCGGTCGCATCGGCCGCGCTGCGCACTCCCCCGCCGGCCTGGACGGGTATTTTGACTGCCGCCGCGATCGCCGCGATCGCCGGCCGGTTGCTAGCCACTCCCGTCCTGGCCGCGTCCAGGTCGACCACGTGGAGCCACCGGGCGCCGCCGGCCTCAAAGGCCTGCGCACGCTCGACGGGGTCGGCACCGTAAACGGTCTCGCGACCGAAATCGCCTTCCGCCAGGCGCACGCACCGTCCCGCCCGCAGGTCTATCGCCGGGAAGAGGTCCACGGCTACCAGCAGGCGCGCACGAAATTGGCAATTATGCCAAGGCCGACCGTCGAGGATTTCTCCGGGTGGAACTGGGTGGCCCATACGGTGCCATGTTCGGCGGCCGCAGCGACCGAGCCTCCGTAGTCGCAAGTTGCGACGGTCTCCTCGCCAATAGGAGGGGCGTACGAGTGCACGAAATAGGCCCAGGCATCGTGTTCGTAGCCAGCAAGAAGCCGGCCCCCTTCTCGTACGTCAAGCAGGTTCCATTGCATCTGCGGGCGCCTCACTCCGGCAGGCAGCAGAGCGACGGTCCCTTCGAAGATATTCAGGCCTGGGACACCGGGTGATTCCTCTGAACCCTCGTAGAGGAGTTGCATCCCGACACAAATACCGAGGAACGGTCGTGGTGAAGTGGCCGCCTCGAGTGTCGCCCGCCAGAGCCCGCTAAACGAAAGAGCCTCGCTACAACGGCCAAAATTGCCCACCCCGGGCAGCACCACGCCGTCGGCTGCCGCGATCTCAACTGAGCTGGTAACAAGGCGAGCATCGGCACCAACCTTGCAAAGAGCTTTTTCAGCCGAGCGCAGGTTGCCGATGCCGTAATCGACGACCGCAACGAACGGCTTCACCCAAGAACGCCCTTTGTCGAAGGTACCCCGCCGCCCTCTACCTTCACGGCGTCGCGCAACGCCCGAGCGACTGCCTTGAAACTTGCCTCGAGGATATGGTGGGTATTGCGGCCACTGCGCATCCTGATATGGAGCGTTACCGCCGCGGAAGTACAGAAAGCACGCCAGAACTCCTCGGCAAGCTGCGGGTCAAAAGGCGGGTCGCCGATCGGGTACGCCTCCCCCCCGGCGCCGGGATCCACCTCGTAAACGAAGAACGGACGGCCCGAAAGGTCAAGCGCCACCTCGATCAAAGCCTCGTCGAGCGGTACGGCGATAGACGCGAACCGCCTCACTCCGGCCTTGTCCCCGAGCGCGTCGTGGAGGGCCTCACCCAGCACGATACCGACGTCCTCAACGGTGTGATGAGCGTCGACCGCGAGGTCACCTGTGGCCTTCAGCGAGAGGTCGAACCCGCCGTGGCGGCCGAGCTGGGAGAGCATGTGGTCGAAAAAAGGCAGCCCCGTGGCGACTTCCACCTGTGCGGGGCCGTCGATGCCCAACCGCAGAGAGATCTGCGTTTCCTTCGTGGCGCGCTCTTTGGAGACGGACCGCGTCATTCTCTCAGCACCTCGGTCACGCCAGTACCTCTTCCAAAGCTGACAAGAACCTGTCGTTTTCTTCTGCCGTCCCTACCGTGGTGCGCAGGCACCCGCCCAGGCCGGGCCAACTCGAGGTGTCACGCACCAGGACAGAACGCCGCACCAGGCCCTCCCAGGTTTCGGCGCCACTGCGGTTTTCCGGGCGCCACAGCACGAAATTGGCCTGCGATGGCCACACCCGCACGGGCATCTTGGAAAGCTCGCGGATAATCCTGTCGCGCTCCGCGATCACCGACGCCACGCGGCTCTCCATCTGTTCGGAAAATTGCAGTGCCAGCCGCCCCGCAGCCTGTTTCAGCGCATCCAGATGGTAAGGCAGCGCCACGCGTTCCAACACCCTTACGACCTCGGAAGGAGCGATGACGTAGCCGAGGCGGAGCGCCGCCATCGACCAGGTCTTCGAATATGTGCGGACAACTGCGAGCGGTACACCCTCGCCAACGAGCTCGAGGGCAGACCAAGAAGCGAACTGGCCGTAAGCCTCATCGACGACCACCAGGGCACTGGGTTCTTCTCGGAGCGCCGCTGCGAGGACCGCTGACACCGTGGACGCGTTTTCGGCCAACCCGGTCGGGTTGTTGGGAGAGCAGAGGAAGACAATTGACGGGTGATGGGTTGCTATCACCTCGACTGCCGCGTCGGTGTCGAGGGTGAAATCGGGGCGCCGATGCCCTTGCACCATCGCTGTGCCGGTGAGGTGAGCTATGTGGGAGTGAAGGGCGTAAGTCGGCTCGAACATGGCCGCTCTTCGCCCGGCGCCCCCGTATGCCAGGCATATCGACTGCAGCACCTCATTTGAGCCGTTTGCGGCGAAGACCTGGTCCGTCTCGACCCCGTGCAGCTCGGCTAAGGCCTCGCGCAACGCCCGCGCCGAGCGGTCCGGGTACCGGTTGTAGGCGACGTCGCGAACCTTGGCGGCAAGAGCCTCCAGGAACTCCGGCGGCGGGGGGTACGGAGATTCGTTCGTATTGAGGCGCACCTCCACGGGCACCTGGGCAGAGTGGTAGCCCTCGCGCAAGGCCAGGTCCGCGCGCGGCTCGGGGAACGCACGAGCCGTACCGGCTTGACCGGTCACTGTGCCACCGGGACGATCGGGACCACCGGGACGATCGGGGCCACCGGGACGATCGGGGCCACCGGGGGCGCCGGGGCCCCGCCTGGCGCGAGTTTTACGCGCTTTTCGCGGTCAGTTGGACCAGACGCGGCCATCGGTGCCACGGGGTCGCCGGCTCGGGAAGTTACCGACTCGGCGTGCGCTGCGAGACCTTCGGCCTGCGCGATCGCGGCCACGTGAGGTGCGACCCGGCGGAGAGCCTGGCGGTCGAGCCTCACCACGTGGACACGCTTCAAGAAGTCCTGGGTACCGAGCGCGCTCGAGAAGCGCGCACTGCGCGCCGTGGGGAGCACGTGGCTCGGACCGGCGACGTAGTCCCCGACGCTGGCCGGGGCCCAGGGGCCGCAAAAGACGGCGCCGGCCGCCTTTACGAGCGGGACGAGCGAGTCGGGGTCAGCGGTCATCAGTTCCAGGTGTTCGGGGGCCACCACGTTGCAGACGTCCATCGCCTGGATGGGACCGCCCACGAGCACCGACCACCCTCCTTGGGCAAGGGTCGCAGTTACTTCCTCGCGTCGTGGCGACTCGGCCACGAACCGCTCGACCGCCTGCTCGACAGCTTCGGCAACCTCGTCTGACCAGCTGACGAGCCAGGCCAGCCCATCTGGCCCGTGCTCTGCCTGCACGACAAGGTCAAGCGCGGCGTAATCAGCGGGGGCGCTCCCGTCGGCGACCACGACGACCTCGGAGGGGCCGGCAAACGCCGAGGGCACCCCAACCGCACCTTCCTGCGCGACGAGGCGTTGTGCCGTTGCGACATACAGGTTGCCAGGGCCCACGATCACGTCGACCGGGCGCAGCGTCGCGGTGCCATAAGCCATCGCCGCGATCGCCTGTGCCCCGCCTACCGCGTAGACCTCGTCTACGCCGGCAACGGCCGCCGCAGCCAGCACAGCTGTTGCAACATGCCCGTCGGGCCCAGGAGGTGAGCAGACGACTACTTGTGCCACACCGGCGACCTTGGCGAGTATGGCGGTCATGAGCACGGTCGAGGCGAGCGGCGCCCTCCCTCCAGGGACGTAGCAACCGGCCCGGTCGACGGGCACAAGCAGTTCTTGCGTCACGACGCCGTCTGCCCCAACGTGCTCGAAACCGTGGTGGGCAACGAGCTCTGCCTCATGGAAATCCCTTATGGCACGGGCCGCCTCCCCGAGAGCCGTGCGCAGCTCCGGAGAGACCTGTTCGGCGGCGGCTGCTATTTCCTCCGGCGGTACGCGCAACGATGCCGGCACGACGCCGTCAAAGCGCTGCGTCAGCTCCGCCACGGCCGTATCCCCGCCGGCCTTCACGGCTGCCAGGATCTCTTTCACCACCTGGACGGGGCCCTCCTCCACGGCCTTGGGCCCGGGCAGCAGGGGCCGCAGTTCTCCCCTAACGCCGCGCAAGTCAAGCCTGGTGAGCAACTGTGCCATTCATACGATGCTAGTGCTGCCTCCAGGAACGTTCGCCCCCTTTGGTCGCGACAAAGGTGGTCGCCCAAACCATGCGCGGCAGCGCCACAGCGGGCGAACGTTGCCTGTCGTGGCACTCTAGAGCGAGGGCGGCGGTGGCGGCCGGGGGTAATTGGCAGGGCCGGCCAAGCGGCACTCACTCAGGGAGCTATCGGCCCTCCGGGCGCTACGACCGTGTAGGAGTAGGGCACGGCGGCCACTTCATCGGCATCTGGCAGCACGTCACCGGTCGGGAGGAAGCTGTCGAGGGTGAAGTCGTCGATATAGAGCGTTCCCTGGACATAGGTACCTACCGGCGCCGTCGGCTTGATGTCTATGAGGACCGCCACGCTCTGGCCGGGGCCGAGGTAACGGAAGTGGGCGAAACTGAGGCCCACCTGCCACAGGTCGTCGGTGTCGGAACGCACCGCCGGGTCGAAGGCCTGGGTGACGGCGCTCACGGTGGCCAGGGCTACCGTTTTGGGCGCGCCGCCGGCGGGATAGGGGCCTACCTCTTGAGGGTTGAGGGCCCAGAGCCCCGGGCTCACCTCGGGGGAGGTCAGGCTCACGCTTTGCGAGTTTGTACCCGCCGAGCCGCTGACACCGGCGGCCGTGACCACAGGGGACACGTCTGGGTCGCCGATGGTGTGGTTGAGGTCGAACGACACCGTCCCGGTCCCGGCCAGGCGTTGCAACGTTGCCTTCAACTGGGTCGTGCCTGGGGGGACCAAGTAGAGCGGGTAACTGAGCCCGGTGCCCAGAGGTAGCTCGATGAGGTCGGCGATATTGCGGGGGTTGAGGTCAGGGAGCGCCCTCGTGGTGGTTGTGTCAAGCCTGGGATCCACGAAATAGGCCTCGGGGGCCACTCCGAAGTTCGAGACGTCAACCTGGAAAAAGGTTTGCTCGCCCTGCGCCAGGGTCGCCAAAGGCGAGCTTGGCAGGCCCTTGCCGCTCGCGTGAGCCTGGTTGAACTGGATGCTGCCCGAGAACGGCTCGTTGAGCTCGTTGCCCGTAACTGGGTTCGTCCACTGCAGGACCAGTTCCCACTGACCGGCTTGCGGCGCCACCGCGTACATCTGCACATACGGGGTCGCACCAGGGACCAGGCTGTACGCGGCCTTCGGCTCCGCGCTGCTGCCCGAAGGCACGAACGTGTAGTTGCCCGAATAGCCGAGCTGCTGGCCCCCTGGGGACACTAGGAAACCGATCAGGTGCTCGTTCGCGTCGGTACCGAGGGCGACGGTGGCGTTGAGGTCCGTTTCGCCCGGAGGGACCTGGAAAAAGTAGGTGTTTGTCGCGGCTTCTGAGCCGTCGCGGCCGTTGCCTCCCGTGAGCACTCCTTTGAAAGTGCCGCCGCTTGAGCCGATATCGATGGTCGTGCGCACGGTAACGGGCACCGTCGTCCGACCGCCGGGCGACGACACGACGACGGACTCACTGGTGTCGCCGGCCAAACGAGGGTCGGTTATCGAAACGGTGGCAGTCGCGGTCTCGCCGGGAGCGATCGTCAACGTAGAGGGGCTGACCGCCGCCGCGCTTTCGTACCGCCAGGTGCTGGCGTCCCACTGGACCGTCCCGCTGGTCCCTATGCCCCCCTTCAGGGCGCCGTTTTGCTCGGTAAAGAACAGTGCGGTCCATCGGCCAGCTTGCGGGTTGGTTACTTCGACCTCCCCGTAGTCGCCCAGGCCTTGGGGGTCGGAGTAACCGGCATAGGTGCCGCTCGGGTCGAAGAGGGCTACGTGCAGGACCGAGCTCTGGTTGGTGTCCTGGTAGTCCGCGTCGAAAACAAGGCGCGACCCGCTAGCCGCCGGGACCTTGAAAGTCTCGGTCTGGTACACCTCGCTAACCCCGCTCCAGATCGGGAACGCCCCCAGGTTGGTCGTCGGGGTCATGGGGTCCATGGAGAACTCCCGCACCCCGGTGTCGTAGACCCTGTGCGAGAGGGTGCGGGTCGAAAGGCCGACGGTCATCGCCGCAGCGCTGGTGTTGGTCAGGGACAGCTGCTGGGTGCTGGTGGCGCCCGGTAGCCCCTCGACATTTACCTGATTGGGGCTGATAAGAAGCCTGCCGGAGGGAGGGAGCAACCCGGTTGCGTCAGGCCCGGTTGGGTCAGGCCCGGTTGCGTCAGGCCCGGTTGGGTCAGGCCCGGTTGCGTCAGGCCCGGTTGCGTCAGGCCCGGTTGCGTCAGGCCCGGTTGCAGCGGGGCTCACCCGCAGCGCAGGGGCGGCTGCCGTGGTCGACGTTGTGCTCGTGGACGTCGTGCTCGTGGACGTAGTGCTCGTGGACGTTGTGGTGGCGGGCGTCGTGGTCGTCGTTGCAGCAGGAGCGGTTGGCGTGGTCGTCGTGGTGGTCTCGGGAGCGGGGGTGACCGGTGCCGGCAACGACTCGGCCAGCTTGACAGCGCCGAGGACGTTGAGCAGGCCCGCCCCTTGTTCGTCAGCAGGAGCATCTAAATCGGTGGCCGTGCTGCACAGGATTTCTTTGACAAGCGCCGGCG
>Ga0302324_100030606_pt1 | contig 10169 bp, 9 predicted proteins | sample Palsa_T0_1_FD_201949 | JGI IMG/M metagenome (GOLD analysis project Ga0302324, IMG submission 201949) | Peat permafrost microbial communities from Stordalen Mire near Abisko, Sweden - Palsa_T0_1 | ecosystem: Environmental > Terrestrial > Soil > Palsa > Peat permafrost | place: Sweden: Abisko... | reverse complement strand
GCTCGAGGTCTTGCAAGCGAGCGTGACCTCGCCGAATCCATGTTCGCCTACTGCCACGACTCCCAACCCAATTTTCGATGGGCCGACGGTGCTGGTGTGCTCGACATTTCCAGCCCAGCCGCAGACGCTGACGATCCTCGGCAGCGGATTTACGGCCAACTCGACGGCTCGGCTGGATGGACAAGTGCTCGCGACAAATGTCCTGAGCAGCCGCGTGCTCACTGCGACCGTAAGCCTGGGTTTCCAGTCAGCGCCCAGGCGGTATTCGCTCGACGTGGCGAATTCGGGCGTGATTTCGAATTCAACGAGCTTCAGCATCGTGCAGACGGTGAACCTGCTGGCGGGAGCGGGAAACAATAACAGTTGCTCGACGCCTTCACCCCAGGGTGTTGCGATCGACCCACAGCTGGATTTGGCCGTGGTCACCGATTCCGGTTTGGGTTGCAACCAGGTTTATCTGATCAACCTTGCGAACGGCACGCTGGTGGCAAACGGGGTGGTCCCGGTGGGGACCGATCCGCAGGGGGTTGCCGTTTTTCCGCTGCTCGGCGTGGCCGTGGTGGCGAACGAAGGCAGTAACAGCGCATCGGTGGTGAACGAGATTGCGACCGACGTGGCCGCGACCGTGACGACCGATTCCGATCCCAGCGGCGTGGCGATCGATCAGGATTTGGGAGAGGCACTGGTGACCGCGGCGGGAGCCAACGTGGCCGATGAGTTTCCCATTACGGAAGCGAACGGCAATAGCATCACGGCCGGCTCGAGTTCGTCGATCACGGTCCAGCAAGAGCCTACGGCGGTGGCGGTGGACTCGGTCACGCATTTCGCGGCCGTGGGTAACGTCGCCAGCAGCGATGTCACAGTGGTGAGCCTGAACCAAACCAGCGCCAACAGTACGACCACGACGATCCAGATTCCACAGGGAATCGCTCTCGATCCCTGCCCAGCGAGTGCGTGCAATGCGAATTCCGAGTTCCTGCCGAATCCGAATTTCCTGATCACAGCGAGCCTGGAAAACCAGGTGGAGATTCTCGATCCGACCACGGGGGTGCTGACGCCGCTTCGCGTGGGCATCAATCCGACGGCGCTGGCGTACAATGTCTTCAGCAGCACGCTGGTGACGATGAACCAGCTCAGCAACACGATGACGGTGGTCGATTACCTGGCGCGCCAAGTGCGTGCGGTGTTTCCGATCACGCCCTCGAACCAATTTGGAGTGGCCATCCATCCGCAGTCGAATCTGGCTGTGGTCGCGGATCCAACGAACAGCCGAGTATTGCTGCTGCCTTTGCCGCAGTAGGAGTGTCGCGGCGGATTCGTTGCATGCAACAGCATTTCGGGCGCTGGCATCACACCGGTGGCAGCGAGGGCTTGCGCCCGGGGCAAGCAAAGCGGCTGCAGAGTTGATTCGTGTTGACGCTTCGGAAAAGCGGTCGCTATAATTTCCCACTTGCGAGTTTTGTCTGTTTCATACAAGGAGGCAGGATGAGATTGCACAGGTCTTCGAGATACAGGTGGACGGCTGTGGCCACGCTCCTGCTTCTGTCCGGCGCCACCGCTTGGGCTCAGGGCGCTGCAGGCGCAGCAGCGGCGGGTGCACCGGCTAAATTCGCGGTGATCAACGTCAAGCAAGCCATCGTCACGACGGCGGAAGGCAAGCTTGCGTCGGCGACGTTACAGTCGCAATTCGCCCCGAAGCAAACGGAACTAGAAAGTCTCAACAAGCAGATTTCTGAGTTGCAGAACCGCTTAAACAATGGCGCGCGAACGCTAAGCGACGATGAGAAGACCAGGCTGCAAAGGCAGGGCGACCTGTTGACGCACGAGTTCCAGCGCAAACAGGACGACTTGAACGAGGAGGTCACCGCCGCGCAGAGTGACATCGTGGATTCCATCGGCCGGAAAATGATCGATGTGTTGGATCGCTATTCGCGGGAAAATGGGTTCGCGTTTGTGCTGGACTCGTCGGCCCAGGGTTCGCCGGTGGTTTACGCCTCGAATCAGCTCGATATTACCGAGGCGATCGTGCGGCTCTACGATGAGGCCTACCCGGTGAAGGAAGGGAAGGAAGGGAAGGAAGGGAAGGAAGGAACTACGGAAAAGAAACCGGCCCCTTCAGCAGCTCAGCCGGGTCAATCCGCAGCTCCCAAGAAGACCACACCGTAGCAGAAGAACAGTCAAGTTTACTCACCGCCTCGAGGCAAAGTAGCGTCAGGCGAGATTACGGCACGTAGCACTCGCAGCCTCGAGGGGTGTCTTTTCCGGCATTGGCTCCGCTCCAAAGTAAGCCACTGCCTCCGCTCCAGCCGGCTTGCTTTTGGGGCCGGGCGCCGCTATACTTTCTTCGGTTGAAGCCGGTCGCATGTCCGAGTGGGCGCGAGCCCACTTTTTTGTTGGCGAGAAGCGTCGGCCAGCACCGGTTTTGGCAACGCAGGTCGTGGAACTCGAGCGCATTCGCGACGCAGCCAACCGGGCTGCGCATTCGGCGGGGGTCGAAGTTGTCGACGTCGAATGGAAGGTGGGCAAGCAGAGGTTCCTACGGGTGTTCATTGACAAGCCCGATGGGGTCAGCCACCGCGACTGCCAGGCAGTGAGCGAGCAGCTCGGCGTGCTGTTGGACGTCGAGGACCTGGTGCCCGGGTCGCGCTACGTGCTGGAGGTCAGTTCGCCCGGCCTCGATCGAAAGCTGACGAAGCCAGACGAATTCGAGCGATTCGCGGGGCGACTGGCTCGCATTTCGACGATCGAGCCGGTACAAAACAGCAAGTTTTTCGAAGGCCGCCTGGCGGGCTATAGCGACGGGCACGTGAAAATCGAAGTGCAGGGACGGATGGTTGAGGTGCCCTTTGCGGCGATCCGCAAGGCGAACCTCGTGGTCGAATTGTAGGAGCAAACGGGCATGGCGAATCTGCTAGACCAGATGATTGAGCAGATCAGCCGGGAAAAGCACATTGAACCGGGGATCATTGTCGCGGCCATCGAGGACGCGATGGTGGTTGCCGCGCGGAAGTATTACAAGACTGAGGAAGATCTCCGCGCGAAGTTCAATGCTGATACCGGTCAGGTGGACGTGTACTCGGTCCGCGCCATTGTCGAAGAGGTGAGCGATCCTAAGAAGGAGATCTCGCTGACGGAGGCGCGAAAGGCCAATTCGCAACTGGAGGTCGGAGGCGAGTTGCTCACGGCCAAGCCGACTGCGGTGCTCGGGCGTATCGCCGCTCAGACCGCCAAGCAAGTGATCATGCAGAAGGTGCGCGAGGCCGAGCGCGACACCGTGTTCAACGAGTACAACGGACGCGTCGGCGAGCTGGTGAACTGCATTGTGAAGCGGTTCGAGGGCCCGGACGTGATCGCGGATTTGGGCCGGACCGAAGCGCGGCTGCCCAAACGTGAACAATCGAGGCTAGAGACTTACAACCTAGGCGACCGCCTGCGCGTGGTGATCCGCGCGGTGGACCGCGCCGCGAAGGGCCCGCAGGTGATCGTGTCGCGCGCCGATCCTGCGCTGGTGCAGCGGCTGTTCGAAATGGAAGTGCCGGAAATTTACGACGGAACCGTGCAAATCCGCGCCGCAGCGCGCGAGGCTGGGGAGCGGACAAAGATCGCGGTGCAGAGCCGCGATAAGGATGTGGACCCGGTGGGCGCCTGTGTGGGGATGAAGGGCATGCGCGTGCAGTCCATCATCCGCGAGCTGCGCGGTGAGAAAATCGATATTATTCCGTATTCGGAAGATACGATTGCGTTCGCGCAGAAATCGCTCAGTCCCGCGAAAGTCACGCGGGTGCAAATTATCGATCCAGAGACGCGGCACCTCGAAGTGATCGTCGAGGATACACAACTTTCCCTGGCGATCGGCAAGAAGGGGCAGAATGTCCGCTTGGCGAGCAAACTGATCGGCTGGAACGTGGACATCAAGAGCGAGGAAGAGAAGCGCCAGGAACTCGAGGCGCAAATGGCGGCTCTCACCGCGCCGGGTACGCCGCTGTCCGAGCTTCAGGGCATGGGGCCGAAGACGGTCGATAAGATCGAGGCTCACGGAATCACGTCGATCGAAAAGCTCGCTGACATGACCCCGGAGCAGTTGATGGAGATTCCGGGCATCGGCGAGAAGATGGTGGAAAAGATTCAGCAGGCCGTCGCGGCGCACTTCCAGTCGCTGGAGGGCCAGCCGGCTGCTGAAATCGGTGAAGCTGGGGAAGGCCAGGAGCCTGCAGCAACCGAGGCCGTAGAAGCGACCGAGGCCTCAGAGACAACCGAGACTGCGGACACAACCGAGACCGGAGAGACGACCGAGCCCCAACCGTCAACGGAGCCCAACGGGACAGCGGAGCCGGAGCGGGCAGCAGAGCCTGCGGGCGAGGCAGCCGAAATCCCCGCAGCCGAGGGATCCGATTCAGCTGCGGCTGAGTCCGCGCCGGACGCCACGTCCGCTCCTGAGGAAGCGTCAGCAGAGGAGGCGCCCGCGCAGGACGGCGAGCGCGCCGCAACGGCGGAAGCCGCAGAGGCCAAAGCCGCCAGCGAGAGCGACAAGAAATAATTTGCGAGGCCAATGACAGAAGAAATCCAAATTCGTATCAACGAGCTGGCAAGAGAGTTGGAAGTCAAAGCCAAAGCGGTCATTGACTACCTGCCGGAAGCCGGCGTCACGGAAAAAAAGACGCATTCCAGCTCGATTGATCTGTCGGCAGCGGAGATCGTGCGCAAGCACTTTCGGGGCTTGGCTGCTGCCGAAGCTGCCGCCGAAGCCGCCGCCGAAGCCGCGGCGGAGGCCAAGGTTCAGGCAGAGAAAGCCGCGAAGGAAGCGGCTGCGAAGGCGGCCCGCCTTAAGTTGACAGCTCCACCCGCGCCGCCTGCGGCGCCGGCCGTTGCGCCGCCCGCGCCGCCGGCCGCTGCTCCTCCTGCTCTGGTGGCTGCTGCGCCGCCAGCACCCGCTCCATCCGCTGCGCCGCCAAAGCCTGCTGTACCGGCTCCGGCCGTGGCACGGCCCGTTCCGGCTGGCGCGCCACCGACGGCTCCAGTGAAACCGGGTGCACCGCCGGTTGCGGCGCCTGGCGTTGCGCGGCCGCCCGCGCCCGTGGGAGCTCCCAGGCCCTCGGCACCGCCTGCTGCGGCGGGACCTGGAGCCGCGAGGCCATTACCACGTCCTCCTTCGTCGCCTGCAGGCCCTGGCGTTGCTCCTGGAGCGCCGGCAACTCTGCGACCCGCTGCCTCGGGCATCGGGCCTCGTCCTGCAGGGCCTCCTCCCGGCGCAAGAATGCCCATGCGTCCCGGCGTGCCGATGCGGCCTGGGGTGCCACAGCGACCAGGAGCGCCACAGCGACCCGGATTTCCTCCGCGTCCTGGCCCGAGGCCGATGCGTCCAGGCGGGCCGGGCATGGCTCCTTCCGTAGCTCCTCCGCCAAAGGCCGAACCCGGCAAACCGATTTACGAGCGCAAACCTGCCGCGCGGGCTCGACCGACGCTGGAAAAGCGATTTGAGGAAGGCGAACGCAAGCTGCACCCGGTTCGTACGCGTCCCGGCATCGGAGAGCGCCGGGCCACGCGTGTCGAGCCCGTTCCGGCGCCGCCACCCCGGCCACCACGCGAGATCACCATCACGGAAGGGATTACGGTCCGCGACTTGGCGGAGAAGCTCGATGTGCGCGCGAAAGACGTCCTGAAGGACCTTCTGGACCGCGGAATTTTTGCATCGATTAATCAAGCGCTCGACGTTCCGACGGCCACGAGCCTGGCCGAAGCGTTCAGCGGCGTCGTCACCGTCGTTTCGTTCGAGGAAGAGGTTGTTCAAGACGTCGCGAAGGAGGAGAAGAAGGAAAATCTCCTGCCGCGGCCTCCCGTGGTGACCGTGATGGGACACGTGGATCACGGCAAAACCAGCTTGCTCGACGCCATCCGTCAGACCGAGATTGCCGCGGGCGAGGCGGGCGGGATTACCCAACACATCGGCGCCTCTATGGTTTCCGTGGACGGGCGGCGGATTGTGTTTGTGGATACGCCTGGCCATGAGGCCTTTACGCGGATGCGCGCGCGCGGCGCGAAGGTCACCGACATTGTGGTGCTGGTCGTGGGCGCGGACGACGGGGTCATGCCACAAACGCTCGAAGCGATCGATCACGCGCGGGCCGCATCGGTGCCCATCATTGTGGCCATCAACAAAGTTGACAAGCCGGACGCGCAACCCGAACGCGTCAAGCGGCAGCTTTCCGATCGCGGACTGATGCCTGAAGAGTGGGGCGGCGACACGGTGATGGTCGAAGTCTCGGCCAAGGCCAAGAAAAATATCGAGAAGCTGCTGGAAATGATCTTGTTGGTGGCCGATCTGCGGGAACTGCGCGCGAATCCTGAATCGCCGGCCAGCGGCACCGTGCTGGAGTCGCGGGTGGACAAAGGCCGCGGGCCCGTGGCGACCGTACTGGTGCAAGGCGGCACGTTGCACACAGGAGACGTGTTCATTTGCGGCGCGGTCTATGGAAAAGTGCGCGCCCTTTTTGATGACCACGGCCGACCGGTGAAACAAGCGGGGCCTTCGACGCCAGTCGAAGTGCTCGGTTTACAGGGCGTGCCCGCAGCCGGCGACCACTTTCAGGTTGCCGACGAAGCCAAGGCGCGGCACATCGTGGAATACCGGCAGAGCAAGTTGCGGGAAGCTTCGCTGGCTCGAAGCGCCGGTGCGCGTATCACGCTGGACCAACTGCACGAGCAGCTCAAGTCCGGCGAAACCAAGGAGCTGCCGATCATCATCAAGGCCGACGTCCAGGGATCGGTGGAAGTGTTGAGCGAGATGCTGCCTAAACTCTCGAGCGACGAAGTGAAGCTCAAGATCATTCACGCCAGCGTCGGCGCCGTGACGGAAACCGACGTTTTGCTGGCTTCGGCCTCGGGCGCAATTATTTTCGCGTTCAATGTGCGGCCGGACCGCAAGGCGGCCGATCTGGCGCAGCGCGAGAACGTCGAGATTCGCCAGCACTCGGTGATCTACGAGGTCTCCGACGAAATCAAACTAGCCATGGCAGGGCTGCTCGAGCCGGTCTTCAAGGAAACGCATCTGGGCCGCGCCGAGGTGCGCAACACGTTCCGCGTCAAGGGCTCGGGCGTGATCGCGGGCTGCTATGTCCTGGACGGGCTGCTGAAGCGCGACGCCGAGGTGCGCGTGCTGCGCGAAGGCGCAGTGCTGTACACCGGCCGCATCAGTTCGCTGAAGCGTTTCAAGGAAGATGCCAACGAGGTCCGCGCGGGCTTCGAGTGCGGCGCGGCTGTATCGAACTTCAACGACGTGAAGGTCGGCGACGTGCTGGAGTGCTTCTCGATGCAGAAGCTCATCCTGGCCCAAGCGACCGCCTGACGCTTGGCGTTGGGCAAGCGCGTCTGCCGAGGGGGTCCGAGATGACGATCGGTCTCCTGACTCTGGAAATTCACATCCCCGACGCACGATCGCTCAAGGATAAGCGGCAGGTTCTGCGCAGCCTGAAAGACCGGCTACGCGCGCGGTTCAACGTGGCGGTCGCTGAACTGGACCACCAGGATACGTGGCAGCGCGCGCAGGTCGGTATCGTCAGCCTCTCGAACGATTCCGCGCACCTGGAAAATTCGTTGCGCCAGGTACTGGAAGAGTCCGAGCGGATGCTAGGGCGCGACCTCGTCGCCCACGACGTGGAGATGCTGTGAGGCCGGCTGGCGCGGCGGGTGTGTGCTCATGACTGTAGCGGGACATCGTCACGAACGTATCGCCGTGGAGATCCGGCAGGAGATCAGCGTGATGCTGGCGGGCGAGCTGAAAGACCCTCGACTTGCTGGCCTGGCGACGGTGACCGAAGTGCGAGTGACGCCCGACCTCAAGCAGGCGCGCGTCTACGTGAGCGTGATGGGCACGGAATCCGAACGCGCCTCGACCCTGAAGGGTCTGACGGCCGCAGCGGGCTTCATCCGGCACGAACTTTCCGAGCGGCTGCGCTTGCGCCGCGCTCCGGAAGTGAGTTTTGTCCTGGACCGCTCCGAAGAGTACGGCCAACGCATCGATGATCTGTTTCGCCGCATGAAGAGCTCTGGCTGACGCCGTTTTGTTTCGGACGCTTGCCGTAACCGCATTCCTCGACCATGACCCGAAAATCCAGCCCCGCGTCTTTTGACGGCGCACTAGCCATCAATAAGCCGCGTGGCCGTACCTCGCACGATGTGGTCGACGCTGTGCGCCGCCTGCTCGGTTTTCGCCAGATTGGTCACCTCGGCACGCTCGATCCTTCGGCTACCGGAGTGCTCGTGCTGCTACTCGGGCGCGCGACGCGCTTTGCGCAGTTTTATGCGGGGAGGCGCAAGCGCTACCAGAGCACCTTCCGCTTCGGATTTGCGACGGACACGTATGATGCCGATGGCACGGCGCTGGGACCCGATACGTCGCCGGCGCTGGACCGGCAAGAAATCGAGCGCCTCACACAACAATTCACGGGCCGGTTCCCGCAGATGCCGCCGGCGTTTTCGGCGAAAAAGATTCAGGGCCAGCCGGCTCATCAGTTGGCGCGCAAGCATAAGCCCGTGGAACTAAAGCCCGTGGAGGTTGAAGTTTTCGATTTTCGATTACTGGACATGGAAGGTTCGATGGCGCGTTTCGCCATCGAGTGCGGCGCGGGCACGTACATACGCTCGCTGGCTTACGAAATGGGTGCGCAGATGGGCTGCGGCGCGCACTTGGCGGAGATCACCCGCACCGCGGTCGGCGAATTCACGCTCGATCAAGCCATAGGACTCGACGACTTCGAGCACGCGGTACTGGCCGGCAAGGCGGCTGACTGTATCTTGCCGCTTGGGCGGCTGCTTTGCGAATTGCCACGAGTCTCGGTCTTACCCGTCGTCGAGAGGCGTGTGCGTCACGGTTCACAATTTCAAGTGTCGCTCGCGCAAATCCAGCCTGGCCGCCTAGAAATGCCGCAGGGTGCTTCGTCCCAATTGGACTCGAACGATTGGAAGCCGGGACGACTACGAGTCTTCAACCAACAAGACCAGCTCATCGCCATCGCCGAGGCCATTGTTCCGCGAACGTATCAGCCAGTTCTTGTGCTCGACGCCGAACCCTGAGTAATTTCGAAGCGGGCCCTTTCTCGGTCGGGCGGTTCCCCTCTAGAAACTTCAGTGGTGCGAGCTTGAATTCTTAGCCAGGCGGTGAGCCCGGCGCCGGTGCCGGTACGCCGGGTGCGGGCGCTCCAGGCGCTGGCGATTCAGGCGACGCGGGCGCAGACTGTCCGCCAGGCTGTGCTTCTCCGCCTGGTTGTCCAGGTGCTGGCGTGACAGCGGGCGGTGTTCCGCCTGGAGCTCCAGAGACGGGCGGCTGTGCCCCGGCAGGCGGCGCACCGGTAGCGGGTGCCGCCCCCGGAGTCGGTGGCGCGCCGGGAGCAGCGGGCGCCCCAAGATTAGGTGGCGCCCCGGCAGGCGCCGCTGCCGGCGCGGGTGGCGGAGCCGATCCTTGCCCCCGCCCAGCGTAGATGGTTTGGTCTTTCCGCTCGGGCAATCGGATTTCCCTTGGCGTGATGGCGATCAGCAGCTCGGTATCCGCTTGTTGCGTGTTCTTGGCGCCGAACAAAAGACCCACTGGTCCCGCGTTGACTAGACCCGGCAGGCCCGAAAGACTTTGCATGTCGCTCGATTCGATCAGGCCGGAAAGTACGCTGGTTTCATTCTCTTGGAGCCGCACCGACTGCTGAACATTGCGGTTGCTGAGGATCGGGATGCCATTCACGTTTTCTCCCGAGAGCGAGCTGATATCCAGTTGCAGGGCCAGCGTTACTTCGCCATTGGAATGTGTTCGCGAAGTGGCTTGCACTTTGAGCCCCAAATCGACGTACTCCGAGCCCGGGTAAGGCGAAAGCGCCGCATTCGGAGTGAGCGAGCTGGCCAGCGTGTTCGAGTTGAGGATTACCGAGACGGTGTCTGACGCCAGATTGGCAACGGCCAGGTCCGTCGAGCCGTTTCCGTTCAAGTCTCCCGAGGCCAAGGCTATCGGGCTGTTGCCGGTGGCGACGTCGAGGGGAGGAAGGAAAGTGCCGTTGCCGATGCCGAGATAGACGGAAATGCTGTCCGAGCCTTCGTTGGCAACGGCCAGGTCCGGCACGCCGTCATTATTGAAGTCAGCGGAAAGAATCGCAGCGGGAGTGGTTTGGGTGGCGAAGGTGGCCGGGGTC
>Ga0302324_100030605_pt1 | contig 10169 bp, 5 predicted proteins | sample Palsa_T0_1_FD_201949 | JGI IMG/M metagenome (GOLD analysis project Ga0302324, IMG submission 201949) | Peat permafrost microbial communities from Stordalen Mire near Abisko, Sweden - Palsa_T0_1 | ecosystem: Environmental > Terrestrial > Soil > Palsa > Peat permafrost | place: Sweden: Abisko... | reverse complement strand
TCCCAACGTCTGGGCATTGGTCTCGGTGACGAGAAAGTTCTGGTGCTTCAGTGATCGCGAGAAATCGCCCTGCAGTGCCTGCCACTCGCCGTCCATGTGATCCTGGGACCCGTGATAAGGGTTGTTCGCGACGACATCGAGCACCTTCGCGACCTCCGGCTCGTTCACATCCAAACGCATCATGGAACCGTAGTCTTGCGTAACGAACTGATCGGGCCTGCGGTGTGCGCGAACCAGCGCGGCTTGCCAAGCAAGAAAGTCGGTGACGCGATCCTGTTCGAAGCGGGACCACTCCAGCTTGTAGCTGGTGCTGGTGGCGTTGTCGCGCGTCGGCATGTCGTTCCAGTCGTATACGTCCTGTCCCCAATAGTTCAGGAACCACGCTTTGTTGAGCGCGTCGGTCGTACCAAACTTCTTCTTCAACCGCTCGACAAGTTCGCCAAAGATCTGCGGGTTCGAAGCTCCATAGGATGAGGTCTCGTTGTCGATCTGCCAACCGATAACCGTAGGGTTGTCGCGGTAATGGCTGACCATGTTGCTGATAAGCCGTTGAGCGTACCGGCGGTAATTCGGATCGTCCGTATTCATGTTCTGCCGCATGCCATAACCGACAGACGCCCCGCCAAGCGGCCGTGCAATCATCTCCGGATGCGCCTTCCACATCCAGGTGGGAATCGAATAGGTGGGCGTCCCCATGATGACCTTGATGCCGGCCTTGCCCATAGCGTCAACGATCCGGTCCATCCAGGCATAGTCAAATTTGCCATCGGCCGGCTCCCAAAGACTCCACGTGGACTCGCCCATGCGGACGACACTAATGCCTGCTTCCTTCATGAGCGCGGTATCTTTTTCAAGTCGTCCGGGTTGCAGTTCGTCAGGCATGTACTCGTTGTAGTACGCCGCACCATACAGCACATTGGGCATCAGAGCACCTGGTGGCGCAGCCCGCTGCTGAGACAACAGGACACAGGGCATACATACGAGTGCCGCAGCGACAGTACGGCAGAGTGTCATCCTCATTTGTCTAGCTCTCCCGCCTCAGAGGGTACCACCGGAAAAATATGGAGATGTTTCCTCTTGGCGATGGGCTGATACTGCCATGCCTATCTCATCGCTTGCACGATGATCTTAGAGATCGATAAATGCTTAAGTGGAAACGCGCATTGGCCAGTCATCGCAATCGAGTCTTGAGCTGATCCATCTGGCGCGTTGTAAGATCATCCTTTATTGCTCCACCCGATGCAGAACCACGGGAATGCTGGTCGGCGAGCGCATGTTTGGATTCCTCGATGGATCAGATCCATCCGGCGGTGGTCCAATCGCAGGGCGCGGTCCAGTCGGCGTTTCGGGCTGCGCCAGGCTGAAGCCGAGTTCCACCGTGCGCTGCAACTCGATCTGATCTCCCTCCAACGAGCCCGAATATGTGTTGTTTCCGGCTTTGAAATAGACGCTCTTGCCATCCACCTTGCCATCGGTAATCGGGATGCCCGCATCGCTTCCGCCGAAGAATCCTCCGCCTCCGCCCTCCATGGTGCCGGTCAAATTGTTTCCGTCCTGTCGAAGCGTAAACACCGTCGCGCCGTCGCCCGCGAAGATCGCCAGCAGCCCCGTCGCGGTGCCCGACCCCGCAATCGGCCTCCACAAGCCAGTAAGGCCCGGACCCTCGGGGACCTCACGTTTCCATGGCGCCACTTGCGGACGGAGCGTCACCGCCTTCGCCGCAATAGTCACGGTTGCTGAAGTGAGTCCCGGAGACTCAGCCTCCACCGTGATGCTTCCTGTTCCCTTTTCGGACTTCACAATCGCCATGCAGTATCCGCAGAATGCTTTGCGCACAGCCCCCCTGTCCGATTCGTGATCGGTCGGATCTCCATTCCCAACCCCGATCAACTTCCCGGCTCCCGATACACGAAATTTCACGACGTTGTCGGTCATCGGCAAGACACGGTTTTGCGCGTCCTGAACTTCGACCGTGAACATCGCCACATCCTCGCCATCGGCGGACACTTCCTGCCGGTCTGCTTTCATTATCAGTTTTGCGGCAGCGCTCGTCGTCTCCCGCTTGGCATTCATCACAACTTGGCCGCCTTTATAGCCCCGGGCCTCGATAGCGCCTGGCGCGTAAGGAACCGTCCAGGCCACGTGCGAATCTTTGTTCACATTTTTTGAGCCCAAACTTTTGCCGTTTAGGAACAACTCAACGCTGTCGAGATTCGAATACACCCAAACCGCAATCTCCTTGCCCTCCATCCCCTCCCAATTCCAGTGCGGGAACAGATGCAGCACCGGCTGCGACGTCCACCAGGACTTATAGTAGAAGAACGAATCTTTTGGGAAGCCGCAGGTGTCAATGACCCCGTACTGCGAGCTGATGTTGGGCCAGCCATTCGGCGAGGGCTCGCCGCGATAGTCGAATCCCGTCCATATAAATCCGCCCGTAAGCCACTCCTGCGCGTTACAGAACTTCCACCAACCTTCGGCCGACGCGCGACCGGTCGTGGTGTACGGATCATACGAGCCCACATAGCCCTTCTCGAAATCTGTGACGTAAATTCCTCGTGTGCCCACGGCGCTGACAGTCTCTGTACCGATCACCGGCTTGTCGGGATGTGCCTTGTGATACGCCTCGGCCTGCGGATCCATGTAGTTGTAGCCCACCACGTCGCACTCCACCAGGCCGCCCACGCCAATCGCGCGAATCGGCGCAATCGACACCGGCCGCGTGCCGTCGAACTCGGTCGCGACGGCTTTCATCGCCGTGAGAATGTGAAGGCCTGTCTCCGTGTTTGCCTGACCTTCTTCATTCCCCATCGACCACATAAAGACGCTGGGATGATTGCGGTCGCGTCTCACTAGATCGCCGAACTGCGCCAGCCCCTCGGGATTCGACGACATCATGCGCGTCTCGTCGAAGACCAGCATCCCCAGTTCGTCGCAGGCGTTCAGCAGCTCCGGTGTCGGCGGGTTATGTGAAGTGCGGATCGCATTGCAGCCCATCTCCTGCAGTTTGCGAACCCGGTAGTACTGCACTGCATCGGGAAGCGCAGCGCCCAGACCGGCGTGGTCCTGGTGATTGCAGGTTCCTTTCACCTTCACGGACTTGCCGTTCAGAAAGAACCCCCTCTGAGAGTTAAATTCCAGCGTGCGAATGCCGAACGGCGTCTCGCAACGATCGACGAGCTCGCCCTCTGCGTTCACCTCCGTCACCAGCTTGTAGAGGTTCCTTTCCTCGAGCGACCAAAGCAGCGGACGTTTCATCGTCATGGTCTGCTCGTATGTTTGCTCGCCTCCCACTGCGATAGACAACGCGACTGCGGCCGCTTTTCCCACCGGCTTGCCCGACGGATCGAGAATGGTCGAGGTCACGCGCGCGTTCTGCGCCCGCTTGCCCTGGTTTTCCACCTCGGTGCGAATTGAAACGGTCGCGTCGCCGCCCGCAACTTTGGCAGACACGAACGTTCCCCACTGCTTCACACGCAAAGGATTTGTCTTCACCAGCCAAACGTGCCGATAGATTCCCGCGCCCTCGTAAAACCAGCCGTCGCTCAGCGTCGCATCCACACGCATCAGTAAGACGTTTTTCTGACCCGGGTACACGAAGTCGGTCACGTCGAACTGGAACGGATCGTACCCACCGCTGTGGACGCCGATGTAAAAGCCGTTGAAGACAACCATCGTCTCCCGATACGCGCCATCGAACTCGAGAGTGATCCGCTTGCCTGCATCCGCAGCGGGGATTTCAAAGACACGGCGATACCAGCCCACGCTGGTCTCAGGATAGTTTCGTCCGAGCGGATAGAATCCTTTGCTGGCCAGCGCAGGGTCGTTCACAAAGGGCAACTCGATCGCCCAATCGTGCGGCAAATCTACCACCCGCCAGTCGCTGTCGTCGAAGGCAGGCGAGCTGGCGGCAATGAAGTTGCCAGTCTTCTGAAAATTACCCGACCGTCCTCCACCAAATCCAAAGTCCTTGGTGGCATCGTTCGAATTACCGAAGTGGAAGCGCCATCCGAAATCCAGTAGCAGGCGCTCGCGCCCCGCGCCCGGTTTTGCCGACCCGGCCGTTTGGCTCATCGGCAGCAGAGCGGGCTCGGACTGCGCCGTGTGCATAGCAACTGCGCTGATCGGACCCATCCCGTGGGCCGCAGCCGCTACGGGTGCAAGCAGCCCCGCCTTCAACATATCCCGGCGTGAAACCGTTTTCATTACCCCTCCACTAAATGGGCCTTTTGGCCCTCAAATGACCACTAGTTTTCTGCATCCAGAACGACGCAAGTATAACCCTCATCATTCCATCTGCGACACTCGCCATATTTTCAGAGCCGGTGGACCTTCCCGCGCAAAATCGCCAAGTCACTCAATGAGCGCATTGGCCTGATGTCACCAGTTGAGATTGCGAAAGTAACTACAAGCTGACTTTTTCGGAAACTGATAGTTCAGAAGGCCCTGTGCGAGCGCGCTTTCTGAGGGGCTTCGGTGGCCAGTCTAAACTCTCGCTTATCCCTTTCTTGCATCTGAGCAAGCAAGGCGACTGGCCATGCATTTTGAACAAACAGAACTGTTGAATATCGCATTGGAGGCTGAAGGGATAGCGTCCGGAGCCCCGTTGTCCGTGTGGAAGAGCGAAGGCTTTTATTGGTGTCCGCTGCATTGGAAGCAAAGGAAAGTCCTTAAAACCCGCAGTATCATTAAGACAACTGATGGAACTGCGAAGTGTGCTGATGCCAACCCTGAACTATTCGCCAAACACCGAGCTTCGCGACAGATAAGTATTGAAACGCTGCTGTCTTTACCGATCCTGATCGCAATGAGTGACACATCGCCGATGTACTCAGTGACCCGAAGTCGAAGAGTGCATCGATCTGTTAGCGTCAATCAAGAATCGAGCCTCGACAAATCGGCGGACAGTAGTCAACTTTCGTTAAGCCTTCTCCGTATTGAACGGAGTAGCTTATCTCTAGAACAAGGATACCCTCGTCCCGCTCTTTGTCTCCTCGAGTATGGTGGACGGTCTATCCTAGAGGTCAGGTTGGCCTGTGGCGAAGTCGACGGCTAGGACAGGGTCGGTGCCTCTCCTCCAGCCCTTGGTTATGCTATGCGTATACAAGATTTTGATTCTCCCTCTTTCGCAGGCCCCCGGATCGCGTGCTAATCCTCAAAACTCAACGCGCTGCGAATGTGAATTGGCTTTGCTCCCATGCGAAGCGGTGTGTGCGCATTAGCGTGATCCTGCTGCTTTGTAGCGTTTTGGGTTGTCGTCGACCTGTAGCGGTACCCCCAACCGTGACTTTCCTTGGGGCATGGTGGCTACAGCCAGACGATGAGTCGCGAGCAGAATTCGAATTCAAGCGGTTCTCCCGAGAGACGGGGATCGCGATTCAACAGCCCCCTGTTCCCGAGGCATTGTTTTCTTCGCTCGACCCTCCCGCACAATTGGACCTTTTGCGCAAGGTTCTACATGCGGGCGAACCCGCTCCGGACATCCTAGGCATCGACGTCATTTGGCCAGCAAGTTTAGCTGACGATCTGATCGATCTGCGACCTTATCTTTCCCCTGAACTCCTCTCGCAGGATCGAGATTTGCTGGCGAGCTACACGGTTCATGGCAAGGTTGTGGCTATACCCTTTCGCACCCACGTAGGAGTTCTTGCATACCGCATCGACCTGCTCCAAAGGTACGGCTACACGCATCCACCAAGGACATGGGAAGAGCTGGAGAAGATGGCCTCACGGATTCAGGCGGGCGAACGGGCCAGGGGGATAAAGGACTTCTGGGGATACGTATGGCAAGGTGCAGCCACAGAGGGCCTCACCTGCAATGCGTTGGAATGGCAGGCGGCCGAAGGAGGAGGCCGTGTCATTGAAGAGGACCAATCGATCAGCATCAACAACCCTCATGCCGTTCGCGCATGGGAGCGAGCCGCTCGTTGGATTGGCAAGATATCGCCGCCGGGTGTCGTCTCCTATCGAGAGACAGACTCGTTGAACATCTGGAATTCAGGTAACGCGGCGTTTCTGCGCAGCTGGGAGTGGGCGGACCATCTGGCTCATCCGAGCAAATCGCCGATGCAGCAATACACCGGCCTTACAAGTATGCCGGGAGATGGAAGAGAAGAGGTGGGAGCGCTTGGGGGTTATGGACTGGCCGTTCCCCGGTCGTCGGCCCATCTCCAGGAAGCGATAGCTCTGATCCGCTTTCTTATTGCCTCGGACTTGCAAGCCAAAGCAGTTCCGGCAAATGACCTGCCCTCCGCACCCCGTCACTTCGATAACCTCCCCCGGGTGCTGCGGCCTTCTGATCCTTCCGATCCGCGGAATCAACAGGCAACTCGACTGGTCAGTCGGCCCGCAAATGCCACCGGTGACCGCTATCAGGCGGTGACCCAGGCCTACAGCCAGGCGGTACACTCTGTCTTGGTCGGCAAGAAAGCTGCGCCAGACGCAGCAGCAGAACTGGAAAAACGATTGGTTCAAATTACGGGATTCCGTACTGCTCCCCCGCCGGCAAGGAAGTAGAGGCTGAATGAAACCGTCAGATTATTTCAAGATCGGTCCTCGCCTGACGCTCGCTTTTGCCCTGTTGATTGCACTCATCCTTGCCGGAAACTCCATCGTCATCTGGCAGTTTCATCTCGCTCGCGTCGAAACCGATCGCCTCACCAGCGCGAACCGGCAATTGAACGCGATCCTGCAACTCCAGGTAGTTCTGCTCGCATTCCACCAACGTCTCGACGATCTCGCCCGGTCAGGCAATGCCCAACACTTGACGGCGGAGGTCGACCCTCTTCGCCGCACGTTTCTGGACCAGGTCAAGCAAACAAGAGAGGCCGCTGCCCGGCCGCCTGAAGCCAAAGCGGACCCAGACCTCCTTCCCGCACTGGATACGATCGAGGTTGCGTTGCCGGGGCAGCTAGATGCCATCAGCGGCTTGGCAAGGACGGGAGACTGGGAAAGTGTACAACGGCGGTTGGACAAAGAGCTGAAGCCAATTGAAGCCCAGACCTCGATTCTTGTTACCCGCATTCAACATCAGGCCGGTCGCGAACTCTCAGCGTCCGCGTCAAGAATGGCGGGGGTACAGCGGCGGATTCTCGTCATTGTTCCGATAACTGCGATTTCCACCTTTTGCTTTGCCGCCTTCTTTGGTTGGGCCGTCGCGCGGCGAATCGTGGAACTCCGGCTCGAAGAACGCGCCGGTGAGCGCACGCGCATCGCGCGTGAATTGCACGATAGCTTGCTGCAGAGCCTTCATGGCCTCATGTTCGAGTTTCAGGCCGCCCGCAACATGTTCCAGAAGCGGCCCGGAGAAGCTTTACAGGCCCTCGATAACGCGATTTCGGGAACTGAGCAGGCGATCATCGAAAGCCAGGATGCCATAGCGGACCTGCGCAGTACTGCGACGAGTGAGGACGATCTCCCGCAGCTCGTCCGGCTTACTGGAGAGAACCTCGCCACCGCGGGGACCAGGGATCAGAAGTCTCCGACCTTCGGCTTCATCGTTGAGGGCCAGCAGCGGCTCTTGGCCCCGGCCATCCGGGATGAGGTCTACCGTATCGCGCGAGAGGTCTTGCGTAACGCCTTTCGGCACGCGCAGGCGACACGGGTACAGGCTGAGATACGTTACGGCAAGCATCAGCTTACGCTGCGTGTATGGGACGATGGAAGAGGCATGGATCCCCGGGTGATGGAGATGGGCATCCGTCCCGGCCACTGGGGCCTTCCAGGTGTCAGGGAGCGGGCACATCAAATCGGCGCTAAGCTGGATGTCCGGAGCGAGCCGGGCGCGGGAACTGAAGTTCAACTGAACGTCACTGCTTCGGTAGCCTATCGAAAGGATCTCAACCGCTCCGGGACCGGGGCGGCGTAAGGGCCGTGAAAATGACCGTCGAACCTAGTCTCATTCGAATTCTTACGGTGGACGACCATCCTCTTCTTCGCAGGGGGATTGCCGCCCTCGTCAACGTCGAAGACGATATGAAGCTGGTTGCGGAGGCTTCAACCGGAGAGGAGGCGATAGAAAAGTTTCGACTTCATAGACCCGATGTAACTTTGATGGATATCCAACTTCCCGGGCTGAACGGCATTGAGTCCATTAACCAGATTCACAAAGAGTTTCCGAGCGCGAAGATCATCGTGTTGACAACCTATAGCGGAGACGCTCAGGTGGTGCGGGCCATCAAAGCCGGCGCTCGAGCCTATCTCCTCAAACGGCAGGTTCACCGTGAACTCCTCGAGACGATCAGGGCAGTGCACGCCGGACATCGCCGGATACCTCAGGAACTCGCAGTCGAGATCATTGATTCCCTCAGAGAAGACCTCACACCCCGTGAGGTCGACGTATTACGGCTCATCGCCGATGGTAACTCCAACAAGGCCATTGCCTCCCAGTTGTCGATCGGTGAGGCAAGCGTAAAAAGCCACGTCGCGAACATTCTCGCGAAACTTGACGCGAACGATCGCGCCCATGCCGTTACGATCGGCCTCAAGCGTGGAATTATTGAGCTGTAACTCCCCCAAAAGGGTGAGTCACAGGTTGCCGTTCAGCCATTGGGGATTTTAGGAGAATTCCAAGTTCTCCTAAGCAGAATCCTCTCGTGATTGTCGATCTTTCCATAGATCGTGGAGGTGAGAGGGCTATAGCCTGATGGCCCACCTTCGTTCTCACGAGGGTTTTCCTGCGGAACTCCACTCATCTCCGTCATATGGCCGTAGGATCACGGTCATTCTGTCGTTGTGCACAGGGAACGGATCGCTCGACACTCACGACATGGGAGCAAGCTCAAAAAGAACCTACAGCCCGGGGGATGGAAGCTCAAAGGGCGCGATAGAGGACTTCGACCTCGTGATCCTGGGTGGCGGCACCGGATCGACCATCGCTGCTTGGACCTTTGCCGGTCATGGCCAGCGCGTAGCCGTCGTCGAGCGCAAGTACATCGGGGGATCATGCCCAAACATCGCGTGCCTTCCCAGCAAGAATGTCCTCCACAGTGCAAAGGTGGCGTCCTACATCAGGCGGAGCGAGGAGTTTGGCCTGTTTACGCATGGTCTTCGCGTGGAGATGCCCGTAGTGCGTGCGCGAAAGCGCGCAATGGTGACGGGCCTCAACGAGATGTATCTCGATCATTACAAGCGAACTGGTGCGGAGTTTATCTGCGGATCGGGACGCTTCGTGGGCGCGAAAACCCTGGAAGTGACCCTAAGCGACGGCTCCATGCGCCTTCTTCGTGGGAGCAATGTAATCATCAGCACCGGTACTCGCGCCGCGTTGAGCGCGATCCCCGGCTTGATCGAGGCACAACCACTTACACACATCGAGGCGCTTGAACTGGACCAGGTTCCGTCACACTTAATTGTGCTTGGCGCAGGCTACGTCGGTCTGGAGCTGTCGCAGGCGATGCGTCGCTTCGGCGGCAGGGTCACAGTCATCGACCACAATGACCGTTTGCTGCATCGAGAAGACGATGATGTAACCAGCGCTCTCGCCGATCTCTTCAGGGACGAGGGCATCGAAACGGCCTTGAACGCTCATGTGAAAAAGGTCTCTGGAAGGTCAGGCGAATCGGTGACTGTTGCTTTCGAACAGAACGGTCAAACGAAAACCATCGAGGGCACCCATCTGCTGGTCGCAACAGGTAGGCAGCCCAACACGGAAGATATAGGTCTCGAACTCGTTGGCGTCCAGCTGACCAGCGAAGGCTACCTCAAGGTCAACGAGCGCCTCGAGACAACCACCCCCGGCGTCTGGGCTATCGGCGAAGTGGCTGGAACTCCTCAGTTCACACACGTTAGCGTGGACGATTTCCGCGTGGTCCGCGACAACCTCATGGGCATTCATCGGACGACAACGGGCAGGCAAATCCCCTACACTCTCTTCACCGATCCCGAGCTGGCCCGCATCGGCCTAACGGAAAAAGAGGCCAAGGCGCGAGGGACTGAATACCGCTTGTTCAAGCTCCCAATGCAGGGAGTGCTTCGCGCTCGCACCTTGTCGGAGACACGAGGATTCTTAAAGGCGCTCGTCGCCGTAGATAGCGATCTGATCCTCGGCTTCACCGCCTTCGCTATCGACGCTGGAGAGATCATGGCCTCCGTCCAAACTGCAATGATGGCCGCATTGCCCTACACCGCACTTCGCGATGCTATATGGGCTCACCCTACTCTCGTGGAAG
>Ga0302324_100030603_pt1 | contig 10169 bp, 12 predicted proteins | sample Palsa_T0_1_FD_201949 | JGI IMG/M metagenome (GOLD analysis project Ga0302324, IMG submission 201949) | Peat permafrost microbial communities from Stordalen Mire near Abisko, Sweden - Palsa_T0_1 | ecosystem: Environmental > Terrestrial > Soil > Palsa > Peat permafrost | place: Sweden: Abisko... | reverse complement strand
GACACCGTTTCGATTGGCGAACTCTAGCCCATTGAAATCATTGGCGCGCCCTGCTGGACTCGAACCAGCGACCCACAGCTTAGAAGGCTGTTGCTCTATCCACCTGAGCTAAGGGCGCAAGCCTCACCCCAACGATCGTTTCCCGTAGCACACGGCGCCCGTTCGCGTCATCATGGGCCAGCAAACAGGACGACTGGCGCCGCATATGATCCCTCCCCCCATCCGCTTCGGCATCTGGGCTCTGGTCCACGGCAGTCGGGCGGCGATGCAGGACCCGGACGAACCCTACGACGCCTCATGGGAGCGCAACCGGCGGCTGATCGTCGAGGCGGAGGCGCTTGGCTTCGACAGCACCCTGGTCGCGCAGCACACGATCAACCCGCATCACGCACCGCTGGATGAACTCGAAGCATGGACCGCGTCGGCCGCCCTCGCCGCGTTGACCGAGCGAATCGAGGTCATCGCGGCGGTCAAGCCGTATCTGTATCACCCGGTCGTGCTGGCCAAGATGGCGCTCGGCATCGAGCATATCAGCAGCGGCCGCTTCGCCATCAATCTGGTCAACGCGTGGAACCGGCCGGAGCTGGAAAAAGCCGGCATCGGCTTCGCCGAGCACGATGAACGCTACGCCTATGGCCGCGAATGGCTATCGGTCGTGGAACCGCTGATGCGCGGACAGACGCTGACCCATGATGGTGCCAATTTTCAGGTCGACGACTACACGCTCCGTCCCGGCGATCCCTGGCGTGACCGCCCGCGTATTTATATCGGCGGTGAATCCGAGCCCGCCCGCGCACTGGCCGCCGACATGGGCGACGTGTGGTTCATTAACGGCCAGCCGATTGACGATGTCGCCGCATTGATCGCCGATGTCGCCGCGAGACCTCGCCTGGGCGCACCGTTGCGGTTCGGGCTGTCCGCGTTCGTGATCGCGCGTCCGACCGAGGCGGAGGCCCATGCGCACCATATGCATCTGTTCGCTTTGGCCTCGAAGGACCTGCAGATACGCATGGCCCAGAATGCGAACACCGACCCGAAATCGGTGATGGCGGCGACGATGCGACGCACCCCTCGCGTCGGCAGCAATGGAGGCACCGCCGCTGGGCTTGTCGGCAGTTACGATCAGGTCGCGGAACGGATTGTCGCCTTCAACCGTGCGGGGATCGAGACATTCATGCTGCAGTATCAGCCGTTCGAGGCCGACATGCGGCGATTCGCGGCGGAGGTGATGCCTCGGGTTCGCGCCATGGCCGGAAAGACGGAACAGGCAGCGGAGTAAGTTCCTCGCATCGCTGGCTCGGCGGACGCCGTTGAGCCTGGAGAACATCGCTGCGCCGGCGTCGGCTCGCTGATGCTCAAAACTCACCATTCCACGGAAGCAAGCCAGGCTCGTGTGTTGGCGCGATCTCTGCTGACATAACCATGTCAGGAACCCAGGCCTGGTGTGAGGTCAAGGTAATCGCGTCGATGGTTCGGCGATCATCAGATCTCACTTTTCCGGAGGACAAAATCATGCCTGCCAACAGCGACGCGCGGATCCGCCATATTTATGATCGTTGGCACGAGACAATTAATTCGCACGACCTTGATGGTGTGATGGCGCTGTACGCGGAGCATGCCGTTCTCGAAACTCCGGCAATTCTGGCGATGTATCCGGATAAGGAGGAGGGCATCCTCAGAGGCCGTGGCGCGATAGAGCAGTTGTTCGCCATTAACTTTGAAGTTCTGGCACGGGAGTTTCGGCGGCTTTACCGGTCCGGTCTGTTTCTCTCGAACGGGGAACTCCCCTCATGGGAGTATCCGCGCAAGACCCCGACCGGGGATCAGGTCGACCTGGTTGAGTCGATGGATATCGAAAATGGCCTGATCGTCTATCACCGGGTTTATTGGGGATGGAGGGGTTTCAAAGCCCTCAAAGCGGCCCAGGCAAAGCGATGTGCATAACGTCGGCTATTTGATATATGCATTGGGTCGCACATGATCAGATGTCCGCATCCGAGCGGAGCAAGCCGATAACGTTGGCGTCAAGATCGCCTGCCGGCAGCCCATTCCCGAGACGGAACGCACGGACCGCCGCCAGTGTCCTCGGTCCGAACAGTCCGTCCACGCCGTTCAACAGGTAATCCAAATAAAACAAACAAACCTGCGCTGTCCGCACATCAATGTCCGGGAGATTGCCGGGTATCGAGAACTCGTCATAATGTTGTTCCAAATTTTCATCGTAGTGGTTCCTGACGTAATCGGGACCGTTGTAATAAAATGCTATTCTGCTCCAGTCACGGTCACGGAACGCCGTGCACAAGGGCGGATTGGCGGTAATGAAAGTCGTTGTCGCCGACAGTTGGGCGTCCTCACCGGCGACCATCGCGGCCACCATGGCGTACACGTCGGCGAACCCGGCGATGACGGCGTTGTATCCCATTACCTGGCCCAGTCCCCAGGAGGCGCTCTCGAGGGCGGCCCGCTCGTCGAGTTGCATCGCTTTGCCAAGGCGGTCGTATTCCGCCGTGCCGCCGAAATAGCCACCGGGGTTGGGATTGCTGAGATTCGGATACTCCTGGTCATACTTTCCGCCGGTGCGCAGGCGGAAGATATGGCGTTCGAACAGAATGCAGGGGCGCCGGTCGCGGAGGAAGCCGAACCCTTGTGTCTCCACCGCCATCAACGACCACAATGCAGCCTGATCTCCCCCGAGTGCCGCCGCGGCGGCCTGAATGTCGTCCGGCGTGATCGGTATTCCCTTGCCCGCGAAAGCGATTGGCATGGATCCGCTCCCTAAACCAGAGTCATGGCGAGTGGTTTGTTCGCCGCATCCGCGGTAACCATGCACGTGAGCGTCCCGCTGACGGGCATTCCCGCCCGGGTTCCGCGCGCGACGAAGACGTGCGCGATGCCGGGGGAAAGCGAGACTTCCGCGAAGCCAGGTGGATCGATCGCGATGTACTTGCCATCAAGCGTGACAGTGATCTCGCTGAGCACGTCCCATTGATCAATCGCAAGCGGTACAGGAATGTCAAAGGCCTCGTCTGGAGGGTGAGAGACCTCCGTGTCGCGCCGCGTGGATTTCGACGCGACTCTCTCGATAAGATGGTCGATTTTTGCCTTAATGTGGGCGAACAATTTACCCAGAAACCCGCTCAGTGCCGCCATTTCGTGAGCTCGCATTCGATCATCGCCATTGAAATTTCACTACTCGTGTTGAAATACATGCATCGATATTGGGCGTGGAGATGGTTCAGACAATAGCCGATTCCGCTTTCCTTTCGTGTCATGATGGACACCACATTTTACGACCGGAATGGGACAAACTCACCACTTCCGCACGTTCCAGAAAAAACCCTGTCAGCACATCGGTCACATTCCGCTGGTATACCCACGCCGGGAGAATCCGCCCCAGCGGAATATACGGAACATCAACGAACACCTGCCGCTGAATATCCTCCGCGATCCGTTTCTGGGACATGAGATCGCTCGCGGACAGCCATTCGTCTCGCAGCGCCCCCAACCGAGGACTTTCCGGCCAACCCCGGGAGGCCGCGCCGCCGTTACCCCGGATCCACACATGCACCGCCGGGTCGAGCTGATCGAGGCCCGACCAATACGTGTGAAACGCACTCCAACCGCCTTGCTCAACCGGTTCGGTTTTCGCCGGCGACCGCGGCGTGGAGCCCCGGTCTGTATAACGTGCCTTAACGTTGATCCCGATCCTTCCCAGCATGTCGACGCCGACGTCCGCCGACGCCCGAAGGTTAGGAAAGTCCGACGGCACGGGAACGACTGCTTTCTCGCCACGATAGCCTGACGCGGCCGCCAACTGTCTCACCGCCGCAAGATCCCGCGGCCCCATCGGAAATGCCGAGGAACCGGCAGCGGCGCATGGCCCGGGGATGCATCGCGTTGTCCCTGAAGACTTTCGCGGTCATCCGTACCTACGGCCAGACCGCATGGGCCAGCAACGCCGGGCCCGGGGAGCCCAAACCGTCCCAAACCGTCCTTGCACCAGCCCAAGGTCGCCGCTATACCCCGCGCCTTGTCTGCGAGACCGGGCCTGAAATGGGCATGCCCGGCCGCGACAGCTTCCCGGTCCGTCCGGAAAGCCTGCATTGAAGAGGAGACCAAATGCCCAAGATGAAGACCAAGTCGTCGGTCAAGAAGCGGTTCAAGATCACCGCGACCGGCAAGGTGCTGGCAGGCCCGGGAATGAAGCGCCATGGGCTGATCAACCGCTCGCAGAAGATGAAGCGCACCAATCGCGGCAGTCAGACGCTGACAGAAATGGACGCGAAGACCGTCAAGCAATGGGCGCCCTACGGGCTGGTCTGAAGGGGAAACGGCATGGCACGCGTCAAACGGGGCACTACCACCCACGCACGGCACAAAAAGGTCCTGAAGCAATCCAAGGGCTTCTATGGGCGCACATCCACCACCTATCGCGCGGCGCGGGAGCGGCTGGAGAAATCCCTGCAGTACGCCTACCGCGACCGGCGGGTGAAAAAGCGCGAATTCCGCGGGCTCTGGATCCAGCGCATCAACGCGGCGGTACGCGAGCATGGTCTGACCTACTCGCGATTTATCAACGGCCTCAAAAAGGCCGGGATCGAGATGGACCGAAAGGTGCTCGCCGCCATCGCCTATGATGACGCCGAGACGTTCAAGGCCATCATCGATAAGGTCCAGGCCGCGCTCGTCTGACGCGGTTTTCCCCTGGGTCTTAATTCCGCGGCCACCCGGTCTCGCTCTGGGTGGCCGTTCGCGTTAATGGGCGCCAAGAGGAAAATGTCCGATCCGGCAAATGCCGCCCCACCGGAAAATGTTCCCTCGGGCCCCTCGCATGAGAAAAGTCAATGACAGACGATCTACTCGCCCTCAGGAACGAGACCGACGCGGCACTCGCGGCCGCGACGGATCTGCGTGCCTGGGACGGCATCCGCATCGCGGTACTGGGCCGTAACGGCGGCCTGACCGGGCTGCTGCGCGATCTGGGCAAAACCCCGCCGGAGCTCCGGCGGGAGCGTGGTGCCGCTCTGAACGAACTCAAGGATGCCCTCACCCGAGCAATCGAGGCCCGGAAGGCGGAACTTGAATCCGCGGCACTGGACCAGCGTCTGACACAAGAACGGATCGACCCGACATTGCCGCCCCTGCCGCGGGAGACCGGGCTGATCCATCCGATTTCCCGGACCATGGAAGAAATCACCGCGATCTTCGGAGCCATGGGCTGCAGCGTGGCCGAGGGGCCGGACGTCGAAAGCGATTGGTTCAACTTCGGCGCGCTGAACATCCCCGCGCATCACCCCGCACGCGCCGACCACGACACATTCTACCTTCCGCCGCACGGTAATGAACCGCCGCCGGTGCTGCGGACGCATACGTCGCCGGTACAAATCCGCACAATGCTGACGCAGCCTCCGCCAATCCGGACAATCGTGATCGGCCGCACCTATCGCGCCGATCATGACGCCACCCACTCGCCGATGTTCCATCAATGCGAGGGATTGATCATCGACCGCGATCTGCACCTCGGACATTTGAAAGGCTGCCTCACCGATTTCCTGCGCGGCTTCTTCGCGATCGCCGATCTGCCGGTTCGCTTCCGCTCGTCGTATTTTCCGTTCACCGAGCCCTCCATGGAGGTCGATATCGGGTGGAACCGCCGCACCGGCGAACTCGGCCGAGGCGGTGACTGGCTCGAAATACTGGGCTCTGGAATGGTGCATCCACGAGTGCTGGCGAATTGCGGCATCGACCCGCGCGAGTGGCAAGGCTTCGCGTGGGGTATGGGAGTCGAGCGCGTGACGATGCTCAAACACGGCATGTCCGATCTGCGGCCGTTCTACGAGTCCGACCTCCGGTGGCTGCGGCATTACGGGTTCAACCCGCTCGCGCCAACAATGCTGCATGAGGGGATCTGAACCATGAAGTTCACCTTGTCGTGGCTGAAGACCCATCTGGAGACTGACGCCGCCATCGAAGCCATCACCGACACTCTGACCCGCATTGGCCTGGAACTCGAGGGCGTGGAGAACCGCGGCGCCGCCATCGCATCGTTTCGCGTCGCGCTCGTGATCGAGGCGGCGCCCCACCCGAACGCCGATCGGCTGCGCGCCTGCAAGGTGGATACCGGAGACGGAATCGTTTCTGTCGTGTGCGGCGCACCGAATGCGCGGACCGGCATGAAGGCGGTATTCGCGGCACCCGGCAGTTTCATTCCCGGTACCAACGTCACCTTGAAGGTCGGAGAAATCCGCGGCGTGCAAAGTGCCGGGATGCTGCTGTCCGCTCGCGAGATGGGTCTTGGGGAAGATCATGCCGGCATTGTCGAACTGCCGTCCGATGCACCAATCGGTGTGTCCTACGCGAGCTGGTCGGGGCTCGACGATCCGATCATCGATATCAGCGTAACACCCAACCGCGGCGATTGTTTCGGTGTTCGCGGCGTTGCCCGCGACCTGGCCGCCGCCGGGATCGGCACTCTGAAACCATTCCGGCCAAGGAAGATCGTGCCATCGATCGACGGAGGCCCGCGCTGGCAGATCGATTTTCCTGAGGCCTGCCCTTGGATTCTTGGGCGCGCCATTCAGGGTGTGCGGAATTCGCCCAGTCCGAGATGGCTGCAGGATCGGCTGACGTCGATTGGATTGAGGCCGATCAACGCGTTGGTCGACGTGACCAATTTCTTCACGATCGATCTCGGCCGCCCGTTGCATGTATTCGACGTCGCCAAATTGAAGGGCGGCGTTCTGACGCTCCGGCGCGGAGCGGGCGAGACGCTGCGGGCACTCAACGGTAAGGACTATGTCGTCGACCCCGAGGATTGCGCGATCTGCGACGAGGCCGGTGTGCAATCGATCGCCGGCGTGATCGGCGGCGAGGCCACCGGTTGCGATGAGACGACACGCACTGTTTTCATTGAATGCGCGCTGTTCGATCCGGTGCGTGTCGCGCTGACCGGCCGCCGCCACCAAATCATTTCGGATGCGCGGCAGCGGTTCGAACGGGGTCTCGATCCCGCTCTGATGCCGGACGCGATCGAGGCGGCAACAGCGATGATACTGGAGCTTTGCGGCGGCGAGCCGGGCCAGGTTACCGCGGCTGGCGCCGAACCTGCCTGGCAGCGCGACGCCACCATGCGTTTCTCTCGCGTTTTAGGCTTTGGCGGCTCGGATATTTCCCCCGATGACGCGGTAGCCTCCCTCGAAGGGCTTGGCTTCACCGTGCGGGCTCGTGATGCCGGCAAAGTAACGGTCGCGGTGCCGTCCTGGCGCAACGACATCGCGGCGAGTGTGGCGCTCGATTTGTCGCCCTCGCTGTCTGCCGCGGTCGCCGCGAAGGTCGCCGAAGGCTGCGCGGTGATCGAACCGGAATGCGACCTGATCGAGGAAGTTCTGCGCCTCAAGGGCCTCAACGCGGTGCCTCCGGTCTCGTTGCCGCGGATGGCGCCGGTGCCGCTCGCCACTCTAACGCCGAAACAGCAGCGCACCGAACTCATCCGCCGCACGCTGGCGGCACAAGGGCTCGTGGAATGTGTCACGTTCAGCTTCATGGCGGCAGCGGAGGCGGCGCTGTTTGGCCAGACACCGGACGTTCTGCATCTGGCCAATCCCATCGCGGCGGATCTGGACCAATTGCGGCCGACGGCGGTCGCCACTCTGGCGCTCGCGGCGCAACGCAACGCGGCCCGCGGATATCCCGACATGGCGCTGTTCGAGGTCGGGCCCGCGTTCCGGACGGACGCGGCCGATGGACAATGCCTGATGGCCGCCGGGGTGCGCGCCGGGGGCAGCGGACGGTCCTGGCGGAGGCCGGCGCGGGACGTGGACGCGATGGACGCCAAAGCCGACCTCTGGGCGGGCCTGGCAGCGGCCGGCGTGCCGATGGAGGCACTGATGGTGACGCCCGACGCCCCTGCTTTCTACCACCCCGGCCGGTCCGGCACCGTGCGGCAGGGGCCGAAGACGGTGCTCGGCTCGTTCGGGGAACTGCATCCACGGGTTCTGGCGACAATCGGTCTGGGCGGACCGGCGGTGGCGTTCGAATTCAACCTCGATGCGGTCGCCGAGCCGAAACGACGACGCAAATCGGCCCCGGATCTGCCGGCGTTCCAGCCACTGCGACGCGACTTCGCGTTTCTGGTTGATTCGGGTGTCGCCGCCGACACGGTATTACGCGCAGCGCGGGGTGCCGATCGCCATTTGATCGCCGGCGTTTCGCTGTTTGACGTCTACGAGGGCAACAAGTTGCCCGAGGGGAAGAAATCCCTGGCGATCGAAGTGGTATTCCAGCCGCGCGAACATACTCTGACGGACGCTGAGATAGAGATCGCCGGAAAGAAGGTCGTGGCGGCGGTGGCGAAGGCGACGGGCGCGGTGCTGCGGTAGCGCCGAGCCGTCGGCCAACATCGCGGCCGCGCGATTGTGCGCGCGCATCAATCTTTCATTCACACAAAAGGTTCAGAAACGAAAAGCCGGCGGGGATGTTCCCGCCGGCTCATCACCTAGGAGGTGCCGATGCTTACCCATCTACTCCTCCTGTTGCTGATACTCGTGATCCTTGGCGTCGAAGTCAAGGTGATCGTGCGTAGGCCATAGGGGAACGGGCCGGTTCCCTCGCGAACCGGCCCACCCCTGGTGTGAAGACCAGTGCGGATCAGCCCCGAGGCGCGAGTCTGAACCCATCGTTAGACCCACGCGGCGCGCCGTGCCAAACTGGCTGCGACACCGGTCGAGGGCGCGGGAGACGTTCGGATGCAAATCAAAAAGGGCTACAAGCAACTCCTCGCCGAGGCCAACGCCGTCATCGAAACGTTGACCGTGGATCAGGCCATCGCCGAGCTCGGCCAGGACGGGGTCGTTTTTGTCGATCTGCGGGACCCTCGCGAACTTGATCGCGAAGGCAAGATGCCGGGAGCCTTCGCTTGCACGAGAGGCATGCTGGAGTTCTGGATCGACCCGGAAAGCCCCTACCACAAACCTGTCTTCGCCGAGGACAAGCGGTTCATCTTCTTCTGCGCCGGAGGTTGGCGTTCGGCGCTCGCCGCGAAAACCGCCAAGGAGATGGGACTGGAAAACGTCGCCCATATCGAGGGCGGGTTCAGCGCGTGGAAGAAGGCGGGCGGCCCGGCTGAGCCACCAAAGCCTCGGTCTTAGACTATTGCCGCGACGCCGCCATCAGCGCGTCCTCAGCGCCCGCCCCTCTCATGTTACCGGAGCCGGCGCGCTCAAGAAGTTCTTCGGGCAGCGATACCCGCACCACCTTCCACCGCATTCCGCGAAAGGCCATCACCATCTGGATCGGGTCCGCGGCACCGTCGGTCAACAAGCTGACTGAAAATTCGGTGGGATTGTCGAAAAAGGCCCAGATGACACGGGGATCACCGCCGCGGGCGACGGCGCCGCCCCGGGTCATGGACGAAAGCGTCTCAGGGGTCACACTCTGATCCAATGCGTTGCCTGTCATGCCCCGCACGAAACTGGCACCGAAGGGTGGAAGTTTGTTATCGGCCCGAGCCTCAGTCGGCCGGGCGTCGACGGGCCCCTCCAGCACCATGTCGCAAATGTCTTCCTTCAGACCTTCGCGCACCGAGTACCAATCGACCAGGGTCCGCAACGTCGCGTGGTCGGAATGCCTTACCGCGACACCGAGGCGATAAAGCGTTGCATAAGGGTAACCGATATATCCGGCACCCAGGACGACAAACGTCGCGAGGATCGGCCATCTGGCGCGCATTCTTACGCTCCTGCTTCGTTAACCAGACACCAGCATAAGCGCCCGATGTTACAGACGATTTTCTTCGGAGCAGACTCGCGGATCGCTGACGAGCAATTCATGTGGGCCCCCCATGGACGAACGCCGCGTACAACGCCTCGTCGGTCGCCCCTTCCGTGTTAAAGGCCAACACACGACTCGCTGAGGACAAGCCAAGGTTAGCACTCGATTTCGGGTCCGCCAATGCCACCCGCGCGGCGGCAAGACCGGCGGCACCGGACTCACCAGATACAATGCCAAATGTGGCCAGGAGTTGCATCGTCTCGACGACCGCGGTGTCGGGGATCGCCATGAAAGCGGTCGCCCCCCGTTCCAGCACCTGCCAGGCGAGGGGGCTCGGTTCGCCGCATGCGAGCCCCGCCATGATCGTGTCGAGGCTGCCCGTGACCGCGGAGAGGCAGCCG
>Ga0302324_100030602_pt1 | contig 10169 bp, 7 predicted proteins | sample Palsa_T0_1_FD_201949 | JGI IMG/M metagenome (GOLD analysis project Ga0302324, IMG submission 201949) | Peat permafrost microbial communities from Stordalen Mire near Abisko, Sweden - Palsa_T0_1 | ecosystem: Environmental > Terrestrial > Soil > Palsa > Peat permafrost | place: Sweden: Abisko... | reverse complement strand
GAGTTATACAATTGCTCCGTCGATAGCGCCTTGCTGAGTAATTCATCCGCCTCCCTGTATTTCTTCTGCCGCATCCGCAGCAGGCCCAGGTTATTCTGCGCCACAGCCAGTTCTAACTCGTCCGCCGGGGCCCGGCTGAGCAACTCGATGGCTCGCTTCATACCGCTCTCCGCGAGTCCAAGTTTGCCGTCGTCCATCAAGGCCAATCCCTCCTGGCTCAGCAGTGCGGCGTATCTTGAATCGGAGGTCGCGCCCAAACGTTCCAGAATGGCGCGCGCCTTGCGGTAGAGTGGCAGCGCGCGGTCGGTCCGGCATGCCGCCCAGTGAATCTGCGCCACATTCCGGTACATCATGGCGGATTCCGGCCCTTCCTTGCCTTCCGCTTTCAATGTCACAGTGAGCGCTTCCTCAGCGAGCGGCAGCGCCTCATCGAGCTTTCCCGCGCGCCGCCTGAGCGCGGAAAGCGCCGCCAGCGTGCTCCCAAGCTGAAGATCGGCTGGATAGTTCTCGCGCTCGATGGCCAACGCTTCCGCCAGTTGCTCCTCCGCACGCGACATTTCGCCCAGCATCATGGAGACATTCCCCAAGGCGTTCAGATCGGCGGCGGTTCGAATATGCTTAGGGCCTAGCGCGATCCGGCTGAGCGCCAGCGACTCTTCAAAAATGCCGTCCGCTTCGCGCCACTTACCTTGCCCGCACATGGATTCAGCCAGATTGAACAATACGATGGAAAGATGGGCTTCAAACTGAGCGCCAAGCGCGCGATAAATCCCGCTGGATTGCCGGTAATCCTTTTCCGATTCCGCGTAATCGTGCCGGCTCGCCGCTTCGAGTCCGCGTTGATTGAGCGCCAGAGCCTCCTTACCATCCTGTGGCGGATGAGCGAATGCCGCCGCCGCGAATAGTATGAGTGACAAACGGTAGGAATTCACTTGGATGCCTCAGTCGCGTAGACGAAGCAACCAGCGCTCTGTCCCTATGACAACAAGTAAACTGTGGTTTCTTCGCAGGTGATACGCTTGGGGCATGCCGCAGTATCGGATCGATCGCGGGCGCCGGCCGGACGGGCCGCCGCGCCTGGTTATCATGCTCATCGTCGCAGTGATCGTGCTGTTGTTCGCCGCGCGCACCATAGCCTCTTATGTCATCGACGTGGAATGGTGGAAAGAGTTGGGCCAGCTCGATACCTGGCTCAGCATGCTCACCTACAGCTTCGCGCCGTTGGCGGCCGCCACCGTGCTGGCTTTCGGGGCGCTCTCGATCGCCCACGCGCGCGCGCTGAAATTCGCCGGCACGTCGCTGGGGGAGCACGGCTTGTATGCAAAGCTTTCCGCGCTGGGCCTGCTCATTCTCGGTTACATCATCGCGGCCGCTTCCATCGATAACTGGACTGTGGTGCGCTTCGCCGGATCGCGCGGCCTCGCCGCCTCGGCGGCAGGTTGGCGCGACACAGTCTTTCAGCAGCCGCTCTCGTTTTACCTCTTCGATCTGCCCTTCTACAATCTTCTGCGCGGTTACGTGCTGGGGCTTGTGATTGTAGCGATTCTGGTCTATTGGATCGCGGCCCGCGGGTGGCAATTACGGTATCGCATGTCGGAGCTGCGCAGCATGCAGGAGCTCGACGCGTCCTTTCTCAAACTCGAAGGCGGCCTGGAATCGCGCTTTCTGCGCGGGGCAGCGGTGGTGCTACTTTTGGCCCTGGCCTGCCGTTTCTACCTGGCCAGGTACGAAATGGTTTATAACGAGCACAGCACGTTTCTGGTGGGCGTCGATTGGGTGGATCAGAATGTCGGATTGCCGCTGCAGTGGCTGCTGATTTTCTCTTGCATCGCCGCAGCCGCCCTGGTATGGATGGGACGGTTCCTGTGGGCGGCGTTTCTGGCTTTGTCTCTTGTGGTCAGTTTCGTCGTGCCCGGCATTGTCTCCGCGCTCTACGTGAAACCCAACGAGATATCGCTGGAGCGTCCCTACGTGCAGACCCACATCCACGCCACGCGCAGCGCGTACGGAATCGAACAGAATGTGCGCGAGGTGGAGTTCAAGGCGCAGCCTGAGGCGTCCATTGATATCGCGCAGAACCAATCCACGCTCGACAATGTCCGCTTATGGGACACTCAGGCATTTCACGACACTGTCACACAAATTCAGGCGCTGCGGCCCTATTACACGTTTCACGATAGCGATGTAGACCGTTACACCATCGATGGTCAATACAGGCAGGTATTGCTCGCTCCCCGCGAGCTCGATATCAGTCAGCTGCCCGCGGCGCGCGCCAATTGGATCAACCCGGCCTTTATTTACACTCACGGATATGGCTTGGTGCTCGCGCCGGTAGCCAAGATAACTCCCGATGGTCTTCCCGTGTTGCTGATTGACAACGCTCCCGCCGTAGTAAAGACCAAGAGTCTCTCGCTAACTCGCCCGGAGCTCTACTATGGCGAAGTGACCCATGAGCCCGTGTTCGTCAATACCGCGCAGGAGGAATTTAACTACCCCTCCGGCGAAGTTAACGTGCGTTCCAGGTACGAAGGCAAAGGCGGATTTCCCATCTCCTCGTTCTTCATGCGGCTGGCCGCGGCCGTGCGCGAAGGCGAGCCGAACATTCTGCTCACCGATTACTTCACCGCCAATAGCCGCATGATGATCCGCCGGCGCGTGCGCGAACGCCTGCAAGAGCTGGCCGGCTTCCTTGAGTGGGACCCCGATCCATACCTGGTGATCACCGACGCCGGACGCCTTGTCTGGATGGTGGATGGCTACACCACATCCGATGCGCACCCTTACTCGCGCGCGGTGGACCTGGGCGATCTGGGGCGCGTCAACTATATCCGCAACGCCGTGAAAGCCACCGTCGACGCCTATGATGGCGAAACTCATCTCTATGTTTTCGCGCCCGACGATCCGTTGATCGGCGCCTATCAGCGGCTCTTCTCGCATCTCTTTCTTCAAGCATCCGACATGCCCGCCGACTTGCGGAGGCACGCGCGCTATCCCGAGACTCTGTTCCGTGTGCAGGCCGAGATCTACCGCACTTATCACATGCTCGATCCGCAATCCTTCTATAACAAGGAGGACCTGTGGGACCTGGCGCGCCGCGGCGCGGGGCAGAACGGCGGCTCCGAATCGGAGACGCCCACGTTCGTTGTCGCCACGCTGCCCGGAGAGCAGCAGGCCGAGTTCCTGTTGATGACGCCCTTTACGCCGCGCGGCAAGGATAACCTGATCGGCCTGATGGCGGCGCGGTGCGATGGGCCGCATCTGGGCGAAGTGGTGGTGCTGATGCTGTCGAAGCAGGAGCTGATTTTCGGGCCAATGCAAATCGCCGCCCGCATCAATCAGGATCAAACCATTTCGAAGGATCTCACGCTTTGGAACCAGCAAGGCTCGCAGGTGTTGCGCGGCCAGACTTTGGTGCTGCCGGTGGGCAACACGTTTCTATACGTCGATCCGATTTATATCCAGGCTACCGAAGCGCGCATGCCGCAGTTGAAGAAAGTGGTTCTGGCAGTAGGCAACCGGCTGATATACAAGGATACCTACGAAGAAGCTTTGGCAGCGCTGGCGGGCGGCAATCCGCCTCCGTCGCAGACGCCCACCGCGGCCGTTGCGGCGCTGAGCGCTCCATCGGCGGCGGCTCCTGTGACCCCCGGCGCAGAAGGCCGCCTGCAGCGCATTCGCGACCATTTGCGAAAGTACAACGAGCTGGCCGCGCAAGGCCGTTGGTCGGAAGCCGGCAAGGAATTAGAGGCGATTGAAGCCGAAGTGAAACAATAGCATTGGTGGGGCAGCCAATCGTGGCTGCAGCCGGCTTTCAGCAGGCTATCTCCAACGCGGGTGCTTAACCGTTTTGGGGGTCGCGCCACGGGACCATATTGTAGGCCTCAGCCGGATTCAGGTTAGAGCGGATGGTGAGTTCCAGTTGAGAAAGTGCGCGGTGACTCCGGGGCAGGAGGTTTTTCCGTAGTCTGACGCAGGCTGCGGGGAGTTGCTCCAGTGCTGCGCGCAGGTCCGTCGGGATTGCTTCCGATGGGCGGCGGCCCATATAGCATCGAGCATCGACTCAGGCATAAAACATATTGACTCAACATGTTTTGTAGAGCCAGAACCTAAATCGAGTTAGAGTCTTCTGCGACAATTCCGGAATTTACCCCCAAAACGGGTAAGCACCCGTAACTTGCGGGCCTGCTTAAGAGCGATTCGGTTCGAGTAGAATAGATTGCGCAAGAGCGATCATATTCTCAGCCGTAAGGAGCCTCATGAAAGTACGATTTTTGTTGGTGGCAGCGATAGCGGCGTTATTGACGCTTGGCTCCGCCCAGAACTCGCAACCAGGCATCGACAGCATTAGCAACATCGTCGTAATTTTCGCCGAGAATCGTAGTTTCGATGTTTTGTACGGTTCATTTCCCGGCGCCAATGGGCTGAAACAAGCGCAGCCAGGGAGCTTTACCCAAGTCGACCGCGATGGCGCCGCGCTGAAGGAATTACCGCCGGTATGGCAGGGGCTGACCGCGGCGGGCGTGACCCCGCCGGTCACTGAGGCCCAGACCGCGCATCTACCGAATCAACCATTCGCAATCGACGACTCGCAGGGCTTCCATCAATCGCTTAACATCGTGACACGCGACCTGGTGCACCGGTTTTATCAAAACCAGATGCAGATCGACGGCGGCAAAAACGATCGCTTCGTGGCCTGGGCGGATTCGGGGGCGCTGCCGATGGGGCACTACGACGGGTCGAGACTGCAGATGTGGAGCGTCGCCAGGCAATATGTGATGGCGGACAACTTCTTCATGGGCGTCTTCGGCAGTTCGTTTCTGAATCATTTCTGGCTGGTCTGCGCTTGTATTCCCAAGTATCCGCAAGCCGACCAGAGCCCGGCTAAAGATCAGATTGCCGCTGTGGAGGCCGATGGCGTCACTCTGAAGGTCGCCGCGAATTCTAAGAAATCGGCGCTCGATGGCACGCCAAGGTTTGTCAAAGATGGCAACCTGACGCCCGACTTCTATGCGGTGAATACCATGCAACCGCCGTACCAGCCGAGTGCCGTCAAGCCGGCTCCCGGAGGAGATCCCGCTATGGCCGATCGGGCGAACCCTTCCACGCTTCCGCCGCAGACCGAACAGACCATCGGCGATCTGCTGTCGGCGAAGGGCGTCAGTTGGGCCTGGTATGGCGGAGCGTGGCAGGCGGCGCTCTCCGGAAGCAACGGGCGCCCCGTTCCGAACTTCCAGTACCATCATCAGCCCTTTAACTATTTTGCCAGCATGGCGCCAGGCACGGCGGAGCGCGCCAAACATCTCAAGGATGGTGGACTGGGGGGCGCCGGCTTCATGCAGGCAATCAAGGCAGGCGCCCTGGAACAGGTGGCCTTCTACAAACCGCAGGGGAATCTAAACGAACACGCCGGGTACGCCGATGTGCAATCCGGAGACGCGCATATCGCCGGTCTGATTGCGCAGCTCCAGAAGAGCCCGCAGTGGAGCCATATGGTCGTCATAGTGACGCACGACGAAAACGGCGGCTTCTGGGATCATGTGGCGCCCCCGAAGGGCGACCGCTGGGGCCCGGGCATTCGCATCCCTGCGATCATCGTGTCACCCTTCGCCAAGAAAGGCTTTGTCGACCATACAGCGTACGATACGACGTCGATCCTGCGTTTGATTACGAAGCGATTCCAGCTGCCGGTGCTTGCCGGCATCCGCTCACGCGACGAAAGCGTGAAGGCCAACGGCGGTCCGCCGCTAGGCGATCTGACCAACGCGCTCACCTTCACGAACCAGTGATTGGTGGGGTTTGCTTTAGCTTGCCCGCCGGGCACACTGAGATACGCAAACACCCAACTAAAGGAAACGAAGGAACAAACCGGGCGAAGCCAGTATTCCATCTCGCAGGCGCCGGACACAATCCCAGCCGGTTTATGCGCCGCAGCAAGGTCGGAGCTGTCGCATATAAGCGAATCCCAGAGGTGGGACCACTCTCGCGCCAACTTGCCCCGGAACAAGCGCGCGAAGTAGATCACGATCTCATCGCGGCTCCTTTGTCCAACGGCCACCAGCGTCACAAGACTGCTCAGTGCCGCGCCCCGCGCCCATTCATCGGCATCTTCATTCTCGATTACCGACTGAATCCCAGCTATGTCGCCGCCGCATACCGACGCCAGCACCTGGCCGAGGTCTTCCGTGATGAAGTCGCCGCAGAGAGAATCGAGGAGATCGCCCGGAAGCGATGCAAAGCGGACAACAAGTGGATACGCGCGAGTCTCGCGGAATTGCGCCAGCAGAAACATGACATACAAATGGGCCATATAATCGCCCCAGTCGTCGAGTTGCGCCGCCCGGTCCACGGTCTCCTCCAGGATGCGTAGAAGGTGTGGTGTAACCTCTTCCCGGCGCGCCACAGCGGCTTCAACGGCGGCTCGTGCGAACTTTCCGGTCGCTCTTTCGAACTGATGCAGGATCTCGGCCGTTTCCATCGCGGCTGAAATAACGCTGGCCTTAGGGCGTGAAAAATGGTTCAGAGCGACGTTTCTGGAAGTAGCCTGAGTATATGCCCACCTGGAACCCGCAACAATATCTGAAATTCGCCGAAGAGCGCTCCCGGCCGTGCCGCGATCTGGCCACACGCGTGGAAGTCGCGGCTCCGCCGCGCATTATCGACCTCGGCTGCGGTCCCGGCAACAGCGCTGAGGTTTTGGCCGCACGATGGCCGCAGGCCGCAATGACCGGCCTCGACAGCTCTGCCGCTATGATCGATGCCGCCCGCGCTGCCTCTCCGCGTTACGAGTGGCGTATCGGCGATATCTCCGAATGGTCGGCGGGTGACCATCAATTCGATGTCGTCTTCTCCAACGCCGCACTGCAATGGGTGGGCGATCATGCCAATGTCTTCCCGCGATTGCTGTCTCGAGTTGCAGAAGGCGGTGCGCTGGCGGTGCAGGTTCCGGGAAACTACGCATCCGGGCAGCACCAATTGATGCGCGAGGTAGCCAGGCGTTTCCAATTGCAGGTGCGGGAATGGCACACCCACGATCTGGATTTCTATTATGACGCGCTCGCCCCGCACGCATCCCGCCTCGACCTCTGGGCGACAGAGTATCTGCACGTGCTGCCCAACATCGAGGCTATTGTCGAGTGGTACAAGGGTACCGGGATGCGTCCCTATCTCGACGCGCTGGCCCGCGAGGCCGAACGCGAGCGATTCCTGGCCGAGTACCTTGAAGGCTTGCGCCAAATCTACGCCCCGCAGCCGGATGGAGCCGTGCTATTTCCATTCCGCCGGATCTTTATTGTGGCTTACGCTGCTTCGGAGGCGCCGCCCCGGCGCAGTTAAGGGCACCGGGGCGTTCGGCCGCCGCAACCCGTCGACGAAAAGGTCTTATCACGGCCTGATATTGGAATGTAGGGCGATGGGAACTTTTCGGCGCCGCCCGGTGTCTCTATGTATGTAAGATATCTTTGCAAGGCCGGAATTTTCCTGGTAGCTTGGAATCAAGCTGAACCGTGAGGCTGCCGTTGGCCACATCTATTCTGGATCTCAGTCCGGACCGATCCGCGGAAGGCGCCGCCGACCTGGAAGATCTGCGCCTGGTGGAAGGGCTGCGTGAAGGCGCCGAGTGGGCGTACGAGGAGTTGATCGCGCGCTTCCAGCAGCCGGTCTACGCACTGGCGCTGCGCCTGCTTTCCGGACAAACCGAAGCCTGCGACGTGGCGCAGGAGGTTTTTCTCAAGGTCTTCCGCAATATCGGGAGTTTCCGCGGGCAAAGCACGCTGAAGACCTGGATCTATCGCATCACCGTCAACGAAGCCCATAACGTGCGGCGGTGGTTTTCGCGGCACCGGCGGCGCGAGGTAGAGTTGGACGGCGCGCCGGACGATTCGCGGGATTGGGCGGAGATTATCCCCGACGGCAGCCGCTCGCCGTTTGAGCGTGCAGTGGATGGCGAGCAGCAGTTGTTGGTGGAAGCCGCGCTCAAGCGCATCAATCCGATATTTCGCGAGGCCGTGGCGTTGAGAGACATCGCGGATCTGAGTTATGAAGAGATTGCGACGGTTCTGGGAGTTTCCCTGGGTACCGTAAAGTCGCGAATTCTGCGGGGCCGGGAAGCCTTGCGGGAAGAACTAGCGGGTAGCCTGAATGCAAGGCCGAGCCTGCGATTAGTGCCGGAAAACGGCTGAGCAAGTAACGGTATGAGCTGTGAGAACGTACAACCACTGATATCCTCGCTGATCGACCGCCGGGTTGCGGCAAGTCAGCGGGAAGAGGCGTTGGCGCATCTCGATACGTGCCGCGCGTGCAGCGCCGAGTATGAATCCATGCGCATCCAACGCGCCGCGCTACGGAGTCTGGCGGCGCCTCCCGCTCCTGCGATGTTGGAAGGCCGGCTGCGGGTGCTCGCATCCCACGAACGGGCTCGCCAGCTTGTGCGAATTAACTGGGCTGTGCGCGCAAAGCATTGGCGCGGGCTGGCCGCGCTGCGGTTAGGAAATCTGATGCGGCCAGTGGCGCTGCCCGTAGCGGGCGGCCTGGTTTCGGCGCTGCTCATGTTCGCCGCGCTGATTCCCAGCGTGACCTATGCGCACTTTTCCACCATCGAGCCGCCATCGGCGGTGTTCACCGATCCTGACGGGCAGTTAGTGGGTGAAGGCGAGTTTCCCAAGCTGGAAAGGGCGACAGGGCCCGCTTTGAACGGCAAAGTTGTCGTGCTGCTGACCATCGACGACCGCGGCCACGTGCAGAATTACACCGTAACTCAAGGCGTGATTACGCCCGAAGTGCAGAATTTCATCCTCTTCTCGCAATTCACTCCGGCCATGTTCTTCGGCAAGCCCACATGGGGTCAGATCCGGGCGGTATTCGGCGCCGACAACGACGTGCGGAGCTAACCGCCGGGCGTGGCGCGGCAGAAGCTCGGCCAACACTTCCTGATTCAGGGCTCGATCTTGGAACGCATCGCGGTGGCGGCGTGTCCGCAGCGCGAGGAACTCGTCGTTGAGATCGGACCCGGCCGCGGCGCTCTGACGGAGAGACTGCTGAAGCGCGCCGGTCGGGTGGTGGCCGTCGAACTGGATGCGTACCTGGTAGATCACCTGAGGCAGAAGTTCGCCGGCGAATCGCGCCTCGAAATAATCCATGCCGATGCGATGAAAACCGATCTGGCGCAGTGGGGCCTTGCGCCGATTGCGGGCAACCTGCCCTACTACGCAGCCACGGCGATCATCGGCCAGACGGTCCGGCTGCGAACCAGCCGCGCGGTTTTCCTGATTCAGAAAGAAGTGGCGGACCGTCTGGTGGCGCACCCGCGCACCCGCGAGTACGGCTATTTGACGGTGGCCACGCGCCTGTTCGCCGAAGCGCGTTTACTTTTCGGAGTGAAGCCGGGCGCGTTTCATCCACCGCCGAAAGTGGACTCCGCTGTGGTGATGCTCACGCCGCACGCCGATCCGTTGGCCGTGGATGATGCCGAGTCGTTCCTGCAATTCGCGGGGCTGTGTTTTCAGCACAAGCGGAAGACGCTGCGAAACAATTTGGCAGAGACATATGGGAAAGACGCGCTGGACGCGTCGCCGGAGGCGGGACTGCGGGCCGAGCAAATCACGATGGCGGGGTTCGTGGAGATGTACAGGCGATTGGCCGCCAAAGAACGCTGATGCCCAAAATCCAGCGGCGTCAAATCTACTACGGCCGTGGACTAAACTAGAGAGGACGGGCCCTTAGCTCAACGGTTAGAGCAGCGGACTCATAATCCGTTGGTTGTAGGTTCAAATCCTACAGGGCCCACTATAAACTGCGCGATACAAAAGCCCGTATGCGATAAACTGACGGTCGGGACAAACGAAATGAGTACGGCCGTTCATTCGGGTCCGGTGTCGGTGGAAACCTACTTAAGAACTAGCTACCACCCGGATGTCGACTTCGTCAACGATCACATCGAGGACCGTTGCGCGGGTGAAAAAGAACACGGTAAGCTCCAGTTTCGAATCGCGAATCTATTGAATGCGCCGCCAAAGGTGTTCGCATTCATTGAAACCAGACTCAAAGTTGCGAAGAATCGACCGTGTGCCGGACGTCTGCGTCTACCTGGACCACGAACCGGACGAGCATTTGTTCATTGAAGCTCCATTCCTATGTGTCGAGATTCTGTCCCCTGAAGAGCGAATGAGCCGCAC
>Ga0302324_100030601_pt1 | contig 10169 bp, 11 predicted proteins | sample Palsa_T0_1_FD_201949 | JGI IMG/M metagenome (GOLD analysis project Ga0302324, IMG submission 201949) | Peat permafrost microbial communities from Stordalen Mire near Abisko, Sweden - Palsa_T0_1 | ecosystem: Environmental > Terrestrial > Soil > Palsa > Peat permafrost | place: Sweden: Abisko... | reverse complement strand
ATCTACTTCGAGCAGTTTTACCTGGGTTGTTTGGCGCACGCTTCTTACTTGCTGGGGTCAGAAGGAGAAGCGGTCGTGGTCGATCCTCAGCGAGATGTGGACATGTACTTGAAAGCCGCTGAGCGGCGCGGACTGAGAATCCACCACATCTTTGAGACTCACCTGCATGCCGACTTCGTTTCCGGACACCAGGAGCTGGCGGCACGCACTGGAGCCAGGATTTACATCGGCCCGAATGGACGGGCCACGGTTCCCCACGCGGAGGTCCACGAGGGTTTCGAGTTGCGCGTGGGAAACATGCGAATCAAAGTTCTGGAGACGGCTGGGCACACCCCGGAAAGCGTCTGCCTGGTCGTTACCGATGAAGAAAAGTCTCCTGATCCTTGGGCAGTTCTGACCGGGGATACGCTCTTCCTTGGAGATGTGGGGCGTCCGGACTTGTCGAAAACGCACACTCCCACGGTGCTTGCGGGGATGCTTTACGACAGCCTGCATAACAAACTGCTCAAGCTCGCCGACGATGTCGTCGTGTATCCGGCGCACGGAGCCGGTTCGCTGTGTGGACGCAACATGCGCGCCGAGCGTTCTTCCACCATCGGCACGGAGCGGCTTACCAACTACGCTCTGCAGATTAAAGACAAAGAGGAGTTCGTCCGGCAACTGACCACCAACCTGCCGCCCCGTCCCGAATACTTTCCTCAGGACGCGCAGATCAACCGAACCGGCGCGCCAGCGTTGGCTGAACTGCCCACGCTGGTTCCGTTTTCCGCAGACGAGCTGCGGCGCCTGCTGGAGGATGGAGTCATGGTGTTGGACGTCCGCCCGGGCGACCTGTTTGCCTCCGGGCATGTCCCCGGCTCGATCAACATTCCTCTCTCGGGACAATTTGCCTCGTGGGCGGGCATCCTGTTGGGGTTATCTTCGCGGCCGTTGCTAATCGCGACATCGCCGGAGCAACTGCTCGAAGCGCGGACTCGGCTGGCCAGAGTCGGCATCGATGATGCACGCGGATACCTACGGGACGGGATCGAGGGCTGGGTTCGAGCGGGGTTCGACCTGGTCGAGCTGCCGCAAACCACGGTGCAACAATTGCATGAACATTTTGGCGCGGACGAGATTCATTTGCTGGACGTGCGCCGGAAGCCGGAATGGGAAACCGGCCACATTGAAGCGGCGTCCTGGTGGCCGCTCGAGGACTTCAGAACATCCCTGCCGCAAGTCGATCGCGGGGCGCCGATTGCCGTCCTTTGCAAGGGCGGCTACCGGAGCATGATTGCTTGCAGCTGGTTGCGGCGAGAGGGTTTCCGCAACGTCACCAATGTGATCGGCGGGTTCGACGCCTGGGAAGAAGCGCGACTGCCATTCGTAACCGAGGTGGCCGTCGGCGTTTAGAGCTCGGTGCCAGAAATATCAATCCTGTGGAAATCTCAATGAGAGGATTCCCCGCGAATTGTGGGATAATCGCGGCATCATGGAAACCTCAAGTCTGGATCTCCTGTACTTGGAGAGGGATCCCTCTACCAAGCTGCCCTCCGCTTGTGTTTGCGTGAAATCGAACGCCCGTCACGATTACGGGGGCGTCCGGGCCGACAAACTGGTCACCTCGCCGTGCCTTAGTTTCATCGAACTGGATGCAGAAATCAGAAGGCTCCATGCCGAGCTCGAGGAAATCCGCTGCCGGGCGAAGAAGAAGTTCTATCGGGCGCAAGCTTCGACAGCGGGCGCGTGAGCATGCACCTCCAAACCACGCCCAACCGGCTTGAGCCGTCGACCCCGGCTTTCCCCTCGCTCCTAGATTTACCACCATGGCAATGTCTTAACTTGACATTCACCTCGGGAAGCGTTACATCTCACAAGGAATTCTCCACGCAACCTGATGGTGTCTCTGATTTCTTGGGTTTCGCACCAAGAGGCAGATCAAGTCCCAGAACCTCGTGATACGAGTCGTAGGCAATCCCGTCGGCAGCATCCACCGTGTGCACGTGAAGGGCGCCGCCTCTGCCCAACTGCCGACCGCAATCTCTGTGTATCGTATACGTCCGTCATCCCCTTTTCTGTTACTGAGGAGCTAATCCATGCCTGAGAAAGCCGAAGTCCGTCATACGCTGAGCGAGCAGCAGGCGCGCCAGCTTGCCAACGTCACCAAAACGGTTCCCATGATGGAGGCGATCACGCCGCGCTGGCTGGTCACCTTCCTGTCCTGGGTGCCGGTTGAAGCCGGCACCTATCGCGTCAACAAAGTCAAGGTTACACGCCCGGGTACGCGGACCATCGAGTGCAGCCCCGACGAAGAAATCGACTTGCCGGAGATTTACGTCGACTACGAAGAGAAGCCGCGCGAATACACGCTGAACGTGGTGACGACCGTCCTTGACGTGCAAACCCGCATCTCCGATATGTACCGGAGCCCGCACGACCAGATCCGCGAGCAACTGCGGCTCATGATCGAGAAGGTCAAAGAGCGCCAGGAGAACGAACTGGTCAACAATAACGAATACGGCTTGATCAATAACGTTGCTCCAGAGTTCAAGGTTAAGACAAGAAAGGGCGGACCTACGCCGGACGACCTCGACGAACTGCTCGCCCGGGTGTGGAAAGAGCCGGGCTTCTTCCTGGCGCATCCGCGAGCCATCGCCGCGTTCGGCCGCGAGTGTACTCGCCGCGGTGTCCCGCCCCCGACCGTGAACCTGTTTGGGGCGCAGTTCATGACCTGGCGAGGTCTCCCGCTGGTGCCTTCCGACAAGCTGGTAATCAAGGGTGAGAAGACCAGCATTCTCCTGTTGCGCACCGGCGAGAAGAAGCAAGGTGTGATCGGCCTGTTCCAGCCCGGGCTGCCAGGCGAGGTTTCGCCCAGCTTGTCCGTTCGGTTCATGGGGATTAACCACAAAGCCATCGCCTCTTACCTGATTTCGCTCTACTGCTCCATCGCAGTCCTGACGGAAGACGCCATCGGGGTACTGGAGAACGTGAATGTCGACCAATACCACGAGTACAAGTGATCATTTAGAGGCTGACTCGCTGGCATCGTCTCCCGCGCAAGAAGAAGGAGCGCAGAAGATCGAGAGTGCGTCGCCATTCGTGGCCGCATTCCCGGATCCGACGCTGATTGCAAGGCTGGCGAACGAGTTCTTTGCAGCGCTGCCGGGAGCGGCGGAGCCCGTGGGCGCGAGCGGGCCAGCAACCTCGCCGAATGAGGTCGATCTGCGCATGCCGCCGGGATCTGTTCCGCAAGCTTCCGTCCCGGATTATCAGCGGGAGACGTTCTCTTTTCCGGCCGTGCCAAACCCCGGCTCTGTTCCGGGGCTTCCACAGATGCCCTCGACGGTGCCCGTGACCGCGCTGAATGAGGCCGATTTTCAGGCCATTGCCGCTTCCTTGGCTGGCGTGGTCGCACTCGTGCCTCAACTTCCAACTTCCCCATTCCCACCCGCGACACCCAGCCCCTCGTCGCCCTTGGTTGAAGGAGAGAAGGCCGGGCCCTGGACCGCCACCCCGCAGTTTCCGCCCGCGCTAGAAATGTTTTCCTTTTCCGGCGTCCCGGCAATTCCTTCGTCGCCGCCGACCGCTCCGCCGAGCGGATCGGATCTGGCAGCAGCCCCGTCTTCCCCGGCGGCCGCGACAGCATCTGTCCCGAGCGCCCCGATCCCCCCGATGGCATATCAGCCGCCAGGCAGTTCTGCCGACGAAACCAGAACAGATCCCTGGGCGGCGGCTCCCAATTTTCCCAATGAGGTTTTTTCCCTCCCCCGCGTTCCGGGTGCGTCGGTCCCAGGGGTCGCGGAACGAGGTGTTGCGGAACGAAATGTTGCGGAACGAAGCGTTCCGGAAGCGATGGTGTCGCAGCCAAGTGTGCCAGCCGGCTCCGCCTTCCCCGACAGCCCGCATGCAGCCAATGCTCCTCAGTCGATTCCCACCGTCCCGGATGCCCTTCGATCGCCTGTGCTTCCGGAAAACACAGCGGATTCGGCGGACGCGGGGCGGGCCGTCTACGGGAAAGTTGCGCCGGCATTTCCGTCTGTCACTGAGATGTTTTCCTTCCCTGGCGTCCCGGGCGCGCAATCACCTCCGGGCGTTCCAGTTCTGCCTTCGTCACTGCCGACGAGGCCTCCGGCTGAAACCGATCTTCGCGCGCCGTCTGCTGCACCCCCAGGTGCATCCGCAGCCACGATGCCGCCTGGCGTTCCGCAGCCCGCGTTTCCTGGTGTTTCAGCCTACAGTTCCCATGCGGAGGGAAAACCGAAACCGTCTTCCTCTTTGCCAAAGGGCGTCGAGTCCTTCGAGTTCCGTCCCGATCTGGCCCCAGGGGAGCTTGGCATCGCCAAGCGTCCGCTCGACACACGGCTGATTCGACGAGATTTCCCTATCCTCGAGGAGCGCGTGCATGGTCGGCCGTTGATCTGGCTCGACAACGCTGCCACCACGCAGAAACCGAACGCGGTGATCGACCGTCTGTCATATTTCTACCGGCACGAAAACTCCAACATCCACCGCGCCGCCCACACTCTGGCCGCCCGCGCTACCGACGCCTATGAAAGCGCCCGCGAAAAGACGCGCCGCTTCCTGAATGCCTCCTCAACCCGTGAAATCATTTTCGTTCGCGGCACAACCGAAGGCATCAATCTCATCGCCCAGGCATGGGGACGCCGCAACGTCCAGAAGGACGACGAAGTCGTCATCACCTGGCTTGAGCACCACGCCAACATCGTGCCCTGGCAGCAACTGTGCTCGGAAAAGGGTGCCCGCCTGCGGGTTGCTCCCGTGAACGATCGCGGCGAAGTGATTCTCGAGGAATACGAGAAACTGCTCAGCCCGCGCACGCGGATTGTTTCGTTCAGCCAGGTGTCAAATGCTCTCGGAACCATCACACCGGCCCGCGAGATGGTGGAGATGGCGCACCGTCACGGTGCGCTCGTGCTGGTCGATGGCGCGCAAGCCGTCTCCCACATGCGCGTGGATGTGCAGGCCCTCGACTGCGACTTCTACGTGTTCTCCGGCCACAAGATTTTCGCTCCCACCGGCATCGGCGCGGTTTACGGAAAGTTGGAATTGCTGAACGCGATGCCGCCCTGGCACGGCGGCGGCAATATGATCGTGGACGTCACCTTCGAGAAGACTACTTACCAGACAGCGCCAGGGCGTTTCGAAGCCGGTACGGGAAACATTGCCGATGCCGTGGGGCTGGGTGCGGCGCTGGACTATGTGGACGAGGTCGGAATGGAAAGCATCTCAGCCTACGAGCATGACCTGCTCATTTATGCGACTGAGGGACTACTGACGGTCCCAGGTCTGCGGCTGATCGGAACCGCCCGCGAGAAGGCAGGCGTTCTGTCATTCGTGCTCGACGACGTTCGCACCGAGGATGTGGGGGCTGCCCTGAACCAGGATGGCATCGCGGTGCGTTCCGGGCACCACTGTGCCCAGCCTATCCTGCGCCGCATGGGCGTCGAGAGCACGGTCCGCCCGTCACTGGCGCTCTACAACACGCGCGAAGAGATCGACGAACTGGTCGCCGCGCTGCTGCGGTTGCGATCCAGCCGGGGACATCGCCAGTAATTTCGGCTTCAAAGCGGAAACACATTTCCTCGTGCTTCTGCCCGATATTTCGTGATGGAACCTGCGTCCGGCCATGTGCGACTCCCTCCGGGAAGCAAAGAAGCATCGCCTTCGCTTCAACGCCACCACTCGGAGCGAATCTCCCGGCCCTGAACAACCTCGGACGGGGTGCCAGGTTCCGGGGACCAGAGCTTGAGACCTTTGACGGCGAATATGTTCTCGATCGGCTGCTTCCAGTGGTGGAGCGCAAGATCAAACAGCCCCCAGTGGATGGGCATGAGCAAGCCGTGGCCGCCCAGAGCGCGAAAGCTGCGTACGGCTCCTTCCGGGCCCATGTGTATGTCGGGCCAGAGGGGATCGGAAGCACCGATTTCGAGCATGGTGAGATCGAATGGACCAAAACTCTCGCCGATATCGCGGAATCCATGCCACTCCCCGGAGTCGGCGCCGTAATAAACGCGGTGATTCAGGCCAGTGAGAGCGAAGGATGCCCACAGCGTTTCAAAACGATGGAAGAGACTACGCCCGGAGAAGTGGCGGGCCGGCAACGCGCTTACGGTCAGCGATCCGACCTTTACGTTTTCCATCCAGTTGAGTTCCGTCGAGCGGCTGGGATCGACCCCGAGGCTTTTGAGCAAGGCGCCTACCCCCAGAGGGGTGATCCAGCGCGCCTGCCGCAGGGCGTCCATTTGAGCGAGGCGCTTCACCGTGCCCGCTCCCAGATGATCGTAGTGATCGTGCGAAACAAGCACGGTGTCTATCGCCGGCAAATCGTCCAGCGCGAGAGGTGGCGGGAAGAAGCGCTTTGGACCGGCCCACTGTACCGGAGCCGCGCGTTCGTCCCAAACCGGATCAATGAGGACACGCACGCCATCAATTTCAAGCAAGGAGGAGGAGTGACCGAGCCAGGTGATGCGCAGGCCGGATTGTGGGCTTGTTGCAAAAACTCTTGGATCGGTGTGAAACGGGCCCAGCGAATGCCTGGGCGACCGCGCTGCTCGTCCGAAAAAGAAACGCGGGCCCACTTTGAACAGGAGCGAGGGCCCGCCCACCTTGGTTTCGACCGGATTGATATACCCGTTACCATCTCGCTCGGCTGGAAGAAGGGCCATCACTATTCGATGGTGGATCGCACATCGAGATTCCTGGAATCAACGACCTTGGCCCAGACGCCGACGGGCGGTCTGTTGAGATATCCGAGACCAGCCCTCACCATCTGTGCCTCCCATTCAGGTATTTCCGCCGATTGTGTCGAGATCGGCAATTACTTCAGGAGCAAGCTGAAGCCTCCGAGCCTTGAGATTCTCGCGCAGATGCTCGATGGAAGATGTTCCCGGGATCACCAGGATGTTGGGCGACCGCTCGAAAAGCCAGGCTAGCGCAACCTGCATCGGCGTGGCCTCGAGGCGTACAGCGACATCGGACAAGGTAGCCGACTGCAGCGGAGTGAACCCGCCGAGGGGAAAGAATGGCACGTAGGCGATGCCGTCACGCGCAAGATCGGCGATGAGTGCATCATCGGTTCGATGTGCCAGGTTGTATTGGTTCTGCACGCAGACGATCGGAGCGATTCGCCGGGCTTCCACGATCTGCGCGGGCGTGACGTTGCTCAGCCCGATATGACGCACCAAACCCTTTTGCTGAAGTTCGGCTAGAACCGTGAGCGGCGCCTCGATCGATCCCTCGGCGGGCTCATGGATGCTATGCATACTGCGCAGGTTGACCACATCGAGCACATCCAGTCCCAGATTGCGGAGGTTGTCGTGAACCGCCGCCGTCAGCTCCTCGCGTGAGAAAGCCGGAATCCATGATCCATCCTCGCCGCGCCGGACGCTGATTTTGGTGACGATCACCAGATCGTCGGGATACGGGGACAGCGCCTTTCGTATGGTATGGTTCGTGACGTGGGGACCATAGAAATCGGCGGTATCGATGTGGTTCACGCCACTCGCGACGGCCTCTCTCAGAATAGCGATCGCGGCCTCGATATCTCGGGGAGGTCCCCAGACCAGCTTGTTACCATCCCGGCCTGCCAGTTGCATCGCACCGTAACCCATCCGGTTCACGGTCATCGCTGAGCCAGGCAGCGTGAAGCTCCCGGCGAGATCAAGCCTGTTCGCCATTCCACTACCTCCTTAGGACCGACAACGTTCGATGGGACAGTTCATGGATCCGGCGACGCGCTAGCCGTGCGCAGTGACGGCGTTCGCAGCGTCCTCAGAATATTTCATCGCCTTCAGATCCGCGATGAGCGCAGGCCCTGTTGGCCGCCAACCCAGCCGTTCCTGCGTCAGCGCGCTCGAGGCCGGCACGTCGGAACCCATGAAGAATCCAAGCCAACCAAAGTGCTCGCCTGCCTCCTCGGGAGACTTGGAGACGACCGGCACCTTCAGGCCTCGGCCGATCGCCTCAGCGATCTCTCGAAGCGGCACGCCCTGTTCTGCGACCGCGTTATAGCGGGCTCCCCCAGCTCCTTTTTCGGCCCCTTTTTCCAGTGCCAGCCTGTAGAGACGGGCAGCATCGAGTCGGTGCACCGCCGGCCAGCGGTTGAGCCCGTCGCCGACATACGCCGAAACACCCTTTTCGCGCGCGATCGCGATCTGGTAGGTGATCAGGCCTTGCTTCACTGGGTCGTGGACCTGCGGAAGGCGCATCACCGAAACGCGCACGCCCTTCGCCGCCACCGAAGCTGCTGCCTCTTCCGAAGCGATACGGGGAATCGGAGAATTGGGCGCATCCTCCTCGGTCGTGAGGCGTCCCGGCGTGAAGGCGACCAAGGTCCCGGAGGTGACGATCAAGGGGCGGTCCGAGCCGGCGAGCGCGGCACCGAGTGCCTCGATGGCGCGTCTGTCTATCTCGCAGACTTCCTTGAATCTCGCGAAATCATGGACGAAGGCTGTGTGTATCACGCCATCCGCGGCGGCGGCTCCACTCCGCAGGCTGTGCAGATCTTCAACATCTCCCCGATGGACCCTGGCCCCAGCGGCGGCAAGCGAGCTGGCGCCCGCATCGGAGCGCGCTAGACCGAGCACCTGATGACCCGCGTGGATGAGTTCCTCAACAACGGCAGAGCCGATAAAACCCGTAGCACCGGTAACAAAAACACGCATGTTTTTACCTCCTAAGCAATTTGTGGTTCAGTGAAGAAGGACGAAGCGCGCACTCGACTCGCGAGTCGAGTCGACACCTTCGCGGTGATCGATCTCCATTCGCGGGCTGAAGTTGGCAGAGCATCGATCTCGATCAACTCCCGCAGCCATTCCTCGGCTGCGAGCTCCGCCTGCTCCGACCCGAACAACCGGGTGATGGCTTTGAAGAATGCTGATAGCTCCCGCTCCGCCATCGTCACGAGGTCGGGGCAAGGAGGATTGGAATCCTTCGATGATTTGTAACGAGCGAGTGGATGCATGTTCCTCACCTCTCGAAGCTGGAAGAGCCGGAAAGCGCTATTGACAGGCCGCCGCGTTCCGACTAAAACGGAGAGTGTCTCCGAATCAGTAGATATGATAACCGGAGGGTGTCTCCGGTTGCAACTTTTTTTTAATGCCGACCAAGAATCAGAAAATTGCCCCGCGAAAACCGCGCACCGACGCGCAGCGGAACCGCGAGCGCATTCTGGAGGTGGCAAAGGCGGCGTTCACTCGGTCCGGCGCGAACGCCAGCCTCGATGACATCGCCAAGGAGGCAGGTGTCGGAGCGGGAACTCTGTATCGCCACTTTCCTACGCGTGACGCACTGATCGAAGCGGTCTATCGGACTGAAGTAGAAAAGCTGGCGGCAGCGGAGCGGAAATTTTCCGCCGCCATGCCTCCGGTGGAAGCCTTGCGAGCCTGGATGCTCTTGTTCGTGGATTACATCGCAACCAAGCAGATCATCGCCCCGGCGTTGAACTCGGTCGTCGGTGGTCCCTCGAAGCTGTATGAAGGTTCACGCGGTCAGATCCAGGGAGCGATTGATTCGTTGGTGAAGCGCGCCATCAAGAGCTGCGACATTCGTAGAGATCTGGAGCCATTCGATCTACTTCGGGCGCTGATCGGCGTCTCCCACGTGGCGTCCGGTCCTGACTGGCAGCAAAGCGCCAGAAGGCTGGTGGACATCCTCATCACGGGTTCGCGGCCGATCAAATAGAGGCGAGGTCCGATCAGGCCGATGCGTTAGACTGCTGGCAGCAACGTACCGCACTCCAAGCAAAATGGTTTGGAGCACGCTGTGATCGCCCCGCACGACCGGCACATTCTTTGTGATCCGTAAGCCGCGATCTGAGGACGTACCTCGACCGAGTGCGCCGTAGTGCCCTTCCTTAGCCGAACAGTGATGGCGGACTGCATCCGACGGAACAGGGTGGCTCCCATAGCGGCCTCACTTTTCTGTCGGTTGCACAGAAGACCGTCGTCGTTAAGGTGGGAACAGCCAGAGTGCGACGGAGAGATGAACAATGGACTCCCTAACTGTAGGCGCTGCCGTCGCCGAAAGCAAATCCAGCGAATCGGCAAGTTCTACGATCCGGTCAATGCATGTACCGCGATTTATCAACACCATCCTCCCGGTGCCCTTCGTCGCCGGATGTTCTTCGGGGGATTCTGGAAATAATCAGACGAAAAATGCAGCTTAGACTG